>Ga0209168_10000838_pt1 | contig 27042 bp, 22 predicted proteins | sample Coa_R1_FD_187156 | JGI IMG/M metagenome (GOLD analysis project Ga0209168, IMG submission 187156) | Surface soil microbial communities from Centralia Pennsylvania, which are recovering from an underground coalmine fire - Coalmine... | ecosystem: Environmental > Terrestrial > Soil > Unclassified ...
GGGCGACCTGCCCCAAGGGATATGGAAGATTGAAAACAATTTTCTTGAGGCGGCGTCAGAGAATATTTTGTTCGGCGGCGGAAGGGGCACCACCATTCCGAGCGACATCGAAATCCGCCGCAATCACATGTTCAAGCCGCTCACCTGGATGCCCGGTCAACCAGGATTCATCGGCGCAGTCAACACTGATCCGACGAAGTGCTTGCAGTTTAGAACGCCGGGTGTTTGTCCCTTCATCGTAAAAAATCTGCTTGAACTCAAAAATGCCCAGCGTTTGCTGGTTGAAGGCAACGTACTAGAACATACCTGGCCGGGCTTTACGCAGCACGGTGCTGCCGTGCTTCTCACCGCCCTAAGCCAGGGGGGAACTACTGGCAACCCGAACGCAACCGTCGCTGATGTTACGATTCGCTACAATCATGTCTCTCATGCAGCCAGCGGACTTGCCATGGCGGAAGCAAACTATGGCTCCGGTCCGCCCAAGCTGGAAGGGCGCATCAGCATTCACGACGATGTGTTCGATGATCTAAGCCCAGCCTTTTACAACGGAGATAGAAGCATCGTAGCTGGCATGGCTTTTCAGATCAGCTTTTGTTCTACCTGTTCGCCGATCCGAGATGTTGTGATCAATCACGTGACTATGCTGTTGACCGCGCCAAGAGTATTCATGATTCTCGGTGCCCCCCTCGGGAGCCATATTCAAAACCTTACATTCACCAACAATATTGTTTCGGCGCCTTCCGGCTTGGCAGTAACCGGAACCGGGGCAGCCGCTCCTTGCGGCTTTACTGGAGACACGAATGTGTCGCGTCTCAACAGTTGTATGAGCTCTTACCAGTTCACGGCGAATGCTTTGATTGGCGCGACGACCGCGTGGCCCAGTGGGAACCTCTATCCTTCCGCCGGATCTGAGGTGAGATTTGCGGAGAACGTCGGTGCGGACGTAAACGCCGTCGATCAAGCAACTGCGGGAGTGTTGTAATTCCTTAACTCCAAATAAAGCCAGGGATGCGGGCCGATAACGCATCCCTGATTCCGCCCAGTTCCCAGCCCGCGGGCCTCTAATTTGATCTCAGGCAATTCGTTTTGCTGTCGCGGGTCGAACATCACGGGCAAATAATGCATCTGTCCAGCCCGCACGATTATCCTGATATGCGAAACGGTAAAAGGTGACGAGCCGAAACTGGTGCTCGCGAAGGAATCGGTAAATTTCGTCCAGCTCTGCCTGGCCCTTATACATTTCCGAACAATTTAGTTCCGTAAAGATCAGATGAATGCGACCTTCTCGCATCATGCGGTCGGCGCCCCGCATTACCTCCAGGTCATATCCTTGGGTGTCACACTTGAGTATTTCGATCTTGGCAATACCATTTTCATTACAGTAGTCGTCGACAGTGCCGACATGGACTTTTATTTGGCGCTGAACTCTACCCCAGCAATCCTGGCCGGGATCCAAAAACGAACTCATTTTCGAGTGGTCGTTCTCCAGAAAAACCATGTCTCGCGTTTCAGCCGCGAGTCCAATGTTATTAAGCTTGACGTCGGACATACCGAGAGTATTAGCTCCAAGCTTCTTGAATATTTCTGGACCAGGTTCGAAGGCATGAATAACCGGAGTATCGAACGTCTCCCGAAAAGACGAAATAAATTCTCCGATGTTAGCTCCTACATCAAAGATGACGGGGTGCTCTCTCCCTCCCTCAAGTCGATACAGCAAAAACATATCCTTCAAAGGTTCTGAACCAAAAATTTCTGAATTGTAAAGCTCCGGCAGTTTGCGCACCTCATATCCCACGGCTGCAAAAGCTCGCTTCACTAAACGTTTTCCTAATCCGCTCATAATCTTTGGCCCTTCTGCCGCAGTGGTGGCGAAACGTACCCACTAAGGGAAAACATGAGCCCCAGCTCGCGAGCATTGCAGCCGAGTCATTGATGCCTGGATTTTCGAGAACAATCTTTGGCTTCGATACTGTACGCCCGAGACTTGCCGAGACCCAGCATATTACCTCAAGTTGTACTAACATGCTGACTTAAGGTTGTTTCGCGAAGATCTCCTATTGAATGGAGCCATCCGTCCAGAACGAGAATCGAACAACTCCGTTAGTAATCCCGGATGAGCCGAGAGCTCCTATTTGGCGTCGCCTGATTTCGTCGGCCAGCCGAGGATATAGCTGGCGTGACATATTGAACGAATGGAGGCTGAGGAGTCGTAGGCCGTACGCAAGCCCCGAGCCGATCTCCTTTCCTCCTGATACCAATAAGCTTCGTCACACCACGATTCGATGGCCCGTGAGTTCCCCGAGAGAGGGATTTAAATTATTCTGTCCCGACCTGCGTGTCGGCTTCGAGCGGCTCGTGCCGGTTACCAGAATCGAAATACCGCAGCCTTATCCTGGACTTGCCATTTTCCAGGTTCAAGTGCGCGACCGAACTTTCGAGGTCGCGGTCGATTTTAGGGACTATGCAGAGGTCATCCAGCAGGAGGCGCTTGACAGAGTTGCGGTGTATTTCAAGATGCAGTTTAGCCAAGCCGGTTACGCTGACTTGGGTCGTAACTCAGGCAAGCTTATTCCGGGAGGTTATGTCACCAGCTCACCGGCTACGTATTCTTATATTCGTTCTTTGAGGGTGCTCGGGGACCAGTCCGTTAAGTCCTGGGAAGTTTACGGGCGTTTTGGTTTGCGCTACTCGCGAGAGACCCGTGAAAAAGCGATAAAAATCCTGCAGGAACAAAATCAATTCACGTATCAAGGTGGTGCGGGACGCGTCCGCTACAGCCGTACGCTGACTGAGATGTGCCAGGCACAGGTGTGTATTGATTTACCCGGCAATGGCGACTTCTGCATGCGATTGGTGGACTATTTCAGCATCGGGGCATGCGTTGTCGGGCCACCCCACCGCACAGTTTTCCACGTGCCCTTGGAGCAGGGAAAGCACATAGCATATTGTAAGAGCGACATGAGCGATTTGGTCGCACTTTGCAGCTATTATCTTGAAAACCGCGAGGCGCAAGCGGCGCTGGTTCGAAACACGCGTCTTTATTTCGATCGTTTTCTGCACCGAGACCAACTGGCTGCGTATTATCTGCAGCAAATCTTGAAAGGTTTAGGATAGATGTTCGTGAAAATATAAGGCTTTGACTATAAAGCGGCCTCGATTGCCCGATCGCGAATTTCAAAATGGATTGTGTTCTTAAAATAGGCTTTAATTGTGCACTAGTGACAGTGCTGGTGTCGGTGATGTTGGCCGATGCGAACTCTCAGGACAGCACAAAATATGCTTCTCCGAAACCTGACTTACAGGCACCCGGATTCGATGGGCCGGCGGAGTTACCCCATATCTTCGTACACAGTTCGTTGGCCGATACACCCGCGCATGGAAAGATCTGGGAAGTAAAATCCGGCGACGACCTCCATTCAATTCTGAAACAGGCTAATTGCGGTGACACGATTCAGTTGCAGGCGGGTGCGACCTTCACCGGCATTTTTCGCCTGCCGGCAAAAAACTGCGACGACAGTCACTGGATCATAATTCGTAGCAGTGCGCCAGATGCTTCATTGCCGCCAGAAGGAACTCGCATCAGCCCGTGCTACTCAGGTGTTGCCGCGCTGCCGGGCCGTCCGGCGCTGAATTGTGCAGCCACTCAGAAAGTCATGGCAACGCTGATGGGCAGCAAACCGGGCGGGCCGTTGGTGCTGGCTGCAGGCGCGAACCATTATCGGATCGGCCCCGGTCTCGAGATCACCCGCACCCCTGGCACCGGCATTAATTACAACTTGATCGCGCCCCAGGAATCCGCAGCAGCTGACCACATTATCGTGGACCGAGACTGGGTGCACGGTACCGCGGAAGATGAGACGGTGCGCGGGCTTTATCTGAGCGGCGTCACTTCCGCGGCAGTCGTCGACTCTTATTTCAACGATTTCCACTGCATTGCCGGCATCGGCGCCTGTACCGATTCGCAAGCTATCGCCGGCGGCCTGGGAGACCTGCCGCAGGGAACATGGAAGATCGAGAACAATTTTTTGGAAGCAGCAGCGGAAAACATTCTGTTCGGCGGAGGAAAGGGCACGACGATTCCAACCGACATTGAAATCCGCCGCAATTATTTATTTAAGCCGGTCACCTGGATGCCGGGCCAGCCGGGGTTCGTCGGCGGAATTAATACAGATCCTACGATGTGCATGAAGTTCAATACCCCAGGTTACTGCCCCTTTATCGTCAAAAATCTGTTCGAACTGAAAAATGCCCAACGGGTGCTGTTCGAGGGCAACGTGCTCGAAGGTACCTGGCCGGGTTTTACACAGCATGGAGCGGCCATCCTTCTCACCGCGCTCAGCCAGGGCGGCAAAACAGGTAATCCAAATGCAACCGTGGCCGACATCATCATTCGTTATAACGAAATATCACATGCCGCCAGCGGGCTTGCAATTGCGGAGGCTGCGTACGAGCAGGGGCCACCGAAGCTGGAGGCGCGCATCAGCATCCACGATGATGTGTTCGATGACCTCGGTGCCGCTTTTTACAACGGTGATACCAGCGTTGTAGCTGGACTGGCTTTCCAGATAAGCTTCTGTGCTACGTGCAACCCGATCCACGACGTGCTAATCGACCATGTGACTATGCTATTGACCTCGCCGCGAATGTTCATGGTTCTCGGCGCTCCGCTGGGCAGCCATATCCAGAACCTCACTTTCACCAACAATATTGTGTCATCGCCTTCGGGACTGGCGATCACCGGGACCGGAGCAAAGGCGCCGTGCGGATTTCAAGGCAATACCGCTCGTGATCGGCTCAACAGTTGTGCTGCTCCACTTCAATTTGAATCGAATGTCATCATCGGGACAAACGATGCCTGGCCAAGGGGCAATCTCTCTGCTCGAGAGGCAAAGGAGGTCAAATTCTTCGACCATGAAGGTGGCGGAAGTGAGAAGTACCGCCTGTCCCCACAAAGCCCCCACAAGGGGCGAAGCATCGACGGGAAGGATTTGGGCGCGGATATTGATGCGGTAACAAAGCTGACTGCTGGTGTCCGAGTTGTTCCAGCTAAGTAACTTTGACAGCCTCGGCTGGTTGCAGTCGACTGAATTTAGTCAACTGCCTTGGTTCCAACGCCGGCGGCGATTGCTCCTGGCAGGCGGTGTAAAGCACTCCGGTGAAGGCCACCAAGGCATAGATGAAAAGTTCATAGGCATAGCTGGCAAAGAAGGCGCCCAGCAAATAGCCTGCGAAGCTGGCACGCAATGCACGAACGAATATTTCCACCTGCGGATCAGTTCGGAATCGCTCTGTTTTCGATACGTCCTTTAAATTGCGAAACACCCGCCGCAAAATTAAGACAAACAGTATGAATCCCGGAATGCCAACTTCCGAGCTTAATTGGGTGTAAGTGTTATGGGTCACGAACCACGTTTGGGTGGCGCTCTCGAATTGACCCGGACCTACTCCAAAGATTGGGTGGGTTGCCGTCAGCTTCAGGCTCAGGATCAAAAGCTCACGGCGCGCGGCGGAAGAGCCTTTGTCCAGAGGATCGATGCCGGGATTGAAAATGCCTTCTAACCTGGTCCCATAATGCGACGGAATTAAAACCGGCAGAAGTAAAAGAGCCAGTACCGCCGCGCCAATTACAACATGTTTACGCTTGCCCTTGATGCCGAACTCCCAAAATGAAGCCAGAATCGCCACCACCGTAGCCATAAAGCCGCTGCGTGAGTAAGTAAGTGTAACTGCCCACAACATCCCGATCAGGCCAATGCCCCAAAGCAGCTTTTTGAATGGATTTCGAGTCGCCAGCATAAATCCCAGGCAGATTGGCCAGTTCAGCGCAATCATGATCGCGAAATCGTTAGCGTTGCCGTAAAGCCCATTTCCGATATCGAGCCGCGGCATGTCACGATAGAAAAGGCACCCAATTACCGCCATGATGGCAGTGGCGCTGGCCTGGATGAACAGCAACCGCCGCAACCTCGCAACCGAGTTGACGGCAATGCCGATCATAATGGTCATGATGATGCACTTGCCGTAGTCGCCAAACACTGTCCAGAAGGCGCCTCCCCTCCAGGATGCGAAGGGCACGCATAGAACACACCACGCGTACAACATCATCACCAGTTTTGCTTCCGGACTGAGCTTTATTCCGCGGCCCTGTCCGACGGTACCTAAAATTAATGCAATGAGGGCAACCACACCCAAAATTTTGCCCAATGGGAGGACATACAACGCTTTAATGATGTCCTCTGGACGGAAATAATAAAATGCCCAGAAAATAACGATTGTGATGTAAGCGGCGACAAGTCGATTCTGCGGCGTGTCGACCGCCGTCACGGCCTTCCAGTGATTTGTTACAGTTTTGTCCATGCTACAAACCAGGCCGCAGTGGCCCTTGAAATATCGAGCAATTCAATCTCCATCAGCCGGCGCGATTAAAACACTTGTCCCAGGAATCTATTGCACTCAAAATAAGGCCAGGGATCTTTAGCAGCAGGCAATGCTGCCATAGAAAGCCTTCCGTGTGCAGCCGCAACTTCCTATGGGAATCGTGGTAAAAAAATGCCTGATATTTCCCTGCTTGGCCCAGAACCGCAAAAGATTGCACAGCTCACAATTATGTTTGGCGGGGACGATTGTAATTCATTGTGAATACAAGCGCTATCGCCTACATCTGACGGGCTTTGGCAATCTGGATGCGACAATGGACTGAGTCATAGCCGAAGGCCTATCTGCTTCTCGAAGCGGCCGGTTGGATTTGCAGCGGACCTGAAATCTGAGAATGGGGAAGACAAATTTGATCAACCGTGGAGGTAAAACCTGGATACTGGGCGGGGGAATGACTGGACTGGCGGCCGGAATGGCGTCAGGCTGGCCAGTCTTCGAAGCATGTGAAACCCCCGGCGGCATATGCTCCTCTTATTACGTCACTCCTAAGGGCCAGAAGAAGGAGACTTCCCCGGAAGACGGTGAGGCTTACCGGTTCGAGATCGGCGGCGGACATTGGATTTTTGGCGGCGATCCCGCAATTATCCGCCTGATTCGATCAATCACGCCGGTGAAAGAGTATTCGCGAAGTTCGGCCGTGTTTTTTCCGGCTGATAATGCGTTCGTTCCGTATCCTTTGCAAAATAATCTTTCTTATCTGCCGGAAGACATCCGGTTGAAGGCCCTTACCGAGATGCTGACCAGCCCCAAGGGTCAGCCCCGAACAATGTCGGATTGGATTAACCAGAGCTTCGGCCCCACTTTAACCGAAAAATTTTTCGGACCATTTCATCGACTCTACACCGCCGGATTATGGGAACAGATTACGCCGCAAGATGGCTACAAATCACCCATAGACGCTGCCCTGGTCTTGCGTGGGGCCTCAGGGAACACGCCCGCAGTCGGTTACAACACTGGATATCTCTATCCACAAGAAGGCTTGGGGGTGCTGGCGCAAAAGCTTGCGACCAAGACCAAGATTGAGTATTGCAAGCGAGCGAGTCGCATTCATCTGGACAAGAAGGAAGTTGAGTTCAGCGATGGTTCCGGTATGCGCTACGACTCCCTTGTCTCAACTCTACCCTTGGACAAAACGCTTGAAATGGCGGGTGTCCAGTTGGACGACCGCCCGGACCCGTGCTCGTCGGTGCTGGTGCTCAACATCGGAGCCAGGCGCGGACCTCGCTGCCCGAATGAACATTGGTTATACCTTCCTGATACGAAAGCCGGCTTCCACCGCGTCGGTTTCTACAGCAATGTCGATCCGAGTTTTCTGCCCGCTTCGTCTCGCGAGAGCGGGGACCGCGTCAGTATTTACATCGAGCGAGCGTATGCTGCCGGCAAAAAGCCATCGAGTGAGGAGATTACGCCATATATCGCGGCAACCGTGGCCGAACTTACAGAATGGGGCTTCATCGGAGAAGTCGAAGTGGCTGATCCCACATGGGTGGAAGTCGCTTATACGTGGTCATGGCCGGGTTCGAAGTGGCGTAACAAAGCTCTGCAATATCTGGAAAAACGTGACGTGCTGATGGTTGGCCGTTACGGGCGCTGGATTTTTCAAGGCATCGCTGACTCTCTACGCGATGGCCTTTTTGTTGGCGCGGCGTTACGGTCTTGAGCTTAGCGATGAACAATACCACGCCCAAAGTCAGCGTCATTATGCCGAGCTACAACACCGCCAGCTTGATTGCCGAGGCGATCGAGTCCGTGTTCGCGCAAAGCTACCCGGATTTTGAACTAATTGTGATCAATGATGGATCACCGGATACGCCAGACCTGGAGCGGGTACTCGAACCCTACCGGGACCGCATTGTTTATTTGAGGCAGGAAAACCGCCGCGCCTGCGGAGCTCGTAATAACGGCATCTCGCACGCCAAGGGAGAGTACCTGGCATTTCTGGACAGTGATGACAGTTGGGATCCGCGATACTTGCAGTCACAGGTCGAACACCTGGAAGCCGATCCTTCGCTGGATATGGTCTATTGCGATTGCCTGATCTACGGCGACACACCCCAAGCCGGTCGGACATTCATGCAAGGTTGCCCTTCGCGTGGGCAGGTGACGTTTGAAAGCGTGCTGACCGAGCAGAGTCACATCCCGATCTCAGGAACGGTTGTGCGCCGTGAGGACGTGATGAACGCAGGGGGCTTCGACGAAAGATTGGCCATGTGCGATGACTATGAGATGTGGCTTCGATTGGCCTTTCGTGGCGCGCGGATTGCCTATTATCCGGATGTGCTGTCGCGTATTCGCATCGGTCGGCCCAGCAGTCTTTCATCGTCAAAATCCAGGATGGTAGCGGCTTTTCTTACAATCTTGTTGAACGTGAAGGCCGAGTGGAAGCTGTCGGCCGAACAGCAGGCCTTGGTGGCAGGAAAACTTCGCGAGGAGCAGGCGTTATTAGCATTAGAACTGGGCAAGGAGTGTTTGAGAAAAGGCGAGTTCGGGGACGCTCGGATACAGCTGGAGCAAGCCAATTCGCATCTACGACGAGGCAAGCTGAGACTCGCGATTTTTGGTTTGCGCGTCGCCCCGGCGTTGACCGCCCTCACAGTCAGGAACTGGGAAAAACTTACGGAGTCTTTGTAAATCTAGTCACAAAGGCAAGGACAAAGGCAGGGTAACTGAATGTTTGAACGCGTTAAGGCCGGAACCAAACTTTTTTTTCGACTGCATTGTCCGGGTCGGACTTTGCAAATTCTTCCCGACGACGTCTTTTTAGTGTCCTTCCCTAAATCGGGTAACACTTGGACGCGTTTCTTGATCGCCAATCTTGTTCATCCCGAGATCCAGGCCACCTTCGCGAACATCCATGAATTGGTTCCCGATCCAGACGGAACCTCCAAGAAAATATTTGACCGGATGCCGCGGCCTCGGATCATCAAAAGCCATGAATGCTTCGACCCAACTTACCCACGTGTCATTTACATCGTTCGCGATCCGCGCGACGTAGTTCTTTCTCAGTATCACTATCATCGCAAGCGCCTCAAATTTGGCGATGAATACCCGATCGAGCAATTTGTAAATCGTTTTCTTCGGGGCGAGACATGCCCCCACGGGTCATGGGGAGAGAATGTGTCGACCTGGCTGATGACACGCCGCAAAGATCCCCGATTTCTGTTGCTGCGCTATGAGGATATGATTTCCGATACACCGCGCGAGCTAGCCAAGATCTCTGAATTCCTCGGGATTCACCCTGCTCCACAGCAGATCCAGCAGGCAGTAGAACGAAGCTCCGCCGACAGAATGAGGGCACTCGAGAAAACCCAAGGTCACAGTTTCTCCCTTACCAATTCGCGTCCAGATCTGCCTTTTGTGAGAGTCGCAAAGTCGGGCGACTGGAGGTCCAGCTTATCGGATGCGCTGACCGGTAAGATTGAGGCCGCATGGGCCCCTTTGATGCACTCTCTCGGATACGATTTGATCTCCACGGAAACTGCTCACAGCGATGAACTCAAGTGGGATGACCCGCTCCTAAGTACTTAATCTAATGAGTCTGAAAACCCAGACGATCAAAAATGTCTCCTCAAGCTGGATGTCGCTGCTGGTAAATGGCGTCGTCGGCTTTTTCCTCGCTCCCTTCATCATTCACCACTTGGGAGACGTGGCGTATGGGCTTTGGATCCTGGTTTATTCAATTACCGGGTCGTACGGTCTGTTTGATTTAGGCATCCGTTCGTCGGTAGTTCGCTACGTTTCGAAATTTCACGCGGTTGGGCAGTGCGAGGAATTGTCGCGGCTGCTTAGTACGTCATTGTTCGCATACTCAATTATTGGCTTGATCGCGACGGCAGTCACAGTAGTCGGGGCGATGTATCTGGATCGAATTTTTCATATTCCACCGGGTTTTCTTCATACCGCCCGGCTGCTCTTTTTGATGGTGGGATTGTCCTTGGCACTGGATTTCCCCCTGGGAGTCGGGGGAGGTGTATTGGATGCTCTGCAGAAATTCTATCTTGCTAATCTCACGCGTCTTGCAAGTAGTGTCCTGCGCGCGATCCTGATTGTGGCAGCTCTATCGAGGGGCAAGGGGCTGATCACCTTAGGTCTCATCACCGTGGTTCTACCGCTGATCGCATCGAGTGTGCGCGTTGTGATGGCGATCAGAGCATTGCCGGTACCGATTGGAGCTCGGTACATAAATCGGAACACCTTGCGTCAGATGGCTGGCTACAGCTCCGCTACGCTAATCATCATGGTGGCGGCGCGCCTGCGTTTCCGAACCGACGCTATGGTGATCGGCGCTTTTCTGTCTGCCGCCGCGATAACCATGTTCTCGATTGGCTCGAAGCTGGTCACCTTCGCTACCGATATTGTCGTCAGCCTCGCGGAAGTGTTTACTCCGATGGCCAGTCAATTCGAGGCACGAAAGGACTTGCAAGCGCTGCAGAGAATGTTCGTATTGGGCAGCCGGGCTTGCGGCATAGTAATGCTCCCGTGCACGGTGATCCTGGTGGTGCTAGGCAAGTCGGTGATTCGTGTGTGGGTGGGGCAAAGATATGTGGCTGAAGCTTATCCCGTGCTGCTGATCCTTGTTCTGGCCACGACTCTATGGACCAGCCAGGCTACCTCTGGCCGAGTGCTGATGGGAACCGGTCGCCACCGGACGATGGCGCTTGTTGTGTTGGTTGAAGGAATTGCCAATCTGGTGCTTAGCATCGTGCTGGTCAGGCCTTACGGGATCGTGGGAGATGCCCTGGGAACGGGCATTCCATTGGCTATTACCAGTGTCTTCTTCTTGCCTCAATATCTCTGCCGCACTCTCAATCTCCCCGTCCTGCAATTCCTCAGGCGAGCGTATTTGGCTCCGTTACTTTGCTCTTTCCCGCTGGCGTTGACTCTCACGCTTTTAGACAGCGTGTTTCCTGTTCCTACGTATCCAACCCTGGTACTCGAGATGGCTATCGGAATTGTTGTTTATGGCCTGTGTCTACTGGCGATGCTTGCCATACGGGAGCCGTCGACGATTAATTTGCGGACACGAGTTTTGCAATCGCTCAGCAGGCCATAGCTTCTTAGAGGTGTCGTTGGCGTACTTCGCGCCCAATCATTTCCTTTTGACAGCAGATCGTCCCGCCCAGCGCAATATTGCCCAGCGCGTCCAACGCGGAGCCCAGCGCAATCCGAGCAGGGCAAGGGTTATTTTTTTTGAAGGTGAGGCAGCGTGCGCTTTTTCCAGCCAGCCTTTGCTTCCCTCGATGTCTCCTTCCAGTAATCGACATCGGCCCTCGGTTAGCGCTAATTGTGCCGTGGCGGAAGCGATTTCCTTGCTTACCAAAGATGCTTCTTCACTTGCCGGATCGAGGATGTTTTGCAGTTTCTGAAGCGCAATCACCGCGTGGGGAATTACCACCTCCTCATTGAACGTCAGGCTTTCAGAGTGAACTCGTCGTTTTCCTAAAACCTTGCGCAGATATGCCAGCTTGCCGCCTCTATACAACAGCCTGAGCCAGTATTCATAGTCTTCCAGCAGCCGCAACTCTTCTTCAAAAAAACCGACTTTTAAAACTGCCTCACGCCTCAAGAGAGCGAAGGACGCGAAGGCCCCTCCATGAGTTGGCAGCAGCCTCTTAAAGGTTGCCGGATTGCCGATGGGATCCAAAATCTGCCAGGTCGTATTGGCCAAATCGGTGTTGCCAAAATAGATACAATCCGCGCAGACCATATCGAAAGATGGATTGTCGGCAAAAAACTTTAATTGCTCTGTCAGAAATTCCGGCAGCCAGATGTCATCGCTGTCCAGGAAGGCGAGAAACTGACCTCGGGCGTTGCGAATGCCTGTATTCCTGGCGCCTGAAATCCCACAATTTTTCTGTTTTAGGTAATGGATTCGACCTTCATGTTTCAGCAGCACACTTTCGAGCTGCTCAGTGTCGGGCGATCCATCGTTTATGACAATGACTTCATAATCTCGAAAAGTCTGGGCAAAAACCGAGTCAAGCGTATCTCCTATGTACTGAGCGGTGTTATACGAGGGGATTATGACGCTTACGACAGGAGAAGACTCTTTGCTGGGAGATATATCTGCAAATGTCGATGACATAATGCACGGACGTCGCCGGGCTTTGCCAAATGAATATCTAAACTCTGCTGCGATTCACAGAGACAGAATACCCCAGCAGAACCATCAACTCGCCCCAAGCCGTCTCAATCAGCTTCACGCTGGAACTCGGCAAGGCTTTTGCCCACTGCCTGGGTTGAGGCGGGCAGTCACTGGTTTGGGAGGCACGACTACGGTCAACTGCAGTGCGAATCTTCTCACCTGAAAATCGAAAGTCCAGAAAACCGGAGATTGTCGCCAGTACACTTTCCGGTCGTTCGAAAAGATCCTCGTATCTAACCGTCAGCAAACCTTCGGAATTCCCTTCGTGAGCTCCCAGCCAACTCATGACATTCTCTCCCCACGACGCGGGCGTTCCCAGAAACTCTTCTTTTAGGCGGCTAAGGTACATAAATCCGTCGTTCTGTTTGATCGCGCCGGAAAAGTCTTCCGCCCATCCGCCCTGGTGCTGTTCCGTCGCCATGAAGGCGGTCGACACAAATTGCTCGATCGTCAACGACGCAGTTGCATCCCCATGCTTGCATCCCTGTTCGTAAATCGACACTGCTACATCCCGCGGATCTCGAACCAGGTAAACCACTCGCCCGTGGCAATCGGTATCGAAGCATTCATGGCTGAAAATCACCCTGGGGCGCGCCATGCTGTTAAACCTGCGCCGCGACATGTGGTAAAGATCAGGAACCCGCTGAACGATGTTTGCGTCGGTCACCGGATGCTCAGGATCCATGGCGTTGGCGATAAGCCTTCGCAGCCATTGACCACCGGAGCCGGGATAAGCGACCAGGAAAGTGTCATCAGGAAACTTCGCCACGGTTCGACCAGCGATATCCCGCGACAGTGTGTAGTTGAGAACATAAGCAATCCGGGTCAGCATGCTCATCTGGGTTTGGGGCTGCAATTCAAAAACTGGTGTTCAGGGTATGGCTGCGCTGCATTTTATCAAATGCATTTTGGCGGGCCGCCTACATCTGAAATTCGCTTTATGCCGGATTTGGTGCGAGTGCAGATCGCCTTTTGAGTGGGAAAAACAACGGTTGCTAAACTGGAGCGAGCCGAACTGGAAACTTTCGGCACGCTCTAAACATGTGCTATTCTTCGAGTCGCCCGGTTGAAAAGGCATTCGGAGGCACTCGCGCCGGCAGCTCAGTAGTTGCGATAGGCTTGCCACGGTTATATATCCCTAGTTTTCCAGATGATCAAAGAGCTCGCTTATGTTGTGCGCTATGTGCTTGGAAAAGATGCTGCTCGAAGATCGGTGTCGGTATTTCCGGATGACACATTCATAGTTTCCTTCCCTCGCTCTGGTAACACCTGGATGCGGTTTCTCGTGAGCAACGTGGTCCATCCCACGGAGAACATAAGCTTCGAGAACATAGATAAATTCGTACCTGAGATCATCCAGGAATCCAAGCGGACCCTCAATTCGTTGCCGCGTCCTCGCATTCTCAAAAGCCACGAATATTTGGACCTGCGCTACCCGCGAGTCATATACATAGTTCGGGACCCAAGGGATGTGGTGGTATCAAATTATTACTTCCTGCTTAAACGAAAAAATATCGACGAAACATTGAGTCTGAATGCTTTTGTGGATGGAATGCTGCATCGCAGGTTCTGGCAGGACTTCGGAACCTGGTCAGAAAATGTAGGTGGCTGGCTTGGATCCCGACTTGGAAAAGAAGGCTTCCTTCTGATTCGCTACGAAGACATGTTAACTCAACCGCAGATTGAGCTGGCGAAGGTTGCGGAGCTCCTGAATGTTCCGGCGGGTCCCGACGTCATCGCCCGCGCACTTGAGCGGAGCAACTTCGGCGAGATGCGGAAAATGGAGAAGCTACAATCTGACAATTGGTTTCTGACCAGGGAAGGCCGAAAAGATATTTCTTTTATTCGCGGCGGTGTTTCCGGCGGGTGGACGAAAGCCTTGTCCCCCGAATCAGTGGCGGCCATCGAGCGGGAATGGGGACACTGGATGTCCTTTCTGGGATACGAACTGACGAGCGGTGAGACGCCGCGGTCGCCTCTGGCTACCTTTTGTATTTCGTCCGGTTCGCAAGGCCTTCGTGGATAAAGGAGCGCGCAGTTTGTCTGACTCAGCGGGCGTTATTTAGGAGCGGCTCTCAGTCATGTTTTGCGAGGTTGATGTAAGCTCGTATCCAAGCGTCTCCATAAGATAACCCCAAGCGGCTTCAATTTCTGCGACTGAAGTAATCGACAAACTCTTTTTCCATTGGCCGGACCTGCCCTCGCGGACAAAGTTGATATCCTTGCGGCCTTCCTTGGTGGCTCCCCACAGGTGACTTTGTTTTTGTTCCAGTTGCTTCATCTTGTCCACGGAACTTAATTTCACAGCCTGCGAAATTTGTTCTGATGAAGTATTAAGACCCATAAATTCAGCGACCTTCGCCAACTCGCGCTCGGTATTGTCGAGTAGATCTTCATATCGCAAAAGCGCAAACCGCCTTCCGAGGGGACCGATGTCAGTCATGTTTTCCGTAGAGAAACTCTGCCGCCGCAGTATCTGCGAAATATTGGACGGATTGACCAACCAGCTTCTGAGGTGCTCTCCCCAACTGCCGTAGGTGTGCCCTCGCCTCAAGAAAATTGTTGAAACGTAGCTTTCGAGGGGGAGAGAGTCAGCAATGTGCCGGCCCTTCCTGGCGAAATGGTACGAAGATACCGCAACGTCACGCGGATCGCGGACGATGTAGATAACGCGTCGATATCTTGGGTCGAAGGATTCATGACTTTTGAAGACCCGTGGAGGCTCAGCCGCGCCGAGATCTCTGACTGCGGTACCGTGGACGTCGGGCACGATTCGGTCGACGTTGGCAAAAGTGACGGGTTCATCCGGGTGCGTGAGATTGCCAATCAGGAAGCGAGTCCAAGTATTGCCGGATTTAGGAAAGGAGACAAGAAAAGTTGCATCCGGCGGGACTTCAATTAGCCTGTCTGGAGCTACTGCCCCAAAAATGTATTTAGCTGAGAAGGCGAGGTTATTCAGCACCCGTGATCATTTCCCCTGGCTAGGACTTCATTACGCCTGCGTTAAGATGCAGTCAAATGGCGACGAGAGCTTTATTTACTTTCCACCGAAGAATAGTCTGCCTCAGATGGTTCGGCGGCAGCGGCCTCCTGGCGATTTCCTCTTCGCCTTTTTCGGCGCGGAAGTAAAGACGCAGCGCCGCTCAGCCAACCTTCGAATTCCAAATTGGTGACATGGCTCGTATCGACAAAACGCGGCAACAGCAGCGGATTGCTGGTGCGGGACGCTATTCCGGGATCGCAGGTTGTGGCGGATACGACATCTTCCGCCTGCAGCCACGGGAGGAATTCGGGTTCATAGACACCGCTGGGATAACAGAAATGCCTTGTAGTCCGGCCGCTCAACATAGATTGCAAGCTGTACCGGTTGTCCCGAATCTCCTGGCGAAATGGAGTCTCACTGAGAGGAGTGCGATGACGGTGGGTGTGCAGTTGAAAATCCACTCCCTCTCTTGCCAACTGGGCAACTTCGTTCGGCCGCAAAAGCTGCAAAATTCGCTTGCGAACCAGTTGCGCGTAGTCAATCCCAATTGCAAGGGCCAATTCTTCTGCGAGTTGATTCTTCTGCTGCTCCGTCAACCTTTGACCTTCGGCATGTTTCACCAGTTGATCGAGGACCGCTTGCCGCGAGTTTGCAGTTCTCAAGTCCATGCGCGGAGCAAGGCCAAAACGCTGGCCGCCATTCAGCACCTCGCCTCGCTTTTTCCATAACATATAAGAACAAATCAGGTGAAACACCGGACGGTCGTAATCGCAATAATAGGTGGTCTGATAAACCGTGGCTGGGTAGCCGTATTTTTTCAAAGCAGGAGAGGCATGTTCGAGAAAATCATAGGTTCCGTCGTCGAAGGTAATCACCGCACTGCGCGGCGGCAAATCTCCACGGTACAGGCGCTCAACGGCATCACCCAATTGCAAAACGTGGTATCGGCCACGCGAAAGCAGTTCCAATCTTTTCTCGAACCGGGTCGGATGAATATAGGTGGCGGGACGCCACAGATGCTCCTGTTCGATGGAAATGCCGTGAAAACAAAGTATCAGCAGCCGCTGGTCCCGCCAGCGGCTGTCACGAGCCCAATTAAGCGCACCGCAGCCCTTGAGTAATGCCAACGAAGCCAGGCGCAGAGGTCGAACTATGGATGCAAGCATCGTTCAAGCCCAGAGCACGTACACCAATTAATTTAGCAGGAATTCACGGCTGACCATGTAGCACGAACGTCACATTCGTCGCCCCGGTTCCGACACAGGTTGCATGCTAACATCGTCTTGCATTTGAGAGCCGCAGTCAGTAGTACCCTGGTGCTAAGGCATTATCAGGGCAGTTCGCTGGACTTCTCGCCAAGTTCCAGACATCCCACGTTCGGTTGAGAAAAGTAAGAGTCGAGGATGAAGATCCTTCAACTTGGGCCTTACCCGCCTCCCCATGGTGGCGTACAAACGCATGTTGTGGCCCTGGTCGACTTCCTGCGCCAGCGCGGCATGACGTGCGACGTTGTGAATCTTACCCGTTTTCGCAGACCTTCAGAAAACGGAATTTACTATCCCTCGAATGCGGTCGGGGTGGCAGGGCACCTTTTCTCGCATACCTATGACATCATTCACCTTCATATTGGTGGTCGCATCTGGACCCGACAACTCGCCCTCGCCTTAGCGTGTTTTATTCTGCCGAATACGCACTGCGTCTTCACTTTTCATTCCGGCGGTTATCCGTCTTCTGCTGAAGGTCGTTCAGCTCACGCGCGAACGCTGCGTGCATTCGTCCTGCGACGCTTCGATGCGCTCATCGCTGTCAACGAAGAAATTGCCCAGCTCTTTCGAACTTTGGGAGTAGATGCGCGACGTATTCATGTGATTTCGCCTTACCTGGGTTTCGACGCCAGCGCGTTGGGCGAATGCCCGGTTCCAGAACTGGTATCGAATTTTTTGGCCGCCCACGATCCTGTTCTGATCTCTGTTGGAGGTCTGGAACCTGAATACGACGTGAGCTTGCAGATGAAAGCTCTCGGAGCAATTCGCGCAAGGCACTCCAAGGCTGGATTGCTGGTTGCGGGTTCAGGAAGTCTCGATGAGGCGATACGTAAGGAATGCAGCCTGCTTCCATACGCAGAGCATATTTTGCTGAATGGGGACTTGGCGCATTCCGCCACTATGAAGGCAATGCAGTCCAGCGACATTGTGTTGCGCACAACCTGGTACGACGGTGATGCGATCTCGGTGCGCGAAGCGCTGCACTTTGGCGTACCCGTAATTGCGAGTGACAATGGAATGCGCCCCGAAGGAACCCATCTTGTCCCCGCTCGCGACCTTGCTGCATTGGTTACTGCTATCGAGAAAATTCTGAGCAATCCTCCGGCGCGAGTGCCCATCCTTTCTGAAAGTGACCAAAACTTGGAGGAAGTCCTAAGGGTTTACCAAAGATTGGCCAAATGAGGTTGAATGCGCACCTATCCACCCAGTAAAGGTTCTGCTCCGATCGATATTGCGCTCTTGCGCTTCCCTGGTGTGCAAAGGTTTGCATACATGGTGCTTGGAACGGTGCGGAGCAACATGGTAGCGTTCGTCTAAGTAATTGATAATAAATTACTTAATTGATTTACATCGGCAAATTAATGTCCGGCAGCTAACGTGCGGTTTTTCCAGGTGAACCGTGGCCCGCCGGATGTTTTAATAGGTAGGCGGGACGATCGAACCTATCCTGAATGAAGATTCTTTGGGTAAAAGCCGGCGGATTGGTGCCTCCAGATCTAGGAGGCAAGATCCGGAGCTATTCTATTGTCAAGGAGCTGGCTAAGACCCACGAAGTCACTCTGTTCAATTTCTATGCGGCGCATGCCGGCGACGTGCATTCAGGGCTGAAAGGCATGTTTCACCGAGTCGTGAACCTGCCGTTGCCGATCGCGACAGATCGGGGGCTGGGAGAACTCGCCAGCTTCATGCGAAACATATTTTCTTCATCGCCGCATACGGTTTCCAAATATTGCCGCCCGGAAGTAAAGGCCCGAATGCGTGAGTTGTTGGCGAGCCAGAAATTTGACGTCATTATCTGCGATTTCGTAGTGGCTGCGGCGGCAATTCCGTGGGAAGCCGCTTGTCCCAAGGTTATCTTTACCCACAATGTGGAAGCCCTGATCTGGAAGCGGCATTTTGAAGTGAGCAGCAATCCTGTGTGGAAGGTGGCCAGCTGGGGCGAATACCAGAAGATGATGCGTTTCGAGAAACATTTTCTGAACAAGTCAGAGCATGTCCTCACCGTATCCGAAGCGGACAAGGACTTTTTCAGCGACTTTGTTGACCGCTCTAAAATGACGGTCATTTCAACTGGAGTCGACACGAATTATTTTCGTCCGGACGACGGGAAAGAGCAGCGGAATTCATTGGTGTTCACGGGATCGATGGACTGGATGCCGAACGAGGATGGTGTTCTTTACTTCATACGTTCGATTCTGCCTCTGGTCCGGCGAGAGATACCTGACGTCAGCTTTACGATTGTTGGGCGTAAGCCGTCCGAGAAATTGCGCGCGGCTGCGGCTTCGGAGCCTGGCGTTCAAGTTACCGGCACTGTCGACGACATTCGGCCGTATGTGGGCGAAGGCTCGGTTTATGTCGTGCCATTGCGCATTGGCAGCGGCACGCGCCTCAAAATCTTTGAAGCGATGGCCATGGGTAAGGCAATCGTTTCCACTACCCTGGGCGCGGAAGGTTTGCCCATTCGCGACGGGGTGGACATATCGATAGCCGACAGCCCGGAGGAATTTTCACGAAAAGTTTGCGCGTTGCTTCGGGGCGCGGAGGAACGCGGGCGTCTGGGTTCAGCCGCCCGACAATTGGTGGAACAACATTACAGCTGGTCATCTGTGGCCACGGAATTCGATGACGTGCTGCAACGCCTCGTACCCTTGAGCAGCGGCCGTGAAATGAGATTACCACTCGATGAGAAAGTATCACCGGCGAGGGCATGATTTTATGAAGAGCATAATGTCGGTAGACGTTGAAGATTGGTTCCATATTCTGGAGGCCTCGTCCGCGCCGGACATCTCGCAGTGGAATTCTTTGCCATCTTGCGTAGAGCGGAATTTCCGCAAGCTTCTGGATCTCTTCAGTGAAAAAAATGTCCGCGTAACCTGCTTTTTTCTTGGATACGTCGCAGAACGATATCCGCAACTGGTTAAAGAAGCTTTAAACCGTGGACACGAAATTGCTTCTCACGGCTACGCTCATCGCCTGATTTATACAATGACGCCGCAAACGTTCCTCGAAGATGCGCGTAAGAGCAGAGAAATCCTGGAGGGCATAACCGGGCAAGCGGTGAAGGGATATCGCGCCCCTGGGTTTTCGGTGACCGCGGATACGCCATGGTTTTTTGAAAGGCTGATAGAAGCGGGATATGGATACGATTCTTCGGTGTTTCCTGCGCCCCGTCAGCACGGTGGATTGAAGACAAAGAAATACTCCCCGCACCTGGTTGCGGGTGAGCTCATGGAATTTCCGATCACTGTGGCCGAAGTTTTAGGGAAGCATTTCTGTTTTTTTGGCGGCGGTTATCTTCGCTTGTTTCCGTACTCAGTCGTCCGGCAGATGGCTCGCAAAGTCCTGAGCGACAATCGGCCGGTAGTTTTCTACATACATCCGCGCGAAATTGATCCAGATCATCCTCGCCTGAGTTTGGGACTCACACGGACCTTCAAATCTTACGTAAATCTCAAGACCACGGAGCCGAAGCTCCGGCACATTCTGGATGACTTCCAGGTCACGACATTCGCTGAATTTATTGCCGAAAATCCATCATTCTTTATGAATCAGCCGAGTACAAGGCGCAAACCAACAACCGTATCGGCCGATAACCGAGTAGCGGAGACTGCATGAGCACATCCAGCAATCGCACTTCAGAGTTTTTTCACGCCTACGCGCGCGACTTTAACGCCATTTACGGCAACAGTAATACCTTCATGAATCGGCTGATTAACCGGCACTTCCGGGCCAGCATGCGGCTCCGTTATGAGAAGACCATCGAAGGATGCTCTCCCATCGCCGGGAGGACGGTCCTCGATATTGGTTGCGGGCCTGGCCATTACAGCGTCACGCTGGCGAAGAACGGCGCCGCCGAAGTGTTCGGCATCGATTTCGCGGACGAAATGATCAACCTGTCGAGTCAGCATGCTCAGTCCGCGGGCGTGGCGAATCGCTGCCATTTTGCCAGAAAAGATTTTTTACTCGATGCCATCGAAAAGAAATACGACTACACCATCGCCATGGGGTTTATGGATTACATGGCTGATCCGCGCAAAACAATCGAAAAGGTGCTGAGCGTCACCAACTCAAAAGCATTCTTCAGTTTCCCTGCCGAAGGTGGAATCCTCGCCTGGCAACGGAAGCTGCGTTACAAAAGCCGCTGCCCGCTTTATCTTTACACCCTGCCCCAGCTTAAGGGCTTATTTTCGAGCGTTGCGCCGGAACAGGTCCGTATTGAGCCAATCGCGCGCGATTATTTTGTCACCGTACGAATGTAGGCCGTTCGAGCAGAGCTTAACTGCCTTTCGCCGGATAGTTCGCACTTTGATTCAACCAGCGATGCTTGAGGACAAAGGCGCCGTTCCATGGCACTTTTCCGGTCCCGTAATAATCGGATTCGATAATTCGAATCCGCATGGCATCATTGATCAGATCTGCTTCGGCATCGTTGATCTCGAGCCATACGCGCAAGCTGTACTCGCCGGGAGTCAATGTCAGGCTGGGAATGTCACAGGTATAAATTTGTGGACCCACGCGGACTTGTGGGATGCGACCAGGTTGGAATTGGCTTTGAGCGGTGAACACACGCTGCCCATATGAGTTATCGAAGCCGAGCCCAACGTTGAAGTCGTCAATTAATTCTGGCAAATCAAAGTGAATGCGCACCTGCAGGCGCGCCCCGATCTGCAGGTCATTTGCTAAGGGCCGGTTGTCATCCGTATAAAATTCCATCCGTTTAAGTAAAGGAACGCGCGCAAACCGCCGATCCGAGGCCGTGGTCAAATCAATGACATTTCCCGTGGAATCGCGCGAGCCCGAAACGCGTCCCAGGTAATCCAGCACGGCTTCTTTGGCTGTGCCCACAAAAACAACCTTTCCGCCATTCAGCACAATTCCGTGCCGGCACAGATTTTCAACCGCGGCCATGTTGTGCGAGACGAACAGCACAGTCCTGCCGACGCGGCTGACCTCGCTCATCTTGCCAAGGCATTTCTTCTGAAATGCCATATCGCCGACTGCCAGCACTTCGTCCACAATCAGGATTTCGCGATTCAAATGCGCGGCGACCGCAAAACCCAATCTGACGTGCATGCCACTGGAGTAATGCTTGACCGGAGTGTCGAGAAACTTTTCCAGCTCGGCGAAGGCCACAATTTCATCGAACTGAGCAACGATCTCAGCCTTTCTCATGCCGAGGATGGCGCCGTTCAGGAAAATGTTTTCGCGGCCCGTTAATTCGGGATGAAAGCCGGTCCCTACTTCCAGCAAGCTTGCCATGCGGGCGCGCACCACTACTCGCCCCTCGGTAGGATCGGTGATGCGCGAGACTATTTTCAGCAGTGTGCTCTTGCCAGCGCCATTGCGTCCGATGATGCCGACGACGTCCCCTTCATTAACGTTAAACGACACGTCTTTCAGCGCCCAAAAATGATCTTCGGAGTTTTCATCCGGAAAATTCGAAGCGCCCAACCGCCGAAGTGCAGCCCACTTTCGCGCCAGTCCCGCTCGCATCCCGCTCTGCTCGAATGAATCGCGGGTGAGCAGGTACTCCTTCGACAAATGCTCGATTTGGAGAATCGGCTGCACGTCAGATGATGTCCGCGAAACGCCTTTCCATTCGGCGGAAGATCAGCAGTCCGGAAACAAACAATAGAACGCTTACAGCGAGTGATAATCCCATCACAGGCCAGGGAGAGGCAGTGCCCAGTATGGCGTAACGAAATCCCAACACCACTCCCGCCATAGGATTCAGGCCCATAAGAATTCTCCAGGATCCCGGAATATAGCGAATTGGATAAATCACCGGAGTCACGAAAATGCCCATTTGAATCAGAAATGGGACCGCGTACTTCACATCACGAAAGCTGACGTTAAAAGCTGAGAGGATAAGGCCGACGCCGGATGTTGCCAGCACCGCTGCGACAATGAAGACTGGCAGCCATAAGACTGTCAGCGAAACCGGCCAGCGATAGTGGACCATCAATAACGCCAGCAAAACCAGGCTCAAACCGAGATCGAGCAGCAGGGCGCCCACCGAGCCCAGCGGAATGAATACTCGAGGAAAATAAATTTTCGAGACCAGTTGCTGATTGCTGACCAGGCTGTTGCTGGATTGCGAAACTGCGGTGGAAAAAAAAGTCCAGGGTGCTAGCCCAGCCAAAGCAAAGAGCGGGTACGGCGGCCCGTCGCTTTTCACTCCCGCCAGTCGGTTAAAAATGAATGTGAAAATCAACATCGCGATAAGCGGTTGCAGGACCGCCCACAATGCGCCGAGCAGCGTCTGCCGGTAGCGAATTTTGATATCGCGCCACACCAGAAAAGCCAGCAATTCGCGGTACAGCCATATCTCGCGCAGATCTATCGGTTGCCAGCCGCGGTGAGGACGAATGGTCACCTCGAAAGAAGATGGCATCACTCTGCTCGCACCAGATGGCTCGCGGGCCGCAGAAATATCTTCGCTTTGGGCACCGTGGTTGTCATCGCAATTAAGAACTCAGCGCCCAACTGTGATTGAGCACGAACATCCCGTCGCCAGGCAACTTTCCGCCACCGTAGAAATCGGATTCAAGGACCGTGATTCGCGCCGCTGAGTCGATGAGATCGGCTTCGGTATTTCCAACGTCCAGCCAGACCCGCAAAACATAGTCTCCGGGAACCAGTGTCAGGCTCGGAATTTCGCACACCAGAACTTGCGGTCCGGAAACCGTCGCATGATCGCGATTCGGCTCGAACAATGTGTGTGCCGTAAATACACGCTGCCCGACGGCGTTATTGAAACCCAGCCCAACGTTATAGCTGGATGTCGCGATCGGCAGGTTGAAATGGACGCGTATCTTCACAAATCCGCCAAGCTTGATCTCAGTGAGCAGAGGCTGGTCATTATCCGTATACAGTTCGATTGCTTCCAGTAGTTTGCCTTGCGGGGAACGACGATCGAGCGCGCCGCGCAAGTCAATGATGTGGCTGGGAGCGCCGTTTGTGTGGAACATCATTCCGATGTACATCTGGATCGCCTGTTTCGCTGAACCGTCGAAAATCAATTTTCCGGCATCAAGCACAATGCCACGGCTGCACAGGTCTGCGACCGCAGCCATATTGTGCGAGACAAAAAGCACGGTACGACCCTGGCGCGCGACCTCATTCATTTTGCGCAGGCACTTTCTTTGAAAAGCAATGTCGCCGACTGCCAGCACCTCATCTGCAATCAGTATCTCGGTGTTGAGGTGCGCAGCCACGGCGAATGCCAGCCTCAAGTACATTCCGCTGGAGTATCGCTTGACTGGAATGTCTAGAAATTTGTTGATCTCAGAAAAATCAATGATGGCGTCAAAGCAAGCATCGATTTCGGATTTGCTCATGCCCAGTATCGCGCCGTTCAGATAAACATTTTCGCGACCGGTAAGCTCGGGATGGAATCCGGTGCCGACTTCGAGCAGGCTGCCGAGACGTCCGCGAAGGGTGATACTGCCGCTGGTAGGATCCGTGACCTTGGAAATCGCTTTCAGCAAAGTACTCTTACCAGCGCCATTGCGACCAAGAATTCCCACTACATCGCCTCGGCCAACCTGGAAGCTGACGTCATTCAGGGCCCGGAATTTGCGGGATTCCTTCGTACTGCTGGAAAGTGTCCTCATCCAAGCCAACGGATTCAAGTTGCGGACGAGAAACTCGCGGAGGGTTTCTTGATGAATGGATCGCCCTCTTTCGTACTCTTTCGAAAGGTGGTTGACTTCGATGATGGGGGGCATGAAAGAAACTTGGCGGAACGACGATCAAATACCAAAACTCAACGCGACGACTGCGCTAGAATACTACAGCCAAAATGTACTGAGTTGAAGTTCCGCCAGATGCTTCGCGTATTTCAGACCGCGAGGCCAGCCGCTCACGAATGCAATTCTCGGTAGTGATACCTACTTATAACCGCGCGGCCGAACTTGAGCAGACCCTGGCCAGCCTGGGAAGCATCCAGGGTCCTGGAAGCTGGGAAGTGATCGTGGTGGACAATAACTCCCGTGATGCGACTCCTCAAGTGGTTGCCAATGCTGCAGCTCAATTCCCCACCGCGCTGCGATACATGTTTGAGCCTCGGGCCGGAAGAAGCTCGGCACTGAATGCGGGGATTGAGGCGGCCAACGGCGAAATTATTGCTAACACCGATGACGATGTCCGCTTTGAACCAGATTGGCTGCTGCAAGCCGCTGAGGCGCTGAGTCGCGAACAGTGCGATTTCGTAGGAGGTAAGGTCCTGCCGATCTGGCGTGGTCCAAGACCTTCGTGGCTGTCTGACAAAGGAGGACAGCATTGGGCGGTGATCGCCCTCCTCGACTTCGGTCCCGACCCGGTTGAGTTCGGGAAACGCTACGCCCCGTTGGGGGTGAACCTGGCATTTAAGCGTGAGGCCTTCGACCGTGCCGGTCTGTGGAACCTGGACCTCGGACGCAAAGCTGGAACGCTATTGGGGCAGGAAGTCCGCGAGTGGATGTTGCGCGCGCGCACGGCAGGACTCAGGGGCATGTATGCTCCCAAGATGGTAGTTCGCCATGTGATCCCGGCGGAGCGCATGCGTAAGGGCTATTTTCGCAAATGGTCATACTGGCACGGGGTCAGCCGGGCGAGGCTTTATCGGCAGCACCCGATCGACATGCAGGCTCCGGAAGAAACCAATCTGGATTTTTCCAAGCTCCGGACATTTCTTGGCGTGCCACGTTACATGTACCGTTCATGCCTGGAATCGAGTATCGCTATGGCGAAAAACCGCATGAAAGGCCAGCCAGTTGCTAGTTTTGAGAATGAGATGGATTTGTGGTTCTTTATGGGCGTCCTCCGGCAAAGGTGGAAGGACCGCAAACCAGTAAAGGCAGTTTGATGAATTTTAATGGGTGATAGCTTTCAATTTGGCGAATAACGGTGCACGAGGACTCATTTGAGGGCGATCATACTCGCGGCGGGCAAAGGCTCGCGTCTGGAGCCGGTTTCAGGCGAATCCGTAAAGTGCCTGGTTGACTTGGGCGGAAGGACGTTGATCGAGCGCCAGTTCAGCTATTTGCGGGCTTGCGGCATTACCGAAATCGCGGTTGTCGTGGGTTTTCAGGCGAAGCGCATTCGGCGCATCTGCGGGCCGGAGGTCGAGTATGTGGAGAACCCGATCTTTGCCGAGACCAACAGTCTGTATTCGCTGTGGCTGGCGCGGCACTTGTTTGGAGACGGATTCGTGGTCATGAATTCCGACGTATTTTTCCATCCTCAGATTCTGAGCGACCTGCTGACCGCGAGATATGAAGACGCAATCCTGGTCTCCTGGCGCAATCACACCAAATATGGCGATGAGGAAATGAAGGTCAAGGTGCGCGGGGGACATTTATTGGATATTTCCAAAACCATGGCCCCAGACGAAGCTGATGGCGAGAATGTGGGAATCGTAAAATTCGGCGCCAGCGGAGCCGGCGTTCTAGCAAAAGAGTTGGAAAAGCTTATTGCAGGTGGCGCAAAGAAAACCTGGGCACCGCGCGGTTTTTTGGAATTTTCCAAGTCGCGGCCGTTGCACGCAGTCAGCACCCGTGGGTTTCCCTGGATCGAAATTGATTTCCCTGATGATCTGCGGCGCGCCCAGGATGAAATCCTGCCGCGAATTCCTCTCAATTTCGTTGGCTTAAATTTCAGTCATCCGGAGAAGTGAGATGAAGCCCAGGCAAATCGTCTCGCGAGTGCGGGGCCTGGACACGCGATTTCAACGATTCCTCCATCGCGATCGGCGTCGCATTCTGATTAATGCTGGACTACCAATGGAGTTCAGCATGATCGAGCCTATCCACCGCCGCTTATCGCAGGACCCCCGGGTCGAATTCTTTTTTACATCTAGCGTTCATCCTGATAATATCCGCTGGATCTTCGCCGATGCCGGAGATGGCATTCGCATCATCAGTCCAGCGCGGGCGGCGCTGATGAAATTTGACGCCTACTTAGCGGCTGATTTTATCTGGGCAAAACTGCCCCGCGGCACCAAGCGTGTCCAAACCTTTCACGGTGTCGCCGGCAAATATAGTAATGTGTACGATCGCCCCGACCATTCTTTGCGGGAGTGGGACCGGCTTTTTTTTATCAATAAACGGCGATTGAATAACTTTGTTTCCGCGGGAGCAATTGACGCCGATAGTCCAGGCATTTGTTTGATCGGAATGCCTAAGGCCGATTGCCTGGTGGATGGCTCCTTGCAGCGCGATGACATTCTGTGC
>Ga0209168_10000839_pt1 | contig 27031 bp, 27 predicted proteins | sample Coa_R1_FD_187156 | JGI IMG/M metagenome (GOLD analysis project Ga0209168, IMG submission 187156) | Surface soil microbial communities from Centralia Pennsylvania, which are recovering from an underground coalmine fire - Coalmine... | ecosystem: Environmental > Terrestrial > Soil > Unclassified ...
ACAGTCCCTTGTTCTCATCGGTCTCATCGGTTGCTATTCGCAACCGCGACAGCGATGGCCGATAGTCCAAGAAATACTCCAACCGCCACCCATGGGAAGAACATGGCTGTCACCTCCTTCGTTCCGCCTTGCCCTCCCGCTCTAGCATTCTTCCCTCTGGTCTGTTCGCACTAACCTTGCATATTTGCATATTCGAGTAGCCTTGCCTAAGTACAGCACTCGACCCGGCTACGACGGGCGCGTGCCATACCCGGCTGCTCTTTGTGCGTGGGGTTGCGATTGTTGGGTTCGTGTAGACAAGCACGAGCTGAGTCGAAAGCGCTTCGCACCCCCATGCGTACAAGATCGCGCTCCGACGCACCTATAGCGCACGCGCCTGAATCGCCGCCATCGGTGCATCATGTGTGTCGCAGCCATGTTACGTGGCCGGGTGCTCTGGAAAGACTGAAGATTGCAAGACAATTGCAAATATGCAGGGGAGGGATCGCCATGGGAGGATGGATACAGCGACTCGCAGCGACGGCTGGGACAATGGGGGCGCTGATGCTGATCATGGCGTCGGCGGCGTCGGCCCAGACATACTACCAGTATGAATACCGTGTGACACAGGATCAGTATGTCATCCCGGCCACGATCGGCCCGAATGGTGGGTACGTCGTGGATGCCGGTCCAACAACCGTCTGCAGCTACCCGCAAGCGTTCCGGCAGATGCTGATCGCGCGGGCTAACGGCAACATCTATCGAGCGAGCACCATTCTCGCGCAGAGTTGTAGCCGTGAACCGGTCGGGACACGGCTATTCGTAACGGGCGGCGCACAGACCGTCGCGGTGTGGAACCAGTACACGCCGGACCAAGTCACCTATCGGGTGGTCCCCGTCCATATTTTGAACGGTCCGCACCGGGGCACAGACGGCTACGTGCTCATGGGTGGCCTGGAGTAGTCGCCCAGCCGGCGTCTTTGGGAGAAGGGGGTGGCATCTTCGCCCCTTCTCCTTTGTTTTGTGTGCTCTCTCCACCCATCTCGGCCCAGTTTGGGCCGCTGGGTTTATGAGAACAACTCGAGCGGGTGCGTAGCGTAGGCCAGGGTCTTGAAAACGGTGGTATCAACCATAGACCCGACATAGACCCGATACTTCGGTTGCCTGCGGAACACGCACCCCTCGTGATGTTGCGGCGCGCTGCTGTCCAGCGTGAACCCGTGCCCCCGCAAGACGTGGGCAACTTGTCTTCTAGCGAACTTCCTTCGCCGTCGCATAATCGCGGACGGAGATTCTCGCTTATTTGTCTTGCCCGCTCGGCTCCGTCTGAGGGTTCGCCTGCGTCGGTGGCAGACCGTTGCAACTGTGTGGCTACCAGCTCGCCCTGGCGCCATGCAAGGTCATGCTTATGCTGCAGCGTGGGATTTCAGCAGCGGAAAGGAACCGGTTACTTGGGATAGCGTTGTCAGACCTCGGGTTGGTTGAAGATGGACAAATGAATCCCTCCGCGTGGGTGAAGCGCCACTTGGAAGATACCGAACAACATCGGGGAGCGCCACGGAAGCATTGAATGCGGCGAGTGACCGCTGCTCTTGAAACGAGGGCGGCGAGGGAGGGGACACTCGGTAAAGAGCCGTACGTTTTGATGAATGCCCGGCTGTGTCGCATGAATGTGGCGCGTATGGCAGGGGCTAGACGTAGTCCGGAACCAAGGGCGGTTATTCAGAGTGCAGGGGGATGCGTGGCGGAGGGAGGGAGATTCGAACTCCCGAGGGGTCGCCCCCTAGCGGTTTTCAAGACCGCCGCATTCGGCCGCTCTGCCATCCCTCCGCGGCCAGTATAGCATCGGCATCCTGTTTGTGGCACCCAGGGGTGCGTGTCCTGTCAGACTTCTTGGTCGGCCAGCCGAACCGCGGCGATGCCGCGTCGCGCAGCCACCACGCCCGCGACTCCCAAGGGGACTGCGAGAAAGAACGGGGCGAGGATGCCGAGTAGGGCGGTCACGCCCCCGAGGAATGGTCCGACGAAGAACCCCAGATCGCCCGAACTATTGTAGACGCCCATGGCGCTCGTGTAGTGTTCGCGCGAGCTGAAGCGCGCGATCAGCATCGTGAAGGTGACCGGGATGACGCCGCCGGCGATACCGAACGCGGCCGCCGCGATCAGAAGCGGGCCAGCGCCGTGCAGGAATGGAACCAGCAACACGATTACCGCGCGGCCGACGACGCCCGGCAAGATCAGGCGCTCCGGACCGATCCGATCCGCGATTCGTCCCGTAGGTAGTTGGACCAGCGCATAGGTCAAACCCTGGACCGTGAACAGCCACCCGATAGTGACCACCGACAGTTTCAGGTGCACCATATACAGAGGGATGAACGTTGACCAGACACCCGAGATCGCGTAGAAGAGGTGGTTGACGAGGCAGAGCCGGAATACGATCGGATCTTTGAGCACTTGCCAGCTCGCCGCGGCTGGCGCACGTAGGGTGGGTGCGCGCGGTTCCGTGATCGCGACGATGACCACCAGGGTAAGCAGGCTCACGGCGGCGCCGAGGAAGAAGGCTGTTCGCACGCCGAACGCGCCCGCGACGAACCCTCCGATCGCCGGCCCCGCGAGGAACGCCACGGACGTCAGGAACCAAAAGACCGAGAACGCGCGCGCCCGCGTTTCTTCGGACGCGGTTGCGGCGACCGCCGCGTGCAGGGGGGACCACATCGTGGCGCGCGCAACGCCGACGCCGATCAGACCGACGGCGACACCGGTCGCCGCCCGCGTGAGCACGATCCAGACCATCGCCGCGGCGTTGACCACTAGCCCGCCCACCAACGTCCACCGCTGTCCCAGCACGCTGGCGATGCGACCGACCTCTAGCTCCACCACGCCCATCGCGAGGCTGAGCAGGCTGACGAGCGTGCCGATCTGCGCCGCGGAATACCCGATGCGCGAGAGGTGTACCGGAAGCACCGGCGTTACGACCTGCCAGGATATCGCGACGAGGAACCCCGCGGCCCCCAAGAGCGCGATGCGCAAGTCAATCAACGTGATGCGGACGGGAGGGCGCGCGGACACGCGGGCCGGGGCACTACCGGCTGGTGAGGGCTGCGGGCGGTCGTCCATGCGAATGAGTAAACGTTCGCACGATGACTGACGGAGTCCTGGGTACTCTCTGTATGGTAGACTAGCCCTGCGAGCGGACGAGGCGGGCGCGCGTCGATCGCGCTCCGATTGATGTGGGGACGTAGCTCAGCGGGAGAGCACCTGCTTTGCAAGCAGGGGGTCACGGGTTCGAATCCCGTCGTCTCCACCAAGCCTTATACCGCAAGGGTTCCAGCGATTTCGGCCCGCCGGAAAGCCCCGAAAAAGCAGATGCTCATCCCGAAAGCAGCTTTGAGGCCGCGCTGGACGCCTTCTTGCTCAGCCGGCGCGTCGGCAACTGCTCTCCCCGCACCCTAGACGGCTACGCCGGATGCCTGCGACGGTTCGCCAAAACGCTCGACCTCCGAGACCTCGCGGATGTGACTTCCTTGGGCGTGCAGCGCTATCTCGTCGGTCTTGGCGAGACGATGAAGCCGGTGAGCGTGCACGACCACTTCCGGCCCCTGAAGACGTTCTTCCGGTGGTGCGTCGAGGTGAATCTGCTCCCGAAGAACCCCGTGCAGGGCATCACCATTCGCCTTCCGCGCACTCTGCCGCGCGTGCCAGAGGACGACCACGTGGGGCGGCTGCTCCAAGCTTGTCCCCAGACGTTTGAGGGACGCAGGAACCGGGCGCTGATAGGGCTGCTGGCAGACTCGGGCCTGCGGATCTCAGAAGCGCTGCGACTGCGTATCGAGGACGTGAACTTCTCAACGCGCACTCTGGAGGTGCGTAGCGGCAAGGGTAGTAAGGATGGCGTAGGATTTTTCGGCGCCGAGGCTGCCCAGATGCTGCGAGCGTGGCTCAGCGTCCGTCGAGAAGCGATACTGGAGGATTGCCTATTCGTGGACCGTCGAGGGCGCAGCCTCACGCGAAGCCACGCGGCACATATTCTCCATCGGCTGTCCAGGAGGGCGGGGCTCATCAGAAACATTGGCCCCCATGCTCTCAGGCACTACGCGGCGACATCGATTCTTAGGCAGACAGGAGACCTGGAACTTGTCCGGCAAGTACTAAGACACGAGAGCCTAGCCATGACCTTGCGTTACGCCCACCTAGCCAAGGCAGAGGTGAGCCGAAAGTTTAGGCGAGCATCACCGCTGGACAACCTACGCGTCACCCGCTAACGTCACAGCTGTAGGGTCCGCATTTCGCAATAGTGTTGGCGGCTGGGACAACTTATCATCTCATCAAAGGCCCGCGGGGGAGGTATTGCTAGTGAAAGAATACCGCAGTTTTTGTCTAACTGGATTAGTGCTTGGGCATATGTCAATGATTAGGTGGACATTTCCGATGGCGGAGGACCCCGGGCGCGGTGACGCCTCCAGCGCTCGCATAGCTTTCGTCCGAGGGCTCAAGTGAGATTTGTCGATCTCTTTGCTGGTATGGGCGGGTTCCATCTCGCCCTCAGGAGCCTTGGGCATGAATGCGTGTTCGCTTCGGAGATCGATCCGGAGTTACGAGAGCTCTACAGGCTGAATTTCCCAGAGGCCGCGCGCTTGATTCATGGAGACATCAGGGAATGCAAAGAGCAGGTGCCGAAGCACGATATTCTGTGCGCCGGCTTTCCTTGTCAACCCTTTTCTAAGTCGGGTCCACAGTATGGCCTGCGAGACACCACGCACGGTACGCTTTTTCATGAGATTATCGACATCGTTAGGCGACATCGCCCTCGCTACGTCATCCTAGAGAACGTCGGCAACTTTGAGCGACACGACGAAGGGCGTACCTGGGCGATCGTGCGTAGAAGTCTTATGGGGCTGGGCTACGATGTTCGAGGAACAGAGCATGTTGCAAGCGGTGGCCACGGTCTCATCTCGCCACACCACCTAGGGTACCCACATACACGCGAGCGATTTTTCGCAATTGCCAGCCTTGAGCCTCTAGGAGCGGACCCATTCCCTCGTGGTGACCGGCGGCACGTCACGCACTTGCGGAACATCGTGCAGTCTACAAGCGAGTTGAGCAAGATTGATAGAGAAGAAGTCGCGTTGACGGACCAGCAGATACGGTGCATCGATCATTGGAACGCGCTTGTAACGGTTCTACCCGAGAAGATACAATTACCTTCGTTTCCCGTTTGGGGTGATGAGATCTATGCCCGCTATCCCTTCGATGGGATGACTCCTTATGGTTGCCCGACTTCGGAGTTGCTTGCCTGTCTCCGTCGAAATGGGGCATGGCGAGATCGCTCCAGGGCGGAAATCCTTGAGTTGCTCCCGAGTTACTCGCGGACACTCGAGCGTCGCTTCCCCGACTGGAAAGTGCATTTTATTAGACAGAATAGGCGTTGGTTTCGCAGGATCCACCACCACTTTCCCAAAGACTGGGTTCGCACCCTTCGAACTTTTCCCCCTTCACTACGTAAACTGGAATGGAACTGTCGGGGAGAGGAGCGCGACCTCTGGCGTCACGTTCTTCAGTTCCGTCCATCCGGTTTGCGGGTGAAGCGCTATACGACGTGTCCGGCATTGGTCGCAATGACAGCAACACAGATTCCTATTCTCGGACCAAAGAGACGTTTCATTACTCGCGTTGAGGGGCTACGTTTGCAGGGTTTCGGCGACGGGCACAAACTTCCGAGAACGCGTGTGCGAGCTTTTCAGGCGCTCGGAAACGCAGTGCACGTTGCAGTCGTGCGCGCGATTGTCAGATCGTCGATCATGGGAGAGGAAGCAAGAGGTTAGTCACCTATGGTCGAGTCGAGGGAAGCGAGTGGCGCCCCGGTAGCGAGTGTCAATATCCGACCGGGGGTCACGATCTTATCGGTGCTACGGCACCTGAACTATCGCCCTTGGTATGCAGTTGCGGAATATGTAGACAATTCTATCCAGAGTTTCATCGACTACCGAACGGACCTCGAGAGAGTAGAGGGCCCGGCATGGAAGCTAAGAGTTAGCATCGAGTTGGACTCCCGAGACGGTGGACGGCTCGCCATTCGCGATAATGCCGCCGGGATCCACGAAGCTGACTATCAGCGCGCTTTCCGTCCGGCCGAGATTCCGCCAAACCGCAGCGGCATGTCAGAGTATGGGATGGGAATGAAGAGCGCCTCATGCTGGTTTGCGAGAGAGTGGACGGTTCGGAGTTCGGCCTTGGGAGAATCAACAGTTCGGACCGTGCATTTCGACATTGATAGAATTGTCCACGACCGCCTAGAGGAGTTGACAGTCAGTACCGAACCGGCGAATCCTAAAGATCACTTTACAGAAATCGTCCTTACCAGTCTACATCGCATCCCGCAAACAAAGACCATCACAAAGATCAAGCAACACCTTAAGAGCATCTACCGGGTATTCACTCGGATGGGGATACTCGACCTTACATTCGATGAAGAGCCAATGGTTTATGATGAGGTGAACGTTCTCCGTGCTCCGTTCTTTCGAGATCCCGCGGGCGAGGTTCTTGAGTGGAGAAAGAACCTCGACTTCGACTTCGGGTTAGGGCTTCGTGCATCTGGGTTCGCCGCGCTGCGAGAAACAGCCAGCACGTCTGAGGCAGGCTTTGCGCTGTTTCGTCGCGACCGATTGATAATGGGGAGCGCCGACGACGGCTATAGGCCCGAAGCGATATTTGGGAAGTCCAACAGCTACAGATATCAAAGACTCTTCGGAGAGCTGCACCTACAGGGCTTCGAGGTTACCCACACTAAGGATGGCTTCAACTGGAATGAGAATGAAGAAGTCTTCCTGGAATTGTTGAAGGAACATCTGGATGCGGCGCCTCTCCCCTTGTTGGACCAGGCCGAAGGATACCGGGTCAGAGCGAAGCCCGCAGATGCCAAGTCCGGCGCGGAAGAGGCCACAAGACGAACGGCGGATACCATAGAGCGTGAGGTCCCTCCGGTGCTTGAGCATCAACTCGGGGAGGGTCCCGATAAGCTGGAACCGCCGCTTAGGTTACCCGTTGCAGCGGAAGCCGCAGCATTTCGCGAAATCACGGTCGACGTCACCGGGACCACCTGGATTCTCACGATCGAACTCTCCACCGATCCGGCCGTCGGAGATTGGCTGTCTATTAGTGAAGAGGGTCTCGATAGCCGAGCAAAAGAGCGGACGCGTCGGCTCGGGATTCGTCTCGCCTTGGCCCATCCGTTCATGGAGCGCTTCGCTGGAACCGATTCGGAGAGAATAGAGCCGTTGTTGCGGGTAGCCGCGGCACTCGCGCTTGCCGAAACCTCGGCTCGTTCAAGTGGCGTTAGGTTGGCTGGTACCATACGCAGGAACGTCAATGAGTACTTGAGGGATGCGCTCTCCCAACCCTAGGTGCTACAAGAGGTGTCGAGATGGGCAATCAAAGCCCGGGCGGACCGATGGGAGTTGGACGTGTGGAGGTGGTGGGTCACCGACCGGAACCGGGCGTGCGATGGGAGCCGCGCGTTGGCGAAGAGACCTTGAGCCTGATAGAAGCGTTGGAGGAGCTCGATCACACCGAAAGACAACGAATCAGGACCGAAGCAGAGGCAATTCTTCGACGCAGCGCTCCTCCGCTCGGCCCCGACGCAACCGACACAGGGCTTGTAGTAGGAAACGTGCAAAGCGGGAAGACCATGTCGTTCACCGCAGTCACGGCCCTCGCAAGGGACAATGGATATGCCATGGTCATCCTGATCACGGGTACGTCGAGACCATTGTCCTCGCAGTCTCTAGAGCGGCTAAAGAGAGACCTTCGACTTGCAACTAGAGATGATCGGCGGTGGCAGCACTTTCACAATCCACGCCGACGGGAAGCTTTTCACGTCATGCAGGGCACAGTCGCGGATTGGCGCGATCCTGAGGTCCCCGAAGCCGAGCGTCAATCGCTTCTTATCACAGTGATGAAACACCATCAACGACTGGCGCAACTTGCAGATCTACTTCGTGGACTAGATTTGAATGGGTTGCCTGTGCTGGTTATAGACGACGAAGCGGATCAGGCGGGGTTGAACAACTTAGTGCGGCAGGGCCAAGAGAGCACGACGTATCAACGACTTACGCAGTTGCGCCGTTTGCTGCCACACCATACTTACCTTCAGTATACTGCAACGCCGCAGGCCCCCCTTCTTATTAACCTCATTGACATGCTTTCGCCAAGGTTTGCCCAGGTCTTGATGCCGGGTCGAGACTACGTGGGCGGGCGTGAATTCTTCGTCGATCGTCACGATCTGGTCCGAATTATCCCACCCGCTGAAATTCCTACCCGTGCCACTCCTCTCCACGAACCCCCGCCTACACTCCTTGCAGCCATGCGAATCTTCATTCTTGGAGTGGCCGCCGGGACCTATCTCGAGATGGGACGCCGCAATCGATCAATGATGGTTCATCCTTCCCAACAGACAATGCAGCATGCGGAATACGCTCGATGGGTACGAGACATTAAACAACACTGGGAGAACTTGCTGTCCTTGGATGCCGGTGATCCGGACCGCCGCGAGTTCGAGTTAGAACTACGAGAGTCCTATAATGACCTTCACTCGACCGTCCCTGATCTTCCCGCATTTGATGCACTGCTTAGCGTATTCCGAAGGGTCACTCGTCGTGTTCAAGTGACTGAGGTGAACGCGGTGGGCGGCCGGACTCCTCCGGTCGATTGGACTGGGGCCTACGGCCACATTCTAGTTGGCGGTCAGGCGATGGACCGAGGCTTTACCGTGAACGGTCTCACGGTGACGTATATGCCGCGCGGTGTTGGTGTTGGCAATGCTGACACGATTTGGCAGCGAGCGCGCTTCTTTGGGTACAAGGGTTCCTATTTAGGGTATTGCAGGATATACTTAGAAATGGCGACTCGGGATGCCTACCGTCGTTACGTTGAGCACGAAGAAGACGTAAGGGCGAGGCTGATCGAGCACAGTCGGACAGGCCATCCCCTTTCTGACTGGAAGCGCGCTTTCTTTCTAGATGCTGCCCTCCAGCCTACACGGCATAGTGTTCTTGACCTCGACTACATGCAATCCGCCATAAGCGACAATTGGTATTCTCCGGCGGCACCCCACGACTCCGAAGAGGCAATTGAATCGAATCGCCAGGTCGTCTCGCGTTTCGTAGATTCTCTTGAATTCGCTCCAGATGGGGGGCATTCGGAACGGCTACCATCCCACAAACATTTGGTGGCGCGAGACGTTTCGCTCCAGCGCGCGTATGAGCAACTCTTGATCCAAGTCCGTATTACTCGACCCACGGATTCTCAGCCGTTCATCGGAGTTCTTCTCCAACTGCGCGAGTACCTGGACCGGAACCCCGAAGCAGTGTGCACTGTCTACCGCATAAGCCCGAATTACACGAGAGAGCGAACCCTTGATGCGAATGATGAGATCCCACAGCTATTCCAGGGTGCCTACCCGGTGGAGCACGCAACTCGGGGAACAATCTATCCGGGTGATCGGCAGATACGGGCTGATGAGGGCGTCTCAATCCAGATTCACTCGCTGGAGCTTGTGCGTGGCGAGACTCGGTTGGTAGGTGTGCCTGTCGTGGCCGTATGGCTTCCGGCCGAGACTGCTCGCACTTGGCTAGTACAGGCTGAGCAGCGCTAGCAATTAGGTGGGAGTGCTACTTGCGTCTTGCCGAACTCTTCGAAAGGCTTCCGGTCCCGATACCGGGTCGTGATCGCCCTACGTTCTCGACTCTGTTGCTGGGAGAGGGACCACATAGACTCGGCAAAGACATTCACGGTGCTCCAGCACTGCTCGTGGCGACCGACGCCGCGGCCGGAGGTGTCCCGCCGGCGCCAATAGAGTTGGAACACGTTCGAGTCATGTATGATGTCCAATGCCTGCTTTGGCACTGGTCTGAATCCTTTGGTGAAGCGCTGTTTACTCTTGTGCAGTGCCTTACTAGTGATCGCACCCTCTGTGGATACTTTCTGAGCGTGATCGAAGGCGTCGTGCCACTACTCGGGCCTCGCCCATCAGATCAATCCGTCCATGAGGTGGTCCGATCAATAGCGGAACTATTTAGGGCCCTGACCTTGCCTGCTAAGAAATCCGTCCAAGGTCTTTGGGCTGAGCTCTTCATGATAACGGAGTCTTCAGATCCATGTTCCACTGCTGATGCGTGGCACGCTACTCCAAGTGACGCGTATGACTTCAGTGCGGCTGATCAGCGCATCGAAACGAAGAGTTCCGGTAATAGGGAAAGAAGGCATCACTTTACCCTGGAGCAATTGCATCCGCCGCACAATACTCAAGTATTGGTTGCATCGCTGTTCGTCGAGCGCGCTGGTGCTGGAACCTCGCTCAAAGAGCTACTCGACCGTCTCAGAGTTCAGATCTCAAGAGAACCAGAACTGCTCTTGCGCATTGAGCAGCTTGTGGCGGTAAGCCTCGGCATAAGCTGGCAAAATGCGCTTGACCAACGATTTGACATCGAACTCGCGCGCGAGTCTTTGCGGTTCTTTGATGCTCGGAGGGTGCCATCAGTTGATCCACAATTGCCCAAGGGGGTAAGCGATGTCAGATTCGTATCCGATCTTAAAGACACGAGTCAACTTGCACTGAAGACCCTGCTTGACACCCCCGGTCTTTTTCGGAATATCGTTCCCTTGCACCGGCTGGAACGACGGGCACACTAAGTCTACCTGCCTCACCTTAACGTTGCGAACGATCACGCAGCAATCGCTTTACTTGAAACGCGACAGCATCTGGATCTCTCTTGATATCAGTCTCCCATAAGCGCACAACACACCATCCGAGCTGACGGAGAGATCGTCCGGTTATTTTGTCCCGTGCGCGGTTTGCGGCGATCTTGGCAGTCCAATACGGCGCGTTAAAGCGCCTTTGCAGTTTCGCTCTAAGTTGGCTCCAATTTCGGCCATGCCAAAAGTCGCCGTCGCAGAAGACAGCGACTTTGGCATATTGGAACACAATGTCGGGATGGCCGGGAAGATTCTGGCAGTTCGTCTTGTAGCGGAGTCCCAAACGCTGCAATGCGCGACGCAGGTTGAGTTCTGGCAACGTATCGCGCGCGGTATTCGCTCTCTTAGCCCTCGCGCTCGCTTCGGAAGACGGTGCGAGACCCACGAAGCTGGGGGATCGAATACCAGTCTTTGTTCTCATCACTGCTCGAACTGCCTCCGAAGTCCCTTCTACTCTAAGATCTTGGTACTCCAGACCTACAGAATCCCCTGTTAGTCAACTCGGGGTGTTCATGGTGTTCATATGGAGAGCGCACTACGGGAGAGACTCACAAGGTTGCAGTGGGCAACAGCGCTTCGATTCCGTGGGACACCCGCCTCAGGCTAGGGGCAATAAGTGCTCGCGTGGGGATGGGGGAGGCTCTTCAGTCTACTATAGGTTGATTTTGGGAATACTCTGTGGTGCGCCATTCTATACTCAAACCAATATCAACTCTTGGGGCATGTCATGATGACTGAGTCCACCGTTCAAGTACCTGTGATCGTGATCAGAGGGGACACTGTGATCATCGAGCATCTCACGGTGCCGCGTGCGGACACTGCTGTCTATCTGATCGCTCTGCCGGAGGCACAGCGCGCTGAAGCGCTCGTTCGCGCCATCGAGGTCGGGGTTTTCTGTCTGCAGCGCGCGGTTATGGTGCAGGACGCGGAATTTGTGCGGCGCGAGATCGAACGGTTACTGCGCGAGACGGAAACGCGCACGAAGGCGATTGTCCCTGAGGTACATGACGCGATCACAAAGAAGTTCGGCACTCGTCCTGGACAAGTACTTGCGCCCATCGCCCAAATGGTAGAGTCAACAGAAAAGATCCTCAAGGAGCGACTGGAGGCTGTTAGGCAACTGCTCGATCCGGCAAATACGAAATCCGATCTTAGTCGGGTTCTCGGTGAGGTTCGCGCGATGTTAGACGTCAACTACACGGGGTCGATCCAGAGCGTTCTTCAGGAGTCTGTGAAGAAGCTCACGGCCGAAAATGGCGAATTGGGCACTTTCGTGGGGCGCCATGTCGAGGCCGCCATCAAGCCACTTGCCGAACGCGTGGATGCGCTGGGTAAGCAACTGTCGACCGACGCCGCAGTTGAGGAAGCCCTGGCAGCCACAGCAGCGAAGGGCCGACCTTACGAGTTGCAGGTCACGGGACTGTTGGGCGAAGCATTCTCACGGTCCGGGGCGTCGGTCGAGCACGTCGGCGCCGACAATCAGCCTGGCGACGTAGTCATTACCTTTCCTCCGGAGGGCTTTGCCCAGCAGCCGATCCGAGTCGTCGTCGAGGCTCGGGATCGAGCTGACGCCTACGGTCACAAGCGCATCGCAACTGACGTCCAGGCGGCGATGCACAAGCGAAGTGCGCAGGGCGCCGTCTACGTGACTCACACTCGGGCTGGGCTAGGAGTCGAAATCGGAGATTGGGCAGAGGGACGAACGCAAAGCGGACCATACGTTGCAACTACCAACGAACAGTTGTCTATTGCCGTACGCTGGGTGGTTGCCCTTCTTCGCCTTGAGGCCGCGCGGTCGGCCGTAACGTCGATCGATATCCCGGGGGTCGAACCCCAACTGCGGCGGATCCGAAACGCGCTTCGGCGTTTAGGAACAATCCAGTCGCATGTAACAGCCGGGCACAACGCACTTGCCGCGGTCTCGAGCGAGGGAGACTCACTCCGTGACGAGATTCGGGACGCATTGCGACAGATCGAGGACTCCCTTCGCCTTCCTGTGAGAGCCGAAGACGGAGTGGCTCATGAGTCCCCGTCCCAGACAGCGTCGTAAGGTCCACATGCGGCACTGGATGTCCCTCACACACCCGACAACTGGCAGAAGTGCCTTGAGCACGGGCTATTCGGCTTCGACAACGAGTATGCCTACACCGTCGAACACTACATCCGGCCAGGGGACCAGGCGATAGTCTACCTCGCGCAGCGGTCCGCGATCTGGGGGATTGTGGAGATAACTGAAGTCCTCCTGAACCAGACGGAGCCGATTGGCTGGCTCAAGAAGGGCTGGGAGGTTCGAAAGGGAGCCCACCTCGAGGGCGCTTTTCTGGCCCGCGTTCGTTTCCGGCCGATTCGTCGGATCGAACCGCCACGGGTGATCGCGGGGAATGGAAACGAGTCAAGGAACAGGCTTGAGTACATCACGGACAAGACGAGGTGGAACGTTTTTGTCCAGGTTGCCCTGTCTAGGGTGCCTGAAGCCGACATCGAGACGGTTATGCGGTGGGCTAGCGAAATAAGCTGACGGTCGCCTTCGGCGCTTCGAATGAGGTTGGGGAGAGAGAAGGATGACGGGACCAGACAAGTATCAAGATCTTGTGGCCAGGGCCGAGTCGGCAGTTAAGGGTGTCAAGGAGAGTTGCGCCGGGTGGCGTTTGAGAAGATCCTCGATGATTTGCTCCGACGAGGCTCGGCGCGAAGACATCGATTATGTGCGAGACGGAGCGAGGGTGTGATTGAAGAGTTTCTCCACCATGCCGACTTGCTCTAGACTTGCGAGAAGGCTTGCGGGCAGGGACACGGGTGAGTTTCATTCTAACGGCTTCGACATCCGATGAAGTGAGTTCCGAAGAATAGACCGCACCGTGCTGGCATGCCACCGCCGCTGATCTTATGGCGGGTCGACGTCACGAGGGACTGCATGTAGTTCAGGGCATCACGATCGGGCTCATCTCCGAAGTGGCGCCAGCGGCGTTGCTCGAAGAACAGGCAGGTCCGAAGCTCTGCCAACGTACCGTGTCTGCGCTCGTTGGCTTCCCATGCGCATCCCTCGGACGAACCCCAGTACGCGTAGCCGTCGAAGGTGAGCGCAAACCTGGCGATCTCTTCGCAGCTGGCGTCATCCGGCGGGGCGTCGCTCACCCGCAAGTCCTCATTTGGAATTTCTCGCACGGTCATCTCGCCATAACTGTGGGGGCATCAGGAGCCGTTCGGTGGGAGGTTCCTTTCACGACAGGGCCTGCACCTATAAAGCGTATTCCGCAGGACGTATCGCACCGTGCTGGCATGCCACTGACCCCCGTGCTTGGTACGTACCTGCCGATCGTTCAGCGCGTCAGCGATCTTCCGGAGTGACCATCCTCGCGTGTTCCACCTTTGGATCCGTCGAACGATATCAAGTTCCGGTTCGATTGCCTTGAGCGCGTCGCCGCGCCGAGCGTAACCGTACGGGACGGCACCGTAGACCTGGCGCTTCGACTTCTTGTAGAGCAGCGCCGCCTGCGTGCGCTCAGCGATCAAGTTGCGCTCCAACTCCGCGAAGGCGGCCGTGATCGTCAGAAACATGCGCCCTACGGCGGCCATGGTGTTCAGGCTCTGGCCGCCCATGTCGACCAGGTGCAGGGAGATCCCCGCCTTGTCCCAGGCCCGGGTCTGGTTTAGCGCGTCCGCGGCGTCTCTAAACAAGCGATCCAGCTTCAGCGCGATCACGTGCCTGACGTGGCGGCCGGCGACGGCCCGGAGGACATCCCGTCCGCCCGGCCGGTTGGCCAAGGGCACCGCGCCCGAGACGCCTTCTTCGCGAATCGTTGACACGAGGTCGAGGCCGGCCACGCGGCAGTAGGCGGCGATGCGCTCCAGTTGCGCGTCGAGCGACACGCCCTCTTGCGCCTGCTCCGAGGTACTTACCCTTGCGTACGCCAGCGCATTGTTCAACGAGAACCGTCTCCGGCCCAAGTATGGGCATTACGCAGCGTCCAGTTGGCTGGACATGAATATATATACACATGGGTAAATGAGATTGTCCACGCCACGCCTGTACAAAACGCTGGGGTCGTGTACAGACCGAACCCCGGCAAGCGTCCCCGGAACCCTTCCCACCCATCAGCGGTCGAAGGTAAGGTATGGAACAAACTCTGTGGAGGAGTCCGTAGTAGTTTCTCGAACTGTGGGTCCACACTGTGAGACGAGGTCCGCATTGCGGAACAATCGCGTAAAGTCTCTTCAGCGCGCATTACAACTCTTGGAGGTTCTTCGGGATCCTCCCGAAGGTTCATCTCTTATCAGTCTCGTTTCTCGAACACACTTGCCAAAGGGGACCGTTCATCGACTTCTCACGACACTTGTGGAGCGCAACTTTGTGGAGAAGGAGGGTCACTGTTACCGTATCGGGGTCCAGTGCTTCGTGACTGGGAACGCTTTCCTTGGGCACATGGACCTCAGAGCACGCGCTCTGCCGGCTCTCTTCGACTTGCGAAATCGTTCAGGGGAAGCCGTTCAGATGGCGGTACTGGAAGGCTTACAAGTGATATACATCGAACGCGTTCAATCTCACCGTCCAGTGCCCTTTCTTCGCGCCCAAGTCGGGGCGATACTAGCGGCTTATTGTACAGCGCTTGGGAAGGCTTTGCTTGCGTTTTCCCCTATGGAGGTGATTGACCAGTACATGCGTACCATCCCACTGAAAGCATTGACGTCGAACACGATTACCAGTCGCAAGAAACTGCTGGCCGAACTTGCCGCCGTTCGGCGGCTGGGGTGTGCCTTCGACAGAGGCGAGCGCGCAATCGAAGTGCGGTGCATCGCCGCTCCAATATTCGACCATGAGGGACGACTGGTCGCGGCTATGAGCGTAGCCGGCCCCGCGCCGCGAATGCCTAACCCTCTTGAGGGTAGTCTCCTCGCGAAAGATGTTGTGGAAACTGGGGCCAGGATTTCAGCCGCGATTGGTTACCTCCCGTCCCCTAAGGGCGTAGCCAGATCGCAGTTGGTAAATGCATAGGCCGCGAGGCAAGGGTGCATGTGTTATGGGGTTCACGGTTACCTGGGACCGTAATCTTTAAGGTGGGCGACGCTCGACAAAGAGGAGGGATGACCGAGTGACATCATTGGGCAATCGTCACAAGGGTAGCGGGGTCTTGACACGTCGCCAGCTTCTGGCGACTGCGGCACTTGGAACTATGGGAGCAGCTTGCGTCCCGTTGGCGGCGCTTTCACGCGTACAGATCGCGCAGGCCCAAGCGCCATCAAAGCCCGGCGGTGAGGTAATTGTTGCCAATTTGGCGCGGCCTCGGAGCCTAGATCCGAACGTCTGGACGGGTTATTCAGATAACATGATCATGCGTCAAATCTACGACCCACTAATCTGGTCCGTTAAACCTGGCGTATATATGCCCGGTCTGGCGACTTCTTGGTCAATCTCAAAAGACGGCAAGAGCTATACGTTCCACCTTCGAGGCGATGTGAAGTTTCATGACGGGACTCCCTTCAACGCAGACGCCGTGAAGTTCACGTTTGACCGCATCGTCGATCCTAAGACGCGATCGCTCCAGGGGCCCGCGGTGGGGCCCTATGATCATGCCGAGGTGGTCAACGAGAGTACAATCATAATCCAACTTAAGGAAGCGTTTGCCCCTCTTTTGAACAATTTGTCCGGGACGGCCCTTTCGCCAGTATCACCAACGGCGGCGAAGCGTCTTGGCGATAACTATGCGCAGAGCCCCGTGGGTACCGGCCCATTCATGTTTGAAAAGTGGAGCGGGAACGACCTTTATCTCGTTCGTAACCCCGATTACAAGTGGCAGCCTCGATTCATGAATCATCAGGGGCCGGCCTACCTTGAGCACCTCGTTTTCAAGACAATCCCGGAAGAAGCCACACGCATGATCGCGTTACAACGTGGCGAGGTCAGCGCAGTGTATTTCCCGGCGTTGGATCAGGTCGCCCGATACCGAACCGACAAGAACTACCAAGTCTTTGAATTCACGACCCCCGGGCATGTCCAGTCGTTTCCAATGAACGTGAAGCTCGCGCCGACCGATGACTTACGCATCAGACAGGCGATTCTCTACGGAGTCAGCCGGAAGAGAATCGTTGACCTCGTCGAATATGACAACGCGAACGTTGCTTACGGACCATTTTCTAGCACGACGCCGTTCTTTGACCAGGCTGTCAAGCAAGACTACCCATACGATAAGAGGAAGGCTGGCGAGCTTCTCGATTCGGCCGGATGGAAGATGGGATCAGGGGGTGTGCGGCGGAAAGGAAGTGACACGCTGCGTCTTCAGGTAGTAATGTTTGATAGCGGCCCCCTTAAGCAAATGGCAGAAGTTACGCAGGCGATGCTCACTGAGCTGGGGTTTGACGTCGCGCTCGACGTGACTGGCTATGACGCATTTGCAAAGCGCGTGACGGATGGTACCTACAATCTGTCCGAGATAGTCTACGTCGGTCTCGATCCTAATGTCCCGGCTTTTCTGATGTACGATAGCTCACAGATTACGGGCGGTGGTCAGTTCAATCGATGCAGGATCGCCGATCCTAAACTCGATGCTCTAATCGCCGAAGGTCGGCAGAGCACGGACCCTCGTCAACGCCAGCACGCATATTTTGCGGTTCAGAAGTACGTTATGGATAATGCACTATTGCTCCCGGCATGGGAAAATTCTCTATTGACAATCGCGACGAGTGCGATGATCGGAATGTCGTTCGACCTCGAAGGGCGATGGCTCTTCTATAACGTGTCGATGAAGTAAAGGCTGTCGCGAGCGACAGAGGAGTACCGAAGTGCTGAGATATGTGGCGCTCCGAGGACTCAAGGGGATACCCGTCCTGCTTGGAGTGTCCCTGGCAGTGTTCATGATGCTGCACGCTCTTCCAGTAGATCCTGTCCGGATGCTCGCAATGGACAGCATGACAGGGACTGCGCCAACAACCGGAGTTAGTGGCGATACATACAAGAACCTGCGGCACCAGCTTGGACTGGACAAGCCGTTGGCGGTCCAGTTCGTGCTTTTCGTGTGGAATGCAGCACACGGTAACTTAGGGGAGTCTTTTCGCAACAATCGTTCCGTCGCCGACATGCTCTTCGAACAGCTGCCTTCGACCATACGCCTTACCGCGGCTGGCCTTGCAATCGCCGTCCTCTCGGGGCTGGCCTTGGGAATTGCTGCTGCACTGAAGCCGAACTCTGTGCTCGACACTATTTCGATGGGCTTGGCCATCTTGGGAGTGTCGATGCCGGTGTTCTGGCTGGGGCTGATGTTGATCTATATCTTCTCTTTGTGGTTGAATCTTGTGCCCGCCGCAGCGCGAGGCCCTGAATCTGTCGTTCTACCAGCAGTGACGCTCGGCTTTCAGGGGTCCGCCATCATAGCACGCCTCACTCGCGGGAGCCTCATTGAGGTGCTCCAGAGCGAATACGTCAGAACCGCCTGGGCTAAAGGGCTCAGTCAATGGCCTGTCGTCGTTCGCCATGCTCTTAAGAATGCACTAGTCCCAGTAGTGACTGTGGTTGGCCTCCAATTCGGATCGCTCTTGAGCGGAGCGGTCGTGATCGAGACGGTGTTTGCCAGGCAAGGTATCGGTAGCCTAGCAGTGCAAGGCATTGTGGAACATGATTTTCCGTTAGTACAAGGGTTTGTTCTAATCGCTGGGGTCGCTTACACGCTCGCCAATATTCTGGTGGACGTGCTTTACGCAGCTCTCGATCCAAGGATCAGATTTGAGTAGGATAACTGTCCGAATACTTGGGGAAGGGGCGGAACAAAGTAAGGTGGCCCCTCAGGCAAACCATGAGGTCCGAAGTCGGCGACGAATCGTAACCCGCTTCGCCCTGAACCGTGGAGCGTTGTGTGGAACAGTCATTCTGGCGTTGCTGATTCTTGCTGCAGGGCTGGCGCCGTTCCTCACGCCGTATCGGTACGACCGTATCGCGCCGCTCGATGTCTTCGGTCCTCCGAGCTGGACGCACTTATGCGGAACCGACCAATTTGGCCGTGACGTCATGACCCGAATTCTATACGGCGGAAGAATTTCGTTAATGGTGGGACTAGTGGCCACGGGCGTGGGGGCTGGTCTCGGGATACCGATAGGGCTAATCGCCGGAGCGATCGGCGGGTGGGTGGACGACATCCTCATGCGCGTTCTTGACATTCTATTGGCGTTTCCAGGTCTTCTTCTCGCGATCGGCATAGTGGCCATGCTCGGCACTGGGTTGACCAACTTAATGATCGCTGTGGGAATTAGTTCAATGCCAGGATTTGCTCGAGTAGTGCGCGGTTCTGTGCTCACTGCTCGCGAGAATGAGTACGTAGTGGCAGCGAGGGCAATCGGATGCACCACGCTGGGGTTGATGCGCAGGCACATACTACCCAACGTGATGGCTCCGATCATTGTCCTCGCCTCTCTTAACGTTGCGAACGCAATACTTGCCGGCGCGACACTGAGTTTTCTTGGAATGGGGGCGAAGCCACCGTCGCCTGAGTGGGGAATTATGCTCGCCGATGGACGGGACAATCTTACGCGCGCATGGTGGACAAGCGTGTTTCCCGGGCTTGCTATCATGATGACCACGATGTCCATCAATTTCATCGGGGACGGGTTGCGTCAATCACTCGATCCGAGAATGACGGTTCACTAAGAAACGCAGGGGGCGCGCACATGCCGGAATCCATACGCAGTCCATTTCGTCACGGTACGTCGCAACTACCTCCTCTGATTGGAGAACAGATTGCTCTTGTCGTCGTCGACATGCAGTATTTTGACGCCCACCCTGATTGGGGCGAAGGGCGCACGGCTGCACGACTTGGTGTTCAGGCTGCATTCGATGAGTACTTCGACCAGCTGACAAATACAGTGCCTCATATTCAGTCGCTGCTATCGGTGTGTCGGGATAAAGGCTTTGAGGTAATCCACCTCCGTGTAGCGGAGCTCACGGACGATTCAAGAGACGCCAGCTGGAAGGGCGTGGTTCGCGGACTGGCAGTACCACGTCAGAGCAAGGAAGCCAATCTACTAGTTGAAGTCCAGTCGGTAGGAGACGAGATCGTTATTAGCAAGTCAGGCTCCGGAGCATTTGGCATCACTAATCTCGATCGAATATTGCGTAACATGGAAATTCATACCCTGGTTTTTGTGGGTACTTCGACCGGGGGGTGTGTGGAGAGCACCGTGTGTGATGCACTAGATCTCGGGTACTCGGTCATTGTCGTCTCCGACGCTTGCGCCTGTTCCACTCGTCAAGCACATCATATGGCACTTGAGCGAATGGAAAGTGGATTCGCGCACGTGCTGACGACCGCCGAGATCTCTGGTCTCCTGGCAAACCTTCCGCCTGTGGATCGCACACGTCGGAGCGGAGTACTCCGAGCCGAAGAACACGTGCCCAGCACCGCAAGTCACGAGTTGCGCGAAGGGAACCCCTATCATCTCATATTTGGCCCGGCCATCGAGCTTCGAATCACACCCGAGGCTACGGCGGTAGTTGTGGTAGATGCGCAGACTATGGCATGCGATCCAGCGCGTGGACTGGGCAAGTTGACGGACACGTCGTCTCAACCATCGAGGGCCTATTATGACAGAGTGAAACAAGCGATCCCCAATATCCAGAAGCTCCTGGGGGCGGCGCGTGAGGCGAATGTACTGGTGACCTTCGTGCGCACAGTAGCGCAGACCACCGATGGACGCGATCTTAGCCCCACCGTTCGTGCGTTGGGCGTGGTCCCTCTATTGGGGAGCCGCGACGCGGAGATTCTCCCCGACTTAGCGCCGCAGCTGGGTGAGCCTGTGCTCAATAAGCTAGGGGCGGGGATTCTTGCCGGCTCTGGGCTTGATGAGATGTTGCGGAACGTCGGAATCAACGTAGTGATCTTAGTCGGGGTCTCCTACAATGGGGCAATTGAGGCATCCATTCGAAGTCTGACCGATCGAGGGTATGGAGTCTTGGTGGTACCTGACGGATGCGCTACATTTGACGAAACGCTTCAGAGACATCTTTGGGACGCTGCCACCGGGATCATCAACGTTGCATCGACCGCAGACGTCGTCGAACGGATCCGGGGTCTTCATCCTGTGCAAGTCACTGGGGCGCTCAAGGAGTAGCGCACCACTTCATGCGCATACGCGAACCATTCAAGAATTTGGCGGAGGCCGTCCCCACGATTCGCCTTTCCGAGGGGGGCGTGTGTCTTTTGGTCGTGGATTGTCACCATTACAGTCTCTCGCCCAACCACGGGTACGGACGTGTAGCGCGTGAGCGAGGAATATTTCGGGAATTGGACGAGTACTATGAGCAATTGGAACAAGTCACGCCCAACCTTCAACATCTTGTGGATAGCAGCCGCGCTCGGGCCGTTTCGGTGATCTTTACACGGTTAGTTGGTAGTTGTGATGTGCCCTCGAGCGTGTCTCCCCAGGCGCGGGCAACTGGATTGTGGGCGGAGCGATCATCCATCGACGCGGCATTTGTACCGGAGCTCGGTCCGCAGAACGGGGAATTAGTGCTAGATAAAACGACGGTTAGTGCCTTCGCCGACACCGGGCTCGGCAGAACTCTCAGCACTCTCAAAGCGCGGTCCCTTGTGATCAGCGGCGTGCTCGCAGAAGGGGCAGTCGCACTCAGCGCACGTGACGCGGCAGATCTAGGTTACAACGTTGTGGTGGTTTCGGACGCATGCGCCGGCGCAACGTGGACGTCGCAATCCCTCGCAATGACCGCGCTCGTTGGAGGTTTGGTCCGTATTCGCAGTACCGCGGCTGTGGTCGAAATGCTGAACGGCACGCGCACATAGCCAACAATGGGGCCCATTGGTGAGGTATTCGGAGGCTAACGATGGGGTGTATCCAGACGGTCACGGGATCCATTGCCCCCGAGGCACTAGGCATCACATACATGCATGAGCACTTGCTCTGTGATCAGCGACGTTGCCGTCGGGACGGGTTGCGGCGGCCTGGCGTTGAGGGTGACATGATGATCCTCGATGATATCGATGTCGCCGTTCGGGAGATGAGAGAGATTCGGGGGCTGGGTGCCAGTGCTCTTGTTGAGGTAACAATGCAAGCGTGGGGACGCGACGTTGGCATGTTGCGTCGCATCTCTGAAATGACGGGTGTCAAGGTGATAGCGACGTCAGGCTTCTACGTTGAGCAATGTCATCCGAGTTTTGTCACCGAACTCACGGTTGACGAACTCGCGCACGGCTTGGTCCACGAGATCACAATAGGAGTCGACGATACGGGAATACGTACGGGTTTGCTGAAATCCGCAGTCAGTCGTCCGGTGGTCGAAGGGCCGGAAGAGAAGTGTGCCCGCGCCGTAGCCCGGGCACAACTAGCCAGCGGGGCGTCGATCACGACGCACACGTCTGGGTCGAGCCGGTTTGAGATCCCCGGGGGCAATATCGGAATGCAGCTATTGGATATTTTTGAGTCTGAGGGTGTGGACCCGAAACGAGTGATCGTAGGTCACGTCGACGAGAATGTTGATATTCGAAATTTGGTCAACTTGTGCCGCAGAGGGGCCTACGTTCAGTTCGATGTAATCGGCAAGCACCATTGGATGCTTGACGAAACGCGAGCGGACGTCGTTGTCGATATGGTCGCCCGAGGCTACGCGTCTCATGTCCTGTTATCGACCGATCGGGCGCGCAGGTCAGAGTTGAAATCCTACGGCGGCCTCGGCTATGCGTACTTGCTTACCCATTTTGTACCGATGTTGCGGGAGCGTCGGTTAGATGAACGTTCGCTCCATCAGATCATGGTTGAAAATCCGCGGCGCGCCCTCGCAATTTTACCTCGGTCGCCAAAGTAAACTGGCTGGGGGTGGTTTCAGCGGAAGTTGCAAGGCTCCGCTAGTAAGTCGGGTCGTGCTTCCTGTCCGGGAGGGGTGGATGGAACCAACGCTGATCGTTACTTGCGGGGTGCTGTGGGATGGGACCGCCGCCCATCCGATAGATGATGGTGTCGTAGTGATTTCGCGTGATCGGTTTACTGCGGCTGGCGCACGGACCAAGGTGCCTCTACCGGTCGGCTCGGCCGTTCAGACTCTGGCCTTTCCAGGAAGCACGGTGCTCCCGGGGCTGATTGATACTCACGTTCATTTGATTTGGCCGGGGGACGGTACGCTTGCGCACCAGTACACACCGGCCGCAAGCGATGCCGAGCTGCTTCTGACGGCGATACGCAATGCGCGATTGGCTTTGGGTGCTGGCGTTACCACGCTGCGCGACGTTGGAAGCCGCGGTCGGATTGTTCTCGAGTTGCGGGACGCGATCGCACGTGAATCTATGTTGGGCCCACGGATCATAACATCGGGGGCGCCTATTACGATCAGTGGCGGCCACATGCACTATCTGGGCGGAGAGGCGGACACTGCAAGTGACATTAGGCGAGTAGCTCGGCGACTGTGGCGCGACGGAGTCGACTTCTTCAAGATGGTACTCAACGGTGGGGGGACGCCGCGGACCCATCCATGGATTCCGAGCTACAACCCAGCTGAGATTGATGTTGCCGTCGAAGAAGCCCGAGCGCATGAGACATACGTAGTTGTGCATGCTAACGCGCATGAGGCGATTCAACGCGCGGTTTCGAGGGGTGTGACGGCTATTGAGCATTGCACGTTTCTGCGCGGGCCCAAGGATGTTGTCTTTGAGCCACGTCTTGTTGAGAGTATGGCAAGCCGTCGTGTGATCGTCGGGCATACTCTCCAAGCCGGATATCTCAGTCTCAAGCGGGCATGCGGGCAGTGGGCTTCTTTGACGATTGCCGAGCGAGAATACTGGGACACCCGGCGACGCATATTTGAGGCGCAGTCAAGTAACAGCAAACGCCTCGTGGAGATGGGTGTTCGTCTCGCGGCGTCGACTGATGCGGGATGGAGCTTAAATCCATTTGGTGAATACTGGCGCGCGATGGATCTGCTCGTTCAGGCGGGCGTATCTCCGATTCAAGCGCTCCGGACGGGAACCGTCACGGCGGCCGAGGCTTTGGGGTTGGATGCTCAACTGGGGACGATTACGCCCGGCAAGGTTGCTGATCTAGTCGTGGTCGATGGAAACCCGACGGTTGAAATAACTGATCTTCGTCGCGTTCGTGCCGTCGTGAAGAGTGGTTGCGTCGCAGTGCACGATGGCAAGTTCGTAGCATGACCGCAGGATGTGATCGCGTATTGGGAACCTTCGCAACATAGAGGAGGCTGCCGTGGAGCGCCCCTGGAATGACCTCTACGTTGACGTCAGCGGGGTGCGTACTCATTACATGGAGGCTGGCGAAGGAGAGACTCTTGTTCTCGTGCACGGCGGATTAGTGTGGTGTTGTGCAGAGTTGACATATGGGGCGGTGATTGAGCCATTAAGCCGGAAGTTGCGCGTTGTGGCGGTTGACACAATAGGATATGGGATGACGCAGGGGCGGGGGCCTCAGGACTACGCCCCTTCAAGTCAAGGGGATTTTCTGATAGAGTTCATCCGGCGGCTCGGAACCCGGGTACACCTGGCCGGTAATTCTCACGGAGGTTGGTTGGTCCAATACATTGCGCATGAAGCGCCGGAACTCGTTCGACGCGTGGTGATCATTAATAGCTTGAATGGTACGTCGCCAATTCCGCACTCTTATGCTCTACCCTGGGAACCCGACGCAAGTTCATCGCAAGAGGAAATACGGCGGGACCTTTTGGCTTTTTATGTGAACCCGGCCATTGTCACCCCCGTTCGGGTTGAACGTACTCATTTCTATGCGGTTCGAAATAGTGATTTTGCGAAAAGCCGACGGGCGGCGATAAGTTCGAATCCGGAAGCCTGGAATCGAAGCCTCACTTATCGCGGGCATCATATTTCGCACTATGCTGATCGTCTCAAGACTCCGGTATTGCTCACCTGGAGCCGTGAAAATCGTGGTGCCAGTCCGGGAGACGCGCTAGAGTTCTTTAATCGAATCGATGATGTGGAGATGTGTGTGTTCGCAAACGCCGGGCATCATGTGATGACCGAGCATCCGGAGCGATGGGCGTCGGTCGCTACCGATTTTCTTCTATCGGGCCGCTAGCCTACTTTTCGCGTGTGGTGTTCGCACTAAACTTGGGGGTGAATGGTGTATTCGGATCTCGATGAGATCTTTCACGCCTACTTCTCAGGTGTTCGAGCCCAGGAGCATACGACACGCATAACGGAGTACTATCGATCACCAGGGTCTTCTGGTTACCATGCAGCGACCCAGTTGGTCGCAGATGCGATTAAGGACGCCGGGGCCGAAGAGGTGACGGAGGAACGTTATCCTTTGGATGGCAAGACTCGATATCTTGGGCGCACGATGCCGCTTGCGTGGGAACCACACGATGCGGACTTAATTCTGGTGCGGCCCACAAAGAGCCACCTCATTTCTTTCAAGGACGTACCGTCAACGCTTCCGTGGTGGTGCGGAAGTACGTCGGAAGACGGCGATGTCGTCGAACTCGTGGACGTAGGTCACGGATTGTCCCCGACCGAGTACGCGGGCAAGCCGGTGAGCGGGAACGCCGTGTTGATCCGGGACAGCGAATCGCGTCCGGCTTGGGCCCACGCGGCGGCAATGGCGAAGGCGCATGGCGCGGTTGGTATCGTAACCGACTTCTTGCATTCACAGACATTGCCGTGGCGCACACGGCGGGCCCTGCCCCATGCCGTCCAACTGCTTCGATTTCCTCCTTCGACCCAGAACCCGTGGGCGTTTGCCGTTGGCTACGATGTCGCCGAGAGATTGTCAGCGATGAGCCAACAGGGGGTTGTCCAAATCAAGGCTCGGGTCCACGCTACCGCGTTTAAGGGTGAAGCGATGAACCTAATGGCGACGATCCATGGTGCGGTGAACCCCGAGGAGAAGGTTCTCTTCATCGCACACACATCAGCGGGAACGAAGCCATGTGCAAATTGTGCGGCCGGTCCGGCGATGATGATCGAGTTGTGCCGAGCGGTTACCAAAGCGATAGGCGACGGGAAGCTCCTGCGGCCGGCACGATCCATCTGCTTCCTGTTCGTGGCGGAAGGACTTGGGAGTGCCTGCTATCTTGACACCCATCAGGATACTCTTTCCAACATCAAGGCTGCTATCTGCCTCGATTCCGTTGGGCATAGTCAATCTCGTCTAAAGTCATCTCTCGTCGCCTACGGATCGCCTGACTCAGTGCCAAGTTACATAAATGACATAACTTCTGCGCTTGTTGAAGAACTTCCGAAGGAAGCAGATTGGCCATTCCTGAATGGGCGAGTCATTCAGTTGATCAACTTTCAAATGATGCCGTATACTCCGTGGAGCGACAATCATTACTGGGCCGGCGTGAACGTACCAGCACCGCTGTTTATGTCATGGCCGGATCTCTACTTTCACACCCAACTTCTGACAGCAGATTGTACCGACCCAGCGGTTTTTGAACGGTGCGGCCGGGTTGTAGGTAGTCTGGCTGTCGGCATCGCCCGCGCGGGCGCGACTGAAGTTAGGCCGATCCTGCAGGAGATCGCAAGGAAGACGACCTCCCGGTTCGGGAGAGTTACGCGCGTAGCGCTCCAGCGGATTCAAGAAGATGGGCGCATGGCCGACCGCGCAGAGCGCGAAATCAAGTACCTCTTGCGCCGTGATGTAACGGCACTTTATTCGGCGGTTGACCTAGCGGAGGCGGGAACCCGAAGAGACGAAACGCGCGCGTTTGCGGATCAACTTGTCGCGGAGGTTAACCGCTGTGCATCGTCTGAACTCGAGCGCCTTCGGGCGTGCGTGCCGGATACAAAGGCGGTTGACGAGTCCATGGTTCCGCAACCTTCCGACTTTGACCAGATCGTACCGCTACGCCGAGCCAATCTTCTTCCACCGGGCGTCGCTGGTTTGACGTACGATGAGATGAAGGATCTAGTGAATGCAATGTACCGAGACGACGATCAAGTCAACTGGGAGACCTTGCGCATTGTCGGCGATGAGCTGTGGAATTTTTCCGACGGCGAGCGATCGCTGAGCGACATTTCTGAGGCTATTGGATTCGAGTTTGGTATCGACATTCACCCGCAGTACTTGCTCATACTGGCGCAGGGTTTGGAGAAGGCAAAACAGCTTGATCTTGTGCATGCCCGTTGAGGGGGAGTCATGAATCCTAGACTTGGCGATATCCGGAGATATCTCGAGAACAATCGCGAGCGACACGTGGCGCGGCTGCAAAGGTTCCTGCGGCAGCCGAGCGTTTCCGTGAACGGCGAGGGCGAAACGTGCGCCTGGCTGTTTGCGGACTTGCTCCGCGATGTCGGGTTTACAGAGGCAGATGTCGTGCGGACATCGGGGTTGCCCGGAGTGTGGG
>Ga0209168_10000840_pt1 | contig 26982 bp, 30 predicted proteins | sample Coa_R1_FD_187156 | JGI IMG/M metagenome (GOLD analysis project Ga0209168, IMG submission 187156) | Surface soil microbial communities from Centralia Pennsylvania, which are recovering from an underground coalmine fire - Coalmine... | ecosystem: Environmental > Terrestrial > Soil > Unclassified ...
TCGTTCGGCCATCTCGATCGGCTCCTTGCCGGGGACGATCGTGCTGAGAAACGCGACCCGCAGTGTCGTATCCGGCTCGACCGGAATAGGGTCCCGGGCGGCCAGGCAGGCGCGGGATACGGTGAGCACGTTCATCAGCAGAAACAGCTGCATCACGATCGACCCGAGCGCCATCCCCACGAGCAAGAGGATGTAAGCATCCGTGGCGGCCGCGTGCACGGTCCACGACCACAGCCAGACGCCGAGGTGGGGACGGTGAGACTGGATGACCAGCCAGTAGATGAACCTGACGTCCACGGCCGCGAGCAGGAAGGCGATGAGCCTGGTCATCACCCGTTCGCGCCGGCTGTGATGGATGCCCCGGTACTGAACCCGGTAAGGCTCGTTTGCGGCAGGCCGGGTCAGCGGGCCGGACAGGCTGGTGAACCGCTCGTAGTCGAACGCAGAGGCGGCCAGGCCGTCGTCCACCGGGGCGAGGGTGCCACCGGCCTCCATGTAGCGCCGCGGCTGCGCCCGTTTCGGGGCCGGGGTGAGCGCCGGGATCGTCTCGGGGGCGTGCTTGACCGCCGCTCCCGCCAGGCCCGCCAGAGAGCAGCGGTCCGGGCCGGAGGTCCAGGCGAGCGCCGGACCCGCGGTACTACCGAGGACCCTCATCGTCGGCGCGACTATTAGCTCCTTGCTTGCCACAGCGTTCCCCCGGTTCCATTGGTGCTGTGGCTAAGCATCGCTAATGCGGCTACCGTAAATGGTTCGCGCGGAGGTGCCATCGGGTAGCAGCGTAATTTCGCGTCATAAAAGTAACACTATGAGACGATAAATCGGGATAGCGGCCTCACGTCTGCATAGTGTTGCTGTATGACAATCCGGATCGGCGCGGCTACGACCGATGATCTCCCTGATATCGTCGCCTCGGTTGATGCACTCTTCGCAACGGATGCCGGAGCCCATAACGCCGCTGCCACTAATCTGCGCTGGGCCTCCGAGAGCGGCATCGCGTATGACACGTCCCTCCTCGCCAGTGACGGCAATCTGGTCTTGCTCGCGCGTGACGGCAACGAGGTGGCGGGTCATCTGGTCGGACGCCTTGAAGGCCCGGGCAGCGTACATCCCACGGCGCAGATTCCCAAGCTGATAGTGCGGGTTCGATTCCGTGACCTTTTCCTCGATGTTCACGGGCCTCGCCAGGGATCCAGCTGAGGCATTCTGACGAACACCTGTGCGAGTTATATCGCGTAGCTATGATCGCCCTATGCCGGAATCGGGGCTTGTTTCAGAAGGTTCGCGCCGGCGTCGGCCATTGTCTACCGGCGCTGGGCCGGGGAGCTGAGCAGCCGCTCGGCTTCATCAAGGCCGAGGTGCCAGGGGTAGCTGCCGATCAGGTCGCCTCCGGTGCGCGGCGCGTGCGGCTCGAAGCCGCCCGGTCCTAGCAGGAGGTGCACGCCCTCGGCGCGGAGGGATTCAACGCTCCGCTGGAACGGGGAGCGGCGGGCGAGCGCGGAGTTGACGAACGGGAGCACGATTGTGGGCACGCCGAGGCCGGTGGTCTCGGCGAGCACGCCGAGGGCGTAGGTGTCGCTGATGCCCAGGGCCCACTTGTTGATGGTGTTGTAGGTGGCTGGTGCGACGAGGACCGCATCCGGGATCAGGGATCTCGGTGCTCCCGGCTTGGCATACTGGCTCCGTACCGGGTGGCCAGTCAGTCTCTCGATCGCCGTGCGATCGAAGAACTCGAGCGCTGCAGGGGTGGCGATCACCTGGACCGTCCAGCCGCGGTCCTGGGCGAGCCCGATGAGGGTGCCGATCGCCGTGGCGGGGCCCGCACCGCACACGACCACGGCCAGCACGCGGCTATCGGTTATCACCGGGCGGCGCCGATCCGGGTGGCGAACTGCTCGGCGTGCCGCCGGATGCTTGGCGGGGCCAGCGTGGCAAGGTTACGGGCAAGCACGCCGACCGCGGGCCGCGCGGCGACTTCTTCGGGTGCGGTCCGTTCCGATGCGCGCAGCGCCGCGTAGGCCTGTTCATAGCGGCCCCACTGGAAGAACGCCCGGGCGACGTCGATCAGGAGGCTGGCTTTCCGTTCGGTGACGGTGATCGCGGCCAGGTTGATCTGGCGGGCCAGATCAACGGCGGTCCCGGCGTCTCCGAGGGTGACCGCGACGTTGACCTGGTGCAGCTGGGCGTTGACCGGGCCGAAGGCGGTCCCCCGGAGGTTGGCGTCCGTGCCGAGCCTGCGGGCGGCGTGGGCCGCTTCGGCGAGCATCTCGTGCGCGGTGCCGCGCTTGTCGTGCTGGGCGGCGGCGATGGCGCCGCGGAGCAGGACCGACCCGTATACCGACAGGAACTCGGGTGTCTGCTCCTTGATCTCGCGGTCAAGGCGAAGCGAGTGGTTCCTGGCGGTGGAGATAGCTGCCGTGAACTGCCCGGAGTTCATCAGGGCGTGGGTGACGATCCGGGCGCTGGCGCCGACCGTGAGGGGATCCTGGCTGGCCAGCGCGGCGCTCATGCTAAGGTCCGCCGCGAGATGGGCGAGACCCTGGTCGCCGGCCCGGGCATGCCGCGTCAGTCTGCGCGAGCACGTCGCCGCGGGGGCACCCCGCGGCGCGGGCGGCCTCGTCATGTTCCCGAGGCAGATGCGGGCACGGCATGGCGGAGTACAGGCTGCACAGGCGTGGCTCCGTTCTCGGGACACAGGGGGCACCGGCCGCGCGGGCGGGGTCAGCCGGGAGACGGCCGCAGGCCGTCGAGGGTGATGGCGACGAGTCGGCGGACCGCTGCCTGGGACGGCAGGCTGCCGGCGGCGCCGAGTGCGTGCAGGCAGTAGCTGGCCAGTTCGGCGGCCGGGACGCCGGGCCGCATGTCCCCGGTCTCGGCGCATGTGGTGATCAGGTCGCTGACCAGTGCGTGCAGCTGCTGCCTGGCCGCGGTGACGTGCTCGCCGCGGTGCAGCAGCGTGACGGGCAAGTCGGTGCCGTGATGCTGGTGCTGGATCAGCGCGAACGCGGACAGCACCGCCTCCAGCCGCGCGGCCGGCCCGCTGGCGGCGTCGCGGGCCTGCTCCAGCAGGTGCAGGTGCCGGGCGATCTGCCGCTCGTGCCAGGCGACCAGGACCGATTCCACGTCGGGGAAGTACTTGTACAGCGTGGCCCGGCCGATCCCGGCCGCGGCGGCCAGCTGCGACATCGTCACCGACGCCAGCCCGTGCTCGGCGGTCAGCGCCGCGAACGCGTCCAGGGTCGCGTCGTGCACGGCACGGCGGTGCTCCTCGATCGTCTCGGTCCACAGCTTCGGCACGCCACCCAGAATACATCATGCCCCTGTCAATACAATATGACTTGACATAGACACTTTGTCTCGATAAGACTTTGCCCCGCAGCCACACCCTCGGGAGTAAGGACATCAGTCATGCCAGACCTGCCTGCCCACTCCAGCGCTGACGATCCGGGTCCGCCGCCTGGGGCCGCCCCGCAGAGCTCGCGGCGGCTTCGGGCCGCCGTGATCGCGGTCATCGTCATCGTCCTGCTCGCGGTGATGATCGTCCTGCACGTGACCGGCGTCGTCGGGGCGGGCACCAATGGGTAGCGCGGCTGGGCGGGAGGCGGGGCTGTGATCGAGGCAGCGGGCCTGACCAAGCGGTACGGCGCGGTGACGGCCGTAGACGGCCTGACGTTCACCGTGCCGGCCGGCCAGGTGACCGGGTTCCTCGGCCCGAACGGGGCGGGTAAGTCGACCACGATGCGCCTGATCCTGGGTCTGGACGCGCCGGATTCGGGGACCGTCACGGTCGGCGGGCGGCCATACCCGGCCTACCGCCGGCCCTTGTTCCAGGCAGGGGCGCTGCTGGAAGCCAAGGCGTTCCACGGCGGCCGGTCCGCCCGTAACCACTTGCTGTGCCTGGCGGCCAGCAACGGGATCCCCCGCGCCCGGGTCGAGGAGGTCCTGGACCTGACTGGGCTGGCCGGCGCGGCGCGGCGCCGGGCCGGCGGGTTCTCCCTGGGAATGTCCCAGCGGCTCGGGATCGCCGCCGCGCTGCTGGGCGACCCGCCGGTACTGATGCTGGACGAGCCGGTCAACGGCCTGGACCCCGAGGGCGTGGTGTGGATCCGCACCCTGCTGCGGTCCCTGGCCGCACAAGGCCGCACCGTGCTGCTGTCCAGCCACCTGATGAGCGAGATGGCGCTGACCGCCGACCGGCTCATCGTCATCGGCCGGGGTCGGCTCATCACCCAGGCCAGCATGGCCGAGTTCCTCACCGCCGGGCCCGGCGCGGCCGTGACCGCCCGGTCCCCGCAGGCCCCCGAGCTGGCCGCGCTGCTGGCCGCCCGCGGCGCCGCCGTCACCCGCTGCGGCGCGGACACGCTCACCGTGACCGGCACCACCGCCGGCGCCGTGGGCGAGCTGGCCAGCCAGCATGCGATCACCCTGACCGGCCTGTCCGAGCAGCAGGCCACCCTCGAAGACCGGTACATGGAACTGACCCGCGACAGCGCCGACTACCGCGCCGCCCCCGCCCCGGCCGGACAGCAGTGAAAGGACACCGATAATGGACTCCGCCGCGACCCCCGTCTCCGGACCGGCCACCGGGCTGCTGCCGCTGCTCGGCGGCTTGCTCCGCTCCGAGACACGCAAGCTGCACACCGTCCGCTCCACCTGGTGGGCGCTGCTCGCCGGGTTGGTTTTCACCGTGGCCACCGCGGCCGTGCTCGGCGCGGTGCTGCCCGCCCACCTCAGCATCCACCAGAAGGCTGCCATCGACTCGGTCCGGGTCAGCCTCGGCGGCTTGCACCTGACCCAGATCACCGCCGGGCTCCTCGGCGTCATCGCGATCACCAGCGAGTACAGCACCGGCATGATCCGCGCCACCCTCGCCGCCGTGCCCCAGCGGCGCCTGCTGCTAGCCGCCAAGGCCCTGGTCCTCACCGCCGTCACCGCCGCCACCGCGATCGCCGGCTGCTTCGCCGCCTACCTGGTGTTCCAGGCGTTCCTGCCCGCCGCCGACCCGATGCGGACCACGCTGGCCACCCCGGGCGTGGCCCGCGCGGTCGCCGGCGCCGGCCTGTACCTGACCGTCCTGGCGCTGCTCGGCTTCGGCGTCGGCGCCGCGCTGCGATCCAGCGGCGGCGCGGTCACCGCACTGTTCGGCCTGCTGTTCATCCCCACCCTGCTCACCGCCCTGTTGCCCCAGTCCTGGCAGGACCGGTTCGCCGGCTACCTGCCCATGAACGCGGGCGACGCCGTCTACACCACCCGCCCGGAAGCTCACATGCTCGGCCCCTGGACCGGGCTCGCTGTCTTCACCGCCTACGCCGCCCTCGCCCTGGCCGCCGGGTTCACCCTCATCACCCGCCGCGACGCCTAGCCTCACCTGCCAGACTGGAGGGAAACACCGTGCCGTCAGCCCAAACACGCATCCGGACCCAGAACGCCGCCGCATTTCTCGCCCGGCTCTGCGGGCACCTCGCCAAGCTCACCTCCCCCCGCCGCTTCCCCGGACACGGCTCCCAGCTGCACGCCGGCAGCCAGCCGCCCGCCGTGCTGAACGCCGAGCACACCCGCGATGCCGGCACCATCACGCTCACCTGGGGACAGCTGACACTGCACGCCACCGCGGACGAGCTGACCATCCGGGCTGACGCCGGCACCCAGGAGAACCTGCAGCGCATCCAGGACATGACCGCCAGCCGGCTGCACAAGTTCGGGCGCCGCGAACACCTGGACATCCAGTGGACACCCGTCACGGGCACCGCCAGCGGGCAACAGCCGCCGGCCACCGGAGAGCACGGCAGCTGACCCGCGATCCCGCCGGAACGATTCCATCACCAGCCCCGCACCCGGCAAACACCCGTGGCAACTGGGTCTGAGCCGCGAGGGAAACACCCGACAGGAGAGGGGAAGGTCAGCCAGGCAGGACCAGACGGCCGGGCTGACATCTTTCCCAGCATTGGAGAGGGACTGGCACATGCGTCGGTGCAGCTTCCTGACGGGAAGCGCACCACCGCTTAGTGACACGCCCTGTCACACTCCTGAATGCATTCCTGTACGTCAGGCGCGGGCTTCGCGAAGCAACCACAACTCACACCTGCGGAACCCAGGGCTTGCCGTCCGCGGGAATGCGATGGCGGCTGCCGGGCCGTGCCGCGGCTCCGGCCGCACTGGCCCGGAAGCCCCAGCCTCAACAGGTCACAGTTCCCGTCACCACCCCGTGATCCTTGCCGATCCCGGACTGTGTACCGGTTCAATCCAGCGAGGGCGCACAGCCGCCGCGGCCCCGGGTAATCGGTCTGCACGAGCCCCAGAGAGCTGATTCGATGGCAGGGCGGATCCGGTGGCCACCGGGCTTATCCAGGCACCCGGGCTCCGTTGCCGGGTTCGCGTACGTGGTAAGCGGTCCAGACCCGCGGGAGGCGCGGTGATCGAATGTGTCCGGGCAGCCCTGCTCACCCCTGCTGGCCGGCTGCTGCTGATCAGGCGCACCTGGCCAGGTGCGACGCCCTACTGGGTGTTCTCCGGCGGCCACGTCGAACCAGACGACCCGAGCCTGCGGGCGGCCCTGATCCGCGAGGTGCGCGAAGAAACCGGCGCAGAACCGCAGATCATTGGCCTGCTCTACGTGCTGGCCGACGAGCACCTGCGACAGTACTTCTACCTGGCCCGCATCTGGTCATGGTCGGAAGCTGGTCGCACCGGTCCGGAGTTCGACGATCCGGACCGCGGCGAGTACCGACTCGAGGAAATCCCGCTGACCATCGAGGCGCTCAACGCCATAAGCGTTGATCCCGCAGAAATCGCCGCTCTGCTCCGCGACGCGATCGCGACCGGGACCGACCTGGTCACCCTGGCCGATCCGGCCCGATGAGCCCGAAGGTCACCAAGGCGGTCGGCATAGCGGTCTGTTTCCCAGCAACGTTGTCTCCGGTGGTCAGCCGGGATTGCGGTGCCGGAAGGCCCTGATCAGCAGGTCGACTGTCACCATTACCGGGCTGGGCAGAGGACGGATGCGGGCAGCCAGGTCGCGCGGCGTGATGTGGCGGGCGCTGGGACCCATGGTCACCAGCGCGGTGAGATCGGCGTGGTCGAGCTTCAGCTGGTAGTTCAGGGTGATGACGTCGGATTGAGCGTAGCCGCGGTACGCCTCGGCGAGCCGCCGGGGCTTGCGCTGGTCGATGCTGATCATGCCGAGCGACCCGATAAGTTCCCGCAGGTGGGCGGCGCCGCGCAGGGCGAGGATCAGGATGCCGTCGGGTGTCAGGATGCGGCTGGTCTCGGCGGCGTTGCGTGGCGCGAAGATGCTCAGCACCACGGCCGCCGAGCAGGCGGCGAGCGGGAGAGGCTGCCACGTCCGCGCCGAGGGCTGCTGCCCGCCGGTGCGCCAGGGCGGCGCGCCGCAGGGCCGGGACCGACAGGTCGATGCACACACCGTGCCGGTGCGGCAGTGCGTCCAGGGTGCGGGCGAGATAGTAGCCAGTGCCCCCGGCTAGGTCGATCGCCAGACCCGGCCCGCGGCGGTCGTATTGCGCGGCCAGTGACCGTACGGCCGTGGCGAGCGGCTGGTAGTGCCCGCCGCTGAGGAACCGCTCGCGGGCCTGCACCATGGCCGTCGTGTCGGCGGTGCCGGGGCCGGTCCGGCCGGCGGTGAGGTTGGCATAGCCATGGCGGGCGATGTCAAAGGTATGCCCGCGGTCACATACCAGGTTGCTGCCGCCCAGGTAGACCGGGCTAGCGCAGAAAGGGCACCGCAGGTAGGCGACTGCGGCTGCGAGCGCTCGGCGCCGCTCCGCAGATGAGGGGAAAACTGCCAGGTCGCCGGACGGCCGGACGGTCGCGGGCCGTCCGGCGCAGCGCACCGCCTCAGGCGGTGCGCGGGGGCTTGAAGTAGCAGTAACCCACGCACGGGAGCATACCCGGATTGACCCGTGTCACTGCGGTCCCGGCCATGTGGCAGGCGGCTGCTGCTCCCATGATCCCGGAGGCTGCCGCTGCCACTGGCCAGGTTCCGGCTGCTGCGGGTACGGGCCCTGATCCGGCGGGTAAGCCGGGTGAGCCGGGTGAGGCAGGCGTTGGTCACCGGCTGCCGGGCGTTGCGCACGGTCCGCGCTTATGCGGATGATCCCGACGACGATCAGCGCCAAACCGGCGATGCCGACCAGGATCGCGCCCCAGAAGCCTGCCGTCACGGCCGTGCAGTCGACTTGGGCCTGTCCCGACAGGGTTTGGGCGAACTGGCCGAGGTCCGATGAGCACAGGCCGTGTGCCGTGCTGACCGACAAGTGCGAGTCACCAACCGGAAGGAACGGTATCCACGCACCAGCAGCGGCGAGACCGGCCGCCGCCACGCCGAGGATTAGCAGTCCCTGGTCAATCCGTCTGGTCATCGTCCACCCCTGACGCCTACATTAGCGGCGTTGGTACTCTCCCGGGGGGTGCTGATCCCGGATACCAGCCGCTGATCTCAGGCCTTGGCACGTTCGCGTGCGCTGCGCTCGATACAGAATTCGTTACCCTCCGGATCGGCCAGGACGACCCAGCCCGTCCCATCGGGCTGGCGCTGGTCATCAACCAGTACCGCGCCGATGCTCAGCAGGCGCGCGACCTCCTCGTCCCGGCTGCCCGCGGTCGGCATGAGGTCGAGATGCATCCGGTTCTTGACCGTCTTGGCCTCCGGTACCGGTATGAACAGCAAGCTGATCCCGTGGGGGGAGACGATCCGGCCCTCTGGGTCACCGGGGTTGTTCGGATCATCAGGATCTTCTTGCCAGCCGGTGACCTTGCTCCAGAAGAGCGCCTGGCGGTACGGATCAGCACAGTCGATCGTGATGCTGCGGACTTCAAGCATGAGTGCTTCCCTCGTGCGGAGGGCGTGCACGCCGCGGTAGAGCGTCAGGCAGGGACACCGGGCGGAGGCACGCTGCTTCGGATGGATGACATGACGACCTCCTTCCCGTAGCGGACGCTGCCGCGAGTATGCCAGACGCCCGGAGTTCGCGCATTCGCAAAACAGAGCCTTGACCGGAATTGGCTTGACCTCGTGGATATAAGCTGAGGTCTCCGCAGTTCAGGACGCGGAGTAGACACCGGTGGTGCCGGTCACCTGCCATCGTGAGCCGGCCCCGTCCACGATGAACGTGCAGCTATTCCTGCCGAGGTTCCCGGCATACGACCGCGCCCCGATTTCGACGGGGCGGTCGGCGGGCGGTACCGGCGCCAGCGTGACGAGAAGACCGTGATCCCGGACCCGGCTGTCCGGCTGGATCACCGACTGAGGATCGTCCACGAAGCGCACCTCCGTGTGCGCGGCCAGTGCCGCGCCTATCCGGCGCTGGACCTCGACGGGGATGGGACGGGTTACCACGTCCTTCACCGCGACTGGCCCGGCGTTCGAGCGCGCCGTAGCGTCGATGTAGGTCACCGGCGGCCACGGATCGAAGTTCGGGTGACCGCCCGCGATCAGGGCGGAGATGACCGCGGCATAGATCGCTGCCGAGCGGTCGGGTTCACCTTCCGCGGTTTGTCCCATGAGACCAGGCTACGGATCGCGAGTGCCGCCATGCGCGTCGCGTGACCTCGCCGTCTGCCAACTCTTGAGACAGTGCGGACCGGGCTAGCATGGCAACCTGGACGCGGCGGTTGACCGGCCACCGGTGATCGCATCACGATCGGTACGACAGTCATCATCAAAGGAGCGGTCGCATGATCCTGATCAACATCAAGATGCAGATCCGGCCCGAGAAGATGGACGAGTGGCTGGCCGTGGCCGACGCCTACGCCAAGGACGTCAACTCCGAGGATGGCTGCTTGTTCTTCCAGTTCGCCCGGAGCCTCACCGACGAGAACGAGTTCATCTGCATCGAGGGCTTCAAGGACGCCGACGCGGGAGGCACTCACGTCAAGCAGCCCTACGTGAAGAGGTTTTTCGACACCGCGCCCGACCTGGTGGCGACCCGGCCGCAGATCATCTACATCGACACGCCGCATGACGGCTTCGGTCCGATGGGCGAGATCGAGCCCCGCTGACCGGAGGGTAATGAGTGACGCGGCTCCCGGGCTCTGTCGCACGTCGTTACGGCAAGGTCTTCGACCAGATCGCGGCCGAATACGACCGGCACCGTCCGGCTTACCCTGACGAACTCGTCGACCAGGCCGGTCAGATCGCGGGGCTCGGACGCGGTGACCATGTGCTCGAGGTCGGGTGCGGAAGCGGCCAGCTGACGCGCAGCCTTGCCGTCCGGGGCCTGCACGTCACAGCGGTCGAACCCGGCACGAACCTCATCGCTCTGGCCAGGCAGAACCTGCACGGTGCCGGAGAGGCGGAATTCGTCCACGCTCAGTTCGAGGACGCATTGCTTCCAGCCGGGAAGTTCCGGGCGGTGTTCTCGGCGTCCGCGTTTCACTGGATTGACCCGCAGGTCAGCTGGCAGAAGGCCGCCGACGCGCTGGCCCCGGGCGGAACGCTCGCTCTCGTGCAATACTGCGGCCTCGAGGAACCGCGCACCAAGCCAGATCAAGACGCGGCCCTGGCTGCTATCCGAAAGGTCGCCCCGGACGTCGCCGAGAACTGGCCCGCCTACCGGGATCTCGATGCCACGCTCGCCGGGATGGAGCAACGCCGCGGCAACGTCTCGGCGGTCTGGGCCTGGCTGGGCAGCTACGACATAGCGCAGGATTACGCGGGCCGCTTGTTCGGTGATGCCCAGGCGGCGGTCGTGCCGAAGCTGGTCCAGCACACTCCGGACCAGCTCACGGCGATTCTCCGGACGATGTCGTTTTACGATCGGCTGTCACCGGGCCAGCGCCACGCGCTTGACCGTGAATACCAGGCCCTCTATGAACGACTCGGACGGCCGATCCGCGCGAGCGTGGCCGCGGTTCTCGTCACGGCGCGCCGGCTGGCTAGGCCGAGCGAGACGTCTCCGCTGGATAACGACGGGAGCGGAGCGGAAACCGCGATGGGCGGTCCGGCGAATTCCACCCAGTTGGCGTGACCCACGGCGGCCAGCGTCGCCGGACCGGAGGTCGTGTGGCGCACGGTGGTTGGCTTGGGCACGGTGACGGGAAAGGGGCCCTCGTGGAGATCTTTCAGTTCGACCGCGGCGAGCGGATCGTCGAGCGCTACGGCAGCCACGGACTGCGCGCCACCCGTATCGCGGCGGGCACCGGTCAGGTGGGGCTGACCTGCCTGGCCGTGACGCCGGGCGGGATCATCGGGACGCATCCGGCCACCGGCGCGCAGCTCTTCCTGGTCGTCTCGGGCCAGGGCTGGGTGGCCGGGCCGGACGGCGAGCGCGTGCCGATCAGCGCCGGATGGGGCGTCCGCTGGGAAGCCGGGGAGATCCACACCAGCGGGACCGAGGCCGGCTTCACCGCCCTCTCCGTCGAAGGCGCCCCGCTCGCCCTGTTCGAGCCGGAGATACAAGCGCCGTCGTGAAGCAAGGGCGGGCTTGCGGCGCTGACCGGGCGCGTTGACTCGGCACCGTGATCGGACGAGGATCGGTCCCGTGCGGTTTGGGTGGCGGCGGGCGGATCTCGCCAGGACCTGCGAGGAGTGCGGCTATACCTGGCGCGTGCCCCGGTCGGCCGCCAGGCGCCGGATCGGGTCGATCAACATGTTCAACGTGGTGCCCGGCGGGCGGACCATAGACCGCGGCGAACTGGCCAGGGAGGTCGCGGCGATCTCCGCGGCGAACCAGGCACCCGAGGCCTACCAGCACTGTCCCGCATGCGGCGCGGACCGGTTCACCCAGCACCCCCTCCGCGACGACCCGCCGGCCTGACCGGCACGTGGCTGGACCGGCCCGGACGCTGCGAACGCGGGTCTTCCTGGGCGGCCAGGCCGTCTCGATGCTGGGCGACGGGCTGGCCATCCTGGCCATACCGCTGCTGGTCCTGCAGCTGACCCGCAGCCCGGTCGCGGCGGTGCTCGCGTCGCTGCCGGGCAGCGTCGGCTACCTGGCCGCGGGCCTCCCGGCCGGGGTCCTGGCCGACCGGCTCGACCCGTGGCGGGTGCTGATCGCGGGCGACGTGATCCGGGCCGCGATCTTCCTCGCCCTGTTTCTGCTCACAGGGTCGCGATCGGCCGCGGCGTGGCTGATCCTGGCGCTGGCCTTCGCGGCGGGCGCGGTCACCGTGTTCTCCGATACCGCGCTCACCATCGCCGTCCGGGACGTGTTCTCCGGGGCGCGGCTGATGACGGCGAACTCGTGGCTGGAGTCGGCCAGCCAGCTGGGCCAGATCATCGGGCCGGGTGCGGCCGGGCTGCTGGCGGCGGCCGGGCTCCTGCACGTCTCGATGCTGATCGACGCGCTGACCTTCCTGGCCGCGCTGGCCTCGGTCCTCGCCGTCCGCGCGTCCTACCAGGGCGCGAAGCGAGCCGCCCAGCCACAGGCCACCCGGTGGCGGGCACTGCGCCGCGAGCTGGCCGACGGGATCAGGTACCTGGCCGCCACCCGGGTTCTGTTCACCCTGCTGGTCTTCATGCTGGTGCTGAACCTGGGCCTGGGCGCCGACAAGCTGATCATCTTCTTCTCCAGGAGCTCGCTGCACCTGCCTGCGGACCAGGTCGGCCTGGTGGTCAGCGCGGGCGGGGCAGGCGGCCTGCTAGGCGCGGCCGGCACCAGCCTGCTGTGCCGGCGGCTCGGGCCGCTCCCGGCCGTCACGCTCGGCGCGGCGTCCTCCGGCCTCGCCCTGCTCCTGATCGCCGCGGCCACCTCGATGCCGGTCGCACTGGCCGCGAACCTGCTCTACACCTTCGCCATCGTGGTGGCCAGCGTGACCATGCGCTCGCTGCGGCAGGTGCTGGTGCCCCGGGACCTGCTGGGCCGGGTCACGGCGTCGTGGCGCCTCGGCGGCCAGGGGGTCACGCTGGCCGGCGCGATCCTGGCCGGAGCCATGGCCGGCCTGCTGAACGGCGATCCCCGGCCGGTGTTCGCCGCGGCCGGGTCCCTGACCCTGCTCACCGTGGCCGTCGCGTGGTTCGCCAGGCTGCGCCGCGAGCGGCTCCCGCCCAGCGTCCTGGCCCCGCCGGTCCGGTAACGTTCCCGGAACGATCCGGGCATACCGTCACGACCATGGGTAAGCCCGGCCTGGCGGGAACGCGCGCCACGACCAGGTCCCGTACCGCCGTGCTCGTGCTCGGCGGCGTGGCCCTGGCGCTGGCCATCGCCGTGGTGCCGCTTGCCGTGCTGTCCCGGCAGGGGTCGCCGGCCGAGCCGCTCGTCGTGGCCGCCTCGTTCGATGCGGTCGGGCTGGTGGTGGCGCGCCGTCAGCCACGCAACCCGATGGGATGGCTGCTGGCGGGCGTCGGCACGCTGCTGCCGCTCACCCTGGACGGGAGTTACTACGCGGTCCTGGTGTACCGGTTCGGCTACCGGTTGCCGCTCGGCCCGGTTGCCGTGCTCCTGGACGTATCGTGGGCGGTCGCCTTCATGTTGCTGCCGCTGTCCATCCTGCTCTTCCCGGACGGGCGGCTGCCGTCCCGGCGGTGGCGGCGGGTCCTGCGGGCCTACCTCGCGGTGAGTGCCGGTTTCGTGATCGCCCTGAGCTGGGCATCGGCGGCCTCGGTGGGAACCCGGGAGCCCGTTGACGCGAGCGGCGGGGTGACCGTAGTCGATCATCCGGCCGGCTGGGTAGCAGCCGTCCAGCTCGTCGCGTTGTTGGTGTTCGTGCCGTTCTGGCTGTCGTTCGTGGCCAGGCAGGTCCAGGGCTGGCGGCACGCGGACGGGGAGCGTCGTCAGCAGCTCAAATGGCTGGTCTGCGGGGCGGCCATCTGCATCGTCGCGGTGACGCTCCCCGCGGCCGGTTCCGCGCTCGATCCCCACGCCCCGCCCGCGCTGATCGCGGCGGCGTCGATCTTGTACGGCCTGCTCGTCGCGCTGCCGGTGTGCATCGGGGTGGGCATCTTGAAGTACCGGCTGTATGAGATCGACCGCATCATCAGCCGGACCCTGGCCTACGCCATCGTGACCGGCCTGCTGATCGGCGTGTACACGGGCCTGGTGCTGCTGGCCACGCGTGTGCTGTCGTTCACGTCGCCGGAGGCGGTCGCCGCCTCCACGCTGGCCGCGGCGGCGCTGTTCAACCCGCTGCGCAGCCGGGTGCAGCGGATCGTGGACCGGCGGTTCAACCGGGCCCGCTACGACGCCGAGACGACCGTCGCGGGCTTCGCCGCCCAGCTCAAGGACGCCATGGATCCGGACGCGGTCCGGGCCGACCTGCTCGATGTGGTGCACCGCGCGCTGGAGCCAACCCACGCCTCGGTGTGGACCAGCCGCCACGAACCCCAGGCGAAGGGCGGGTAAGACCGCCGAGCCCGCCCGCTCCCGCCCGGCCTCCCGTGGCGCCGGCACATACGGCACGGCCACGGGCCGCCACACCACCGGCCGCGAGACCGGGGGCCGCGCAGCCACCGCCGGCCGCGATGCCGCCGGCCGCAACGGGACCCCGGAGTGGATGGCCGGCCGGTCCGGCCACCGCGGACCCGCCGGACCCGGCCGCCCGGCTGACACCACCCGCCCGGCTGACACCGCCGGCCCGGCCGCCACGACGGGAAGCGCCGGCCGCCGCGCCCCGGCCGCCGCGCCCCGGTCCACCATGCTCACCAGCGGCAGCCGCCGCGGCTGCTCGGTCATGGCGTGCTGGCAGCGCAACTGGCAGCTCACGCACCCGCCCGTGGCCGCCCGCCGCTGCCGGACCGACAGGAACACGGTGAACGCCACCGCTGCGGCCAGCGCCGCGCCGCCCACGGCGATCGCGATCGCGGCGAACAGCGCGGCCGAGTCAAGGACGTGCCCCATCGACCGGCCGAACACCAGGAATACCACCAGCAACACTGCCGCCATCCTGATCGCAGGACGGGCGTAACAGACCATGGTCAGCCTCTCATCGCTCAGGTGCCGTCGAGGGGTGGCCGTGCGCCATTGCCGGTCCACTTCCTGCATCCCTCAGCGAGCGAGAAAAGTCAAGACCCTGCGTCGATCGATTGTGAGCGTAGCGTAATCAAAGCGAGCAGCCCGGCGGCCAGCGCCAGCCCGGCCGACAGGTAGAGCACCGTGCGCAATCCGTCGTGGAACGCCGTGTAGGCCACGGCGGTTAGCTGCTGGAGCAGCTTCTGGAGATTGCCGGACAAACCTGGCGGCACGGAGAAATTGCCGGTCTCGATCGCGGAGAAGACGAAGCCCCGGTACACGGCCGGGGTGTGGAGATGGTCCATCTGCGTGGCGAGGCTGGTATTGATCCGCGAGAACATCAGCGAACCCAGGATCGCGACGCCGGCGACCGCGCCGATCTCCCGGCTGGTGTTGGTGGCCGACGCGGCCATGCCGGAGCGCTCGGCCGGAACCGCCGACAGCACCGAGGAGGTGATCGGAACGATGGTGGTGCCGATGCCGATACCGGCCAGCGACAGCGCGATGATCAGCGGGCCGTAGGACGGATGCGGGGACAGGTAGGGCTCCGCCAGGAACAGCCCGATGGCCAGCAGCAGGCACCCGATCGTGACCGACCAGCGCGGCCCGACCACGGCCGTCCAGCGCCCCGCCAGCACCGACGCGACGATCATCAGGACCGTCATCGGCAGGAACACCAGCGCCAGCCGGTAGCCGGACAGCGCGGGCACGATGACCAGGTACAGCGCGGTGAAGAAGAAGATGGCGAAGGTGGCGAAGTACGTGCAGAACGCGACGATGTTCGAGGTGCTGAACTGCGCCAGGCGCAGGTAACGCAGGTCGAGCAGCGGATGCTCGGCACGGCGTTCCCGCCAGACGAACGCCGCCAGCCCCGCCACGCTCACGCCGAACAGCACGATCACCTCGGCCGACCCGTACCCGGCCGTCTCGGAGTCGATGATCGCGAACACGAGCGCCGCGAGCGTCCCCGCACCGATCAAGGTGCCCGCGGTGTCGACGCGCCCCGCCGTGGGGTCGGCGCTTTCCGGCAAGATGATCGCCGCGACGACCAGGACGGCCAGCCCGAACGCCAGGTTGAACCAGAAGATGCCCCGCCAGCTCCAGACCCCGATCAGGATGCCGCCGATGACGGGGCCCATGGCGAGCGCGAGCCCGGATGTCCCGGCCCAGATGCCGATCGCTCTGCTCCTGGCCCGGGCGCCGGGATACAGGTGCCGGAGCATCGACAGCGTGCCCGGCTCGCTGGCCGCCGCGCCCATGCCCATCACGGCCCGCCCGGCGATGAGCACCTGGACGTTCGGGGCGAGCGCGGACAGGACCGAACCCGCGCAGAACACTCCCACGCCGGCCAGCATGACCTTCTTGCGGCCGAGTTCGTCCCCGATCATCCCGCATGCCAGCATGAGGCTGGCGAAGGTGAGGGCGTAGGCGCCGACGACCCACTGCAGCTCACTGGGGCTCGCGCCCAGGTCGGGATATATCTGCCCGAGCGCCACGCTGACCACGGTGTTGTCGAGGAAGGTCAGGAACAGCAACGTGCACAGGGTCGCGAGCGCCAGCGACGTGCCGCGGCCAGGGCCGGCCGCGTTCTCGCTGTGCTCGTCCCCGGAGACCGCCCCGACGGGCCTGGCCAACTGACCGGCCCCGCCTCAGCCGGCCGAACTGCACGCCGACGGCACCGTGCCGCCGGGCACCAGCTTGATCAGGCCGCAGAGGCTGGCGTCGCCGACCTTCCAGACACCGTTGTCCAGCACTGCCGTGCCGGTCTGGTTGTTCAGCAGGCTCGTTCCGCCCGCCGTGAGGTCGTACTTCACGGTAGCCGTGGTGGCGGAGGTCAGCGTCACGTTGGTGACCTTGGCGCCGAGGCCGCTCACCAGGCTGGTCAGGCCGCTGATGGCCCCGGCGAACGCGCTCCCGTTCTGCAGCAGGGTGACCCGCTCCGAATTGGGGGTGCTGGAGTTGAAGAACTTCTCCCAGTTGGCAGTGATCTGCGCCACGGCAGCCGAATTGCCCGAGGAGGCCGGTGACGACGAGGCCGGCACCGCAGATGGCGACCCGACCGGCGCCGAGGACGACGCGGGCGTCGAAGCGGACGACGAAGACGACGAGCCGGAACTGCTGCAGGCGGTAACCGCTAGTGCGAGCGCCAGGCCGAACACCGGAGCCAGGATGATCCGGCGAGCCACGAGTGGGAATCGCATTGCGCGTCCTTAGTCTCGGTCGGATGTTCTACTGAGGGCCTGCCGTATGCGGGCGTTCGCAGTTTCTCAGTGCTGAGTGAAGTCTGCCCTGAAAGCTTCCCTACCCGTTGCTATCTATCCCCGGCAGCCCGACGCGCACGTCAGGGAAAGCCGGATCTACCAGCGGAAATGCACAAACAGCCGGCCGAAGTTCTTCGAGTCCTTCTCGATCCGGTGGTACTTGGCCTTGATGTCCTTGCGCTCCAGGAACCGCAGCACGTGCTTCTTGAGCTGTCCCGACCCTTTGCCCGGGATGATCTCGATCAGCGGCGCCTTCTTTGCCACCGCCTCGTCGATAATCGCCTCCAGCGCGCGGTCGATGTCCTGTCCCCGGTTGTAAATGTCGTGCAGGTCAAGCTTCAGCTTCAAAGGTCACCGCCCTGGACTACCGCGATGATAGCCGTCACGGTCTGCTCTGGGTCAGGCCCGCTGGGCACCACGGTGACGCGCGGTTCACCCGGCTGCGGCGGTTCGAGCGCGTCGAACTGGCTGCCGGCCAGGCCGGGGCCGAAGAAGTGACCGTGCCGGACGGCCAGCCGCCGGGCCACCTCCTCCTGGTCCACGCCGAGGAAGACCATCCGTGCCTGCGGCCGTCCGCCGAGCAGCGCGTCGCGGTAGGCGCGCCGCAGCGCCGAGCAGGTCACCACCGCCGATTCGCCGCGCGCGATGCGCTCGTCCATCCAGGTCCCGATAACGTGCAGCCACGGCCAGCGGTCCGCGTCGGTGAGCGGGATCCCGGCCCGCATCTTGGCCACGTTCGCGGCCGGGTGGAACGCGTCCGCGTCGGCGAACTGCCAGCCCAGGCGCCCGGCCAGCAGCGCGCCCACGGTCGTCTTGCCGCTGCCCGACACACCCGCGACGATGAGGATCATGGCGCTAGGAGATCTCCCAGCCGACCACGACCTCGCCGGCGTCCTGCCGCCGGACCGAGATCACCCCGGTCTCGGCCGGGTCGGTGAACGGGATCACCGTCTGCCCCTTGGTGGAGTCGACCGTCACCGGCTGGGTCAGATGCCATTCGGTGTCGTAGACCGCCACCCGCAGCACGGCGGGCGCCATGCCCTGCAGGCCGTTGTCGCAGCCGAACGCGATCTTGCTCCCGCTGCCCAGCGGGCAGGTGATGACCGTGACGGCGTTCGCGCCGTTGTTGAGCTGACCTGACTGCACGTCGTCTCCCACTGTGGGCTGAAATGACCTGATCCACCCGGTCAGGTCCGCTGCCGAGCCGTTGAACACGTCGTTGTCGTGGTTGCTGGTCCCGCCGGACTGCCAGAACGTCCACCTGCTCCACGGCGCGGGCGCGGCCGGCGTGGCGCTCTGGTAGACGGCCAGCCACAGCGGGTACGAGCCGAGCCCGGCGCAGTTGCCGGACGTGATGAAGTTCCGGAACGAGTACACCCCGCACGGGTTGCCCGGCCGCAGTTCGGCCAGCCGGGCCATGAAGGCGCGGGCGCAGGCCGCCACGGCCGCCGGGGATGGCCCGGCGGTCTCGTTGTCCAGCCACAGCATGTCCGTCGTCTCCAGGCCCGCCGTGCCCAGCGTCTGCACGAAGTAGCCGGCCTGCTCGGCCCCGTCGAGGTACGGATTCAGGAAGTGGTAGGCCCCGCGGGCCAGCCCCTGCTCCGTGATCCGGGGCCAGTTCCAGGTCAGGAACGGATCGGGCGAGTTGGTGCCGGACGCCCCCAGCCCCTGCGTCGCGCGGCAGATGCCGAACGACAGGCCCGACGGGCCGGCCCAGTTGAACTGCCCGGCGTAGTTGGACACGTCGATGCCCTGGGCAAGTCCCGCCATCCGATCCCTCCGCGTCGCAGCGATCGTAGCGCAGTAGATAATGGGCGAGACAGCCGAATGTGGCGGAGGTGACCCGACGCGATGAGACCCAGGGACTGGCCCGTCTACCGGCAGCTCACCGGCACCGACCGCCGCGGCCTGGGTGCCGCGGCCAAGAGCCCCCGTCCCCGCCAGGCCCGGACCAGCACCGCCGATCAGGTCGTCAAGTCGATCTGCCCGTACTGCGCGGTCGGCTGCGGCCAGAACGTCTACGTCAAGGATGAACCAGGGGGGTCTGGGGGGACAGGTCCCCCCAGGAGGAAGGTCATCCAGATCGAGGGTGATCCGGACTCCCCGGTGAGCCGCGGCCGGCTGTGCCCGAAGGGTTCAGCCAGCCTCCAGCTCACCACGGGAGGCTCGCGCCAGTACCAGATCAAGTACCGCCGGCCGTTCGGAAAAGACTGGGAAGACCTGGACCTGGATACGGCGATGGACATGATCGCCGACCGGGTTATCGCGGCCCGTCGGCACGGCTGGCAGTGGGAGGTCGACGGTCAGCGCACCCGCCGGACGATGGGCTTCGCCAGCCTAGGTGGCGCGACGCTGGACAACGAAGAGAACTACCTGATCAAGAAGCTGTTCACGGCGCTGGGCGCGATCCAGATCGAGAACCAGGCCCGGATATGACACTCCTCCACCGTCCCCGGTCTGGGGACTAGCTTCGGTCGCGGCGGTGCCACCACCTTCCAGCAGGACCTGGCCAACGCGGACTGCATCCTCATCGAGGGCTCGAACATGGCCGAGTGCCACCCGGTGGGGTTCCAGTGGGTGATGGAGGCCAAGGCCCGCGGCGCGACGGTGATCCATGTCGACCCGCGGTTCACCCGCACCAGCGCGGTGGCCGACCTGTACGTGCCGATCCGGGCCGGGGCCGACATCGTGTTCCTGGGCGGGATCATCAACTACGTCCTGACCCACGAGAAGTACTTCCGCGACTACGTGGTCAACTACACCAACGCCGCCGCCTTGCTGACCGAGGACTTCGCCGACACCGAGGACCTGGACGGGGTGTTCTCCGGCCTGGACCGCGAGCACCGGACCTACGACTTCGACGCCTGGCGCTATCAGGGCGGCGAGGCTTCGGCGGCAGCCGGGCGGCGGGACCGGGTCACCCGCGGCGCCGCGCACGGACAGGTACGCCAGGCCGCCCGCGGGGAGGCCCACGGTTCCGGGGGCGCGGCCGCCCACGCCGCCCCGGACCGCGACGAGACGCTGCAGCACCCCCGCTGCGTGTTCCAGGTGCTGAAGCGGCACTTCGCCCGGTACACCCCGGAGATGGTCGAGCAGGTCTCCGGCGTCCCGCAGGACGCGTTCGCCCGGGTCTGCGAGCTGCTCACCGAGAACTCGGGCCCCGACCGCACCACCGCCTTCGTGTACAGCGTCGGCTGGACGCAGCACACCGTGGGCGTGCAGTACATCCGCACCGCGGCCATCCTCCAGCTGCTGCTGGGCAACATCGGCCGGCCCGGCGGCGGCATCCTCGCGCTGCGCGGGCACGCCTCCATCCAGGGCTCGACCGACATTCCCACCCTGTTCGATCTGCTGCCCGGCTACCTGCCGATGCCGCACGTGCACGGCAACGAGGACCTCGCGACCTACGTCCACGCCGAGAGCATGGACAAGGGGTTCTGGGCCAACATGGGCACCTATATGGTCAGCCTGCTCAAGGCCTGGTGGGGTGAGGCGGCGACGGCGGAGAACGACTTCTGCTTCGACTACCTGCCCCGGCTGACCGGCAGCCACAGCACCTACGAGACCGTGGTCGCCCAGATCAAGGGTGACTGCCAGGGGTACTTCCTGTTCGGCGAGAACCCCGCGGTCGGCTCGGCCAACGGCCGCATGCAACGTTTCGGCCTGGCGAACCTGGACTGGCTGGTCGTCCGGGATCTGGTGCTGGTCGAGAGCGCGACTTTTTGGCAGAACGGGCCGGAGCTCGACACCGGAGAAATGGCCACCGAAGACATCCGGACCGAAGTGTTCTTCCTGCCCGCCGCCGCCCACACCGAGAAGAACGGCTCATTCACCAACACCCAGCGGATGCTGCAGTGGCACCATGAAGCGGTTCAGCCGGCCGGGGACGCGCGCAGCGACCTGTGGTTCGCCTACCATCTCGGCCGTCGTATCCGGGAGAAGCTGGCCGCGAGCACCGACGAGATGGACCGGCCGCTGCTCGAGCTGACCTGGGATTACCCGGTCGAGGGGCCGCTGTCGGAGCCGTCGGCCGAGGCGGTGCTGACCGAGGTCAACGGCTGGGACGCCGACGGCAGGCCGCTGTCCTCGTACGCCCAGCTCAAGGACGACGGATCCACCGCGTGCGGCTGCTGGATCTACTGCGGGGTGCGCGCCGACGGCGTCAACCAGGCTGCCCGGCGCAAGCCCGGGTCCGAGCAGAGCTGGGTCGCGCCCGAGTGGGGCTGGGCGTGGCCGCTGAACCGGCGGATCCTGTACAACCGGGCCTCGGCCGACCCGGACGGCAAACCGTGGAGCGCGCGCAAGGCGCTGGTCTGGTGGGACGCCGATGCGGGCAAGTGGACCGGGCACGACAACGCCGACTTCGTCGCCGACCGGCCGCCGTCCTACCGGCCGTCCGAGGACGCGACCGGCGTTGCCGCGATCTCCGGCGTCGACCCGTTCATCCTGCAGGCCGACGGCAAGGCGTGGCTGTTCGCCCCGGCGGGCCTGGTGGACGGGCCGCTGCCGGCCCACTACGAGCCGCAGGAGTCCCCGTTCGGCAACCCGCTGTACGGCCAGCAGCGGAACCCGGTCCGGGAGATCATCAGGCACCGGCAGAACCCGCTCCAGCCCGTCGGCGATCGGCCGGGCGCGGCCGTGTTCCCCTATGTCGCCACCACCTACCGGCTCACCGAGCATCACACCGCGGGCGGCATGTCGCGCACCCTGTCCTACCTGTCCGAGCTGCAGCCCGAGTTCTTCTGCGAGGTGTCCCCCGAGCTGGCCGCCGAGCGGGGCCTGACGAACGCGGGCTGGGCCACGATCATCACGGCCCGGGCCGCGATCGAGGCTCGCGTCCTGGTCACCAAGCGGATCCGGACCATCGAGGTACAGGGTCGCCGCGTGCACCAGATCGGCCTGCCGTATCACTGGGGAGCCAACGGGCTCAGCGTCGGAGACTCCGCCAACGACCTGGCCCATCTGGCCCTCGACCCGAACGTTCATATCCAGGAGGTCAAGGCGCTGGCCTGCGACATCCGTCCCGGACGGCGGCCGCGCGGGCCGGCGCTGCGGGCCCTGGTGCGGGAGTATGCCGAGCGGGCAGGGATCACCGACGACACCGGAACGGAGATCTGACATGACCGTCGATCCGGCCGGCCGGGCCGGTTATCTTGACCACCCGGCGCGGATGGGCTTCTTCACCGACACCTCGATCTGCATCGGGTGCAAGGCCTGCGAGGTGGCATGCAAGGAGTGGAACGCCGTTCCCGAGGACGGACTGGCCCTGTCCGGCATGTCCTACGACAACACCGTGGGCCTGGGCGCGTCGACCTGGCGGCACGTCGCGTTCATCGAGCAGCCGGTCACCGCGGTCGCTCCTTCCTCGCCCGCCCAGCCCGCCCCTTCCTCCGCCCTGGAGGGCGTCCGCTGGCTGATGGCCAGCGATGTGTGCAAGCACTGCACCGAGTCGGCCTGCCTGGACGTGTGCCCGACCGGCGCGCTGTTCCGTACCGAGTTCGGCACCGTGGTGGTCCAGGACGACGTGTGCAACGGCTGCGGATACTGCGTCCCGGCCTGCCCGTTCGGGGTCATCGACCGGCGCGAGGAGGACGGGCAGGCGCACAAGTGCACGCTGTGCTACGACCGGCTGGGCGCCGGGATGGAGCCCGCGTGCGCCAAGGCCTGCCCGACCGAGTCCATCCAGTTCGGCCCGCTGGACGAGCTCCGCGAGCGGGCCGCGCTCCGGGTGGCGGACCTGCAGGCGGCCGGCCAGGAGAAGGCCCAGCTCTACCTGGAGGACCCGGCCGACGGGATCGGCGGCGGCGGCGCGTTCTTCCTGCTGCTGGACGAGCCCGAGGTGTACGGTCTGCCGCCGGACCCGGTGGTCACCACCCGCGACCTGCCGGAAATGTGGCGGCACGTCGCGATCGCCGCGGCCGGGCTGGCCGCCACCGCGGTCGCCCTGGGCCTGGCCCGGCGAAAGTGAGGGGCTGAACGTGCGCGGACACATCGTGCCGGTACCCGTCCGCCGCGACGGGAACGGTGGCCGCCGAAGGCGTCGCCGCGGCGAGGAGATGATGGTCCCGGAGGCGGAGTTCTCCTCGTACTACGGCCGCCCGGTGATCAAGGAGCCGGTCTGGAAGGCCCCGGACGTGGCCGGCTATCTGTTCTTCGGCGGTCTGGCCGGCGCGTCGTCGGTACTAGCGGTCGGCGCCCAGCTGTCCGGGTACAGCAAGCTCGCCCGGGTGGGGAAGATCGGCGCGCTCGGCGCGATCAGCGTGTCCGCCGCGGCCCTGGTCCATGACCTGGGGCGGCCGGAACGGTTCGTGAACATGCTGCGGGTGTTCAAGCCCAGCTCCCCCATGAGCGTGGGCTCCTGGCTCCTGGCCGGGTACGGCCCGATGGCCGGGGCCGCCGCGGTATCCGAGGTGACCGGCATCCTGCCGCGGGTCGGCCGGGCCGCGACCCTCGGCGCGGGCCTGCTCGGTCCGGGCGTCGCAACCTACACCGCCGCGCTGATCTGCGACACGGCGGTGCCGGCCTGGCACGAGGGCTACCGGGAGATGCCGTACGTCTTCGCGGGATCCGCGGCCAGCGCCGCCGGCGGCCTAGGACTCCTGGCGGTTCACCCCGCGGATGCCGAACCCGCCCGTAACCTCGCTGTACTCGGTGCCGCGGTGGAACTCATCGCCAAGCGACAGCTGCTCGACCGCCTCGCCAGACCCGGCGAGCAGAGCCTAGCCGAGCCGTACCAGACCGGGACGACTGGCGCGATCCTGCGCCTAGCCGAGTTCCTGACCGCGGGCGCGCTGGCCGGCGCGGTGCTCGGCCGGACCAGCCGGACCGTCTCTGCGCTGTCGGGCGCGGCGCTGGTAGCGGCCTCGGCGATGACCAGGTTCGGGATCTTCGAGGCGGGCCTGGCCTCGGCCCGGGATCCCAGGTACACCATCGTCGCCCAGCGCCGTCGCCGCGGCGAGGAATGAACTAGCAGTCGCCGCTGTTAACCGTTGCAGTCGCCTATAGGGTGACGTTTCCCGGCTCCGTCAAAACGATGTCGAGCATCTTTCTCAGCGGATTGACTCTCGTGTGAAGGCCCATCGGCCCAGGTAGTGTCCGTTCGCTTCTCCGCCCGGCGCCGCGCCAGCCGTTCTTTGCTGCATGCGCGAATTCGCCGTTTCCCGAAAGGAAATCCCTTCATGACCGCAATCAAACACGAAAATGCTGCGCCGCCCAGGGCCATCGAGCCGGCGGCCAGCATCCCGGTATCCGGGCTCATCGACCCGGGCGACGGACACGCCCTGGTCCGGGTCGACGGCTACCGGCCCAGCCCGGCCGACGTCTACGTCTCGGCCGGCCAGCTCAAGCAATACGGACTCCGCAAGGGCGACCGGATCGACGGCACCGCCCGGCCCACGGCCGGCGGCCGCGCCAAGTACCGCCCGCTGGGCAGCGTCGACGCCGTCAACGGCCTGGCCCCCGAACTGGCGCGGACCCGCCCGCACTTCGATGACCTGACCCCGCTCTACCCCGCCGAGCGTCTGCGGCTGGAGGACGGGAACCCGTCCGACACGGCCCGGATCATCGACCTGGTGGCCCCGATCGGCAAGGGCCAGCGTGGCCTCATCGTGTCCGCGCCCAAGGCCGGCAAGACCATGGTCCTGCAGGCCATCGCGGCCTCGGTCGCCGCCAGCCACCCCGAGGTGCAGCTCATGGTGGTGCTGGTCGGCGAGCGGCCGGAAGAGGTCACCGACCTGCGCCGTTCGATCCGCGGCGAGGTCATCTACTCCACCTTCGACCAGGCCCCCGAGGATCACATCCGGGTCGCCGAGCTGGCCATCGAGCGCGCCAAGCGCCTGGTCGAGGCCGGCGGCGACGTGGTGGTGCTGCTCGACTCCATCACCCGGCTGGGCCGGGCCTACAATCTGGCCGCCCCGGCCAGCAGCCGCACCCTGGCGGGCGGCGTCGCCGCGTCCGCCCTGCTGCCGCCCCGGCAGTTCCTCGGCGCGGCCCGCAACATCGAAGACGGCGGCTCGCTCACCATCGTGTCCACCGCGCTGGTCGACACCGGCTCACGGATGGACGACGTGCTGTTCGAGGAGTTCAAGGGCACCGGCAACATGGAGCTGCGGCTCCGTCGTGAGCTCGCCGAGAAGCGCATCTACCCGGCCATCGACCCGATGCCCTCCGGCACCCGCCGCGACGAGCTGCTGATGACCTCCGGCGAATACCGTGCCGCCGCCCAGCTGCGCCGCGCGCTCGGCGCGCTCGAACCGCAGCAGGCCCTCCAGCTCCTGCTGGACAAGACCCACCAGACCGGCTCCAACGCCGAGTTCCTCAGCCAGATCCAGCGAGCCGCGTAACCGCCGGCTCGTCCCGCCGCCGGGCCACGTGCAGCACCGTGCCCCAGCCGCGCCGCACCGACCGGTCCGGGCGGGCTGCGAGCCGGCGGCGGATCTCCCCGTACAGCCGCTCCCGCTGCCAGTCCGCCATCACCAGATGCCCGGAGAACGTGCCGAGCAGGTCGATGTAGGCCTCGGCGTCGTAGACCTGCTCCCAGCCGTACTGGCGAACCGCGGTCACCTCGAACAGACCGCTGGCGTCGATATCGGCCCGTTCGTCGGGTAGTTCGCCCGGCCGCGGGCAGGTCGCCCCGGGCGGCAGCCCCTCGCCGATCTCGTCGTAGACATCCTGGATCTCCCGGAAGAACGGATCACCCCCGTCGGGGAACACGTGCTCGGACGCCCACAGGGCCAGGTGACCGCCGGGCCGCAGCGCCTCCCAGGCCCGCTGGTAGCGGACCGCCGGGTCCACCCAGTGCCAGGCCGTGGCCGCGTACACCAGGTTGACCGGCTGCCGCGGCCGCCAGTCCTCCAGCCGCCCCTGCACCACCTCGGCGTCGAACCCGGCCAGGTTGCGCCGAGCGACCGCGGCGAGCCCCGCGCCCAGCTCCACGCAGGTGATGCGGAATCCCCGCCGGGCCAGCGGCAGCGTCGCCTTGCCCGTTCCGCACCCGACCTCAAGTAGCCGGTCACCAGGCATCAGCCCGGCCAGGACGGTCAGGTCATCGAACAGCGCCTCGGGATAACCGGGCCGGACCCGGTGATAGCTCTCGGCTATCTGGTCGAAAGTCTCCCGCAGCCGCTCCCGCTCAGCATCGGATCGCATCGGGGCAGTATAGGAAGTCCTCGCCGCAACCGGGATCCCCGGCTCAGCGCCATACCATGAAGGCGTGGCGGCTTGCGCGGGAGTAGTGCTGGCCGGCGGCCGGTCATCCCGGATGGGGACGCCCAAGGCGGCCCTGGAGTGGCACGGGTCCACGCTGCTCGGCCGTACGGTCCAGATCGTGGCTCGTGCCATCGGCGGGCCGGTCGTGGTCGTCCGCGCCCCCGGCCAGGATCTCCCGGAGTTGCCGGAGGGCACGCTGCTGGCCGAGGATCCGCACGAGGGCAAGGGCCCGTTGCAGGGCATCGCCGCTGGGCTGGCGGCGCTGACCGGACGCGCCGACGTCGCGTTCGTCAGCTCCACCGACCTGCCGTTCCTGCACCCGGCCTTCATCCGGCGGGTGCTCGGCGTCCTGGACGAGAGCGACGGCCCGGATGTCGCCCTGCCGGTGGCTCGCGGGTACCAGCAGCCGCTGGCCGCCGCGTACCGCGTCTCGCTCGCGAGCGCCGCCGAGCGCCTGGTCATCCAGGACCGCCTCCGGCCCGCTTACCTGTTCGACGAGTGCCGGGTGGAGACGCTCGACGAGGCGGCGCTGAAACGGGATCCGGTGCTGGCCGCGCTCGACCCGGACCTGGACTCAGTGCTGAACGTCAACAGTGCAGGGGACTATGCGGCGGCCC
>Ga0209168_10000841_pt1 | contig 26956 bp, 21 predicted proteins | sample Coa_R1_FD_187156 | JGI IMG/M metagenome (GOLD analysis project Ga0209168, IMG submission 187156) | Surface soil microbial communities from Centralia Pennsylvania, which are recovering from an underground coalmine fire - Coalmine... | ecosystem: Environmental > Terrestrial > Soil > Unclassified ...
CCCCGCCCCGTCGGCAAGGCGCCGCCGCCGACAAAAGACCGCCACCCACCCGCCCTCTGTGCCGCCATCGGCATCCCCGATGCCGCTACCCCGCCCCCGTCATCAGCATCCTGAGCGCCGTCTAACACCCGACCTGGCGGACAACACCCGGGCACTAGCGTGGGCACGAGCCGAACGCGACAACCTGCTCGCTTGCCTAGACCAGGCCACCGTAACCGGGCAGCACGCCCGGGTCATCGCACTCACCGCCGCCACGGCATCCCTACTGCGCCACGATGGCCCCTGGACCAGTGCCATCACCCGCCACGTCGCCGCAGTCCAGGCCGCTCGGCACCTCGGCGACCAGCTGGCCCAGGCCAACGCCCTTACTGACCTCGGAGACGTACGGCGGCTGACCGGGGACTACCGCGCTGCGGCGCAGGCACTGGAGCAGGCGCTGGGCATCGCCCGCGACATCGCAGACCAGCTAGGCCAGGCCAACGCCCTCCACGATCTGGGGATCGTACGGCTGGTGACCGGGGATTACCGCGCTGCGGCGCAGGCACTGGAACAGGCGCTGAGCATCGCCCGCGACATCGGCAACCGGCTGGGCCAGGGCAACGCCCTCCAGACCCTGGGGGACGTACGGCTGGTGACCGGGGACTACCGCGCTGCGGCGCAGGCACTGGAACAGGCGCTGAGCATCGCCCGCGACATCGGCAACCGGCTGGGCCAGGGCAACGCCCTCCAGACCCTGGGAATGGTGCGCCGGCTGACCGGGGACTACCGCGCTGCCGCGCAGGCACATGAACAGGCGCTGAGCATCGCCCGCGACATCGGCAACCGGCTGGGCCAGGGCAGCGCCCTCCAGACCCTGGGAATGGTGCGGCGGCTGACCGGGGACTACCGCGCTGCGGTACAGGCACTGGAACAGGCGCTGAGCATCGCCCGCGACATCGGAGACCGCCTGGGGCAGGCCAACGCCCTCAACACCCTGGGAAGCGTGCGTCGGCTGACCGGGGACTACCCTGCTGCTGAGCAGGCACTGGAACAGGCGCTGAACCTCACCCGCGACATCGGTAACCGGGGCGGCGAGGCTGAGATTCTCAACGAGACCGGGGAACTCTACCGCGTCCGCGGTGATCCTGGCCGGGCCGCGAACTATCACCGGCAGGCCCTGGCTCTATCCCGTGAGATCGCCAGCCTCCGCGACGAAGCCTGTGCGCTGGCCGGCCTGGGCCGCTGCGTCCTGGCCCTTGGCCGCACCAGCGACGCCGCCGAGAACCTACGGCAGGCGCGGGACATCTTCCAGCGGATAGGCGCAGCCGAGGCAACCGACGTCGCCGCCGAACTGGACGGCCTCTCCGGGCCGGGACCTACAGCATGACGATCACACAACACGGCCGGACCCTTGGCGGGTCCGGCCGTGTGGTTGGCGGTTAGACGGTGATGCCGCGGTAGGCGAGCGGGCTGCTAGCAGCCTCCAATTCAGCTGTGATGGGAGAGGGCGTGAAGCCCTTGACGACCAGCCAGACGCCCAGCGAGAACTCCCAGGCAGCTACCGGGAAGGTCGCGATCGCCTGGAACGCGGAGACGTGCCCGATGCTGCCGCTGAACAGCGTGGCGATGACGGCGGCGAGGAGCAGCGGGGCTCCGATGAGCCCGACGATCGGGATGATCCGCGGCACGAGCCGGGACCGGTACATCAAGGTGCCCAGCAGCAGGGCGTTGATGCACGGCATGAGGGTCTGTCCGAGCAGCATGGTCCAGTTGTAGACCGCGACGTGCGACGCGCCGGTGGTGACGAGCGCGGCCGCGTTGGCTCCGGTCGCTCCGCCTAGGTCGTGCCGCAGGGTCGCCAGCGAGAGCAGGCTGAGGACGCCGGTGAAGATCATGGCGGCTTCCAGGAGGCGAGCGGTGACGAAGCCGAGCGCGACGCCTTCGTTCTGCCGCTTGACGACAGGGTACAGCGTGACGGCGGTGCCGATGCCGGCCAGGGCGACGATCACCTCAAGGAAGGCGCCCACGAGCACGCCCGTGTGGCTGCCGGAGCCCAGGATCCAGTCCCGGTGGTTCTTCACCGGGCCGTAGAGGGCGAGTGTGGGGATTGAGATGAAGGTGATCAGGTAGAAGATGCCCGCGACGAGCGCGGTCTTCCTCGTCGAGCTCATCGGGACTCCTTTTGCCGGCCGTTTGGTTGCCGGGGTGCGGACGGTGGTGGCCACGTCGGTCTCCTTTCGTGAAGCTGCTGCGTTATCGGGCCTCGGCGGCGGGCGCCGGGGGATGGCCGGGGGCGACATGATTGACCGAGATCAGAGGCAGGCCCAGGTCGCGTATTTTCTGGAGCACTCCATGAAGTGCCGCCTGGTCGGCTACCGGGCCGCGCATGATGGTGGTGCCGTCGCTACCGCGGGTCAGCGTCAGCTCGTCGAACCAGGCGGTCCACCGGGCGCCGAGGTGCCCCTTGACGCGAATCTCGTACCATCCCGGGTCCTGATGGCGGCCGGCCGGTATCGCGCTCATGGTGCTCCTCCCGTCGCCCGCCTGGCTGGATTTCCGCCGGGCGTTGCGAACGTTCCTGGATCTGATCGGAAGCTATGAGCGGATGTGGTGAGCAGTCATCACCACACCTGGTGACTGACGTGGTGATTCAGCCGGTCGGCGGCTCAGGGCCGGGGCGATGGGTCCGCGGCAGCAGGTTGAGTTCGGCGGCTCGGCGGACTGCTGCCCTCCGGTTGGTAACCGCGAGTTTGGCGTAGATGTTCTTGGTGTGTGTCCGCATGGTGTTCAGGGACACCATGAGCTCGCGGGCGATGGCCGGGCCGTCCAGCTCGCTGCCGAGCAGCCGCAGGACATCCAATTCGCGTTCGCTCAGCGGCTCGATCAGTGCCTGCTCCGCGGCGCTGTGGTGCTCGGTCCCGCCCGCGGCGGCCAGAAGCCTGCCGAGATAGGGCCGCCTGGTCCCTTGTTTCGCGGCCGCTCTCAGGAGGGAGGCCATCGGCGGCCCCTCGTCCGCGAAGACCCGGACATAGCCCTCCGGCTCGGCCAGCGTCACCGCGCGGTCCAGGAAGCTCAGCGTAGCCGGGAGGTCGCCCAGCGCCTGGTGCGCGAGCGCTCGCAGCACCAGGATCTCGATGACGCGTCCCGTCCTCCCTCCCTCTTCCGCCGCGGGCAGGAGGCGCTCCAGGAGCCGGGCCGCCTCGTGCGCGGAGCCCTCCGCACGCTCGCCCCGGTACCGCGCCAGGAGCAGCCTGGCCATGGTGATGTGCTCGAACTCGCGCAGGTAACTGAGGTCGTCATCGACCGACAGGCCATGCTCACGCGCCCAGCCGGTAGCTTCGCCGAGTCTGCCCTGCGCGATCCAGACCCGTGCCTTCAGTGCCGGGACCGGCCGCACGTTCGGGAAGAAATCGCTCACATAGAGCCGCTCCGCCTCGTTGAGCAGGTCGAGCGCGCCGGGCAGATCTCCGTCGGCCTCCCGCACCCGGGCCATCGCCACCCGCCAGCGGTAAAGGTTCTGCGGCAACCCGGCCTGCTCGCCAAGTTCCTGGCTTCGCAGCAGAAGCTGCGTGGCGGCCTGCAGGTCGTCACGCTCGCGGGCGATCTCACTCATGCCTACGTACATGTCCGCGGTTCCACGCAGCACTGACCCGCCGTGCTCAGGTCCGAGCCGCAATGCTTGCTCGTAGGTGCGCAGTGCCTCGCTGAGACGGCCTTGCGTGCTCCGGATGTCCGCAAGCGCGATCGAGCAGCCCAGGATGTCAGCGACGAACCCGGCCCGCCGCAGGCCCTCTACGCAGGCGGAGTAGGCCCGGTGCCCGGCTTCCAGATTCCCGCTGCCCCAGTACACGAGCCCCAGCAGTCCCGCTGCCGAAGCGCGGCACAGATCGTCGTCCTCACGCGCAAGCTCGATCGCCCGCTGGGCGTGCCGGACGGTGCTGGGTGCGTCGCCCCTGGCCAGAGCCTGCCCGGCGCGGTACGTCGCGATCAGGGCAGGGAGACGGCGGTATTCCTCCTCGTCGGCGAAGACTATCTCCGGCGAAGGGGCCTGGGGTTCCTCACGGTCCCCTGTCGCCGGCTCCAGCCACCGCTCGGCGTCCCGCAGCAGGTCCTCGACTCCCTCGAGCTCGCCGCTTATGAGCAGGACCCCGGCAAAGTAAGCGCTGAGCACCGGCCTGGCTTGGACCACTTCGCCGGGGAGCATCTCGAGCCAGCCACGCAGCCTGGCTTCCTGCCTGGTCTGGCGCATGGCCGGGATCGTCAGCTCGACCAGGTCCGCCGCCCGCTCGAAATCACCGGCGGCCAGCGCGTGGCCGATCGCCATGGGCTGCTCGCCGTTCTGCTCGTACCACGCACTGGCCCGCCGGTGCAGGTCCGGAACCTGGCCGGGCTGCTCGTCAAGCAACCGTGTCTGCAGCACGTCAGCGAACAGATGGTGGTAGCGATACCACCGGCGGCGATCGTCTAGCGGGATCAGGAACAGGTTGCCTCGGTCCAGCGCCTCCAGCATGGCCTTGCCGCCACCCTGCCCGGTGACCGCGTCGCACAGCGGACCACTCAGCCGGCCCAGGATAGAGGTCTGCAGCAAGAAGGCCTGAACGCGTTCGGGCTGGCGAGCCAGCACCTCCTCGGCCAGGTAATCGACGACGTAACGGTCATCCCCCGCGAAACCGGCGATGAAGCTGGCCACGTCGTCTCGCCCCTGCATCGACAGCGCCGCCAGCTGGAGCGCGGCGATCCAGCCCTCGGTGCGCTCCTCCAGCGCGGCCACGTCCCGTGCCGTCAGCCGCAGGCCCATCGTCTCGTTGAAGTACGCCGCGGCTTCATCAGCGGTGAAGCGCAGTTCGGCCGCGCGGATCTCGGCCAGCTCACCGCGCGCCCGCAACCGCGCCAGCGGCAACGCGGGATCAACCCGGCTGACGATCACCACGTGCAGCCACGGGGGCAGATGATCGAGCAGGAACGCCATTCCGCCCTGTACCTCGCGTGCGTCGATGACATGGTAGTCATCGAGCACCAGCACGATCTCGCGTGCAACGGCGCCCAGGTCGTTGAGCAGCATGGTCAGCACCGTTTCGATCGGGGGCGGCTGGCGCGCGTCCAGAAGGGCCAGCGCGCTCTCACCTACCCCGGGTGCTACCGTCCGCAAGGCAGCGATCACGTAGGCCCAGAAGGAGGCCGGATCATTGTCGCCCCGGTCGAGCGACACCCAGGCCGCCAGCTGCTCATCGGCCGGCGCAGCCGGTCTGGCGGCGAGCCACTCAGTGAGCAGCGTCGTCTTGCCGAAACCAGCGGGTGCGGAAACGAGCACCAATTTCGGCGCAATCGCCGGGTCCAGCCGCTCGATCAACCGCGGACGCAGCACCAGACCACGCCGCGACCTCGGGAGGTACAACTTCGTCTCGAGCAGCGCGATTGGCACCGATCATCTCCTCAGCCACGCATCAACCAGACAATGCCAGTTCCGCGTACATCGCTCTGACCGTAGCGTTCCGACGCCGGTCACTGATATTGCCGGTGATGGATTGAGGATCGGTCCGGAGTGATGCCGGGCCGGGTCTTGTGCGCCTCGTGTTCGCGCCGGACGAAATGCAAGGTCAGGGGTGGCGAGGTTGTCTTCCGGGAGAGATTTCTGCTCATAGCGCGTACATAACTTCGCCTCAGGCACCGCGGAGCCTGGCCGCCGATGCTCATGAGCATGACAGTTCTGCAGGTGGACATTGTGATTCCTGTGCGTAATGAGGAACGTGATCTCGCGCCGAGCGTGCGGCGGCTGGTCAGCTATCTGCGTGAGGGCTTCCCGTTCACCGCGCGGGTCACGATCGCGGACAACGGCAGCACCGACGGTACCTGGGCCATCGCCAACCGGCTGGCCCGGGATTTCGACGAGGTGCGGGCGGTGCGCATGGAGCAGCCGGGACGAGGGCGGGCGCTGCGGGCCGTCTGGTCGCACAGCGACGCCGAGGTCCTTGCGTACATGGATGTCGATTTGTCGACAGATTTGAACGCGCTGTCGCCACTGGTCGCACCGCTGTTGTCCGGCCATAGTGACGTAGCCATCGGCACCCGGCTGGCCCGAGGGTCGCGGGTGATCAGGGGACCCAAGCGCGAACTCATCTCCCGCAGCTACAACCTGCTGCTGCACGCCTGCATGGGGACCCGGTTCTCCGACGCGCAGTGCGGGTTCAAGGCGATCAGGCGGGAACAGGCCCTGGCGCTGCTGCCGCTGACCGAGGACACCGGCTGGTTCTTCGACACCGAACTGCTCGTGCTGGCCGAACGCGCCGGGCTGCGCATCCACGAGGTCCCGGTCGACTGGATCGACGACCTCGACTCCCGGGTGGACGTCGTGGCCACCGCGCTCGCCGACCTGCGCGGCATGGTACGGCTCGGCAGCGGGCTGGCCCGGGGCTCGCTCAAGGTGCCGCGGCTTCGGAGGTCCGCACTGGCCGGCGGCCGTACTTCCGGTGAGCTTCCGTTGCAGGTCGCCAGCTTCGTGGTGGTGGGTATCGCCTCGACGATCGCATACGTGCTGCTGTACCTGCTGCTGCGCGGCGTCATGTCGGCCCAGGCGGCCAACGTGCTGAGCCTGCTGGTGACCGCGGTGGCCAACACCGCCGCCAACCGGCGGCTGACCTTCGGGATCAGCGGGCGGCAGCACGCGGGCCGCCATCAGGTCAAAGGTCTGATCGCGTTCGGCATCGGGCTGGCGCTGACCTCGGGCGCGCTGGCCATCTTGCATACCGCCAGCCGAGGCCTCGAGGTCTCGGTCCTCATCGCCGCCAACCTGGTGGCCACCGTCATCAGATTCGTGCTGTACCGCACCTGGGTCTTCGGCAGGTCCAGGGCTGATAAAGCTGATCAAGGAGAGCCAATTGAGCGCGACCACCTCCGTAGCGAGGCATTCAATCCGCACCCGGCCGCGGCCCACGCGGAACCGGGCTCGGCGCCTGCTGCGCGGGCCTGACACCGATCCGCGCTGGGCGCGCCCGGCGCTGCTCGGGCTGCTGGCGCTCACCGCGATGCTGTACCTGTGGGACCTGACCAGGAACGGCTGGGCCAACGACTTCTACGCGGCCGCCGTCCAGGCCGGGACCAAGAGCTGGAAGGCGTTCTTCTTCGGCTCGTTCGACTCGTCCAACTTCATCACCGTGGACAAGACGCCGGCCTCGCTGTGGGTCATGGAGCTGTTCGGCCGGATCTTCGGGTTCAGCCAGTGGTCCATGCTGGCGCCGCAGGCGCTGGAGGGCGTGGCCTCGGTGGGGCTGCTGTACGCGGCGGTGCGGCGGTGGTTCGGGCCGCCGGCCGGATTGATCGCCGGGCTGGTGCTGGCGGTGACGCCGGTGGCGGCCCTGATGTTCCGGTTCAACAACCCGGACACGCTGCTGGTGCTGCTGATGACCGCGGCGGCGTACGCCCTGGTGCGCGCGATCGAGAACGGGCGGACGCGGTGGCTGGTGTTCTGCGGAGCCCTGGTCGGCTTCGCGTTCCTGGCCAAGATGGCGCAGGCGTTCCTGGTCGTGCCGGGCTTCGCGGTCGCCTACCTGTGGGCCGGGCCGCCGCGCCGGTGGCTGCGCCGGCTGTGGCAGACGGTGCTGATGGGTGCCGGGATCATCGTGGGCGCGGGCTGGTGGGTGCTCATCGCGGAGCTGGTGCCGGCGGCTGACCGGCCCTACTTCGGCGGGTCGACCAACAACAACATCCTGCAACTCGCCATCGGCTACAACGGCCTGGGGCGCCTCGACGGCAGCGAGACCGGGTCCATTGGCGGCGGAGGGTTCGGCGGCTCGACCGGGCCGTTGCGGCTGTTCCAGACCGAGTTCGGCGGGCAGATCAGCTGGCTGCTGCCCGCGGCGCTGATCAGCCTGGCCGCGATGCTGTGGGTGTCACGGCGGGCGGTGCGCACCGACCGGACCCGGGCCGCCGCCCTGCTGTGGGGCGGCTGGGTAATCGTTACCGGGCTGGTATTCAGCTTCATGAGCGGCATCATCCACCCGTACTACATGGTCGCCCTGGCCCCGGGCATCGGCGCACTGGTCGGCATCGGGGCGATGGCCCTGAGCGGGGAGGCCTGGGGCCGCCGCCACAGACGGCCAGGTCAACAGGGTCGTCCCCTCGAGGCGGTACAGCAGCGGGGGCTCGGCTGGGCCGGGCGTTTGGTGGCGGCCGCGGCCGTAGTGGTCACGGCCGTCTGGTCGTACATCCTGCTGAACCGGACGCCGGAATGGCTGCCCTGGCTGCGCTGGGTGGTGCTGGTCGCGGGCGTGCTCTCGGCGATCGCGTTGCTGGCAGGTCCCTGGCTGGCCCGGGCGGTGTCGTTCCGCCGTCTGGTGCTGGTGCCGGTGGGGCTGGCCATGGTGGCGGGACTGGCCGGGCCCGCGGCCTACGCGCTGGACACGATCAACACCGCGCACACCGGCGCGATCCCGAGCGCGGGCCCGGCCACGGTCGGGTTCGGCGGCGGGCCCGGCGGGCGCGGCGGCTTCCCGGGCGGCCGGCCGGGCGGTTCGCTGCCCAGCGGCACGCGGCCGGGCGGAACCGGCGGCGGGTTCCCGGGCGGACAGTTCGGCGGGACCGGGACGCAGACCGGCGGGACCGGCACCCAGGTCGGCGGGACCGGGACGCAGGCCGGCGGGACCGGGATCCAGGCCGGCGGGACCGGGACCAGTGGTACCGGCGCTTCCAACGGGACCGGCCGCGGGCCGGGCGGCTTCGGCGGCGCGGGCGGCGCGGGCGGGCTGGGCGGGAACACCCAGGTCAGCAGCGCGCTGGTGAAGCTGCTCGAGCAGGACGCGTCGTCCTATCGGTGGGTGGCCGCGACCGAGGGATCCACGGGAGCGGCGCCGCTGGAGCTGGCGACCGGGGATGCGGTAATGGCCATCGGCGGGTTCAACGGGACCGACCCGTGGCCCACGCTGGCCGCGTTCAAGGCGCTGGTGGCCAAGCACGAGGTGCATTACTACGTCGGCCAGGGCAGCGAGAGCTTCGGCGGCGGCCGGGGATCCTCGGCCATCGCGTCCTGGGTGGCCGCCCACTTCAAGAAGGAGACCGTCGGCGGCCAGACCGTCTACGACCTCACCCAGCCGCTCAGCTCCTCCTCCTCATCCTCCTGAAAATCCCGGGCACGACAAGAGGTGAGCGACCCACTTAGCGTCGAGGATCTGCATGACGGCGTTGTTCACCGTGGTGCGGAACGAGGCGTTGGCGGCGGCACGGGCCAGGATGGCCTTGTCCATGGCGAGGGCCGCGGGCAGGCTCTGGGAGGTGATCATGTCACCTCCGGCGGCGAGGAAGTCGATGCCGCGGTTGGCCGGCGACAGGCCGGCCACCGCGGCTGCCGCGCCCAGGTCGTCGGAGATGACCACGCCGGAGAAGCGCAGCTGCTTGCGCAGCAGCCCGCCGATGACCCGCGAGGAGAACGCGGCCAGGTGGTACGGGTCGATGCGGGTGTAGGTGGCCAGGGCGACCATGACGAACGGCACCCCGGCGTTGATGGCCGTACGGAACGACTGCAGATACGGGCTGTCCGGTCCGGTGATGATGTCGACCACCCCGGAGCTGAAGTCGGTGTTGCCGACGACCCGGCCCAGACCGGGGAAGTGCTTGGCGGTGGCGGCCACGCCGGCCTGCCGCATGCCGCGGATGAACGCGGTGCCGTGACTGCCTGTGACCTGCGGCGTGTGGCCGAACTCCCGCTGCAGCGCGCCGATCGGCGCGTTCTGGCTCGCGGTCGCGGCCGGGACGACGTCCATCACCGGGGCCAGGTCGAGGTTGACGCCCGCTGATCGCAGCTGACGACCCCAGGCCGCCGCCTGCCGTTGCAGCTCGGCGGCGGACAGCTGGCCTTGGGCCAGGGCGGGCGGGATTACGCTGAACCCGGGCCCCTTGAGTTCCTGGACCTGGCCGCCCTCCTGGTTGGCCGCGATGAAGAACCGGACCCCGGCCGTGGCGGCCGGTGACGCCAGCGCCTGGATAGCCTGGCTGTCCCGCTGGTCTACGGCCACACCCGCGGTACTTGTGCCCTGCCACAGCAGCGACCCGAAGTGATAGGTCCGGACCGCCTGAGCCACCTCGGCGGCCGGCGCCCCGGCGATACCGACCAGGAACAGCTGGCCGACCCGCTGGGCCTCGGTCATCCGGGAGAAGACCTCGGCCGGGCAGGAGGGCGGCGGCCCGGCAGACACCGCGCCGGGTGCCAGGCTGCGGGCCGATCCGGGACTGGCCGGGCTGGCCAGCCTGGTCGCGGCGGGCGGCGCGGAACTGCCGGATCCGCTGCCGCATGCCGAGCAGACCAGGCCTACCAGGGCGCCGCCCACGAGCAGCAGCCGGGCCGGCTTGAGCCGCGTCCCGTCGCTGCCGTTCCGATCCCGCACCAGATCCGTTCTAGCCGACCCGCGGGCATCGAACCGTGCGATTGAGGATTTCTGCCGGTTCACGATGGTCTGCGACGGGAGCAGTAGCGAGCACATTCGCGGGTAGTGGGGATACTCGTGATGCCTACTCCAGGCCAGCCGAAGGCGGCGGTGGGCGTGCTGGCCCGCGGCTATGCCGCGGTGGTGGTCAGCCTACGCCTCCTGATCATCGCCGGGTGGGCCGCCGCCGTCGCGGCCGCCATCGTCTTCCTGCCGCCGCTAAACCCCACCACCGGCGGGCTGTCCGAGTTGATCCCGCCGGGCTCCCCGGCGGCGCACGCCGAGGCCGACGCCAGCAAGCTGTTCGGCTTCCCGCTCGACGCCGCCGTCGCCGTGGTGCAGCGGAATCCGCATGGCCTGACGACGGCGACGCAGGTCCGGGCGGTCCGCCAGGCGCTGGCCGCCGACCGGCAGGTAGCCAGCCCGCTGGGTCAGCTCTCCCAGGCCGCCGCGGCCGCGGGGGCGGCCGAGGCGCTGGCTAAGGCGGATAACCTGAGCACCGCCGGGCTGACCGGGCCGCTCAGCCCGGGCCCGCCCGGTGGCATCACCGGCCTGGCCGGCGCGTTCTCGCTGCCGAACACCGCGGGCCTGCTGGTGGGCACGGCGGAGCACTCCACCACGATCATCACGTTCCTGTACTTCCAGCCCGGCACGTCGTTCAGCCAGCAGACCGCGGGCGCGAACGAGTACGCCCGCTGGTACCTCAACGAGCCGACCGACCACGTGGTCGGCGTGACCGGCCCGATCCCGGCCGAGTACGCGCAGAGCCAGGTCATCAACGGCCATGTGTTCTGGGTCGAGCTGTGCACCGTGCTCGCCATCGCGCTGATCCTGGGTCTGCGCTTCAGGTCGGTGGGCGCGCCGCTGGCCGCGCTGACCTGCGCGGGTGCCGCCTACGTGCTCGCGGTCCGGATCGTGGCCTGGACGGCGCAGCGGATGGGGATCTCGCTGCCGCCGGACCTGGACCCGGTGCTGGTGGTGCTGCTGCTCGGGGTGACCACCGACTACGCGGTGTTCTTCCTGGACGGGATGCGCGCCCGGCTGGCCGGGGGCGTGCCGCGGGTCCAGGCGGCGCGGCTGGCCACCGCCGAATATTCGCCGATCATCGCGACCGCGGGCCTGATCGTGACGGCCGCCACCGCGTCGCTGGCCGTGGCCAGGACAGATCTGCTGCGGGCGTTCGGGCCGGCGCTCGCGCTGACCGTGCTGACCGCGATGGTGGTCTCGATGACGCTGGGACCGGCGCTCATGGCGGTGTTCGGCGGGCTGCTGTTCCGTCGCGTCCCGGTCCGGCTGCGGCGCCGCGGCGCCGCGGGCCAGCCCGCGCCGCGGCCCGGATTGATCGCGGCGCGGTTCGCCGCGACCCGGCCCATGGCGCTGCTGATCGCGGCGGCCTGCACCGCCGGGCTGCTCGGCGCCGCCTGGGTAGCCCGGGACCTACGCCTCGGGTCGCCGCTGATCGGGGAGCTCCCGGCCGCCGCGACGGCGGTACGCGCGAGCACCGCCGCCACCGACGGGTTCGCGCCCGGCATCTTGTCTCCCACCGAGATCCTGGTCATCGGCACCGGTGTGGCCGGGCAGTCCGCGGCCCTGACCCGGCTGCAGGACGAGCTGGCCAGGCAGCCGGGCGTAGCTGAACTGGCCGGCCCGGGCGACTTCCCCGGTCAGCCAGGCGGATCCGGTCAGCCGGGCGGATCCGGCGGGGTGGCTGCGCTGAATCCGATGCTGGCCAGCTCGGGCGATGCCGCCAGGTTCGTCGTGGTCGAGAAGGCCGACCCGCTCGACGCCACCGCGATCAGCCGCGTCCGGGCGCTGCAGGACCGCCTGCCCGCGCTCGGCCGCCAGGCCGGGCTGTCCGGCGTGCGGTTCGAGGTGGCGGGCCAGACGGCGCTGATCGGCGACTCGATCAGCGCGGTGTTCGGCGACCTGGGACGGGTCGCGCTCGCGATCATAGCGGTGACGCTGATCCTGCTCATGCTGTTCCTGCGCTCGCTGCTCGCCCCGGTGTACCTGCTGGCCGCGAGCGTGCTGGCCGTATTCGCCACGCTGGGGCTGGCCATGCTGATCTGCCGGGCCGTCCTCGGCTCGGCCGGCATGGTGTACTTCGTCCCCTTCGCCGCGGGCGTGCTGCTGGTCTCGCTCGGCTCGGACTACAACGTGTTCGTGGTCGGCCGTATCTGGGAGGAGGCCCGGCGACGGCCGGTGCCGGATGCGGTCGCCGTCGCCGCGCCGGGGGCATCGCGGGCCATCACCACCGCCGGGGTGGCCCTGGCGGCGAGCTTCGCCATGCTGGCCGTGATCCCGCTCGAGCAGTTCCGGCAGCTCGCGATCACGATGGCGGTCGGGGTCGTCCTGGACGCGATCGCGGTCCGTTCCCTGCTGGTACCGGCGCTGGTGGCGCTGTTCGGCAGGCTGGGCATGTGGCCGGGTAGCCGTTTGTCGCCGGGCGTGGCCCGGGGTCGGGCTGACCAGGCCGCCGCCGGGGCCGGAGTCAGCCGGGCCGCCCGCTGAACAGCCACCGCTGTGCTTCGGCTGGTCTGTACCGGGTTGGCTGCTGGTGGTTATGGTACGGGGATGGAGGGGGCTGCGCTGGGTGCTGGCGTGCGTGGCTTCCCCGTTGTGCTGACGAGTTTCGTCGGCCGCGAGCAGGCGGTGCGCGAGGTGGCGGGCCTGCTTGAGGAGTACCGGCTGGTGACGGTGACCGGACCGGGCGGCGTGGGCAAGACCCGGCTGGCCGGCGCGGTGGCCGGGCGGGTTGCGGGCCATTTTCCTGGTCGTCACGCCTAGCCGCGAGCCGGCGACCGGCCGATCGTGGCCAGCCACGCCTGCGCCGTCGTTGCCGGGAAGAAGCCGGGATTGAGCCCGAACTCATCGGCCTGGATGGCCAGGATGGTCCACCCGTCACCGAAGGCGGCGTGCAGCTCGTCCCGGGTGACCCGGCGCGGGCCGAACGCCCCCGGCTGCCGTTCGCTGAAGCACATCAGGTACAGCCGCCCGCCCGGGCGCAACACCGAGGCCAGGCTGGAAACGTACCGGGCCCGGTTGTCGTCGTCGAGGACGTGGAACAGCCCGCTGTCGATGATGGTGTCGAAGCTCAGGCCGAGATCACCCAGGCTCAGCGCGTCGGCGACCTCGAACCGGGCCTTAACCCCGCGGGTGGCGGCCTTGCCGCGGGCCTGCTCGATGGCCAGCGGGGAGATGTCGACGCCCAAGGCGTCCGCGCCGGACGAAGCGGCCAGCAAGGCCTGCTCGCCGGTGCCGCAGCCAGCATCCAGGACCTGACCCGTCAGCAGGCCGTCGGCGGCCAGCCGGACGAAGGCAGGCTGGGGCGCACCCAGGTCCCACGGTGGCGGATCGCTCCCGGCGTACGCGTCGTCCCAGCTAGGCGTGGTCACCAACCTATTATCGCCGGTCTGGCTGATATACCGGGAGCATGGCCGACGATGGACTGCCCGAGGCGATGCGGTCGGCCGCCCTCGCACTGCTGGCCGTGTTGGACGACGAGCAGCGGGCGCTGGCCGCTCAGCCGTTCGAGGACGACGCCGCGCGCCGGTGGCTGGAATACCGGCCACGGAGCCGGCCCGGCGCCTCCATCGCCCAGATGAGCCCGGTCCCGCGCAAGGCCGCCCACCGGCTGCTGGCCACCGGGCTCAGTGAGCACGCCTACGCGCAGGCGATGAGCATCATTGCCCTGGAGGAGGTGCTGGACCAGCGGGAACAGTGGCGGCGCGGGCGGCACAGCAACGACTACTGGGTGAACGTGTTCGGCGATCCGGCAGGGGATGCGCCGTGGTCGTGGCGTTTCGAGGGGCACCACCTGTCGGTGACCATGACCGTGGCCGGCGACCGGATCTCCCCCGCCCCGGTCTTCTTCGGCGCCAACCCCGCCTGCGTCAGCTACGCGGGACGGCCGGTGTCACGGCCGCTGGCCCCGGAAGAGGACCTGGCCCAGGGGCTCCTGGGGGCCATGGAGCCGGCCGAACGGGATCTGGCCGTGGTCCGCGGGCAGGCGCCCGGCGACATCAGGACCGGCACGAGTCCCCGGGCCCGGGAGGGCATCGAGCCGCTCGGCGTGGCCGCCGGTCAGCTCGGCTCCGGCGCCCGGGCGATGCTCGGCGAGCTGGTCACGCTCTACCTCGACCGGCTGCCCGCCGAGCTCGCGGCGCGGGAGACGGCCCGGCTCACCGGCGCCGAACTGCACTTCGCCTGGGAGGGGCCGGTGCGGTCCAGCGCCAGGCATTACTACCGGGTGCAGGGCGACGACCTGCTGATCGAGTACGACACCACCGCCGACGGGAACCACGCGCACACCGTGCTGCGCCGCCCGCGCAGCGACTTCGGCGACGACGTACTCGCCGAGCACTACCGCCGGGCACACTCCTAGCCAGGCCGGGAGCACGAGCCACGGCTCGTTCGGGATAAAAAATTTTCGGACCCCCGTCCGGCACAATGGCGAGCATGGCAACACACGTAGCACTGCTGCGCGGCATCAACGTCGGCGGCCGGAACAAGGTGCCCATGGCCGGGCTGCGCGAGGTGGTCGCCTCGCTCGGTCATACCGGGGTGACGACCTACATCCAGAGCGGCAACGTGCTGTTCAGCACGGGCGAGGAGGACACCGCCAAGCTGGCCTCGGCCCTGGAGGCGGCGATCTCCGAGGCGTTCGGGCTGTGGTCGTCCGTGGTGGTCCTGTCCCGGGAGGAACTGGCCCGGATCCTGGACACCAACCCTTACCGGGACGAGCCGAACCCGAAGCTGGTACACGTGGTGTTCCTCAACGCCGAGCTTCCGGCCGATGTGCTCGACCGCATCAAGGCCGCCGAGAGCGCGTCCGCGGCCAAGGGCAGCCGGGATGTTGTCACCGCGACCGGCCCGGCCCTGTACCTGCACACGCCCGACGGCTTCGGCACCAGCGAGCTGGGCCAGGCGGTGTTCCGCATCATCGGCACGCCGGGAAAGTCGGGCAAGCCCGGCGCGGGGGGGACTGGGGGGGTCGTCCCCCCGGGCAAGCACGGCATCGCGGCCACGGCCAGGAATCTGGCCACCTCGACCAAGCTGCTGTCCCTGTGCGAGGAGAAGTGACGGCCTCGAAATCGCGCGCGGTCCTGGTCACCGGGTCCTCCCGCGGCATCGGCAAAGCGGTGGCGCAGGCGTTCGCCGGCCAGGGCGACCGGGTGGCGGTGCACTATCGCAATTCGGCCGTGCTGGCCGAGGACGTGCTGGCGGGCCTGCCCGGCAGCGGGCACACGGTCGTCCGCGCGGACCTGGCCGACGCCCAGGCCGTGCGGCAGATGGTGGACCAGGCCGCCGCCGACCTGGGCGGACTGGACGTCCTGGTCAACAACGCGGGCATCTACCTGTGGCACCCGATCACCGAGGTCTCCTACGAGCTGTGGCAGGACACGTGGCGGCAGACGATGGCCGTCAACCTCACCGGGGCCGCCAACGTGACCTGGTGCGCGGTCCAGCACATGAGGCAGGCCGGCGGCGGCCGGATCGTCAACGTGAGCTCCCGCGGCGCGTTCCGCGGCGAGCCCCGGCACCCGGCCTACGGGGCCAGCAAGGCAGGGCTGAACGCGTTCGGGCAGTCGATGGCGCGCGCATTGGCGCCGTTCGGCATCTCGGTGGCCTCGGTCGCGCCGGGATACGTCGAAACCGAGATGGCCGCGGCCGACCTGAACTCGGCGCGGGGCGAGGAGATCCGGGCGCAGAGCCCGTTCAACCGGGTCGCGACGCCTGAGGAGATCGCGGCCGCCGTCCTCTACCTCGCCTCTGACCAGGCCGAATGGGCCAGCGGCGCCGTCTTGGACCTGAACGGCGCGTCCTACCTGCGCTGAACCCGTGCCGGGAAGCCTGATGCCCCAACGGGGATGTCGGGCATCGGCGCAGTCTTTTCGGGGTGAGCGTTACGCCTTTCCTGGCACTCTGGCCCCGCCTACCTCCTCTGACACCATGCGACCCAGCCTCTGGCGAGCGCTCAACTACGTCGTTGCCACAACCACGTAGTCCCGACAACATCGTTGCCACAACGACGTAGGTGCAGTCACCCGAGCTCTTGACCGGGGCGGCGGAGTGGGCTTGGATTCAAATAGGAAACTTTCCTATTTGAATGAGGAGGCGTGTAACCGGGGGTGGATAGCCAACGGGGGCCGTCTGACCGAGGGGATTCGCGCATGAAACGACACGCCGCGAGCCTGGCCGCGCTAGCCGCCGCCACCGCCACGGTGACCACGATCGGGCTGGCCGCACCCGCGGCGAGCGCCGCCGCATCGGGAGCGAACGCGGGAGCCAGCACCGGAGCGAGCGCCGGCGGCCTGCACGGCCCCGGCCTGCCAGAGCACGTCTTCGCCCCGTACTTCGAGACCTACGACACCAGCGCCGGGCTCGCCGCGCTGTCCCAGCAGTCCGGGGCCCGCTTCCTGTCCCTCGCCTTCCTCCAGACCGACCAGCCCGGCTCGTGCACGGCGTACTGGGACGGCAACACCAGCCAGCCGATCTCACCGGCCAGCTTCGGTGCCGACATCGCGGCCATCCAGGCGCGGGGCGGCAATGTCATCCCGTCGTTCGGCGGCTTCACCGCCGACACCACCGGGACCGAACTCGCGGACAGCTGCACGAGCGTGTCCTCGATCGCCCAGGTCTTCGAGAGCCTGATCACGACCTACAACGTGCCCCGCATCGACCTGGACATCGAGGGCGACTCGGTGAACAACGCCGCCGGAATCGACCGGCGCAACCAGGCGGTGGCACAGACCGAGGCCTGGGCCGCGGCCCACGGGCGGAACATCCAGTTCTCCTACACGCTGCCGACCTTCCCCACCGGGCTGCCCCCCGCCGAACTCGGCGTCCTGCAGAACGCGGTCGCGGACGGGGCCAAGATCTCCACGGTCAACCTGCTGACCTTCGACTATTTCATCGGCACCCCGCAGAACATGCTGACCGACACCCAGACCGCCGCCTCGGCCCTGGTCGGCCAGCTGCAGTCGCTTTACCCGAACGAGCCGTCGTGGCAGCTGTGGCACATGGTGGGTGTCACCGAGATGCCCGGCATCGACGACTTCGGCCCGGACGAGACCTTCACCAAGGCGCAGGCGGTCGCGCTGTTGGTGTGGGCGTACCGGATGGGGATCGGCACGCTGTCGTTCTGGGCGCTGCAGCGCGACAACGGCGGCTGCCCGGGCACCAAGGGCGCGGGCACCTGCTCCGGGATCACGCAGCCGACCTGGTTCTTCAGCCACGTATGGGAGCTGTTCAGGTAGGCCGGACGCCGTCCGCTGACGGGGCCGTGGGCAGCGCGGTCATCACCTGACCCCAGGCCAGTTCGGTGCCCACGGCCAGGCATCCGTCGGTGACGGCGTCAGTACCCAGGGCGCTGACCTTGATGGCGGGCATTACCGGCGTGATCCGGTCCAATTCGACGGTCACCGACTCGGCGAAGCCCGGGGCCTGGCCGATCCCGCCGCCGAGCACGATCAGGCCCGGGTCGACGACGGTGATGACGGCGCAGATCATCTTGGCCACCAGGCTCGCCTCCTCGGCCACCACCGCTTGCGCGCGCCCGTCACCGGCCGCCGCGGCCTCGAATACGCGGCGCGCGGACACCGGGCCGCGCATGCCCCCGCGACGCGCGGCCCGGACGATCCCGGACGCCGAGGCCGCCGCCTCGAGCGTGCCGCGCTTGCGTGCCTCGTGCTCATCGGCGCCCGCGCCGCCGGACAACGGCATGAACGCGATCTCCCCGGCGACGCCGTGCACGCCGCGCAGCAACTGACCGCCGAGGATGAGGCCCATCCGGATGCCGGTGCCGATGTGCGCGAAGGCGAAGTTGTCGACCTGGCGGCCGTGGCCGAGGGCGCGTTCGGCCAGGGCGGCGGCATTCACGTCGTTCTCCATGACCAGCGAGGGCCCGAACGCCTCGCGCAGCCCGGCCAGGGCCGCCGGGCGGTCCCAGCCGCGCAGCCCGCCGGTGAGCTTCATGGCGTTCCGGCGCGGGTCGTACACGCCGGGACTGCCGATCACGGTCTGGGTCACCGCCGAGCGGGCCACGCCCGCGTTGGCGCACAGCAGGTCGGCCAGCTCGACCAGCTCGGCGACGCGGGCCCGGACGCTGGTGGCGTGGGCCCGCAGCGAGGCCCGGGTCCTGATCTCGCCGCTGAGGTCGGCGATCGCGCCGCGGACGTACTCGTTCCCCAGGTCCAGGCCGAGGACCAGCCCGGCGTCCGGCCTGATCTCGTACAGCCGGGCCGAACGCCCGGGCACGCCGGTCCGCTGGCCGGCGATGCGGACCAGGCCGGCCCGCTCGACGTTGTCCAGGGCGAGCGAGACGGTGGGCTTGGACAGCCCGGAGACGCGGGCCAGCTCGGCGCGCGAGCACGGGCCGCGCTGGCGGATGTGCTCCAGCAGCAGCTGCTCGTTCATGGCCCTGATCAGCGACGGTCGCGCCGCGAACAGGGCCGCTCCAGTCCCCTCCGGGGGCGGCAGAGCCGACGCGGATATGTCCGCGCGCGCACCGTCCGACAGGGCTGTCACCACGGTCTCCTTTGGCTCGAGGCCCGGAAAGTCAAGACCTTGCGTCAGTTCGCCCGGAGTCTTGTCCCCGGCAGATAGTTAGGATACTGTCCTAACAAACTTCGCGGAAGAGGCAACTCCGCATTGACCAACCGATGTTGGCCACGGACGTCCCCCAGCCGCGGACCCGCCCATCGGACGTCCTCTCCACGGATGTGCTCCGCGGACGAAAACGGCAGTAAGGACCAACGGCATGAGACGCCTCACCACTTACGGGGTCATCATCGCGGCCGGCCTGCTCGCGGTCGGCTGCAGCGCCGGTGCCAGCTCCACTTCGAGCGCCGGCTCCGGCAACGGTAACGCCAACACATCGACGAACAGCACGCTGACCATCTCGAACGAGAACGGCGCGCTTTGGACCTGCGGCTTCAGCCCGCTCAACACGTCCGACACCTTGCTGTCGGTCGGCTTCGTCTACGAGCCGCTGGTCTACGTGAACCCGCTGCAGGACGGCAAGACCACACCGATGCTCGCGACCTCCTGGACCTGGGGGGCCGGCAACAAGACGCTGACCTTCACCATGCGCCAGGGCGTCAAGTGGAGCGACGGCACGCCGATGAGCGCGGCGGACGTGGCGTACACCTTCAACCTGATCAAGAAGTACCCGGGCCTGGACCTGACCGGCGTCTGGTCGGTGCTGTCCAGCGTCACCGCCACGGGCAACACGGTCACCTTCGACTTCAGCACGGCCGGCGCGGTGCCGTACTTCTACTACATCGCGGACCAGACGCCGATCGTGCCCCAGCACATCTGGTCCACGCTGGCCAACCCGCAGACGGACCCGATCAAGCAGCCGGTCGGCACGGGCCCGTACCTGATGACCAAGTGCAGCCCGCAGAACATCACCTACACCGCCAACCCGAACTACTGGCAGCCCGGCGAGCCGAAGATCAAGAAGATCCAGTACCCGGCCTACACGAGCAACAACACGGCCAACGACGACCTGGCCAACGGCAGCGCGCAGTGGGGCGCCCAGTACATCCCGAGCATCCAGACCTTCTACACGGCCAAGAACCCGAACTTCCACTACTGGTTCCCGCCCACGGTCAACGTCTCCCTGGTCCCGAACCTGACCAACCCGCTGCTCAGCAACGTCAAGGTCCGCCAGGCCATCTCGTACGCGATCAACCGGAGCCAGGTCTCCACGATCGGCGAGTCCGGTTACGAGCCGCCCGCGAACCAGGCCGGCATCGTCACGCCGACGTTCTCCAGCTCGCTGAACAACTCGGCGCTGTCGAGCTGGGGCAACGGCTACGACCCGGCGAAGGCCAAGGCGCTGCTGGCCTCGGCCGGCTTCCACCCCGGCTCCGACGGGATCATGGCCAACGCGGCCGGGCAGAAGCTGTCGTTCAGCGTCATCAACATCGGCGACTACTCCGACTGGGTCGCGTCGATGCAGGTGATCCAGCAGGATCTCAAGGCGATCGGCATCCAGGTCACCCCGCACAACCTGTCCAACACTGACTTCGACTCCGACCTGTTCTTCGGCAAGTACCAGCTGGCCTACTACGACCAGCAGACGTTCGGCCCGAGCGCGTACTACGAGCTGAACAACTGGCTGAACTCCGCGAACACCGCGCCGGTGGGCAAGACGGCGGCCAGCAACTACGAGCGCTACAGCAACCCGCAGACCGACAAGCTGCTCGACCAGTACGCGACCACCACCAGCACGTCGGAACAGCAGACCATCATGAACCAGATCCAGCAGGTCATGCTGACCGACGTGCCGATCATCCCGGTGACCGAAGCGGTCGACTGGTACCAGTACGACACCGGGTCCTTCACCGGGTGGCCGACGCCTTCCAACCCGTACGCCCAGCCGTCCGCCTACGCCTTCCCCGACAACGAGCAGGTGCTGCTGCACCTGGCGCCGAAGTAAGTTAACCGCCGTACGCTGGGGCCCTTCGGGGCCCCAGCCCCGGTTACTCCAGGGAGCAGACCAGCTTGAGATACGCGCTGCGCCGTCTCGGCTTCTTCGTCCTCACGCTGTGGGTGGCGCTCACCTTGAACTTCCTGCTGCCGCGGCTCATGCCGGGCAACCCGGCGCTGGCCATGATGGCCAAGTTCCACCAGAACGGCGTCACCCCGCAGACCTTGCACACGCTGGAGATCTTGTTCGGCGTCAACTCCCAGCAGAGCCTGCTCTCGCAGTACGGCGGGTACCTGCAGCACATGCTGACCGGCAACCTGGGCGTCTCGCTGGACGAATACCCGACGCCGGTCACCGCGGTCATCGGCAGCGCGATCTGGTGGACGCTCGGCCTGGTCGGGGTGGCCACCGTCCTGGCGTTCATCCTCGGCACCGGGCTGGGCATCGTGTCCGCCTGGCGCCGGGGCAGCAAGCTGGACAGCATCGTCCCGCCGACGTTCGTGATCACCTCGGCCATCCCGTACTTCTGGGTGGCCATGGTGCTGGTCCTGGTGTTCGGCCTCACCCTGCACTGGTTCCCCAGCCAGGGCGGCTACTACGTCACCACCGACACACCGGGCCTGAACTGGACCTTCTTCCAGGATGTGATCAACCACGCGTTCCTGCCCGCCGTGTCGCTGCTCATCACCACGATCGGCACCTGGATCTTGACCATGCGGAACACCATGATCACCACGCTGGCCGAGGACTACGTGCGGATGGCCAGGGCCAAGGGACTGCCGGGCCGGCGGATCATGTTCGACTACGCGGCGCGCAACGCGATCCTGCCCAACCTGACCGGCTTCGCCATGTCGCTCGGTTTCGTGGTCAGCGGCGCGATCTTGATCGAGTACGTCTTCAACTACCCCGGTGTCGGGTTCATGCTGCTGCAGGCGGTATCCGGCGAGGACTACCCGCTGATGCAGGGCCTGTTCCTGCTGATCACCGTCGCGGTGCTGTTCGCGATCCTGGTCGCGGACATCCTCACCGCGCTGCTCGACCCGCGGACGAGGGCGGCGCATTAGCCATGGCGATGCCAGTTTCCGGGATCCCCACCGAGACCTCGCGGGCCACTCCGATCCAGGTGCCCGCCGGCCGCGCGTTCGCCCGCGTCGCCCGGGCCGTCCGGTCCAACCGCAAGGCCACCACCGGGACCGTGCTGCTCGTGATCTTCATCCTGATCGCGGTGTTCCCCTGGGTCATCGCCCGGGACAGCCCGACCCAGGACGCCTACGCCCCGACGCTGGGGCTGTCCAGCGCCCATCTGCTCGGCACCAACCACTACGGGCAGGACCTGTTCGCGCAGCTGGTCTGGGGCACCAGGAACGTGCTGATCATCGCGTTCGTGGTCGGCCTGGCCACGACCGGGATCGCGGTCCTGATCGGCGTCGCCGCCGCCTACCTGGGCGGCATCTGGGACAACTCGCTCAACGTGCTGACCGACGTGCTCCTGGTCATCCCGCTGTTCCCGCTGCTGATCATCATCGCGGCCTACGCCCACGGCGGGACCACGCTCGTGCTGATCGCGGCCATCACCCTCACCAGCTGGTCCTACACCGCGCGCCAGCTCCGGTCGCAGGCGCTCACGCTGCGCAACAGGGACTTCCTCGAGGCGGCCCGGGTCCGCGGCGAGCGCAAGCTCTACATCATCGTGGTCGAGGTCATCCCCACGATGACCTCGCTGATCGTGGCGAGCTTCCTGACCAACGCGCTGTACGCGGTGCTGTTCGCGTCCAGCCTGCAGTTCATCGGGCTCGGCGACCCGAACACGGTGAGCTGGGGCACCACGCTGTACTGGGCGGAGAACAACGCGGCGCTGCAAACCGGCGAACCCTTGTGGGCCATCGCGCCCGGCGCCTGCATCGCCGTGCTCGGCGCCGCCTTCGCCCTGCTGAACTACGCCTTCGACGAGATCGGGAACCCGGCCCTGAGGCCGGTTCGCAAGCCTGCCCGGAGGAAAGCGTGACCGACACGCCGGTGCTCGAGGTCAGCGGCCTGTGTGTCGACTACGTCCTGGATCGCGGCGACGTCCGGGCGGTGGACGACGTCTCGTTCACGCTCAACCGCGGCGAGTTCCTCGGCGTCGTCGGCGAATCGGGCTGCGGGAAGTCGACGCTGCTGTTCGCCGTCGCCCAGTTGCTCTCGCCGCCGGCTCGCGTGGCCGAGGGAAGCGTCAAGTTCCAGGGCACCGAGATGGTCGGGCTGACCGACGAGCAGCTGTCGGCGATCCGCTGGCGGGACATGTCGGTGGTCATGCAGAGCGCGATGAACGCGCTGAACCCGGTCAAGTCGATCGGGGCGCAGTTCAAGGACGCGATGAAGGCGCACGGCAAGCCGACCAGGGAGGAGATCGCCGGGCGGTCCGCCGAGGTGCTGCGCATGGTCGGCATCGACCCGGTGCACCTGGGCAGCTACCCGCACCAGCTGTCCGGCGGCATGCGGCAGCGCGCGATGATCGCGATGGCGATGCTGTTCACCCCCGACCTGGTGATCATGGACGAGCCCACCTCCGCGCTGGACGTGGTGGCTCAGCGCTCGCTGATGGTCCAGATCAAGGAACTGCAGGTGAACTACGGCTTCGCGGTCATCTTCGTCACCCACGACATGTCGCTGATCAGCCACTTCTCCGACCGGCTGATGGTGATGTACGCCGGCCAGGTGGACGAGCTCGGCGCCACCCGGGCGGTGTTCGACCGGCCGCTGCATCCCTACACCCAGGGCCTGCTCGAGGCGTTCCCGTCCATCCGCGGTCCCAAGGTGCCGCTCAAGGGCATCCCGGGCAACCCGCCCGACCTGGCCCGGCTGCCCGCCGGCTGCCGGTTCCATCCCCGCTGCCCGCATGCGGTCGACACGTGCTCACAGGTCGCGCCCGAGCTGGCCGCGATCGACGACGCGCTGGTGCGCTGCCTGCGCCGCCAGGACGGCAGCCTGCCCGTCGAGGCCGGCCACGCCGGTCACGAGGGGAGCCTCAGCCGATGACCTCGACCTCGACCTCGACCTCGTCCGAGCTGCTGCGGGCCGAGCACCTGACCCGGCACTTCAAGATCGGCGGCGCGCTGTCCCGCCGCACGCTGCACGCCGTGGACGACGTGAACTTCAGCATCGGCGAGCGGGAGATCGTGGCACTGGCCGGCGAGAGCGGCAGCGGCAAGTCCACCATCGCCCGCATGCTGGCCCGGATCTACGCCCCGACCAGCGGGGAGGTCTACTTCGAGGGCAAGCCGGTCTCGCGGATCCGGTCGCGCCGCGACCGGCTGCGCTACAGCGGCCTGGTCCCGATGGTGTTCCAGGACCCGTTCGGCTCGATGAACCCGGTGCTGCGGGTCCAGCACGGCGTGCTGCGCAGCCTGAAGCTGCATCGCCCGTCGCTGTCCGCGGCCGAGCGCGCGACCGAGGCGGCCCGGGTGTTCGAGGAGGTCGGGCTGGGCACGGACATGCTGGAGCGGTTCCCCTACGAGCTGAGCGGCGGCCAGCGGCAGCGCGTCGGGTTCGCCCAGGCGCTGGCCATGCGGCCGAAGCTGATCCTGGCCGACGAGCCGGTCTCGATGCTGGACGTGTCGATCAGGATCGGGCTGCTGAACCTGATGGCCCAACTGCGGGACACCATGGGCGTGTCCATCCTGTACATCACGCACGACATCGCCAGCGCCCGGTACGTGGCGGACCGGCTGATCGTCATGTACGCGGGCCAGATCGCCGAGTCGGGCCCGATCGAGGAGGTGCTGACCAACCCGCGGCACCCGTACACCCAGCTGCTGCTGTCCGCGGTGCCCGACCCGCGGGCCCCGCTGTCGGCGGCGGGCGAGAGCGACCGCGGCGAACCGCCCAAGGTCATCGACCCCTCCCCCGGCTGCCGGTTCCGCTACCGGTGCCCGCTGGCCATCGACACCTGCGCCCAGGTCACGCCGGTGCTGGCCGAGCTGAGTGCCCTAGCGGGGGGGTCTGGGGGGGTCGTCCCCCCGGGCCAGCACCGTCACGACGCGGCTTGTCACGTGGCCCAGGCCGCTGGCGCCGAATCCGTGCAGGCGTTCTCATGAAGCTCACGGTGATCGGCGGCGGGTCGACCTACACGCCCGAGCTGGCCGACGGCATCGGACGGCTGCTGCCCTCGGTTTCCGAGCTGGTGCTTGTCGATCCCGATGCCGAACGGCTCGCCGTGGTGGGCCCAGTCTCGGACCGGATCATGGCCGCGCACGGGCACCCGGGCCGGGTCCGCTGGACCGCCAGCCTGGACGACGGCACCGACGGCGCCGACGCCATCTTGTTCCAGCTGCGGATCGGCGGTCAGGCGGCGCGCCAGCGCGACGAGACCTGGCCGCTGGATTGCGGGTGCGTGGGCCAGGAGACCACGGGGGCGGGCGGGTTTGCAAAGGCACTCCGCACCGTGCCCGTTATCTTGGATTTGGCCGAACGGGCCAGCCGTCGGGCTTCGCCCTCAGCGTTCATCATCGACTTCACCAATCCCGTGGGGATCGTCACCCGGGCGCTGCTGTCCGCGGGCTACCGGGCCGTCGGCCTGTGCAACGTGGCGATCGGGTTCCAGCGGCACTTCGCCGCGCTGCTCGGCGTGCCGCCGGACCGGGTCTCGCTCGGGCACGTCGGGCTGAACCACCTGACCTGGGAACGATCGGTACTTGTGGATGAGAAGGACGTGCTGCCCGACCTGCTCGCCACCCATCTGGATGAGATTGCGTCGAAGACCGGGCTACCGGCCGGGTTCGTCCGCCGCCTCGGGATGGTGCCGTCGTACTACCTGCACTACTACTACGCCCACGACGCGGTGGTCGCGGCCCAGCACGGGACGGTGACCCGCGCCCAGGAAGTGGCCCGGCTGGAGACCGAACTGCTCGCGCTGTACGCCGACCCGGCGCTTGACCGCAAGCCGCCTCAACTCGCCGAGCGCGGCGGCGCCTTCTACTCCGAGGCGGCCGTCGACCTGCTGGTCTCGTTGCGCGGCGACCGGCGCGATGTCCAGGTGGTCAATACGCTCAACGGGACCACGCTGCCGTTCCTGCCCGCCGACGCGGTGATCGAGGTGCCCGCCGTGATCGGCCGCGACGGCGCCGTGCCGGTCCCGGTGGCCCCCGTCGAACCCCTGCTGCGCGGGCTGATCGCGCACGTGTACGCGTACGAGGAACTCGCGCTCGACGCTGCGATCCGCGGCGGGCGCGACCGGGTGTACGACGCGCTGCTTGCGCACCCCCTGATCGGCCAGGCCGAGACCGCGCAGTGCCTGACCGACCGACTGATCGCCGAGAACGCGCGCTACCTGCCGTGGGCATGAGGAGACGCAGATGAGACGCACCTGGCTTCCCGTCATCGTCGCCGCTGGTGTCACGCTGGCGACACTTGCACCGGCCGCCTCGGCCGCTACCGCAGCTCCGGCTGCCGCGCCCATGGTCCGCGTCAATCAGGTGGGGTATCCGACCGCGGGGTCGAAGGTGGCCTACGTGATGCTGGCCAGGCCGGTCCGTTCGGTGAAATTCGAGGTCACCACGCCGTACGGGGTGGCCTTCCGGGGCACGTCCACCGCCGACGCGGGGCCGTGGAACTCCGCCTACCGGGCCGTGTACCAGCTGAGCTTCTCCGGCCTACAGGTACCGGGCATCTACCGGGTCCGCGTGCTCTCACCCGCCGCGGCGGTCTCGCCGGCGTTCGTCGTCGGCACCGGCGCCCAGCTATACCGCCAGCTGGTCGACAACGCCGTGCAGTACTTCACCTCCGAGCGGGACGGACCGGACGTCGTGCCGTCGGTCCTGGGCCGCCAGCCCGCCAACCTGACCGACGAGACGGCATCTATCTATGCGGACCCGGCCTACGACAGCAACGACAACCTGCTCGGCACGCTGAAGAAGATCGGCGGGCCGGTGGATGTGGCGGGCGGCTGGTTCGACGCGGGCGGCGGGTACGAGAAGTTCGCCTACACGGCCAGCTACACCGACGCGCTCATGCTGATCGCGGCGCGCGACTTCCCTGGCTCGTACCCAGGGCTGCAGCCGGAGGCGGACTTCGGCCTGCAGTGGATCACCAAGCTGTGGAATCCCGTGCTCAAGGTGCTGTACGCGCAGGTCGGCATCGGGAACGGCAA
>Ga0209168_10000842_pt1 | contig 26943 bp, 26 predicted proteins | sample Coa_R1_FD_187156 | JGI IMG/M metagenome (GOLD analysis project Ga0209168, IMG submission 187156) | Surface soil microbial communities from Centralia Pennsylvania, which are recovering from an underground coalmine fire - Coalmine... | ecosystem: Environmental > Terrestrial > Soil > Unclassified ...
TGCAATGTTCGTTCGTGCAAATGTAATGCCGCAGGTCTGCAACATGGTTCGACTGAGGCCTGCGGAATGGGTGCCGCAGAAAGGAAAAGAAACTTCTTTTTTCGGGCGGAGCGGTTCGAAGTTGAGAAGAGTGGCTTAAGCTGCGATTCGTCCGTGTCTCATTCGCGATCGAAGTCCGCCTGTCCGAACGCGAAAACATTGCCGAGCCCGTGCCACGCGAAGCAGGGCTCGGAGAACTTGACCCTCGTGACCCGGCGCCATTTGAAACATGGTTTCCGCCAGAGTTGTGGCCTCCACCTGAGCTGTAACCTCCGCCGGACGCGTGGCCTCCGCCAGAACCGCTGGAGTAGCTGCCCCCGCCGGACGAACTGCTGTGGGAACCGACGCCCGAGGACCCTGCAGAAGATCCGCCCGAGTTGCCGCCTCCGCCGGATGAGTGTTGCGCCAAAACAAAGGAAGAAAGCAGCACAACCGCTGCCAGAGAAAGGATGGAGAGCCGCATACAGCACCTCCAACTGCGGAAGATGGGCAGGGGATGACCGATCCGATTGGAACTTCCGCTTGGAAAAAGGATACCCGGATTTCTGTCAAAGTGCGTAGTAATCGGGTAAAGAATTGTCCCTGGAGCGGCTAGCGTTCGCGGCTCTGGTCCACTGTTGCCGTTCTCAGCCGAAAGCGGCTCGCCGGGACGCACGTCGTGTATCCGACGGGGTGCACGGAATCGGAATTCTTGCTATCACGTGCGACTACGTAGCTGCGGATTTTCAAGCAGTACGTATCGGCGCCCGCCGCACTGCCGCGGACGACGATGTTCGGATCTATGTTGCCGTCCAGAATGTTCGCACCCTCGCTCCGACTGATCAGAAACGGATCAAATGAACGATCCGTTGGCGACTTTGGAAAAGAAGCCGTGGGGAGGCTTAGCTGGGCCGGCGACTGTGTCAGGATCTTCCACGGTTCGGAGCTCGACGCGGCCACCGATTTGCCAGTATCTGGCGTGTTGAAAGAGAGCGCTGGATTCGTTTTCGTTTGCGCAAATACCGATGCCGAACAAACCAGCGAGATTGCCATGAGGAGACGAATACCCGTCATAGGAGCCTCCTGTGATATCAAGATTATAGCGCCGCTGGTTAGAAGTTCTCGAAAATGCCCGCTGCGCCCATTCCACCGCCAACACACATCGTGACCATGCCGTAGCGGCCATTGCTACGCTTCAACTCGCGAATCACCGTTGCGGTCAGCTTCGCTCCGGTGCAGCCGAGGGGATGGCCCAGGGCGATGGCGCCGCCATTCGGATTGACCTTCTCCGGATCGAGGCCACCTTCTTTGATCACGGCGAGCGATTGTGCAGCGAAGGCTTCGTTCAATTCGATCACATCGATGTCCGCCAGTTTGAGCCCGGCCATCTTCAGCGCTTTGGGAATCGCAAAGACGGGCCCGAGTCCCATCTCTTCCGGCTTGTATCCAGCGGTAGCAAAGGAAACGTAGCGCGCCAGGGGCTTGATGCCGAGCGCGCGGGCACGCTCCGCTGACATCACTACGGCAGCGGCGGCGCCATCGGACATCTGCGAAGAATTTCCAGCCGTCACCGTTCCCTTCACGTGGAAAGCTGCCTTAAGCGCGGAAAGGGCTTCGAGAGAAGTGTCGGCGCGCGGGCCTTCGTCGACTTTGAATGCGATCTCCTGGCGCTTCGGCTTCGATCCATTGGGAGTGGTAAAACTCACCGAAACAGGAACAACTTCGTCATCAAACTTCCCCGCCTGAATCGCCGCCAGCGCCTTCTGATGGCTACGCAATGAGAATTCGTCGGCTGCCTCGCGGGTAATGCCAAACCGGTGCGCGACCCGCTCGGCGGTCAGTCCCATCGAAAGATAGGCGTCAGGATAATGATCGACCAGCCAGGGATTGGGCGAAATTTTGTGGCCGCCCATGGGAATCATCGACATCGATTCCGTCCCGCCGGCAACGATCACCTCCGCTCCGCCGGCCATGATGCGCTCGGCGGCCATGGCGATCGCCTGCAATCCGGAAGAACAAAAGCGATTAATGGTCAGCGCTGAAACTTCGACTGGCAGGCCTGCGCGTAAGGACGCGATGCGCGCCACATTCATTCCTTGCTCGGCTTCGGGCATGGCGCAGCCGAGGATGACATCTTCGATTTCTTTGGTGTCGAGCTGCGGGACACGATCAAGCGCGCCTTTGATGGCGACTGCGGCTAGTTCGTCTGGTCGCGTCGCGCGTAACGTTCCCTTGAATGCCCGCCCTACTGGGGTTCGAACTGACGATGCAATGATGACTTCCCGCATGATGTTTCTCCAGTTTGGTGACTACTGTTAAATGTTTAAGTTCGGCTCTGGGCTCTCGGGCTGTGGGCTTAAACTCATCCGGAGCTGCGCAGCCCCTAAAGGGCATTGAGACAACTCTTGCGGTATCGCTAAAGCGATACCCTGCTACAAACCTACAAAAGCGGGTTCTTGGGAAACCGTAAGCCCTGCCTCACTTCGCCGGTGCGAAAAAGTAATAGTCCGCCGTGTAATCGCTCTTGGTCACAGCGTCCTTGTGAGATTCATCGCAAGGATCGTTTCTCGGTTTGCCACCGTGTGTGTGCACGCGCTGAATTTTTGTGACGTTCGCGAGCACTCCCTTTCCAGAATTACTCGCGACGTCTAGCAGCAACCATGGGACCGAATCTGGATCGAGCGAATCCACGTGAGCCACGGCTTTGCCAGTGACTTCGCTGCCATCCTTCAATTTCCACGTCGGCCCGGCAGAATGCTGTCCGATCACCTTGTCTTTGCGGTCTTTCAGTTCAGCGTCAGGGCCTTTCAGTACCCACGCGAATTTTCCATCTGTTCCGGCCTGACACGTGTAGACCTGTGAACCCTTAGCACGCACGAATAGAACAGGCTCAAGGCCAGCCGGCAGTGCGATCGCGTCAGGCACATCGGGAGCAGATTCTTTGGCCGGAATGTCTTTGTCCTTCTGGGCGCTGGCGGCAAGCGATGCCACAAGGATGACGAGCAAACCGAACCGGTGAACTGTCTTCCCATAGAAATTCATATCCATTAATTCCTCAACGTCTTTCCGGTCTTGAGCGTGTATTGAATTCGCTCCTGGGTCTTGCGTTCGCCACAGAGCGACTTGAACGCCTCGCGTTCAAGGTCGAGGATGTACTGCTCGCTGACAGGCGTGCCCGGAGTGACGTTGCCACCGCACAGCACCTCGGCAATTTTGCCCGCGAGTTTGACCTCGTAGTCGGTGATGAAATCGCCCTGCCGCATGAGATGCGCCGCCATCTTGAGCGCCGCCAGCAGATTCTCTCCGGGCGCAGGGATGTCTGTGCGGTATACCGGCGGCTCGTAACCAGCCCTTACCAGTTCCAGCGCGCGTGCCTTAGCGTCGCTGAGAACGCGCTCGCGGTTCATGGTGATGCGGTCCGAGTCGGAGAGGAATCCCAGACCGCGCGCCTCGTGCGCCGAAGTTGCGACTTTGACGGTGGCAATGATTTCGAACGCCTTTTTCATTCCTTCTAACATTTCGACCGAGCCAGCCAGCGCCTCGCCGGAAGACTTGCCGTGGGATGCAGCCGCGCTATCGACGGCGCGCAGTAGCATTTCTTTACAGCCTCCCCCGCCGGGCAACAGACCGACGCCGGCTTCCACTAAGCCCGCGTACAACTCCGCATGTGGTTGGCGGGCCGCCGCGTGCAAGGACATCTCTGTACCTCCGCCGAGGCAGAGGCCGAAGGGCGCAGAGACGACCGGCTTCGGAGAGAATTTGATGGCGTGCGTCGCACCCTGGAATTGGCGGATCACAAGATCGACCTCATCCCACTCTTCCTCCTGGGCGCTCATCAACAGCAGCATCAGATTCGCGCCAGCAGAAAAGTTGGTGGCATCGTTGCAGAGGACAAAGGCGTCGAAGTTGTCGCCGGGGCCTCCGGGCTTGAGTGTCTGATTCATCAGGCCAATGACGTCGAGCCCGAGCACGTTCATCTTGCTGTGGAACTCGATGCACGCCACACCGTCGCCAAGGTCGATTACCGACGCTCCGGAGTTTTTCTTCACTACCCCATTCGATTTTTTTGCGACCGTAACCGACCAAACGCCGGCAGGCACGATCACCGGCTCCCAGTTCGCTTTTGCGAGATCCCAATACTTCCGGCCAGCGGGTGATTTCGGTTCGTCGGCGTACCAGGACTTCTGTCCGGCGGCGAGCAGTTTCTCGACATTCGCGGCAACTGGCTTACCTTCTTTTTTCATGCGCGCAACCGTGGCCTCTACTCCCGCGGCGTCCCACAACTCAAAGGGACCGAGATCCCAGTTGAATCCAAGTTTCATGGCCCGATCGATCTCGACGACGGTGTCGGAGATCTCCGGCACCCGGTTGGCCGAATAAGTCCAAAGTTCGCTGAGAGCTGTCCAAAGGAAAGTGGCCGCCTTGTCGCCTTTCTGCGGGCCGCTTCCTTCCAGCCCCAAAAGCATGCGCAGGCGCGCGCCGGTGTCATCGAGGTTTTTCGCCATGTCGAGCGCCGGGAACTTGGGCTTTTGCCGCGGATGGTATTCGAGCGTCTTCCAATCCAGGGCCAGCCGCTCGTCTTCCTTGCCCCCACCCTTGCTCTTCTTGTAGAACCCGCCCTTGGTTTTGTCGCCCAGCCACTTTTTCTGCAGCATCTGGTTGAAGAAGTCCGGCAGCTTGAGGTCGCCGCGCTCGTCGCGAACGTTCGTCGTCATGTTGCTGACGACGTGTCCGAGAATGTCGAGGCCAACAAGATCGATGGTGCGGAAAGTCGCCGACTTCGGCCATCCGACAGCCTGCCCAGTGAGAGCGTCGACGTCTTCGATGGAAAAATCCATCTCTTGCATAAGCCGGATGACATTGAGTACGGAGAACGTGCCGATCCGATTGCCGATGAAATTGGGCGTGTCCTTAGCGATCACAACGCCTTTGCCCAGGCGCACATCGCAAAAGTGGAAGATGGCATCGATGGCGCCGCGATCGGCTTCCGGCGTAGGAATGATCTCGAGCAGCCGCATGTAGCGAGGAGGATTGAAGAAATGTGTTCCGAACCAGGCGCGGCGGAAGTCGTCAGAGAATCCCTCCGCGATTTTGCCGACGGGCAAGCCGCTGGTATTGGTCGTGATAATCGTTCCTGACTTGCGGATCGCAGCGACCTTCTTCAGCAGATTCTGCTTGATCTCAAGGCTCTCGACGACGGCTTCGATGATCCAGTCGACTTCGGCTAGTTTCTTGAGATCGTCTTCGAAATTGCCGATGGTCACTAGTCGGGCGAGTGACGGATCCATAAACGCGGCAGGCTTCGATTTTTTCGCTGCCTCGAGTCCCGCGGCGGCAATCTTGTTTCGTGCCGGACCGTCCGCATCCGGCGGAACGATGTCGAGCAGGTAGCTGGGAACTCCGGCATTAGCGAAATGTGCAGCAATGCGGGCGCCCATGGTTCCGGCGCCGAGGATGGCGACTTTATTGATGCGCTTCATAATCAGTCCTCAAAAATGAATCCGTGCTGATCAAATGGGATGATTTGGCATTGTGGATCTGCCCGGGAAATGCGCTTGGTTCGTTTTTGATCGACGCTGATGGCGAGCCAGTCGAATCCGAATGTGCATCCTAGTCCTGCGCTCGCTACACGTCTGTGTGCGCCATCACATACTCCAGCGCCTGCTTTGCCATCTGTTTTTCTCCCTTATAAGCGAGCAATCTCGGCGCTTCCTCGAGAGGCACCCAGAGAGCACGTGCCACCTCGATCCGCATGTCGTCTGAAATATTATCGATCTCCCCGGACTCGTAGCGTAGCAGATAAAAGCTCACGATCTTGAACACACGCTCGCCGTCTCCCCATGTGCGTACGTACATGTACTTGATGTCCGCAAGTTTGATGATGGGAGAAGCCGTAATTCCGGTCTCCTCATACACTTCCCGACGAGCGGCTTCCAACGCGTTTTCCCCAGGATCGACGAGGCCTTTGGGCAGGCAAAGGGTAGCTCTCGCTTTCGGACGAACCGCGCGCTTCTTCGCTGGACTCGGTGAAGACGGGTCGCTCCCACTGGGCAGCTCAATGGCAGCGATCCACCAACTGCCGTCCTTCTTGCAAACGACAACGCCACCGGCAGAAATCTCGCGGATCATACTGTCCGCAACTTAGCAGGAATACAGGAACTTCGTCACCTATCTGATGGTTCGACAGTAACTGGTCATGTTCTCATACGCTTACGCAAGTAGCACACAAGTGCCCTTACACCCTTTTGGGCATTCGTGGCATCTTATCAGGAGGTGCGTGGGGTTTAGACCCAGGCCAAAAGCGGCCAGGGACGTGGGGTTTGCCGTGAAGCATCTGGGAAAGATCATCCGGTCAGTGCAGGCCTTTGGCCGGGAACTCTCGCGCAAGCCTTCGGCAACCAATCCTTCTCAAGATATCGCGATCGGCGTGGCGCTGGGCGGCGGCTTTGCTCGCGGGATCGCTCACGTCGGCGTCCTGAAAGTCCTCGAAGAAGAAAACATTCCAATTCGTGTCGTCGCCGGCACGAGCGTGGGCGCGTTGATTGGTGCTTGCTATTGCAGCGGCCTATCCATCGCCGAAATGCAAAACGTCGCGCAGAGAACCAGATTCACCAGTTTCGCCCGCTGGACGCTTTCGCGTTGTGGCTTTGCGTCCACCGATCGCATGATCGATTTTCTCGGCCGCACGTTGAAGTGCCGAACGTTCGAGGAACTACGAATTCCTCTTGGCGTAAGCGCCACCGATTTCAATACAGGCGAGGGGGTTGTCTTCCACGCCGGGTCGATTATCGATCCAGTGCGCGCCAGTTGCGCCTATCCCGGAATGTTTCTGCCCGTCGAAATCGGCGGCCGGTATCTGGTGGACGGCATGCTCTCGCATCCGGTTCCGACGCGTCCACTGCGGGAAATGGGGGCAGACCGCGTTCTAGCCGTCCATCTGAAGGGAACGTGGGCGAATGGTGGAGCACCGCGCCATCTCTTTGACGTCATAGGACAGTCGTTCGCCATCGCGCAGGACGCCATGTCCCCGGTATGGCGCAGTGCCGCGGATCTGGTCGTGGAACCTGATGTCGCGGGCTTCGCCTATGACGATTTCAAACATGCGAGCGATTTGATCCATGCCGGCGAAGTTGCGATGCGTAAAGCGCTGCCGGAGGTCCGAAAGTGGATCGAAACTCCTGCCGAGGCAAACTATCCGGCCATTGAACGTCGTCGCGCCCCACGAGTCGTGCCTATGCCCGCAGACTGATCGGGTCGCCGTTCTTCCGATCCCTTGAAATGCCAGGCCTAAGGACCGCGACGCAAGAACGCCAGGGTACGTTGTGCGTCCGCCATGAGTTGGCGCTCTTCATGATGGTTGCTATCGTGCTGCAAATCCCTCAGACGACCTTGGATTGCTGCTTCCGCCGCATCCACGCGCTCAATGAGCCGCTTTGGATCCAACTCCACAACGGCAGCGGCGCATAGCTGATACCACAATTGAGATTCTGCTTCATGCACGTATACCTGATTTCTTCGAAATCCCAGAAGTGATTCGGAAACCCCATCCTAGTCGTCTGGAGCGTAGTGGGTCTGTTCAGTATTGCTCAGCGGATCGGAGGACCAAGAGAACTGAACCGTGAACCTGCAAATCATCACCGCGGCGAAATGCTGAAAGATCACACCCACCATCATCCTTCGTGGTGGGGTTCTGAGCGAAATGGCATGATAGCAACACTTGAGAGGTGTCCGTAGACGCTAATCATGCGGAGCGCGGCCCCGGCAGCAGCGATTCGAGGTAATTAAGCAGGCAGGTGTAAATGTGTCTCGTCGACGGAGCATCAGCGGAGATCACAGCATCTTTGAGATCGAAGATTGCCCGTTCTCGATTGCCTTGTAACCAGTCATACGCTGCGAGATACAACAAGGCCAAATTGCCAAGATTGTACCGAGTTCCATTCCGCCAAGCCGAGACTGCGCGTTCCAGAGTGCCGTAGTCCGCGAAGAACTTGAGGCCGTAGCTTTCAATGCGGAGACATATGTCGCGCCCGATGTCTGTGGCGTCCGATTCCGATCTGATTTCCCAACTGAGGTATCGAGGCGGATTCGCAAGATGGCCGAGATTAGCTGCCATCGTGCAGGCCCCTTTTGTCCTGGTGCACATTTACATGTTTTGCGAGCTCCTTGCACTCTGAGAGAAAGTCTTCCAGGACCTTAAATCCGACGCAAACCGTCACCGATAGTGATCCCGTATCCTCACCGCGGGTCTTGGACAAGCCGCACGCTACTCGCTTCGTGCAACCGTCATCGAGTAGATAGAACGAGCCCTTCTTCTTCTCATCAAAGCCCAATCTCCCCATCAATGGGGCGATGTGGCAATCGACGATCTGGTGGTACTTCGCTTCACTCAAGAGCATTTCTGCTGCCCGTGGACAGATCCCATCTTCCACTCGCACGAGCCTAGCATGGGGAATAAGTGTTCGATTGGCGAATCATCCCCCTCTCAATCGAAATGCCTGCTGGCAAGATTCTGAGAGTAAACGTCTGATTACAGAACCATCTTGTAGAATTGGCCTGCTGTGTACCCGATGCGTTTCACAAGCGCAACCGTATTGATACTTGCCGCCGCTCTTTGTGCCTCCCAAAGCGTCGAGCGCAATCAGACAGTGCTGCTCAAAGAGGTTCGTTTCAGCGGGGACTTGGGTTTATCTAGTGCTGAATTACGGCAGTATACGGAGTTCCTCACTGGGCACCGCCTGGAACGAGCAAAAGATTCTGGAGGATGCTCAATCCGCCGTGGGCGCAGCTCTTCGTCACCGAGGTTACTTGAAAGCGCAGGTGACAACGCAACTGCAGTCGCTGCAATCGTCGGGATCAAAGGATGCGGAGGTGGCGCTGGAGCTCACTGTCAAAGCTGGAAAGCAATACCGTGTGAAAGACCTGACCTTCGTGGGACTCTCGGCGAAACTCGCGCAGCGTGATCTAAAACAAGCATGCAGTATTCGCACTGGTGAAATTGCCGACGCTGAACAGGTCAGCTCCTGCATAACGAATCTCGGAGCTCTATTTCACCAAAAGGGAGAGGATGTTTTCGTCGTGCCGAGCATGATGTACGATGACGCTGCCGCTACGGTTTCTTTCCAGTTTGATGTCGAAAAATAAATGGGGCCCAGAAGAAGCTTGGGAGCTACTCCTCAAATCATGTTGACGCACCATCTCGATTACACGCATTAGCGCTATCGGGACGGCGAGGAGGAAGGTTGAAGCAAGTACACAGGCTTGTCGAGGATGTGGTATCGGCCTAAGAACGGCCACACAGACGCGGCTGCCGCCACGATAAGAACCCAGAACCAAAATCTGAGCCTGCGTCTGTTGAGCGTATCCACGGCAAGAGTATGACCCAACAGTTGCCATGAATCAAACGGCTCTGACTGTTGCAAAGTCACCATTGCGCTCATCTAGCTGATTTCCACAGCATGTCACCCATCAGTGCCATTTCAATGCAGTGAGGTTCACCGTAGGCTAGGAATCGAGCAGCACTTGGGGGAGGGCTGTTTAGGCGAAGCGTCCCACGACTCGATGAGTCTTGGGATTTTCGCCTTTTTGGAGTGTTGCTAACCCAACGACGACGAGTGTCGAACCCAAAGAAGGGTTCAATGCAGCTGACGCTTAATCCAGATCGTATTCTCGACCTCATCCTTGAGACTTTTGTTGAATACGACAACTGGCTCACATTTCGACAACTCGCAAATCGACTCACCGGAGATCCGTCGAACGACCAACTGATCGCCCAAATCGTCCATCGGCATAGCAGCGTGCTTGTGATAACTGATGGATGCAGGTGCAGGCTTCGCGCAGGATTCATCGAGGATGCTGCGATTGCGCCTCGTCAACAGACTTCCAATCGTCTGTTGTAACATCCCCATCTCGCTCATTTGACCACGGAAGATTATCGAACCGCCACATTTTGCTTGAGGTGGAGAAAAAATCGCCTGAAACCGGGCGGCGGCCTCTGTGCTGGTCGACTCAACGAACGCTGTGCCAGAGGAAAAGCAGCTCCGACGGACCGTAAGGACGGTCCCAGCACCCATCGGGAAGGAGCGGAATGCCATCGAAAAAGGGGCGGCCTCGGTCTCCCCGCCTGGCCTCCGCTCCCCGCGCCAGGGAGTGTCGGGAGTGATTCGTGTTCCACTTTGCCCAGAAGGCAACGTCGGTAGTTGATTCGAATTGCCGGAAACCGCCACGCCCATTCGAAAAACCAAAAATGCATTGGTCGTGCATTGGGTCAATTGTGTGCTGGCCTCTGTGTTTAAATCGAATATATGTTCGCCCGCAAGATCCGCGTGCAATATGACGATGCCGGCCGCGCTCTTCCCTGCCCTTTGAAATGGCTCGATTCGTTCTCGATGCGCAACTTCACCAATGCCAGCGTTTTTGACGATACGCTGCCTGTGTCGGATGGTGAAATGGAGATCGGCTCCGGTGTCCCCCTTGACCAACTCAAGGAATCCATGGAGGATTGGTTCCGGCGCAAGAGCTACCTGCCGAAGGAATCGCGGCTGATAGTGGAAGAGAAGTAGGAGGAGACCGAAACTTGATCCTACCGGCGGTGTTTCTACGTTCCGTCCGGTTCCAGAATAAGGGAGTTTTTGACTCATTCTAGTGACCGGAATGGGTTTTTTGACGTGGTGGTGGAGTTCGGCAACCCGTGCGCGGAAATGATCCTCTTAGTTTCAGGCATTTGCGCGATGGCGGGCAATGGCAGATGAGTTGCAACACGATGCGAGGAGGTGCTTCATGAGCTTTAAATTGCTCCAGTTCTCCCCCCAAGCAAGCACCCGCGCCGTCCGCATGAAAATGCTCCCTGAGCGCTGGACGGAGGGGTATGAGTATTCTCGTGGAGTGAGATTTCTTCCCGCTTGGCTGGAGGATGAGTTCGATTCCGCTCACGGCACCGGGCGGCGCATTAAGTGGGGAGCAATTTCAGGGTTGGCATTGTCCGTGGTGGTTAGCGGAGGGTTTTGGGTTGGAGTTGGATTGCTGATCGCGCGCATTGTGAAGTAGAACGAGTTTATCGATCGAACAAAAGAAAACGGGACCGGACGCCAACCAGCGCCGGTCCCGTTTTCGCCATTTGTGGGGACTTAGAAAGTGGAATATCCTGAGGACCATCACCTGTCACTGTCATTCGGAGCACACCGAGGAATCCCGAGGTGCTTCCGCTTCGCTGCAATTCGGCTGCGCTCAGCATGACACTTTTCTGGTGGCGCAGAAAATGGGACCTTGTTTCCTAAAATCTCACTTATTTATTTGTCGTATTTCAGAAGCGACATCACGTCGTAGCCTTTGAGCCTGTCGCGGCCCTTCAGGAATTCCAACTCGACCACAAATCCCAGGCCGGCGACTCTCCCACCCAGCGATTCTGCAAGCTTCGCCGTGGCTTCGGCCGTGCCACCTGTCGCGAGCAAGTCGTCGACGATCAAAACGCGCTGTCCCTTCTGAATCGCGTCCTTGTGAATCTGGAGCGTGTTCTTGCCGTACTCAAGCGCGTAATCGTAGCTAACGCATTCGGCTGGCAGCTTGCCGGGCTTGCGGACGGGAATGAATCCAGCATTGAGCCGATAAGCCAGCGCCGGGGCGAAGATGAAGCCGCGAGCTTCCATCCCGAGCACGAGATCGACGTCCTGGGAAATGTAGTGCTCGGAGAGCTTGTCGATCAGCATGGCCAGGCCGGTCTTGTCTTTCAGCAGCGTCGTGATGTCGTAAAAGAGAATCCCTTTCTTGGGAAAGTCGGAAACCTCGCGGATGAGTTTCTTGAGGTGCTCGACTTCTCTTGCGGTCACTGGGGAAGACGAACTAGGCGACATCTATGGCGCTCCTTCAATGCGGAATGAATTCAGACCAGCGGTAGGACTCTCATCGGAAATTTCGACGGCATCGACGCGGGCCGCGCGCGGCCCTTCGCGCAGACGCGAATGCAATCCGGAAAGTTGGTCTCGCGTTCCCTGGGCCAGGACTTCAACGCTGCCATCGTGATTGTTGCGGACCCACCCGGCGATACCGAGCATATGCGCCTCTCGCTCTACAAACCAGCGAAAGCCGACGCCTTGCACACGCCCACGAACGAGATAGCGGCGGGCCTGGAAGGGTTTGTCGCTGGGAGTCATGAAAACAAATTGTTGATTGATGATTTTCGATTGTTGATTGAAAAACCAAGGCCGATACGGTGTTCAATCAACAATCAGAAATCAACAATGCTTCTTACGCTCTCGACAGATACGCCCCTTCCGACGTGTCCACCTTGATCTTCTCGCCTTCGTTGATGAACGGGGGAACCTGCACCACGAGTCCAGTTTCCGTTTTGGCAGCTTTGGTCACGCTCGAGGCGGTCGCGCTCTTCAGTCCAGGTTCAGTTTCGACGACCGTGAGGATGACCGTCTGCGGCAGTTCGATGCCGACCGCCTTGCCGTCGAAGAACTCCACCTTGATCTCGAGGTTGGGTATGAGGTATTCGACGGCATCCCCCAAGATATCCTTGGTCAGGTGGGTCTGCTCGTAGTTGTTGGTATCCATGAAGTAGTAGCTGTCGCCGTCGGCGTAGAGAAACTGCATCTCAACTTCATCGACGTTGATCTTCTCAATCGGGTCGGGCGAGCGGAAGCGGTGCTCGAACATGGCTCCGGTACGCAGGTTGCGCAACTTGGCCTGTATAAAGGCGCGCAGATTGCCCGGAGTGCGGTGCTCGACGCTGAAAACCGAATGCAGATCATTGTTGTGCTTGATGATCATGCCGGGACGCAGTTGTGTGGCAGGGATCGACATCGCTGAAAACTCTCCTTGAATACGATTGCGGTTGAAGCTGGCGGAAGGCGGGGCAAGCCACAAGTTCCGCCGCCACGCGGCTAAATCCTTATTTTACACGCAGGGGTACCAGGAAAGGAAATTCGGGCCTGTGGTCGGCGAAGTCGCGGCCTGCAATCCGAATCCATCGTTTTGCGCCGACAATGGAGGTCCGCTGCGGACTGCATTCCGCCGGAGCCCTACGTAGATTTCTGGATAGGAGGATCTTCCGCAGGGGGACTAGAATTACGAGAGCGTCTTGCGACCACTACACCAACTCGCTAAGCGCGAAAGAAGAGGGTCTTAATTATGACAACTGGACGTTATGAATCATCGGAGAGCAGCAACGTCGGAACGGCGATCACGTTCCTTCTGATCGGACTTGGCGCCGGAACCCTGCTTGGGATGCTGCTGGCTCCCAAGACCGGCAAGCAGCTGCGCCGCGATTTGCGGCGAGGCTACGAAGAGGCCCGCGAGAACCTGGGGGATTGGGCAGAAGACGCTAAGGACCGAGTCCGCGAGGTCAGCGAGCGTGTACGGGATGCCGCCAGCCGAGGCGCCGATTTCGCCGAAGATCTGCGGGAAAAAGTTGAACCCTTCCGCAAGGCCATCAATCGCTCATAAAGCAAGTGGTCAGTGACTAGTGATCAGTGTTCAGCAAGGCACTTAGTCACTGGCCACTGATCACTGACCACTGCTCTTCCATACAGCCGAAAATTTACTTCCACGGCGATCTGAGTCGGAACAGGCTGTCCGTTCAATGTAGCGGGACGAAACCGCCACCGGCTCACAGCTTCGATCGCCTTTTCGTCGAGGCCCATTCCCAGACTCTGCCGCACGAGGATGTCATAGGGCTTTCCGTCTTTCCCGACCACAATCATCAGCAGGACGATACCCTGAGTCTTCGATCTCCGCGCTTCCTCCGAGAAGCCCGGTTCCGGGTTGTAGATGACCTCCGGTATGCTCACTCCGCCTCGTCCTGCCGGATAGATTCCGGGAGGACCCGATCCCGCGTGCGGCCCAATCGAATTCCCGACACCGTCACAACAGCGATTGCCAATCCCGGCAGGGCCGCCGGGGCCATTCGATAGCCACCGCGAAAACGGCGAGTTGGGATCGCCGATCTGCCCACCCTGCGGCAGCTTGATGTCAGGAGCGACCACGACGGTCTCTTCCGCCGGAAGCTTCGGCATCTGCGTCGGCTGCATCACCGTCGGTGGCAAGATTTGCGGATCGAGCGAGGCGCGCGGCAGATTTCCACGAGAAGCGGGTAAGGGATCCAGCCCACCTCCGCCTCCTCCGTTATGACCCGAGAAAATCATGGGAAGTCTGGTCAGATCCGGCAACCGGGGAACCACGCCGCGAGGATTGCGAATCACGCAGCTTGTGAAGTAGATGATCAGCGCCAGAATGGCCGCTTGCCCAAGCAGCGAAAAGACGAACGTATCGCGCCGGTTTCGAGACGTCGCATCCTGATTGATATAGAGAAATGAGAACAGGTCGGGTCCCGGTCCCGAAGTTGCTGGAGTCATAGCGCGCTCCTACCTGACGAAGCGAGATGGAACCGCTCTCCGTCGTATGACGCGATGTGCGTAAAAAAGGATTTCTGGACTCAGAGCGTGATCTCCGAACTGCCAGGAAGGAGGCACGAAGACGAGTGGAGACTGGCAAAACGAACGCTAGCGGAAGATGGAGGAGAAGAAATGCCCGATGCGGTGGAAAAAGCCGCGCTGTTCCGATTGAGCCTTCACTTCCGGCGGCGGGGGCTGAATCACAGGATCGACATGAACCTGCGGCGCGCCGGGGTCTTCCACCGGCAACTGTGCGACAGCTTCCAGCGGAGCGGGCGGCGCAGAGTTCGCAGCACGATCCTTCCTATTGAACACAAAAGCGGTATCGACCTGTACGTGAACATCGTTGGGCTGAGAAGCAGGCAGCGGAGCTGTTTCCGGCCCGCTGGATAATCGGGTGCCAGAGCTATTGGTCTGTATTCCGGCAGCCGGGGTTCCTGCAGCCATGGCTTCGGGACTGGCCGGACTTCCTGCAGACCCTGGGCCCAGAGCCACCTTGGAAGGCACCTCGGAATCCGGCACATGCTGCATTGGCTGGGTTGACGTGCGCACAACCGGAGGCAGCGGGGGGCATCCGCACTCGAGCGGGACATCGGTGTCCACCTTATCGATCTGCCCCGACCGGAATACGACTTGCTCGTTCGGCTTCACCTGATAGAGGCGGTCTCCCATCAGCTCGGACACGATCACCGAGGACGTGTTCCCCTTGAGTGCGCGCACGCAAGTGTTGCCATGCGAATCGGCGCTGATGGCGTAATGAAATTCTCCCGGGCCCGCAAACATGATGCGAAAGTCGGGCGTGAGCACGGAATCCGCCGAAGCGGCGAGCGCGTAATGCGTCTCGATGCCGCCGGTGCTCATGCCGAACATCAAGTCACGCTTGCTTTGCGACGGACTAATAGAAAGCGTGGTGCCGGGGCAGACTCGCACCTCCCCGCCCCGCGGCAAATGCAAGATGGTCGTATCTGATCCGGCGGTGATGGAGGATCCCGAACCAAGTCGGGCGGCCGCCATGACGGCAGAGCCCGTATCGCTAGTCACTGGAATGACATCGGCGTCTTTTGTAAGGGCAAATCCGGCTGCCCTTGGCGGCTCCGCCGATGCGGACTTCTTGCCGGCATTCACGTCTCCGGGAGGCCGCAGCCTGATCATCAACCGGTTTCCGGCGCCGTCCCAGGAGTGCCCGTAGGGCGCCTGTAGATCGAGAACAATGCGCGTCACGGGAGGGTTATTGCGAAACTGATCGACGCGGATTGCCAGGATATTCTCCTTCTGAATCTCGATGCGCTTTTGCGTCAGCCCCAGCCGCGAGTTCGGTAGATCGATGACGAGCCGAGGAGGAGAATCGAGCGCTTGAATTTCGGGGATGAGAGAACCACTGGAGAGGATCTCAACTGCCGGAACGCCCTTCTCATGAACAATGCGGACGCTCTTGACCACCCGCGGAGGCCCGAAGTTCTGTCCCATAGCCGCGATTGTCAACAGTGGAAGCATGAGGCGGACAGACTTCGACACGATTCGCAGCACGAGCGTCCTCGACGGGGTGTTGGAAAAAACATATCACTTGTAGAGATGGGAGAGAAGGGTTGGAAGTGGTCAGTGGTCAGTGGTCAGGGTCAGGGACCTGCCGTGACTCGTTTACTAAATGCTGATTGATTCTGGCACGTCGTACCGATCGCTGACCACTAGCCACGGGACCACTGTTCTTACGCGTCTGGCAGAAACTGATATTCGTCAATCACCGCGGCCACGGCGACTCTGCCGTCAGTGGCGGAGTCCTCGACGCGAACGACCCGGCCCTTGCATTGCACGCGAATGCTCTCGCTCATCGTGATTTCCGGAGGCAGGGTGAGAGTGAATCCAATGGGTGCGCCTTGTGTGATCGCCGAATCCACGTAAAAACAGATTCCACGAGCGCTCACATCCCGGAGTTGCACAACCTCATTCATGGAACTTCCGTTATTGCTGCCGCGGTTGACGGTAACCGGTACGCGGAGCGCAAATCGCCTTGCACCCCTTTTTTCTTCCTGGGGCTCAGCCATGCGTCCTCCAAAGTGGCAAATGAAGTGGCGTTTGGACGGATAGAAGCATGCGCCGCAGCCAGTATGTCGGTCAATACCACTGTTGGGTCAGCGAATGGCTCGGTCGGGGAGGCTGGAAGACAGTGGTCAGTGACCAGTGATTAGTGATTAGGGGTCAGGGTCAGGGGTCAGTGAACACCGATCAGAGAGTGGCCCTGCAGAAGACGTCGAGAACGCTGCCGAAAAGCGACCACTGACCATCCATCACTGGTCCCTATCCCTAGTCCTAGATCCCTAGTCCCTGCTTTTCGGTGTAATCTGATTCGAGGAGCTTTAGACCTTGGTTTTCGTGCTCGACAACTACGATTCGTTTACTTACAACCTGGTCCAGTACCTTGGTGAGCTAGGCGCGAAAGTGGAAGTGCGCCGCAATGATCAAATCAAGGTCGAAGAAGTCGAGGCCATGAGGCCGGAGAAAATCGTTGTGTCGCCCGGCCCGTGTACGCCGCACGATGCGGGCATCAGCATCGATCTGATTCGTCATTTTGCAGGCAAGGTTCCGGTCTTAGGCGTGTGTCTTGGACACCAGGCCATCGGAGAAGCTTTTGGCGGACGAGTGATTCGCGCTCCGCATCTCATGCATGGCAAGACGAGCGCCGTCTTGCATGACAACAGAACCGTCTTTCAGGGTCTGCCGATCCCCATGACGGCAACGCGCTATCACTCGCTGATCGTCGAGGAACAGAATCTGCCCGCAGAACTGGAAGTGAGCGCCTGGACCACCGAAAAAGATGGTACTCGCACCATCATGGGTCTGCGTCACAAGAAGTATCCGGTCGAAGGCGTGCAGTTTCATCCGGAAAGCGTGCTGACCGATGCGGGTAAGAAGCTGGTGGAAAACTTTCTCAGGCAGTGAGCAGGGGTCAGGGGTCAGGGATCAGGATTTAGTGGTTAGTGGTTAGTGGTTAGTGGTCAGTTGCGAACAGGCTTCGAATTCCCGTTTTGGTGCTGGCCAACATCTCCTGTGATGCTCGTCATTCAAGCACCGTCCTCCGACCCGTATAATCATCGAGTGCAATTTCCTAAGACGTCTCTCGTCCGGTCCTATCGTGATTTGGTGGTTTGGCGGAAAGCAATGACACTTGTAACGGACGTGTACCGCTGCACTCAGTCGTTCCCTAAAGCGGAGACAAATGGACTGAGCGCACAATTGCGCCGAGCGGCTATTTCGGTGCCAAGCAACATCGCCGAAGGACAAGGACGCGCATCGACGGGTAAGTTCAAGCAATTTCTCGGTCACGCCCGAGGTTCGCTGTTAGAGGTCGAAACCCAGATTCTGATTGCGCAGAACTTGGAATATATCAAACCGGAACATGGCGAGCGCTTGCTACAAGATTCAGCCGAGATTGGGCGAATCCTGAACGGCCTGATGACATCGTTGCCCCAGGATCGCTAGCTAACCAATTCTGAATTCACAGCAACCACTGACCACTAGCCCCCGCTCCTCGCCATTTCCACCGCCCTCAGTACCGCCTGCGCCTTATTCATCGATTCCTGAAATTCGGTGGCAGGATCAGAATCTGCAACGATTCCCGCACCGGCCTGTAGATACGCTTTCTTGCCTTGCATCAGCATCGTGCGGATGCCGATGCATGAATCCAGATTGCCCGCAAAATCCGCGTACAGGACCGAGCCGCCGTAAATCCCGCGCCGGGTTGGCTCAAGTTCTTCGATGATCTGCATGGCGCGCACTTTCGGCGCGCCGCTCAGAGTTCCCGCAGGGAAGCAGGCAGCGAACGCATCGAGCGCATCGAGATCCTTTCGCAACGTCCCCTCCAGGGCGGAAACCAGATGCATTACATGCGAGTAACGTTCCACGTACATCAGGTCTTTGACCTTCACCGAACCATACTCGCTCACTCGTCCAAGATCGTTGCGGCCAAGGTCGACGAGCATCACGTGCTCCGCGCGTTCTTTTTCGTCACTGCGCATAGCCTGCTCCAGGCGCGCATCTTCGGCTTCGTCTCCGCCACGCGGATGTGTCCCCGCAATCGGACGATACTCAAGTTTGCTTCCGGTCACGCGTACCAGCATTTCTGGCGATGAACCGAGAATGTGGGTGTCGCCGTTTTTCAGAAAATAGAGATATGGAGAAGGATTCACCTGCCGCAGCGCGCGATATAAATCGAAGGGCGCGACGCCGGGCACAAAATCCAGCCGCTGCGACAAAACAACCTGAAAGATGTCGCCGGCTGCAATGTATTCCTTGCAGCGCTCCACGCCACGCATGTATCCCTCGCGTTTCGTGGCTGAGTGTACCTTCAGTTTCCCGAGCTTCGTCTCGCTGGACTTGCGCCACAAGGATGGGCTTAACCCGTTGGCCAGCTTCTTTTCCAGCGCCGCAATGTCGCGCTGGGCACGATCGTAAGCACGCTTTGGAGTTTCGCGGGAAACATCTGCGGTAGCCATGATGTGAATCTGATGGCGCAGGTGATCGAATGCCAGCAGGCGATCGAAGAACATCAGTTCCGCATCGGGCAGCGACAGGTCGTCTTTTGCGTGTTCGCCGATTTTCTCGAGGTGCCGTACGACGTCGTATGCGAAGTACCCCACCGCGCCTGCGGTAAACGGAGGCAGTCCCGGTATGATGGCGATCCGATGCTCGCGCAGCAGCCGCTTGACCAACTGAAAGACGTCTTCCTCGACGACCTGGCGTTGGCGACCGCGCTCGATCTCCACCTTCCCCTTGTGGGCCTTAACCCGCATATAAGGCGCCGCCCCCAGGAAGGTATAGCGTCCTATCTGTTCGCCGCGTTCCACAGACTCCAGTAAGAAAGCATGCGATTCCTGGTGAGAAATGGCCAGGAAGGCGCTGACCGGCGTGAGCAGATCGGCGCTTACGGATTTGACCACTGGCACGAGCGTAGACTCGCGGGCTAATCGGGAAAACTCTTTGAAATCAGGCTGCAGCATGCTCTTTCTCAGGGATGTTCATTATAGGGGAGGACAATGCTTTGGGCTTTGGGCTTTGGGCTTCGGGCTTTGGGCTTTGGGCTTCGGGCCCTGCGGCCTTAGACGTTGGACCTTAGACGTTAGACTTCGGCTTGACCAAAGCCTGACTGCCGACGCCCGATGGCCCGAATCAAACTTTCGTCACTTGTTACCCCTGCCCAAATGGCTAAAATCGCTACTATCCCGAGTATTATGAGCTTTTTGCGTCAGCTTTTGGTAAGCGGATGTGGCTGAAAATTCGGGTGCGGAGCAGTCAACCGACGGGAAGACGATCGCGAGCGAATAACTCAAGTCGCACCAGCGGGGTTTATGCAAGTTAAGTTTTGGGGCGTGCGCGGCTCCACGCCCACTCCACAGGCCGAGAACCTGCGCTACGGAGGCAACACCTCCTGCGTGGAAGTGCGCGTCGGAGACCAGATCTACATCTTCGATTGCGGCACCGGCTTTCGTGTGCTCGGCCAGGAATTGGAACGCGAGTTTGGCGATCGCCCCTTCTCCGCCCACGTATTCGTTTCGCACTTTCATTGGGATCACATCCAGGGCATGCCTTTCTTTCGCCCGCTGTACGAGAGCCCGAAGAGCCGGTTCATGTTCCACTCGTCCAGCCGGACACGCAGTCTTGAACAGGTGCTGACCGACCAGATGTCGTCGCCCTATTTTCCTGTCGATCTCGATCAGATGCGAGCCCAGCGCGACTTCTACGAGATCCAGAACGGATGCCTCGACATGGAAAATGGCGTCCGTATCAAGACCCAGTGGCTGAACCATCCACAAGGCTGCCTGGGATTCCGGGTTGAGAGCAAAGATGGCGTGCTTGTTTATGCCACAGACAACGAACCCGGCGATGCCGAATTCGACAAAGGCGTTCGCAAACTGGCGGAGGGCGCCGACGTGCTGATCTACGACGCACAGTACCTTCCCGAAGACTATGCCGCCCGCCGTCGCGGCTGGGGACACAGCCATTGGCGCGAGGCTGTGAATGTTGCCATGGAAAGCGGCGCGCAGGAACTGATCCTCTATCATCACGATCCCGAGCACACCGACACGATCGTCGATAAAGTGATCGCCGACGCCCGAAACTACTATCCCAAGGTTCGTGGGGCCGCCGAAGGCATGGTGATACGCCTGGGCGCCAATCAAAACCTCTCCGCCTCTCAGGCCCGCAGGTGATACGGAATCGTGGCCACGGTTATTCTCTGATTTCCATTGAAGAGCAGCAGGGCGCGAATCGCTTCCGGACGATTGTTGTGCAGCAGGTAGTGATACCAGTGATCCTCGACTAATTCGGGAATGAGCACGGTGATGACGCGATCGGGCTCGGCCTCCTGACGCTCCAGCGCGTATTGCACGATCGGCTTGACGACAAAGCGGTACGGAGAATCGAGCACAACGAGTTTTGGCGCGGGAAGACCGGCGGCCTGCGCCGGTTTCTCCACCAACTCGCCCCACTGGCGGCACAGGCTATCCGTATCTTCTCCGCAGGCAATGTTGAGTACATGAATCTCTTTGGATAGCGTCCACGCATACCGCAAGGCTTTTTCCGCAACCAGGCTCCAGCGATCAATCGGCAGAACGACGATCGGTTCGCACAAATTGTCGGTCCGGACCGGAGCGACTGCATTGATTTCCTCTCCAACGCGCGAATAGTGACGTCGCACTGCTCGCATGAGCAAGATCAACGCCGGGACCAGCAGCACCGTGATCCAGGCGCCTTCTACAAATTTCGCCACCAGGACAACCAGCGTCGTCAATCCGGTGGCGACGGCTCCGACCCCGTTCAGGACCATGCTGTGTCTGGCACGTCCTTCGCCGTGACGCCGCCAGTGCATCACCATGCCAGCCTGCGAGAGCGTGAAGGCTGTGAATGCGCCGACAGCGTAGAGAGGAATCAGACGATCCGTCACACCACGGAAGATGATCAGCAGCGTTCCAGTGAGAATCGCCAAAGCGTAAACGCCCTGGGCAAACACCAATCGTCGACCGCGAAGCACGAAGGCATGCGGCAGGTATCCGTTGGCGGCGATAGCTCGTGCGAGACGAGGAAAATCAGCGAATGCAGTATTGGCGGAAAGCGAAAGAACAATCAGAATTGATCCGATGCTGACCCAATAAAAAAGCCCCCGGCCTGTCACGGCCATCAGCAATTGCGAAAGCACGCTTTGATATCCGGGCTGGTCCGGGTTGGTAGCCGCAATTCCGTACGCCGGCACCAGGTAGGCGATCCCCAATAGCATCACCATCAGAATTCCGATGATGATGGTCAGCGTGAGCTTCGCATACTTATCTGTCGGCTCACGGAAAGCCATGACTCCGTTGCTCACCGCCTCGACGCCCGTCATGGCTGTGCAACCGCTGGAGAACGTGCGCAGCAGCAGCCACACGCTCACCGTGGCCGTCACCGCAGTCAACTTCGGCGGCGCTATTACCGGCACGGGATGACCTCCGGCAGACAGCGCCTTGAACACTCCAATCGCAATGAGTCCAAGCAGACATCCAACAAAGATATAGGTCGGCAACAGAAACACCCCGCCAGTCTCCTGCACACCCCGGAGATTGATGATCGTGATGATCAGCAAAATGGCCAAACACAATTCGAGGGTATGGCTCTGCAGCACGGGCAGAGCGGAAACGAGGGCACCGACCCCTGCTGAAATGCCTACTGCGGCCGTCAACACGTAGTCGATCATGAGCGCGGCTGCGGCGAACAAGCCGGCATGCTCACCCAGGTTTTCGCTTGCAACGGTGTACGATCCACCGCCCTGCGGGTAGGCAGAAATCGTCTGCCGATAAGAGAAGTAAACAATGCCCAGCAATACAACGATCCCGATCGTGATCGGCCAGACGTATGCCACTCCCGCCATGCCGAGCGGGATCAGCAGCGTCAGCGCCGCTTCTGGACCGTACGCAGCCGAACTGAGGGCGTCGAGCCCAAAAATGGGGATGCCCTTTGCCGGGCCAATTCTCTCCGCCTTCTCTTCTTCAGTGGCTAACGGACGGCCAAATAACAGGTCGACGATCTTCACGAAAGTTCCTTTTCTTGAGGACTAGGCTGCATCCGGCTTGAGATGTCAGATCGTACATCGGCGTTCACAGAAAATTGATGGACATTGCTGGTTCAATTCGAACGATGGTTCCACGTCGAGTGTTCACGATCATAAGCCTCGCAAGCATGAGAACGAGTGGTCCGCAGTCGGTGATCGAATCGCTTCACATTGAAACTGCTGGCCGCTGAGCTTGCGCGTGCTAAACTTTCGCCTCGATTCATCTTCGAGGGCCCATGTTCCGATTCGCACTGCTGTGGATTTTCTCTTTGATTCTCCTAACCGGCGCACTCGTCGAAACAGTCGCCCAAACCCCCGACATTGCGGAGCCCGGAGCAAGCGAAGCGATCGCCGCGGCGACCACCGATCCACACTTCATCTCGCCGCTGGTGAACTATGTTCCAGAATCAAAGACTGTACCTTCTCCTGAGAAATTCTTCGGCCGCACCATGGGCTCTCCGGGAGAACTGGCGGGGACTGAGAAGGCGTACGCATACGCACGCACCTTAGCCGCAGCCAGTCCTCGCGTGCGTGTCTTCACGATCGGCAAAAGTGAAGAAGGACGGGACATCATCCTCATCGCGATTGCTGACGAAAAAGGCATGCGCGATCTCGACCGCCTGAAGGCCGCAACTGCTTCTCTTGCCGATCCGCGCCGTACTGATCAGGCTGCCGCCGAAAAGCTGATCGCCGCCTCGCGGCCCATCTATTACTTCAACGCCGCACTGCACTCCGATGAAACCGGATCGACTGAGGCAATGCTCGAACTCGCCTATCGGCTGGCGGTTTCAGAGCAGCCAATGATTCAGCACATCCGCGAGGAACTCGTCGTCTTGATCAACCCGATTTCAAATCCCGATGGACGCGACAAGATGGTCGACTGGTTCTATCGCTATCTCAAGGGCAAGACCGACCGCAACACGCTGCCGCGGCAGTCGCCGCCCTACTGGTCGAAGTACACGTTCGTCGACATCAATCGCGACACGCATCAGCAGACGCACGAGACGACGAAGGCCGTCCACCGGATGTTTCACGAGTGGCACCCGACGGTCGTCCACGACCTGCACGAAGGAGTGCCCTTCATGATGACGTGGAACGGCACTGGCCCCTACAACCCGAACATCGATCCGATCACGTACACCGAATTTCTCCGGATGAGCATGCGCGAGGTCGAGGCGATGACGGCCATGGGCATGCCCGGCGTTTCCACGTGGAATTTCGGGGAGGCTTTCGCGCATCTTTATCTCGATTCCGTAGCTATGAATCACAACAGCATCGGACGCGGTTACGAAACCTTCGGCAACGGCAGTGCCGAAACCGAGAAGCGGTCAGTCTCACCGGGCGCAACAACAATGGAGTGGTATCGGCCCGTGCCCCCGCCGCGCGAAGTCACATGGTCGGCTCGCGACAATCTCAATTATCAGGAAACTGGAGCACTTGTTGCGCTCGATGATGCCGCCACGCACTCCAAAGACATGCTGCGGAACTTCTATAAGAAGTCCTGGGACTCATGGCAGAAAGGCCTGACGCAACCACCCTACGCCTTCCTGATTCCGCAGGATCAGGGGGATCCGGCGCGGGTCGCAGCCATGGTCGGGCGACTTATGGGGCAACACATCGAAGTCTCCCAAATGCCGAAAGCGCTTGTCATCGATGAAAACTACTTTCATGCGGGAACGTACGTGGTCTGTCTCGATCAACCTTACCGCAACTACACCGTGGATTTGCTGACACCGCAGCGCTATCCCAAAGACGGAGAACCTCCGTATGACGACGTCTCGTGGGAACTGCCGGCAAACTATCACCTGGAAGCAATTCCAAGTGTCGATCCTGACGTGTGCCGAATGGGATTTACTCGGCTCGAAGAACCGCCGCAAGTCGTCGGCCATGTCACCGGCAGCGGATCAACCTACCTACTCAAGGATACTGGGCAGGAATCATTCCTCGCCGCCCGCTATCGCCTGGCGACTTTCGAAATTCAGATCGCGGAGCACGAATTCCAGTGCGGCGGGGAGAAGTTCCCTGAGGGATCATGGATTCTGTCCGATCAGACGGGCCTGCGCAGTGCAATTGAATCGGCCGCCAAGGAGCTTGGCCTCGATTTCACCGAAGTTTCCTCCGTGCCGGAAGTGGCACATCACACCGCGCCAGCCCCGCGCATCGGCGTCTGGGTTCCGTGGGCCGACACCGATTCCATCGGATGGATTCGCTACTCGCTCGATCAACGCAAGGTCCCTTACACCTACCTGCGGGATGAAGATATTCGCGCGGGAAATTTAAGATCAAAAATCGACGTCCTCTTATATGGTCACGTCGATCTCGAACTAGCCGAGCAAATCGAGGGCTTGCCGAAAACCTGGTCGCCCATGCCCTTCAAGAAGACTCCGCAAACGCCCAGTTTAGGCACTCCGGCCGAGTCCGACGACGTCACGGGAGGTATCGGCTATGAAGGCCTCGCGCAGATTCAGCGCTTCGTCGACGACGGCGGCCTGATGGTGACACTCGGCAGCGGCAGCATGCTCGCGCTCGAAGGCGGACTCGTTCGCTTCGTTCGCCGGTCATCCGGAGGCGTCCCGCGAAGCGCAGCCGGAGGTGGTGGTTCGTCCTCCGCCGCGGCGCAACAGGCGGGCACGCGCACTCCCGGTGCGCATGTGCGAGTCACATTCGATCGTCCCGACCACCCCATCGCCTACGGATATCCCGTGTACACGTGGGTCTTCCGCCAGAATTTCCCGCTCTACAACACGCCACGCCGCTGGCTGCGGATGGCGTATTGCACCACCTGTCTCGATGGCCCGGAAGATCGCAGTGGAATCGTTATGGAGTGGGGCGACAGTCAGAACAAAGACTTCGTCGTGAGCGGTCAGGCCTGGGGAGAAGAGAATCTGATTGGCCGTCCCGCGATCCTGGACATGCCAGTGGGCAAGGGCCATGTCATTGCCTTCAACTTCAATCCCATGCACCGCGACATGAACCGAGGCGATCAGCGCATGCTGTGGAATGCAATCCTGAACTGGCAGGCAATCGTCACAGCGAAGCCTAAGACCGATACCAACGCGAGCCCGGCCTCCGAACCGGACGAATAGTCTTGACAACAAGACAGCAGCGAAACGCGGAAGGTATACTCGGGTGCCAGTAGTCGTTCCTCACCCTTGGTTCCCCTTTTCGAACTGACAACCACAAACCTGTTGCAGCCATGACGTACTGTGCTCAAGACACCTCGAGTTGCCGAATATTGGTTTCGTGCATCGTAGCTTTCATGCGGCAACACCAAATAGATGCTGGCAAGAAAATTGCCCGCCCCCCTACGAAAACCTGCGCCGGTTCATCTCTCGCGTTTCTTCTTGCGATTGCGTCTCTTTCCTCGGCGTCTGTTCACGGCCAATCCTCTTATGCCCAATCGATGGAGGGGGATCAGCAGAAGACCGCGATCAGCGGAGTGGTGGTCAATTCCGTGACCCATGCGCCTATCGGCCGAGCACTTGTGACGAGCGGTGACCAGCGCTACGCGATGTTAACCGACAGCACAGGACATTTCGAATTCGACCTTAAATCCGACCCAGGAATTCCTCCTCAATCGGTCTGGCTCTCCGCGCGCAAACCTGGCTTCTTGAACGAAGGTGAGCAGGGAGTCAACGCGAGTCCCGGACAAGAGGTCACACTTCCTCTGGAACCCGAGTCTCTGATTGTGGGACGAGTGACGCTTTCCACTGGCGACGCACCGACTGGCCTCGCAGTTCAACTCTTTTTCCGGCAGACGATTGAAGGACTTCCGCGATGGATGCCCCGTGGTGTGGCGCAGCCCAATTCCTCCGGCGAGTTCCGCTTCGCCGATTTGTCCCCAGGATCCTACAAACTTCTGACGGACGAAATGCTCGATAGAGACCCCGAATCGAGAGTTCATGGCGGTCCGCTTTATGGATATCCACCAGCCTACTATTCTGGCGCATCGGATTTTGCATCGGCATCTACGATCGAACTTACCGCGGGACAGACGGTGCAGGCGGATCTGTCGCTCACTCACCAACCGTATTATTCGGTCAAGATTCCGGTCATTGGGGATATTAACGGCCCCGGAATGACGGTCAACGTCTCGTTGCAGGGACACAAGGGCCCAGGTTACTCGCTGGGCTACAACCCCGGTGACCACAGGATCGAGGGCCTGTTGCCGAATGGGAATTACCTGGTCACGGCAGCTATGCAAGGCGAGAAGTCGATGTTTGGGACGGTGAATATCAAAGTTGCCGGAGCACGTGTCGATGGACCGGCGGTGAATTTGGTTTCAAACAGCGCGATCGCTTTCAACGTCAAGGAGGAACTCAGCGATCCACGGACCAGCGGTTCGGCCTTCGGCAGCTTCCGAGCTTACCCGGGACGAGCAGATGGAGCTATTCCAAGCTATGCGCCGAAGAGTCCCCGTCTTCATCTGCAACCGAGGATCGAATCGGCGGATGATTTCGG
>Ga0209168_10000843_pt1 | contig 26938 bp, 21 predicted proteins | sample Coa_R1_FD_187156 | JGI IMG/M metagenome (GOLD analysis project Ga0209168, IMG submission 187156) | Surface soil microbial communities from Centralia Pennsylvania, which are recovering from an underground coalmine fire - Coalmine... | ecosystem: Environmental > Terrestrial > Soil > Unclassified ...
GTCGAGGATGATCATGATCTCGTAATGACGCATGGGCGTCGCAGCCTCCTCTGGACTGATGCGGCCACGGTCTTTCCGTGGCAGGAGGTACCGCGGGTACATGCCGACGCCGATGCCGGCTGGTCGTCCGCGGCGGGCGTCAGTCTACCCAACATCGCCGGGCCGCGGTAACCAGATGCCGAGCCGTCGCCGTGACGTTAGCAAAGCCCTGGATTCCCGTCCGCCGACCAGGGGAAGATTGTCGAGTATCGACAGCCAGGAGGTGGTCATCGTGGCAGGGACTGTCCGGAACGGCCCGCGCCTGAACATCTTGAACAACGACGGACAGCCGCACCCGGCAGAGAACATCACGGCGATCGGGATCCTGCTGCTCGGCCTGGTCTCGTTCGTCCTCGGGCTGCTCGTCCGGAACGAGCACACCGTGGCGGCGGTGCACATCCTGGCCACCGCGACCGGGCTGGTCGCGTGCGGGGTCGGGCTCTATGCCCAGATGGTCTCTTCCACCCGCAACCAGCGCGTGGTCATCGTGACCGGCATCATCGCCGGGTTCGTCGGGCTGGCCATCGGCCTGTCTAAGGGCGGGTTCGTGGGGTAATAGGCTCGGTGCATGCCGCGCATCGGAGCCCACTTCCACGTCGATGACCCGCTCGCCGAGGCGACCGCCCGCGGGGCGGACGCGGTCCAGTTCTTCCTCGGCGATCCGCAGGGCTGGAAAGGCCCCGTGATCCCGGGCGGCGACCCCGAGGCCATCAAGGCCGCCTACGCCGCCGCCGGCCTGGACGTCTACATCCACGCGCCGTACGTCATCAACGTGGCCACCAGCAACAACCGGATCCGGATCCCCAGCCGCAAGCTGCTCGACCAGCAGCTCCAGGCGGCCGCGTCGATCGGGGCCAAAGGGCTGATCGTGCACGGCGGCCACGTCACCGCCGGGGTGGCCGTCGAGGACGGCATCGAGAACTGGCGCAAGGCGGTGGAGCGCATCGAGCGGCCGCTGCCCATGCTGATCGAGAACACCGCGGGCGGCGACGGCGCGATGGCCCGGTCGCTGGACGCGATCGGCCGGCTGTGGGAAGCGGTCACAAAGGCAGCAGAGCCGGGCGGCGCGGACGTCGGGTTCTGCCTGGATACCTGTCACGCCAACTCGGCCGGTATCGACCTGGCCGACGCGGTGGACCGGGTCAAGGCCATCACCGGCCGGATCGACCTGGTGCACTGCAACAACTCACGCGACGAGTTCGGCTCCGGCCGGGACCGGCACGCGAACATCGCGTCGGGGACCATCGACCCGGCGCTGCTGCTTGGCGTGGTCCGGGCCGCGGGCGCGACCGTGATCTGCGAGACGCCCGACGAGAACGGCGGGCTGGCCGCCGACGTCAGCTGGCTGAAGCAGCACCTGGGCGCCTGACCCGGCCAGCACTGACCCGCCGGCCGAGCCGGATCCGGAACTGGTCCGGGGCCTGGTCCAGGACACCACCCGCCGGGTCGTCGAGGCCGTGGGCACGCACCACGTCCCGTTCGGCATAAAGAATGTCCCGGACCACGTAGGCGGCGAGCAGGCCCACGGTGAGGAACCGGAGCAGGAGCGCCGTGAAGTACCACCCGGCGCCGATGCCCTGGAAGCCGGCAAACGAGGGCTCGCCATCAAGGCGTGCCTGGAGGATCAGGTAGGCCCAGATGGCGAGGTAGTACCCGACCTCGGCCAGCTGCCACAGCAGGTACGGCCACAGCCGGGGCCGGGCCAGCACCGCGAGCGGCACCAGCCAGATGACGTACTGCGGTGACCAGACCTTGTTCGTCATCAGGAACGCGGCCAGCAGCAGGAAGCACAGCTGCGGTAGCCGGGGCCGGCGGGGGGCGGCCAGCGCGAGCAGGGCGATCGCGGCGAAGGTGACGACCAGGGCCGCGGCGGACATGTCATTGAGCACGCTGAGCTGGTAATCCCCGAGCCTGGGCACGTTGAAGTACCGGAACATGTACCACAGCGACCCCCAGTCGGCGCCCCGGTTCTGGCTGAAGATGTAGAAGGTGGCCCAGCCGGGCAGCGCGAGGATCATGACCGGCACGTTGACCGCCAGCCAGGCCGCCACGGCGGCGGCGAAGGTCTTCGCGAACTCCCGCATCCGCCCGGCCCGCAGGCACAGCAGCAGCAGCGCGCCGAGCACCACCAGCGGGTAGAACTTGGTCGCGACGGCCAGGCCGAGCAGGACGCCGGCCCACACGCCGCGGCGCGCCGCCCAGGCCGCGATGCCCAGCGCGGTCAGCGCCATGGCGATCAGGTCCCAGTTGACGAACGCGTTCAGGATCAGGGCGGGGGACAGCGCCACCAGCAGCGCCTGCCACCGCCGGTCGGCGCCGGCCGCGCGCGCGGTCGCGAGCACGGCGGCCACCGCGCACAGCGCGAGCAGCACGGTGGTGACGTCGTAGAACTCCCGGCCCCTGATCGTCGCGTCGACGTTGCGTACCAGCCAGGCCACGGCCTGCATGGCCCCGCCGATCAGCACCGGGTACTCCACCTTGTGCCCGGAGTAGGGGACCTGCTTGGCGTACAGGCCTTCGCCGTAGTACAGCGGGTAGATGTCGGTGTAGCAGAAGTCCTGGTACTTCTTGACGTCGTAGTTCCAGGCGCCGGCCCGGCACGGCACCTTCTCGGCGAAGGCGAGCACCATGGCCACCACCGACGCGACGGTCAGGGCGCCGGCGCCGCCCAGGATGACCGCGAGGCTGCGGCGCTCCCGCCACCTCCAGCCCGGGTCGGGGTGATCGCCGGGCGGGACCGTACCCGGCCGGGTGTCTTCCACTCTCCTATCTAACCGCGCCTGGCGACTCTCCGGCGCGTGCGGCGCCGGGCCCACAGGCACGTCGCGGGCAGCCCGGCGACCAGGCCGCCCATCGCGGCGCCCGCCTCGATGGCACTCACCGACTGGGTGGTGCCGTTACCGGCCGGGGCGTTCGGGTTGCAGGTCACCACGGTCGGGTCGCAACTGTAGGTGGGGTAGGGGTTCGGGTTCCCGCCGCTGGGCGGCAGGATGGGATTGCCGCCGTTGCCCGGGTTCGGGTCGTTCTTCTTCTTGGGGTGCTTCTTGGCGACCTTGCGGAGGTTCGGCGGCACCTCGTTCCACTTGACCCCGGTGAACACGACCGGCTGGAACTTCTCCACGCCCAGCGTCACGAACATGTTCTCCGCGTAGGTGTGCCAGATGGTGGCCGGCCACGTCCCGCCGAAGCCGCCCTGAGACTGGCCGCCGAGCAGGTTGAGCGTCTGCGGGTCGTTCTTATCCGCGTTCTGGTGGTGGGTGAACAGCGCGACGGCCAGGGCCTGGCTGGGGATGGCGCCGATGAAGAAGGCCGACTGCGCGGTCTCGGTGGTGCCGGTCTTGGCGATGATCTCCTGGCCGTTGCTCATCGCGGCCGCCGTGCCCGTGCCGCCGGCCACGGTGTCCACGGACATCGCGTACTGGACCTGGGAGTCCATCTCGGCGTTCTGCATCGGGTTGCTGTTGAACACCAGGCCGCTGGTGACCTTGATCGGGATCTGCACGTTGTTCTGGGTGATCGTGGTGATCAGGTGCTGCTGGTGATAGACGCCGTTGTCGTCGAGGGTGGCCAGCATCGAGGCCTGCTCGGCCACGGTCAGCGAGGCCTGGCCGAGGGCGATGGTCGCATAGTCCCGGTCCTGGTACATGCCGGAGGTGGGGTCCTTGATGTTGACGCCGAGCGACTGGGCCATGTCGAGCACGTTCATCCCATCGGGACCCGCCACCGCGTGCCACAGGTTCGCGTAGGCGGTGTTGATCGACGCCGCCATCGCGATCTGCGGCGTGTACGGCCCGTTCTCACCCGTGCTGTCGTTGTTGATCGGCAGCGACCAGCCGGTCGTACCCGTCGGCGCGGAGGTCTGCGGGTAGGTGTCCGGCTGGGAGTCCGGCGGGATCGACAGCGGGGTGAAGCCGTCGAGCGTGCTGGTCTGGACGTTCATGCCTTCCTTGACCGCGGTGGCCAGGATGTACGGCTTGAACGAGGAGCCGACCTGCTCCCGGTTGACCGTGGCCATGTCGTACTGGCACTGGATGGCCAGGCACTGCTTGGCGGTGATCGTCTTCCCGGTCCCGTTGTACTTCCACCCCGGATAGCCCGGGCCCGCGTACACCGCCTGGACCGCGCCGCTCGCCGGGTCCTCGAGCACCGCGGCGGCGCGCATGTACGACTTGAACGGGTAGGCGGTGCTGTTGATCGTCGCCTCGTTCTGGTTGATCGCGGCGTAGAGCGCCTTCATCTTCGTGTCGTCGATGCTGGTCTTGATCACGTACCCGCCGTTGTCGATCTGCTGCTCGGTGAAGCCATAGACCTGCTCGAGCTCGGTGCGGACCATGCCGAGCACGTACGGGTCCCAGACCTGCTTGCCGACGGTCTGCGCCGCGTGGTCGCCGATGCCCGGGAACTTCATGGTCGCGGCCTGCGCCGCGGACAGGTGCCCGGTCGCGACCATGCCGTTGATCACGTAGTGCCAGCGCGCGATGAGCTGGGCCCGGTACTGCGGCAGCGGGTAGGTGCTCGGCTGCTGCAGGACGGCGGCGATCACCGCGTCCTGCGCCACGGTGAGCTGGCCCACCGGCTTGTTGAAGAAGGTCTGCGCGGCCGCCTCGACCCCGTAAGAGCCCTCGCCGAAGTAGATCGTGTTCAGGTAGTTAGTCAAGATCCACTGCTTGGACTTCTCCTTGGCGACCTTCATCGCCACGAAGATCTCCTTGATCTTGCGGGTGAGCGTCTGCTGGGTGCCGATGCCGGTGTAGTACTGCCGGACGAACTCCTGGGTGATGGTCGAGCCGCCCTGCAGCGAGCCGTTGCTGCCGGTGAGGTCCGCGAAGGCGGCGCGGACGATCCCGGTCGGCGAGACGCCGCCCTCGTTGAAGAAGTTCCGGTCCTCCGCGGCGAGCACCGCCCAGATGAGCGACACCGGAATCTGGTTGTAGGTCAGCTGCACCCGGTCGGTGGTGCCGAACCGGCCGATGACGGTGCCGTTGCTCGAGTAGACGACGGACTGCGCGTAGCCGGTGGCGGCCATGGCCGCGCTCGGGACCGGCGTCTCCTCGTAGGCCACGGCGATCGCGATGGCCGCCAGGACGATGAACGCGCCGATGACGCTGAGCAGCACGCCCAGGGCCTTGCGTATGGTCCAGTGGCGCCACCAGCTGCCCTTGACCTTGACCCGGGGGGTGCGGGGGCCGCGCGGTCCGCGCGGGCCCATCGGCCCTTCCGGTCCGTACGGGCCTTGCGGTCCCTGCGGGCCGCCGGTGCGGGTCCGGCGGCCGCGGCCTGGCCGGTTCAGCTGGACGGTCTGGCCGGTCTCGTCGGGGTGCCAGGGGCCGGTGCCGCCGGGCGCGCCCGGGGCGCCGACCTGCTGGGTGCCGGCGTGCTGGGTCCCGGCGTGGGCCCCGGACGTCCGCGCATGGCTGCCGCCGCGACCGTTCCCGTGGCCGTTCCCGTGGCCGTTGCCGTGGCCGTTGCCGTGTCCGTTAGCCGGACCGTGCCCGCCGGCTGGGTCTTGCTCGGGACCGTGCTGCGGGCGGGCGGCCGTGCCGGCGGCGCCCTCTAGCTGAGCGGTCTCGGGATTGTCCAGGTAGCCGGCTGTGGGGCTGCGGAAGCCTTGCGTGTCCCAGCCGTTGGCGTCGTAGCCCAGGTCATAGTCGACCGTCCCGCCCAGGGCGCCCTGGTCGCTCCCGGCGTAACCGCCGTCGCGAAACCGAACGTCAAAGTCATCAGCTTTGCTGCTCACGCGTCCTCGCTGGTGGCTCGGAGGCCGCGGCTTTTGCGGGAAAAGCGGCCTCTACCCGGCGACGGGCCCGGTCATCCGATGACCCGCCGAACAAACACGTTACCTCCTGGCAAAGGAGTTCACTGGCTGCTCCGCGCACGCCGCCTCCGGCGTACGGCAGGTTCACCAGTGCCGAGAACGTAGGAGGAAGCGAGGTGGTTCCATCCGCAACTTTGGCAGACTTCGACCACATACACCCGGAATTCACCGTATTCGGCGGCCATCTCGGCCAGTTCGCGGGTCTTTTTCACCCGTCCCTCATACTGGCCGAGTTCATCGCCGTAGACGTAGGTGACGTGGGTCAGCTTGGCCTTGCGGCAGATCGGGCAGCCCTCCTCGGTGGGCTCGCCGTGGAACTTCGCCGCGCGCAGCAGGTAGGGGTGCGCGTCGCAGACGTCGGTGACGGTCGTGCGCCCGGAGAACACGGAGGCGAGGGTGGCCCGGCGGGCCAGCCCGTAGTCCACGACGGAACGCCTAGACGTCATGTTCGCCAGAGTACGTCCCAACCGGGGTCTGAGCCGAGTCCGGCGGCTGATCATGTTCGCCGGCGCGCCAGGGCCGGCGCGGGCCAGCGCAGGGCCGGCGCGGGGGCCGGCGTCAGGGCCGGCGCGACTAGGGCTTGCCGGGGGCCGAAGCAGGACATAGTATCTCGATGTATCGGTTCGATACATCGAGGCGATCTAGCGAACCGAGCTATCGCCTCGACGCATCGTACGGATACACAAAACATGGCCAGTGCATAGGCACGGAACTGCCAGCGAGATTGCACCGAGGGGGCAGCATGGGGCGCAACCGGTACGCGGTACTCGAGCTCGCCGTGCTCGGGCTGCTGCACAGGACGCCGATGCACGGCTATGAGCTGCGCAAGCAGATCACCAGTGTTCTCGGATTGTTCCGCGCGCTCTCCTACGGATCGCTCTATCCGTGCCTGCACGAACTGCTCGCCGCCGGGCTCATCGCCGAGGAGCACGACGAGGACGAGCAGGCCCGGACCACCGCGGCGGGCCGGCCGCGCCCCGGCCGGCGGGCGATGAAGGTGTACCGGCTGACCGCCGACGGCAAGGAACGGCTGCAGGATCTCCTCGGCGAGGGCGGTCCCCCGGCGTGGGACGACGACGGGTTCGGCGTTCATTTCGCGTTTTTCGGGCAGACGAGGGCCGACGTACGGCTCCGGATCCTCGAGGGCCGGCGCAGCCGTCTCGAGGAGCGCATGGAGTCCATCCGGGCGGCTCTGACGCGCACCAGGGAGCGCGTGGACAGCTACACCCTGGAACTGCACCGGCATGGCCTGGAGTCAGTGGAACGAGAAGTCCGGTGGCTGAACGAGCTGATCGCCTCGGAGCGGCAGGCCGGCGGACCAGACAACACATCCGATAAGGAGTCATCCTGATGGGCAAGGTACGCATCGCCATCGTGGGGGTGGGTAACTGCGCTAGCTCCCTGGTGCAGGGACTGGAGTATTACAAGGACGCCGCCGACGGGGCGAGGGTGCCCGGCCTCATGCATGTCCGGTTCGGGCCGTACCACGTCAGCGACGTGCAGGTCGTCGCCGCGTTCGACGTGGACGCCAAGAAGGTGGGCGTCGACCTGGCCGAGGCCATCAGGGCGAGCGAGAACAACACCATCAAGTTCGCCGACGTGCCGCCGACCGGGGTGACCGTCCAGCGCGGCCACACCCTGGACGGCCTGGGCGAGTACTACCGCGAGTTCATCACCGAGTCCGACGAGCCGGCGGCGGACGTGGCCGGGGTACTCCGCGAGACCGGCGCCGACGTGCTGGTGTCCTACCTGCCGGTCGGGTCCGAGGAGGCCGACAAGTTCTATGCGCAGTGCGCGATCGACGCGCGCGTGGCGTTCGTGAACGCGCTGCCGGTGTTCATCGCCTCGGACCCGGAGTGGGCCGCGAAGTTCACCGAGGCCGGCGTGCCGATCATCGGCGACGACATCAAGTCCCAGGTGGGCGCGACCATCACCCACCGCGTCCTGGCCAAGCTGTTCGAGGACCGCGGGGTCGAGCTGCTGCGCACCTACCAGCTCAACTTCGGCGGGAATATGGACTTCATGAACATGCTGGAGCGCAAGCGGCTCCAGTCCAAGAAGATCTCCAAGACGCGCGCGGTCACCTCGCAGATCCCGCACGAGATGGAACGCGCGAGCGTACATATCGGCCCGTCGGACCACGTGCCCTGGCTGGACGACCGCAAGATGGCGTACGTGCGGCTGGAGGGCAAGGCGTTCGGGGACGTGCCGCTCAACCTGGAGTACAAGCTCGAGGTGTGGGACTCGCCCAACTCGGCGGGCGTGATCATCGACGCGGTGCGCGCGGCCAAGATCGCGCTGGACCGCGGCATCGGCGGCCCGGTGATCTCGGCCAGCTCGTACTTCATGAAGTCCCCGCCGGAGCAGTTCGGCGACGACGTGTGCCGCGACCTGGTGGAGAAGTTCATCCTCGGCGAGGTCGCGCGCTAAGCGGGTTCTAAGCTGGACGGGTGGCAGCGAGCGGCCGGTCCACGTTCCTGGGCGACCTGAGGGTCGTCCTGGCCGAGCGGGACTTCAGGCGGCTGTTCGCCACCCGGCTGGTCTCGCAGACCGGTGACGGCATCATCACCGCCGGGGTCGGGACGTACGTGTTCTTCAACGCCTCGTCGTTCCCGAGCCCGGCGGCCGGCGCGGCGGCGTTCGCCGCCCTGTACCTGCCGTACTCGCTGATCGGGCCGTTCGCCGGGGTGCTCATCGACCGCTGGTCCCGGCGTCAGATCCTGGTCTGGTCGGCGGTGGTCCGGTCGGCGTTCGTGGTGCTGACCGCGGCGCTGATGGCGGCCGGCAGCCGCGGTGCCCCGCTGTACGTCGGGGTCCTGCTCGTGCTGGGCGTGAACCGGTTCTTTCTGTCCTCGCTGTCGGCGGCGCTGCCGCACGTGGTGGCCGAGGACAAACTGGTCATGGCCAACTCGGTGTCGCCCACGGCGGGCGGCATCATGGCCACGCTGGGCGGGATCGTGGCCCTGGGCCTGAACGTGGCCACCGGCAACACCGAGCGCGGCGCGGCCGTCACGCTGCTGGTCGGGGGCGGCTGCTACGTGGCGGCCAGCGTGGTAGCGGCCAGCATAGGCCGCGACCTGCTCGGCCCGGTGCGGGCACCCGGGCAGCCGGCCCCGGGCCGGCTGCTCAGCGAGCTGGCCGTGGTCGGGGCCGGGCTGGCGGCGGGCGCGCGGTATGTCGTGCGGCGGCGCGGCCCGGCGGCCGCGCTCGGTGCGACCGGCGGCTTCAGCTTCCTGTTCGGGCCGTTGTTCCTGATGTCGATCCTGCTGTACCGGGACTACTTCTACCGGTCGAGCGTGGGCACGGCCGAGAGTCACCTGGGCGGGCTGGTCATCGCGTCGGGGATCGGCTACGCCTGCGCGGCGGTGATCACCCCGCCGGTCACCAGGCGGCTGTCCAAGCCGGCCTGGGTCACGGTGCTGCTGCTGGCCAGCGCGGTGGTGACGGTGACGCTCGGCGAGACCTTCAACCAGCTGGCCTACCTGGCCATCGGGTTCGGGCTGTACCTGACCCGGCAGGGCGTGGCGATCTGCGCCGTCACGATCTTGCAGGAGGAGGTGGCCGACGAGTACCGGGGCCGGGTGTTCGCCTTCTACGACCTGATGTCCAACGTCCCGTACGTGGCCGGGGCCGCGCTGAGCGCGGCGTTCATGCCGTCCGACGGGCACTCGCCGGCCATCGTCGCCCTGGTGGCGGCGGGATTCGCGATCCTGGCCGGGGCGTACTGGCTGGCCCGGCCCCGCGCTCAGTCCCCGGCGGGCGTGTCCTCGCCCGGCTCTTCGTCCGCTGGCTCGTCGTCGGCTGGCTCGTCGTCGCCCGGCTCTTCGTCGGCTGGCTCCGGGACCGGGATGCCCTCCTCCGCGGCCCAGTCAAGCAGCGCCTGAATGGCCTCGTCACGGCCGATCGGGCCGCGGTTCAGGCGCAGCTCGAGCAGGAAGTTCCAGGCCCTCCCGACCACCCGGCCCGGGGTCACGCCCAGGATGCGCATGATGTCGTGGCCGTCGAGCTCCGGCCGGATCCTGGACAGCTCCTCCTGCTCGCTGAGCTCCTCGATGCGCTGTTCCAGGCTGGAGTACGCGCGGGCCAGCCGCTGCGCCTTGGCCTGGTTGCGGGTGGTGCAGTCGGCCCGGGTCAGCACGTGCAGCCGGGTGAGCAGCGGCCCGGCGTCCCGGACGTAGCGGCGCACCGCCGAGTCGGTCCACTCGCCCTCGCCGTACCCGTGGAACCGCAGGTGCAGCGCGACCAGCTCGGACACGTCGTCGATCACGTCGTTCGGGAACCGCAGCGCGGTCAGCCGCTTCCTGGTCAGCTTCGCGCCGACCACCTCGTGCAGGTGGAACGCGACCCGGCCGTCGGGCAGCAGCGACCGGGTGCGCGGCTTGCCGATGTCGTGCAGCAGCGCGGCCAGGCGCACGGTCAGGTCGCCCTGGAGCCCGTACTCCGGCTCAAGGTCGATGGCCTGCCTGAGCACGGTGAGGCTGTGCTGGTAGACGTCCTTGTGCCGGTGGTGCTCGTCGGCCTCCATCCGCAGCCGGGACACCTCAGGCAGCACCTCGTCGGCGACGCCGGTCCGGACCAGCAGGTCGATGCCCCGCGCCGGATCGGGAGTGAGCATCAGCTTGGTCAGCTCGATGGTGACGCGCTCCACGGAGACCTTTTTCGCAAGCCCGCCCGCCAGCTCGCGCATGGCCGCCTGGACCTCGGGCGCGACCTCGAAGCCCAGCTTGGCCGCGAACCGGGCCGCGCGCAGGATGCGCAGCGGGTCGTCGTTGAACGAGTCCTCCGGGCGTCCCGGGGTGCGCAGCACCTTGTCCTTCAGCGCGTCCAGCCCGCCGAACGGGTCCACGAGCTCGTAGTCGGGCAGCCGGGCCGCCATCGCGTTGATGGTGAAGTCCCGCCGGCTCAGGTCCTCCTCCAGCGACCGGCCGTACCGCACGTCGGGCTTGCGGGACTCGGCTCGGTACTGCTCGCTGCGGTAGGTGGTGATCTCAAACTTCGAGCTGCCCTTACGCAGGCCCACGGTGCCGAAGGCGATGCCGACCGTCCAGATCGCGTCGGCCCAGCCCTCCACCACGGCCAGGACCTGTCCGGGGTTGGCATTGGTGGTCAGGTCGAGGTCGCTCGGCCGCTCGCCGCGGAAGACGTCGCGGACCGGGCCCCCGACCAGGGCCAGCTCGTAGCCGTGCCTGGTGAACAGGCGGCCGATGTCGGCGACCTCGGGAACACGCTCGCGCAGCAACGCGGCGGCCGCCTTCCGCTGTTCGTTGGTCATGGGCACGGCCATTGAGAGTAACGCACGGGTTCAGTTTCGATCGGCAATACCATTCCAAGTGTGCACGGCTTGCTACCGGCGGACATCACGCGGCGGATCCTGTCTCTGGCCGCCGCCGCCATGGTGCCAGCCGCGGTCACCGCGCTCCTCGCGCTGGCCGCCCCGGCGCAGGCCCAGACGGAGCACGCGGCCCAGGCGGAGCACACGGCCCAGGCGGCCCACGCGGCCCATGCGGCCCAGCCCGGCCGGGTGTCGGTCGTCATCGAGTCAATGACGCCGCAGACGGCCAAGCCCGGCAGCACCGTCACCGTGGCCGGAACGGTGACCAACAGCACCGGCCAGACCCAGGCCGGGCTGGACGTCCAGCTGTTCACCTCGGCGGAACGGTTCCCGACCCGGGACGAGATGGACACCTACGTGAGCCAGGGCACCGGCGCGAGCCTGGCGCCAGCGGGCGACCCGTTCGTGCTCACCGCCAGCCTGCGGCCCGGTGCCGTCGTCCGGTGGCACGCCTCGTTTCAGGTCAGCACCGTCGGCATGACCCAGTTCGGCGTCTATCCGGTCAGCGCCCAGCTCAGCGACGGCGACGGTGGCGTGCTGGGCGTGGACCAGACGTTGCTGCCGTTCTGGCCCGGTCAGCAGGCGGCCGGCCTGGCCCGCCCGCTGGACATCGGGTGGGTGTGGCCGCTGATCGACCAGCCGCACCATCAGGTCTGCACGGCGCTGACCAGCAACGACCTGACCACCAGCCTGGCGCCCGGGGGCCGGCTGTCGGCCCTGCTCGGGGCCGGGCAGGCCCATCCCGGCGCGCACCTGACCTGGGTGGTGGACCCGGCGCTGCTCAGCGACGTGAACACGATGACCAAGACCTACCAGGTGGCGCCCGGGACCGGCTGCAGCGGCCAGGTCACCGAACAGCCGGACAAGACGGCCACGACCTGGCTCGACTCGCTGCGCGGCATCACCGCGGTCCAGCCGACCGTGATCACGCCCTACGCCAACGTGGACGTGTCCGCGCTGGTGCACAGTGAGCTGACCGCGGACATCACCACCGCCTACACCATGGGCTCCGCGGTGGCGGGCCACGTGCTGCACGGGTCGTTCGGCCCGTCCATCGCGGTCCTCGCGGGCGGGACGGCCGATCTCAGCGTGCTCACCAACCTGGCCACCGCCCAGCACATCGGCGTGGCGGTGCTGGACAGCAGCGAGCTGCCGCCCGCCAACCAGGCGGTATTCGAACCGGATGACGCGATCACCTCCATCCGGACCGCGTCCGGGGTGAGCATGACCATCCTGCTCGCGGACCACGTCCTGACCGGGGTGCTGGCGGCGGGCGGCACTAGTTCCGGCGTGCTGCCGCAGAGCACGCAGTTCGCGGTCGCCCAGCGGTTCCTGGCCGAGACCGCGATGATCGCCGCCGAGGCGCCGGACTCGGACCGGTCCATCGTGGTGGACCCGCCCGAGAACTGGAGCCCGTCGGCCACGCTGGCCAGCGACTTGCTCAGCGAGACGACAAGCACCCCGTGGCTGTCACCCACCGCGCTGGGCACCCTGGCCGGGGCCCGGGACAGCGAGCGCGGCCTGGCCCGCCAGCACCCGCCGTCCAGCAAGGCCAGTCCGGGCGAGCTCACCGGCGGCTACCTGAGCGCGGTGGCCCAGACCGGCGACGAGCTCGCCACCTACAAGGACCTGCTGTACCAGCCCTCCACCTCCTACATCCAGGGCCTGCAGCAAGCCCTGACCGTCACCGAATCCTCGGCCTGGCGCGGCCGCGGGGAGCCCCAGGGCCAGAAGCTGGCCAAAAAACTGTCCGGGTTCATGAGCGGCGAAGAGGCCCAGATCAAGATCATCGCGGCCCAGCAGGTGCCGATGGGCGGCTCGTCCGGGCTGGTCCCGGTCTCCATCCAGAACGGCTCGCAGCACGCCATCCAGGTCCGGCTGAACACCAGCGTGGTCCCCGTGCCGGACCGGCCGTCCCAGCTGACCGTCGGGCACTTCAAGAGCCTGATCACCATTCAGCCGGGGGATGCGCCCACCGTCCGGCTCCCGGTGAGCTCGGCGCCGATCGGGCCGACCGCCATCCAGCTGACCCTCACCACGGTGCACGGGAATCAGCTGCCGCTCCGGCTGACCTCGCTGACCGTCCAGTCGACCAGGTACGGCCGCGCGATCTTGTTCCTCGTCGGCGCCGCGATCGGCGTCCTGGTCCTCACCTCGGTGTTCCGCGGTGTCCGGCGGCGAATGCGCGCTGACCCCCAGGTTGCCCCCGAAGATGGCGATCTACCAGGTAGCGTCGAGACTGGCAGCACCAGCGCGCGACACCCGACGGAGGCACCGGATGACCTGGCCGATGCACGACGCTGGGCAGACGACGCCTGAGCCGGGCCCGCGGGAGCCCGGATACGAGCCTGAGCCGGACGAGCCCGGGCCAGCCCGGCACGGCCGGCACCCGGGGGACGCCGACCCCCTGCCGCCGCTGGACGGGCCGATGCCGGGCGGCGGCCCGAGCCCGGCCGAGACCACGCTGCCGCTAGCGCTGGAGTGGCCCGCGCCACCGCCCCGGTCGCTGCGGACTCCGAGGTTCACCCCCACGATGCCGCCCGGCTCGGTAGACGCGCCGCCGGGCTGGCGCCGGGTGCCCCGCACCACCGAGTACCGGCCGCCGGAGGACCCGCGGCCACGGCAGCCGACCTTCCGGCCGCACCCCGGTACGCCGGGAACGCCGGGAACGCCGCCGGGCGGGCCGGGCGGCGCTCCGCCAGGCGGCCCGCCCGGGGGACCACCCGGCGGGCCGCGACCGTCCCGGCCGGGAGGGCCGGGAGGGCCGGGAGGCCAGCGCACCGCCCCGCGCCCCAGCCTGATCCGGTCCGGCGCCGGCATGGCGGTCGGCACCCTGCTCTCCCGCGGCACCGGGTTCCTGCGCACCCTGGTGCTGACCGTCTCGGTCGGCGTCTCCTTCCTCGGCAACGCCTACAACAACGCCAACACCCTGCCGAACACCGTCTACTACCTCATGCTGGGCGGCATCTTCACCAGCGTGGTGGTGCCGCTGCTGGTGCGGGCGGCCCGGCGGGACCCGGACCACGGCGAGGCCTACGCGCAGCGGATGTTCACCCTGGGCGCGCTGGCCCTGCTCGCGGTCACCGTGATAGCCACGCTGCTGGCCGGCCCGCTGGTCTACCTGTACGCACCCACCATCCACGGGCCGCCCGGCAGCAAGTACGGCGCCGAGCACCACCTGATGGTGATCTGGGCCTACTTCTTCATCCCGCAGATCTTCTTCTACGGCATGAGCTCGCTGATCGGCGCGGTGCTGAACACCCGCGGCCGGTTCGCGGCGCCGATGTGGACCCCGGTCATCAACAACCTGGTCGTGATCGCGGTCGGCGGCCTGTACGTAGCCACGGTCGGCCTGGGCAAGACTCCGCAGAACATCTCCACGTTCGGCGTGCAGCTGCTCGGCATCGGTACCACGCTCGGCGTCGTCGCGCAGACCGTGGCCCTGTTCCCGTCGCTGCGCGGCGCCGGGTTCCGCTGGCGGCCCGCGCTCGGGTTCCGGCGCGGCGAAGTGTCCGAGATGGGCCGGATGGCCGGCTGGATGTCGGTGTACGTGATCTCCCAGTGGGCCGGCAACCTGATCGTCCAGATCGTGGCGAACGCGGCCTCGCCCGGGCTGAACGGCTACTCGGCCTACTCCATCTCCTGGCAGCTGTTCCAGCTGCCGTACGCGATCGTCGGCATCTCGGTGATCACCGCGCTGCTGCCCCGGATGAGCGAGCACGCCAGCGCCCGCAGGTACTCCCTGGTCAGGGACGACTTCTCCATCGGCGTCCGGCTGGCCTCGGTGATCGTGGTGCCCGCGGCCATCTACCTCGGCGTGCTCGGCGGCCCGCTGGCCGAGGTCCTGTTCTCCTACGGCAGCGTCGACTCCTACCACGCCAGGTACATCGGCGAGGTGTTCGGCCTGTTCTCGCTCGGCCTGGTCCCGTACATGCTGACCCAGCTGCAGCTGCGGGTCTTCTACTCCTTCCAGGACAGCCGGACCGCCGCCTTCGTCGGCCTGCTCACCATGGCGGTCAGCATCGTGGCCGACTACATCGCGCTGTCCATGCTGCCCCGCCTGGACGTGGTGGCCGGGCTGGGCATCGCCTACGGGATCTCCAACCTGGTCGGCACGATCGCCGGCTGGGCCGCGCTGCTGCGGCGGGTCGGCAGCCTGGACGGCTGGGCCATCGCCCGCAGCCTGACCCGGATGCACCTGGCCACCGTGCCCGGCCTGGCCTGGGCGGTCGCGGTCATGCTCGGTGCCGAGCACGTCACGCACAACCCCGGCGTGGCCTACGGGCTGCTCGTCACGGTGGTCGGCGGCGGCGGCGCGGTCCTGCTGTACGCGCTGTCGGCCCGGGCCCTCCGCGTCGCCGAGTTCGGGTACCTGGCCCGGACCGTGGCGGCGAGGTTCGGCGGGCAGAGCAGGCGGCATTAGCATGGGTACCGACCTATGAGCACATACACGTCGGAACCAGGAACCCGGCTGGCGGGGCGCTATCGCCTCGTAGACCAGACGAGCGCTGGCACCGGCTGGGCGTTCTGGAAAGCGACCGATGAGACTCTCGCTCGCTCCGTTACCGTGCTCACTTTCGCGGCCGGCTTCCCGCGGATCATCGAGGCCGTCAGGGCCGCCCGCGCCGCCAGCAGGCTCGGCGACCCGCGCTTCTCCCAGGTCTTCGACGTCGAGGACGCCGGCGAGCAGGCCTACGTGGTGCTGGAGTGGGTGGCCGGGCAGTCGCTGCTCGACATGCTGGCCGACGGCCCGCTGGACGCCCCGGTCGCCGTGTCGCTGCTGTGCGAGGCGGCCCAGGCCCTCGCGGCGGCGCACGCCGGCGGGCTGGCCCACCTGCGGCTGAACCCGGCGTGCCTGCACTGGACGCGCGGCAGCGGGGTGAAGATCACCGGGCTGGGCATCGACGCCGTGCTGACCGGGGTGACGCCCGCCTCGGACGGCGCCGAACACGGGCCGGACGCCGAACTCACCGACACCCGGGACCTGGCCCGCCTGCTGTACGCCGCGCTCACCGGTTACTGGCCCGCCTGGCCGGATCCGGCCGAGCCCGGTACCGCCGGGTCCGGCACCGCCGAGCCCGCCGGCCTCGAGGGCGCGGGCCCGGAGGGTGCCGCCGGCCCCGGGGGCGCCGGTTTCCAGGGCGACGGTTTCCAGAGCGGGGCGGGACTGCCCGCGGCGCCGGAAGCCGACGGGGTGCCGCGCACCCCGCGCCAGGTGTCCGCGGCCGTGCCGGCCAACATCGACGCCCTGACCTGTCAGGCGCTGTTCCAGCGGCCCAGCCGTCACGGCCCGGCGCTCACCACCCCGGCCATGCTGGCCGAGGCGCTGGCCAGCGTGGCCCCGCCCGACCCGCTGCCGATGCCCGTGGCGGCCACCGCGGCGCTCCGCGCCCAGCCCGACCGCGGCTACCGGCCGAACGGCCCCACGAACCCGTTCCCGTCGGCCGATTCGCTCACCCGGTCCCGGCCGGGCCCGCCCCGCCGCCGGCCGGCCGCCGACCGCTCCTCGACGCGGGCGGTGATCGTCACCGCCGTGATCGTGGTCGTCCTGGCGGCGGCGGGCGTGGTCGGCTGGGTGCTGAACCACCGGGGCAGCCCGGCCAGCGCCACGCCGCCGAGCCAGAGCCCGTCGTCCTCATCCGCGCCGTCCGCGGCGGCCTCGGTGGTGCTCACCCCGGTCAGCGCGAACAGTTTCGACGCCCTCGGCAACGACGGCGGCGACGAGGATGCCAGCGGGGCCAAGTACGCGATCGACAACAACCCCGGCACGTTCTGGCACACCGACTACTACTTCACCTATCCGAATCTGGGCAACCTGAAGAAGGGCACCGGACTCATACTGGATATGGGCAAGCAAGTGCGGCTGAGCCAGGTGGTGGTCCAGTTCGGCGCGGCCTGCTGCACCGACGTCGAGATCGAGATCGGGAACGACGCCAGCCCGGTGCCGTCGGCGCTCAGCTCCTTCACCGAGGTGGCGAGCTCCACGACCGCGCACGGCAGCACGACGTTCGACGTGCGCGGCAGCACCACCGGCCGTTACGTGCTGATCTGGATGACCCGGCTGCCGCCGCTGGCCGGGTCGAGCAATCAGTACGAGGCGCAGATCTACAACGTGGTCGTGCGCGGTTCGGCCGCGCGCGAGTCGGGCTGATGTCTCGTGACCGGCACGGTGCCCGGCTCCGGCGGCGAGTGGGTCTCGGACACTGAACTCCTCCGCCGTCACGTGGCGGGCGACAGCGACGCCTTCGGCGAGCTGTACCGCAGGCACCGGGACCGGCTGTGGGCGGTGGCGCTGCGCACCATGTGCGACCCCGAGGAGGCCGCCGACGCCCTCCAGGACGCGATGATCTCGGCCTTCCGCCGCGCGGGCGACTTCCGTGGCGACTCGGCCGTGACCACCTGGCTGCACCGCATCGTGGTCAACGCGTGCCTGGACCGGATGCGCCGCCGGGCCGTCCGCCCGGTGGCCTCCGCCGGTGACGAGGAGGCGCTCGACGCGCTTCTGGCGCACGACCCGGACCCCGCGCGGGCCAGCGACACCCGGCTGGACGTCAACGCCGCGCTGCGTCTCCTGCCCGTACCGCAGCGAGCCGCCCTGGTAGTGGTGGACATGCTCGGCTATTCCGTCGACGACGCGGCCGCCATCCTGGAGACCTCGCCGGGCACGATCAAGAGCCGCTGCGCCCGGGCCCGCGCCCGGCTCCTGCCGTACGTAGCGCACCTGCGGGGGAACCAAACCGACGGCGAGCGCGTCTCACCTGCGCAGGGAGGAGACACGTGAAGGAGGAAGGCCAGCACGGCCATCTGGAGTCCGACGTTCTGGCCGAGTACCAGGCCGGGCTCGTGACCGGACGCCGGCGCGCCAGCATCGCGTCGCACCTGGCGGCCTGTGCGCAGTGTGCCGGGCTGAGCGGCCAGCTGGCCGAGGTCTCGGTGCTGCTGGCCGCGGCGCCGGTCCCCGCCATGCCCGCCGACGTGGCCCGGCGACTGGACACGGTGCTGGCCGCGGAAGCGGCACAAAGACATTCTGCCGAACGGGCCGTGGATGACAGCCCCCCACACCGCGCGAGCAACCCGCGGTCACGAGGTCCGCGCCGGCGCTGGGATCTGCGGCTGGTCACCCAGCGGATCCTGCTGCCCGCGGCCGCGGTCCTGGTGCTGGCCGCGGGCGGGTTCGGCCTGAGCCGCGTCACCGGCAGCAGCTCCTCGAGCTCGGCCGCCGAAGGGTCGGTAGCGGCCCCGGCCAGCACCTTCGCCGGGCCGGCCGCCGGCGCCGCCGTGCCGTCGAGCCAGACGCACGCGGTCCCCGCCATCGAGGCGCCGCGCAACTTCCCGGTCGTGAACAGCACCACCGACTACCAGCGCGCGACGCTGCGGCAGCAGCTGGAGACCGAGCTGCGACGGCACACCGGACGCGCCCTGGGCCCGCAGGCGCTCGCGCCCGGATCGCTCAGGGGATGCGTGCAGCGGGTGACCGCGGGCACCGTCCCGGGAACCCTGGTCCTGGTCGAGAGGGCTCATTTCCAGGGCCAGCCGGCCATCGTGATCGTCGCCGTCCAGGGCGACCACGACGCGGCCTGGGTGGTCGCCTCCGGCTGCTCGGCCAGCAGCGCTCACATCCTCGCCACAGCGACCCTGCCGGGAACATCCGCGCCCTAGGATCGGTTCTCACCAGTGCTAGTGAGATAGGGGGTCGATAAGGGTTGTCAGAAGTGCCCGAAGTCCGGAATGTCATCGTGATTGGTTCCGGCCCGGCCGGTTATACGGCGGCACTGTACGCGGCTCGCGCGGAGCTGAAGCCCTTGGTCTTCGAAGGATCGGTCACCGCCGGCGGCGCGCTCATGCAGACCACCGAGGTGGAGAACTTCCCCGGCTTCCCGGACGCCGTCATGGGCCCGGAGCTGATGGACTCGATGCGCAAGCAGGCCGAGCGGTTCGGTGCCGAGCTGCTGTCCGACGACGTGATCGAGGTCGACCTCGCCGCGACTCCCAAGGTGATCAAGACCGACAGTGAGACCTACCTGGCCCACGCGGTCATCATCGCCACCGGTTCCCGCTACAAGGAGCTCGGCGTGCCCGGCGAGAAGGAACTCGGCGGTCACGGCGTTTCCTGGTGTGCCACCTGTGACGGGTTCTTCTTCCGCGGTCACGACATCGCCGTCATCGGCGGCGGCGACTCGGCCATGGAGGAGGCCACGTTCCTGACCAGGTTCGGCAAGTCGGTGACGGTGATCCACCGCCGGGACACGCTCCGGGCGTCGAAGATCATGCAGGACCGGGCCCTGGCCAACCCCAAGATCAGCTTCCTGTGGGACAGCGAGGTGGCCGAGGTCCTCGGCTCGGACAAGGTGACCGGCCTGCGGATCAAGAGCACCAAGGACGGCACCGAGCACGTGCTGCCGGTGACCGGGGTGTTCGTGGCCATCGGGCACGACCCGCGGTCCGAGCTGTTCACCGGCCAGCTGGCCGCCGATCCGGAGGGGTATCTCCTGGTCGACCAGCCCTCGACGCGCACGGCCATCGACGGCGTGTTCGCCTGCGGCGACGTGGTGGACCACACCTACCGGCAGGCCGTCACCGCCGCCGGGTCGGGCTGCGCGGCCGCCCTGGACGCCGAACGCTGGCTGGCCAGCCAGGAAAAGGCCTGAAATACAGCACCGAATATTCACCCGCAAGTAAAGGGATGTGATCGTAGTGGGCGCGACCAAGGTCGTGACGGACCAGACGTTCGAGGCGGAGGTCCTGAAGAGCGACAAGCCGGTCATCGTGGATTACTGGGCCGAGTGGTGCGGCCCGTGCCGCATGGTTGCCCCGGTTCTCGAAGAGATCGCGACCGAGTACGCGGACAAGATCGACGTCGTGAAGCTCAACATCGACGAGAACCCGGCCGTTTCCCAGCGGTACGGGATCATGGCCATCCCGACCATGAACGTGTTCTCCGGCGGCGAGGTGGTCAAGCAGATCGTGGGCGCCAAGCCCAAGTCGGCCCTGCTGCGCGAGCTCGCCGAGTTCATCTGACGCTTCTTCGTCAACGGCCCCTCAGGGAGGCCCGGCCCGTCACACGGGCCGGAGCGCCCCCTGGGGGGTCGACGGCGTCATCGAGCCGAGCAGCCGCTCCAGCGCGACCTCGACGTCCTCCCGCCAGGTGAGGATGGTCCGCAGTTCCATCCGCAGCCGCGGGTAGTGGTGATGCGGGCGGATCGTCTTGAATCCCACGGCGAGCAGGTAGTCGACCGGCAGCATGCAGGACGGCGACTCCCAGCGGCGGTCGCCGAAGGCCTCGATCGCCTTCACCCCGCGCCGGGTCAGGTCCTTGGCCATGGCCTGCACGAGCATCCGGCCGATCCCCCCGCCCGCGAACTCGCTGAGCAGGTGCGCGGTCATGAACAGCACCGCGTCGGCGCTCACCGGGCTGGTCGGGAAGGCCATCGAGCGCGGCGCGTACTGCGGCGGCGCGAACAGCATGTACCCGGCGGGGACGCCGTCGACATAGGCGATCTTCCCGCAGCTGCCCCATTCGAGCAGCACCGACGACACCCACGACTCTTTCTCGAGTTCGGGGTCTCCGCTTTCCTCGGCCCGGGCCCGGCTGACCGGACCCAGTTCCCAGAAAACGCATTTGCGGCATCTCGGCGGCAAATCACCGAGATTGTCCAGCGTGATATTGACGATACGGCGCGACATCCCGTTCCCCGGTAGGCCGATCCCCGGCAGAATCCACAAGCATGCCTGAGCAGGTACCCCTTATCCTGGCATGATACTGGACCACTTCAGGCGCCTCCTGCAGGAGAATCCGTGACCCCCGAAGAGCAGCCCGCATCCCAGCGACAGCGAATTGACCCCTATGTTGGTCAGTACGCCGAACGTGCCGTCGGCATGGTCGCCTCCGAGATCCGGGCCCTGTTCGCCGTGGCCGCCCGGCCTGAGATCGTCTCGCTGGCCGGCGGATCGCCCTACGTGTCCGCGCTCCCGCTGGACGCCGTCGGCGAGATGATCGGCCGGCTGGTGGCGAGCCATGGCGACACCGCGCTGCAGTACTGCACCGCGCAGGGCGACGCCGGGCTGCGCGAGCGGATCTGCGACGTCATGGCGCTGGAGGAGATCCGGGCGCACCCGGACGAGATCGTGGTCACCGTCGGCTCCCAGCAGGCGCTCGACCTGCTGACCAGGATCTTCATCGACCCGGGCGACGTCATCTTGGCCGAGGCGCCGTCCTACGTGGGCGCCCTGGGCGCCTTCGCCTCCTACCAGGCCCGGGTGGTGCACGTGGCCATGGACGACGACGGCCTGATCCCCGAGGCGCTCGAGGAAGCCATCGCCCGCACCGCCGCGGCCGGGCGGCGGGCCAAGTTCCTGTACACCGTGCCGAACTTCCACAATCCGGCCGGGGTCACCCTGGCCGTCGCGCGACGGCCCCGGATCCTGGACATCTGCCAGCGCGCCGGCCTGCTCGTGGTCGAGGACAACCCCTACGGCCTGCTCGGCTTCGACGGCGGCCCGATGCGGGCGCTGCGGGCCGACGACAGTGACGGGGTGGTGTACCTCGGCACGTTCTCCAAGACCTTCGCCGCCGGCGTGCGGGTCGGCTGGGCGGTGGCTCCGGCCGCGATCAAGGACAAGCTGATCCTGGCCGCCGAGTCGGCGGTGCTGTGCCACTCCAGCTTCGCGCAGCTGACCGTGCGCGAGTACCTGGCCACCCAGCCCTGGCTGGAGCAGGTCAAGGACTTCCGTGAGCTCTACCGGGAGCGGCGGGACGCCACGCTGAGCGCCCTGGACACGATGATGCCGGCGGGCTGCCACTGGACCCGGCCGGCCGGCGGGTTCTACGTGTGGCTCGGGCTGCCCGACGGGGTGCACGCCAAGGCCATGCTGCCGCGGGCGATCTCGTCACGGGTCGCCTACGTGCCGGGCACCGGCTTCTACGCGGACGGCTCGGGCGGCCAGTACGCCCGGCTGTGCTATTCCCTGCCCAGCCCGGACCGGATCCGCGAGGGGATCCGCCGGCTGGCCTCGGTGATCGAGACCGAGATCGAGCTGCGGGACGACTTCGGGCCCGCACCCGGCACCCGTTGAGGTTTGCTGAACATCATGTACGAACTTGATCGTGTGGTGGTCCTGGCTGGCGGCCTGTCCGCCGAGCGGGAGGTGTCGCTGCGCTCCGGCGACCGGGTGCGGGACGCCCTGGCCGAGGCGGGCATCGACGCCGTGGTGGCCGACGCGGACTCCGACCTGCTGACCCGGCTGCGCGCCGACCCGCCCAGCGCGGTGTTCCCGGTGATCCACGGCGCCTCCGGGGAGGACGGCGCGATCCGCGAGGTCCTGGGGCTGCTCGGCGCGCCCTACGTCGGCTCGGTGGCCAGCGCCTGCCAGATGGCGTTCGACAAGCCGACGGCCAAGGCCCTGGTCGCGGCGGCCGGGGTGAACACGCCGCCGTCGGTGACGCTGCCCCGGGAGGCCTTCCACGACCTGGGCGCGGCCGCGGTGATCGACCTGATCATCGCCCGGCTCGGGCTGCCGCTGTACATCAAGCCGTCTCGCGGCGGCTCGGCGCTCGGCGCGGGACCGGTCCGCGACGCGGCCGAGTTGCCGTCCGCGCTGCTGAGCTGCTTCGCCTACGGCGACATCGCGCTGATCGAGCGGCTCGTCGGCGGCACGGAGGTCACTGTGGGAGTGATCGACCTGGGCGGCGGGCCGCAGGCGCTGCCGGCCGTGGAGATCGTCCCCGGCGACGGCGGCTATGACTACGCGGCCCGGTACACCCCGGGCAAGACGGAGTTCTACGTCCCGGCCCGGCTGCCCGGCGAGGTCGTGGCGCAGGTGGCCCGGATCGCGATCGCGGCTCACACGGTGCTCGGGCTACGCGACCTGTCCCGGACCGACCTGATCGTGGACGAGACCGGCACGGCGTACTTCCTGGAGGTCAACGTGTCGCCGGGGATGACCGAGACCAGCACCCTGCCGATGGCGCTGCAGGCCTCCGGGCACGCCTTCGGCACCACCTGCGTCCGCCTCCTAGAGCAGGCCGCCACCCGCGGCGCCTAACGCGCGCCGCACCCCCCGCGCCCCGCATCCCCCCGCGCCCCGCTGGCGGGCGCGTCAGGCGGCTTGCGCGCGGATGGCGGTGATGAGCGAGCGGGCGGTGGCGGTCACCGGGCGGTCCCGCGGGTAGCACAGGGCGATGGTCCGCGGGGCGCCCGCGTCGTGCGGCTCCAGCCAGGTCAGCGCCGGGTCGACGGCCCGGCTGGCGGCGGCCCGCCCGATGCAGGCGTGCCCGAGCCCGGCCGCGACCAGCCGCTGCAGGGCCAGGTTGTCGTCGGTGCGGTAGACGATCCTGGGCGCCAGGCCGCGCCGGGCCCAGGTGTCCTCGAGCTCGGCCTGCGCCCGCCACCGGCGGGTCCAGGCGACCAGGTCGAGCTGGTCGAGCACGTCGAACCCGGCATGCTCCAGGCCGGCGATCGCGCTGTCCCGGCGGGTCAGGATGACCCAGGGGTCGGCCAGCACCGAGACGGCCTCGACGTACTCGTCTGAGTCGAGGTTGTAGGAGAACGCCAGGTCCAGCTCGCCGCGGCGTAGCTCGGCCCGGGAGGTGTCCCAGTCGTCGGCCGCGACGAGCACGACTTCCACGCCGGGATGGTCGTCGCGGAAGGCGCGCAGGGCCGCGGGCATGATCTCGGCCGCGGCGGTCTGGGTCACACCCACCCGGACCCGGACGATCTCGCCGAGGGCCGCCTGCTCGGCGTCGGCCGCCACCGCCTCGACCTCGCCAAGCGCCCGCCGGGCCCGGCGGCAGACCGCTTCGCCCGCGGGCGTCAGCCGTACCGCAGCCCGGCCGCCCGGGCGGTGGAACAGCGCCTGCCCGAGCGCCGCTTCCAGCGCCGCCACCTGGTGCGACAGCGCGGACTGGGTATAGCCGAGCGCCGTGGCCGCGCGCCGGAATGACCCGAGCTCGGCCACCGCGAGTACCGCCTGCAGCTCCCGCAACCCCAGTCCGCTTTTGATCGGTTGAATCGATCGTATCTGCGACATTTCTTCACTTTAGTTCAAGTTTTCTTCATATTAAACTGGCCGGTGGCACAGCTAGTTGAAACCAGGAGGACACGATGACGCGGGCGTTCCGGCTGCCGATGTACGGGCTGATCCTGGCCAGTGCGGCCGCCCAGTTCGCGCTGGTGCCGGTCATGCCCGTCTACGCCCACCGGCTCGGCCTGTCCGGTTTCCAGCAGGGCCTGGTGCTCGGCGCGACCGGGCTCGCCACGCTGGCCGTCTCGGTGCCCGCGGGCACGCTGTCCGACCGGTTCGGCGCCCGGCGGATCACTTTGGCCGCGGGCCTGCTGATGGCGATCGCGACGTTCGCGCAGGCCCTGGCGGCCAGCTTCCCGGCCCTGCTCGTCGCCCGGCTCGCGTTCGGCGCGGGCTACGGCGTGCTGTGGACCGCCGGCCTGTGCTGGCTGGCCGCCGCGGACGGCCCGCGGGCGCTGAGCGGGTCGGTGGCCAGCGCCGGAGTGGGCGGCGTGGCCGGGCCCGCGGTCTCCGGCGCGCTCACCGAGCACCTCGGACTGGCCGTCCCGCTCGTGGCCGCGGCCGCGGGCTTCGCGGTGATCACCGGCGGGCTCGCCGCGCTCCGCGTCCCGGCGGCGGGTACCGCCGGGTCCGGCCCGGCCGCCCCGGGCCGCCTGCGGGCGGCGGGGCGCGACAGCGCGATCATCGCGGCCGCCGCCGCGGTGGTGATCGCCGGCCTGAGCACCGGAGCCTGCGCCCTGCTCGTCCCGGCCCAGTTGCACGGGGGCGGCGCTTCCTCCGGGCAGATCGGCCTGGTCTTCGCCGCGGCCGGGATCTTGTTCGCGGCCGGCAGCGCGCTGGTCACCGTGGCCGGCCGGCGGGCGGTGACCCTGCCGGTCATCTGTGCCGGCATGCTGGTCCTGACGGCCGCGCTGTCGGTGGGCGCGCTCAGCAGCGCCTCGCTGGCCCTCGTCGTGATGCTGTGCGTCACCACGGCGGCCCGGTCGGTGCTGTGGACGGTCAGCTACCCGCTGGCCGCCGCGGCGGCCGGACGGCGCGGCATCGGCCTGGGCGCGGCCATGGGGCTGCTCAACGGCATCTGGGCGGCGACGGCGGTGATCGGCCCGCTGGCCGCCGGGCTCGCCGCCCAGCACCTCGACGGCCGGGCCGCGTTCGGGTTGACCGAGGCGGCCTGCGCCGCGGCGCTGGCCGTCACGGTCGCCGCGGCCCGACGGGGCCGGCGCTCCGCCCGGCGCGCGGACGGACGGGGCCGGCGCGCCGCGGGACTGGACAGGCACTTTGCCCGGCGAGCGGCTGGGCGGAATCAGCTCGCGGCCGGTCCAGGTACCGGCCCGGACCCCGCCCCGGCGGGCCGCGCCGCCGGACCGGCCGTCCCCTAGGCTCGTGTCCATGACAGGACGGAAGAGCTTCGGCAGCGACAACCACACCGGCGCCCATCCGGCGGTCCTCGACGCGATCGTGGCGGCCAACTCCGGTGACGCGGTGGCGTACGGCGCCGACGAGTGGACCGCGCGGGTCACCGCCTCCCTGCGCGAGGCGTTCGGCGCCGAGGGTGGCGCCTTCCTGGTGCTGAACGGGAGCGGAGCCAACGTCCTAGGCCTCAGCGTCCTGCTGCGCCGGCACGAGGCGGTCATCTGCGCGGCGTCCGCGCACATCAACACCGACGAGTGCGGCGCCCCCGAGCGCCTGGTCGGCACCAAGCTGCTCGCCGTGCCCGCCCCCGAGGGCAAGCTCACCCCGGAGCTGATCGCCGGGCAGCTTGGCGGGCGGGGTGACGACCACTTCGCCCAGCCGGGCGTGGTGGCCGTCACCCAGTCGACCGAGCTCGGCACCTGCTACACGCTGGCCGAGCTGCGCAAGATCGCCGACTTCTGCCGGGCCAGTGACCTGCGGGTGTTCCTGGACGGGGCGCGGCTGGCCAACGCGGCCGCCTACCTGGACTGCCCGCTGGCCGAGCTGGCCGAGTGCGCAGACGTGCTCACCTTTGGCGGCACCAAGAATGGCGCGGTGGGCGCGGAGGCGCTGATCGTGATGCCCGGGAGCCTGGCCGCCGACGTGCCCTACCTGCGCAAGCAGCAGACCCAGCTGACCTCCAAGATGCGGTTCGTGGCCGCTCAGTTCGGCGCGCTCCTCACCGGTGACCTGTGGCGGAGCAACGCGGCGCACGCCAACGCCATGGCGCGGCGGCTCGCCGACGGAGTGCGGGATATGCACGGCGTTGAGATCGTCTACCCGGTGCAGGCCAACGCGGTCTTCGCCCGCCTCGAGCCCCGGCACATCGCCGCCCTGCAGCGCGACTGGACCTTCCACGTATGGGACGAGAGCGACTCGGTGGTCCGCTGGATGACCGCCTTTGACACCTCGGCCGCCGACGTCGACGCGTTCCTGACCGACATCCGCGCCGCCGCCAGCGGGTAGCCCGGGAACACACCGGCAGGTATCTACACATTGTGACCATACATGTTTCTTATGTAGTTCCGGCCCGCTGGGACGCCCGTGTGGTGCAGCCTGGTTGATTAACCGCATCCAGCATGCGGCCCTATCCGCGCGGTCACCGCGCCCGACCGGAGGCTCGATTCTGTCCAGCACGATGGCCCGGCACCGTAAACCGCCCAGCTCGCCGACCCGGCGGGGCGGGGCTGCCCGGCAATCCCGGCGTTCGGAGCCGACTGGACCTGCACCCCAGACGCGCCCCGTCGAGTCACCCCGCCCCGCAGATCCCCCCCGGCCCC
>Ga0209168_10000851_pt1 | contig 26864 bp, 36 predicted proteins | sample Coa_R1_FD_187156 | JGI IMG/M metagenome (GOLD analysis project Ga0209168, IMG submission 187156) | Surface soil microbial communities from Centralia Pennsylvania, which are recovering from an underground coalmine fire - Coalmine... | ecosystem: Environmental > Terrestrial > Soil > Unclassified ...
AGCGAGCGGGGAGAATAAACCGCTTGAGTTCGAGCTGAAGGGGATCGATCCGGCACATCCGTACTTGACTACCCGCGGCATAAACAGAGAGATTGCTGAACGGTTTGGTGTCGGTTACTTTTCCGGCCGGGGATCAATGGCCGGCAGAATCGTCATTCCGATCCACAACCCAAAAGGGGAGCTGGTGGCCTATGCCGGCCGGAGCATTGACGGCAGCGAACCCCGGTACAACTTGCCGGCAGGGTTCCATAAAAGCCGCGAACTGTTTAACTTTCACCGCACGGTGAAAGAAATCGAAGAGGGGAGAGCGGTTGTGCTTGTCGAAGGCTACTTCGGCTGTATAAAAGTCGAGCAGGCCGGCTTCCCTGCCCTGGCGCTTATGGGCAGCTCCATGTCGGATGAACAGGAGGAGCTTTTGGTCTCGGCGTTCGATCGCGTGCTGCTCTTTCTCGACGGCGATGATGCTGGGCGAGCTGGTACCGACGAAGTGTCCAACCGTCTCAAGCGAAAGATGTTCGTCAAAGTGGCGGAACTCGAAGACGGTAAGCAGCCGGACCAACTCAATGTTGACGAGATCATGCGGCTACTCGACGTCTAAAATCCAGTTCCAAGTTTTACGGGCAACGAAAAACGGCGGCTACCTTCAATAGACGAAGGTGACCGCCGTGTTTTTTGGTTACTGGCCGCGTTCTTTTCGGAAGCGTTGTATTACTTCGCTGAATAGGCCAGGTCGGAAGTACAGATCCCGCTCGATACATAAGCCGCCAGGGCCTCTGGCGTCTTCCATCTCGGAGAGGCAGAAGTTGCCCCACTCCTCTTCGAAGCCAACAACGTAGCCGAAGAATATGAAATCGTCTTCCTCCGCTGAGCCTTCCGTAGCAAACCAGGTCCAGTTCGACCACGGGCAGAAGAACTTTAGGTGCACAACCGGATTCTCGTTCTTCTCCTGGCTGTAAAGAGGTGGCAAGCTGGCACGCAGCTCTGCCGTAAGCAGTTGCATGGAATTCCTCCAAGTGGTTTTGTGGGGGTAGGTAGCCGGAAGCCGGCTGATTGCAACGTATGTGCTTACGGCCACGCCGTCAAGCCGAGAAGTTTGCTGAAATGAAAAACACCCCGGTTCATCCCGGGTCAGTCAAAATCCGGCCGGGGCTTCTTCGCCTCGGCTTTTTTACTTACTCTACTACTATAGTAGAGTAGCAACTTACTACTGTCTTCCTTCGGATTTGCGGCGACGGCCGTCTTCAGTTTGCATGTCTCTATAAACGTCCATGAAGCGGTCAGTGATTTCGACGGCTCGACAAGCGATGCGGAGAGCTTCGGAATCGGAAAGGTTTCGGTAACCGCGGGAGCGCATAAACTCCTTGATGTCGTCGAGACGTCTAAGGTCGGTTTGGTACAAACTGACGGACAACTTGGGTGCACGGGCAGCGAGCGCTGGAGTAGGGGCGGGGAGGGGAGTTGAAGTCTCATTAGTTGGACCATGCGATCCAGCACTTTTTTTGGGCAAAGATGATTTGAGCTTGCTGAGAAGTTCGCTACTGTGCGATTTGGCCATCAGTTGGTACACCTCTTTACCACTATGCTACTTTGCGAATGCTGTAATCTCAAGTGCTACCTTGAAGACCTCCTCCCGTGCTTCCAATGGAAGGGACTTCCATCCGAGCAACACAGCGTGCTGGTAGGCCTGCCGGCGATGCAGTTGGTTCTTGAAGGTTTTAAGGCCAATTCGGTCGGCCATGTCCGAAAGGTCTCGTGCAAGGATCGTTCCAGGCTGGACCTGATTAAAAAGAATTCTACTTCGGTTAACCGCGTTGTGCTTGCTGATGAGCGCAACCGTGTCGCGTGAGGTGAATAGGTCGGCAGGGGAAGGGGACGAGACCACCACAATGACATCGGCACGGCTGATGCTGTCGGCGAGTTGCTTGGAGTCAAGACGAGGGGGAGTGTCTATAAACAGGGCACCGTAGGATTTACCGTTCTGAGCGAGGGTGAGGCCGCCGACCTCTGCAATCCACCGTGTCGCCGTGCTTTGTGGATCGGTATCAAGGACGGCGACATTATGGCCAGCTTCGGTAAGAGCAGAGGCGAGCAGAATCGTAACGGTGGTTTTGCCGCTACCGCCTTTGCCGTTGCAAAGTGTGACTATCATGAAATACGAGAGTAGCAAAATAGTGCCTTGCTTCTGAAGCCCGCTGTGAACTCGGATTCAAGACACAAGGGTAGTGTCGAACGTGTGATAGCTGGATTGTTTCGACGAAACTCAGGACATTGTGGTTGGTGCCCCGATTTTGGGTCTCCGGCCAGGATCGCGGTCTCCGCGAATCTTAACCGAGAAGATGAGTTCGTCGTCATAGAACCCGCGGCGCTCGATGCTAATACTGAGATCCGACGATGGCTCCAGCCCGAGATCGCGCAGTGCACGGTGGATTGCCTGATTACATCCTTCGCATAGAGGAAGAGACAGGCCGTGCTCAATCATGTGCTGAAGGTTCATGCGTATATCCTCCTGAACAAACAAAAAGGCCTCGGTTTGATGACCGAGGCACGAATCTGTGGCAAGGCGATTGCCTTGTGGATTTCGCCCCGCCACCACCGCTGTCCCAGAAAGAACATTTTGGCATCGCGGTTTACCCATCCTAACCGTTACATATTAATTCTTGCAAGAAATATATATACTCGCAGAATCAGTAACTTACATCACGATTCACTCTGGAACGAATGGCGGAGGAGTGAACTTGCGTCTTACGGTTTTAACCAACAGTGGCAGTCCGGACCATAGGCGATGTCGGCGAGTTTGTTTTCTTGTTGAGGCGGAAAAGCATGACAGCCTCGGCGATGACCTCTCCCTTAAGCATTCCGTGCTCATCGCTGTAATCGGTAAGGAAGACATCCAAGTCAGTAGGAATACGAACTGAGACGGTGACTTTCCTAATTCGTGACGGGGGTCGGCCGGGCCGGCGTGGTGTGCGTTTTTCCGACCGCGTCGAGACGAGCGGTGTTCCCATATAGTCCTCCTGATCGGCTGAATTGTTAATGCGGAAGCTAAGAGAAAGAGATGGGGGAGGGGATAGGTGCTTATCCTGATCGAGCGATGTAGTCAACGGATCGTACGTGGGCTTCTGTTCGCCAAGCATCTGAACATGATGATTATAATCGGCCCACTCCCGTGAGGGGATGGCATAACTGTTTAAAACAATATAGCACGATAATGTTTTACATGGAAGCGGAGAATCCGAGCGGCTGTTCGGACCAAGTCCTCTTCGTGGTGCGGATCTTATGATCAGTGTACGGCATTGCTATAGTAGCAAGGTAGTAAACACGCCCCGCTCTATTTTGTTGGTTCGTTTCGGGCTGCGGTGGTCTTGCTAGTCCCATATTCCGTGCGCAGAAATTTGGTCGCCATAGGAATCACGCGGGTCATTGCCGAACGGAGCGGGGGAGGGAATTTAGACATTAGTCTCTGGTTGACTTCCTGTTCGAACGTAGTTAGACGTTCGTCGCCGCGCCTGGTCATTATGAGGCCGTGCTTGTAGCCCTTTTCTTGGTCGTACCAATCCTTCAGCTCTTTACTGGTTAGGCTGGTTTTCTCGATAAGCTTCTGCTCCACCATGTGATCGAGAAATTTCGAGATGCCGGCATCGCTGTTGTTCTTTATAAGAACGTGGCCGAGGAACTCGGCGACATCCACACGTCTCTCGATCCGGCGACCATTACGGATGTGGCCGCTAGTCCTCAGGTGCATCAGTGTCAGAAGCTCTGGCACGGTGAGTTCGCATGCCTGGAGGACTTCCGCAAACCTGAGAAAGAGGATAGGTATGAGCTCAAATGTTTCAGGCGGAATAATGGGTTTGCGCACGCTTGCCCGCCCTATAAGGGAAAGTTTCCACTATGGACAAATTGTAACCGTATGGAAACATTTTCTTCAAGGAAAGAGTTTTTGCGCATCGGAATCTTCCTACATCAGTGAGGCTAGACCCAGCGGAAAAAGTTAACCCTTGACAAGGAACTCATATTAGAGTATCTAAAGTTCCAGGAGCGATGCATGGTAATCCGAAGCCTGCGTCGGGACGCCGAGTAGAACGATTGGGACGGTCGGCGTTCCATTTTCTGGAAGGGTTTTGACGGACTCCCTGGGATACGTCCGCTGGGGACCGTTTACGACGCTGAGAGTTTTATCCGGACCGATGACGCGTCCAGGATAACAACGGGTCGTTTTACCCAATCGGAAGCCCCTTGAAGTATTCCCGCAGGACAATAGTAGTGGTGTACCCCGAAATACATCTAAGTAAAAGAAAACGCTTGACTTAGGGTCATTTTGTCACTATAACTAAGTGGAGGAGGATTTCCTCGGCTCTAAAATAGAGTTGGGGAATGAAGCCAAGTGGGCTAACCACCACTGAATCGAGTCCTGGTGCCTTTTGGGCAACTCCGCTCGACGTTTCGTATCCGATCACGCCGTCCTCGTCTGGAAGCGAGGACGGCGTTTACAATTTCAAGCTTACCTTTGATAGCGTTAACGGGCCTTGACACCGCTGCTGATAAGGTGTACATGAATTGTAGGTTGCTTGGGGTAGAACTTCCAGATCCCAAACGAAATATTTTTGGGATTGCTATATCTCAGGCGATGATCGGTCCGAAACGTCGGCCACCTTAAGCCCGAAAGGCTCGGCCACAAACCGAGCCTGACGGGTAGGTGCCCAGAAAGGAGCAGCCCCAAAGATGAACAACTCGATGCATCATCTTCCAGAAGTGTCCGATGCTGGAGTTAACCTTGCGTTCTACGTCAAGGGATTCGTAGATGCGATCTTCGGTCGTGAATATAACGACGGGGTCTATCCACGGCACAACATGATCGTATGTGTGCCTCCGAAGAGCGATGAAATCGGCGCGCCCGCCGCAGCTTATAGAGCTGGCCGGCTGGCTGGTATGGCCGCGAAGAACTAAGCAGTAAAAAGAACCTCAGGGAGTTGTAGCCTGGGGTTCTTTTTTCAATCTTTATTATGACTGCCCTACAGTATCAGAGTAGCAAAGTAGGAGTCTGTAAACATACGACGTTAGGGGGAGATAGTTTGCCAATTCTGCTCTTGGCCCGCTGAGGGCAGGAGCTGGCTTTCAATCACGCCAGAAGCCAGAGTGGCGGTCGGTCAAACCGGGGCACGGTAGCCACATAATCGTGTTGAAGCCAGAAACGAACGATGCCGGCGAACGCTTGAGCAAACTCTTCAAGGTTATTACCTTTACTAACCCAACAGTTTGCGCCCTGGTTGTACGCCGCACGGACATCCTCAGGCCGTAATGACGAGCTGAAGACAACAACGGGGGTAACCGCGACAAGTGTCGGCAAAGTGCGAATACAAGTAAGTACGTTTGGTCCAGTGTCCAATGGAAGATGCCAGTCCATTAATATAAGGGCTACGTTCAGGCCATGTGCACTGGTTAAAAACGCAACGGCCTCGGGTCCCGCCGAGGCAACGTGCAGTTGGCAATCCAACCCACATTCAGTGACGGCATATCTGGTGAGTGCAACGTCGCCGGGATTGTCTTCAATCAGCAGCAGATCGAAATGCATTCACCTGCTAAGCTAGCAGCCGTGCTCGGCGGCATGTTTATCGAGGGCCATACGCGTGGCTTCCGATTTGCGGCGGGCTTCCTCGGTAAATGACCGTACCTTCTCGTATTCGGATTTGGACATCACCCCCATCCGGTCTTGGAGGACCTTGAGAGAGTGGCTGTAATCAGAGGTCGCCAAGACGTACTGCCGCATCAGGTGTGCCTTCTCCTCGCAATGTTGTTCTTCAAGCTGCAGTTGTGTACTGGCCGGTTCCATTGATACCTCTTTGGGGAATATTCCTGCATGCCTGGGGGATAGTGCTCAGTCTGACACAAACCGCTATTGTAAACACAAGACTTGACTTGGCAATAGACGCGCTAGTCGTTTCACCATTACATCGCCCCTTTCTTCGTCAAAGGGCAGACACTGTAACCATCCGGACCGAAGGTTAGGGCTTCGGTCCGGAATCTTTTTGGTGCGCTAATGAGACAGGCGTTTTCGTGTATGCAATGCGCGGAACTGGAACAGAGGCACGACGAGAGGATGGAGCAGTACATCAGTTTGGTGGAGCTCCAGAGTCGGTACTTCCGGAAGGGGTATGCCCGGACGGGCAAGGATTTGGATGGCCCGATTCGGCTGGCGAAGGCGGAGCGAGAGCGGGCCATGGATGAGCTGCTAGACCATTCGGCGGCGGCGCATCCCGTTGGACCGACGGTCTCCGCGGCGGCCGAGGAGGGCTAGTTATGAGAGTAATCTTGCGTCCAACAATCGCGCCATGGTGGACGTATGAAAGGCTGCGCGGAGCTCTCAGCAGACTCCTGAGGCTCCGCCAACGGCTCCGCCAACCTTTCCCATGAGCGACGGAGATCGTCTGTCACTCAGGAAAGAGATCCTCGATTTAATCGATGAACGCCGTTCGGCGGAGAACGATGAGGGTATTGGAGGCGCAATCGAACGCCGCATCATTTCCGAGGAGATGGCCTCAATCGAAGGCCCGGTTGTTGAATAACAAAGTGTGCTTTCCCTTTGGTGACGACAGTTTGTGCAGACGATAATTATGGGCTGTAGTCCATAAGCGGATAACGTTACGGGTCGGGAAGGCCGATGATACGTGTGGAAATTGACAACAGGTGCGCGGAATTGTCCGGCGGTTTCTACGGTTCTGCGGCTTGAACTTCCACCGTGCTGCGCTTGCTCAAGCTTAGCCGGCCCCCCATTTGACCTCAGGTAAAAGGGGGTCGTTCAAAACAGGAGAGGTAAGGCAAGCCATGCGTCCATGGTGTCAATTGAAAGCAGCGCGAAGATATCTTCCACCTGGCCATGCTGTAGCAACCTTGCCGCGACAAGATTCTGGCGAAGGCATCGTCGGATTGGAGCGGCTGCCTGCCAGAGCGGTGGGTGAGGAGCGGCGAAAAGAACCCCGTTTTTATTGGTGCGAAGAAGGCACCATTCGGGTGCCCCCATTCACCGGCGAATCTGAATATGCTGAGGTTCTCGATGTGTCGCGATCCGGAGTTGGGCTTCTTACAGGCCGACGTTTAGATATCGGCGCCGAGATCATCTTGCATGTTTCGAAAGCAGTGATATTCGGCCGGGTACGTCACACCACGGCTCTTGGACTTGGGTTATACAGGGTGGGTCTGGAAATCACCGACCTGATCGCAGGACACGAATAAAAATGGGGGGCCATCTAGCGGAGTCGCATTTGAAACCGGATCGGCGGGCCGAGCAACGATATACTGCGAGTCTTGTGGCGCAGATTGTGGTGGCGGATTTTGACTGCACGCTTGCAGATGCCCGGGTCGTCGATATTTCGGAAGGCGGGCTGGCATTTCGATCGCCGCGAGCATTTCCGGACCATACAGAGGTGACGGTGGAGTGCCGTGGATGTACGCTGCTCGGCCAGGTCAGACACACGCGGGAGCGGGAGTACGCATCAGAAACGGAATACATCGTCGGCGTGCAAGTGGGCTCCATTGCGGAGGGTGAGAACATCTGGCGCGTGTTGGTGGAGGAACATTGCGCGAATTGAAGGCACCCCCGTACTGGCGCAAGATTGCCTCGAAGGAACCCGTATAACATCTCTACTGCTCAAAAGAGTTGTTCTGAGCAGAAGTGTATAAAACATTCTGAAAGCCGTCAAGGATATGCCTGGTCGCAATGCGGGGTCGTCTGGGATCGGGTATTGCCTCCAGGATGCGACCCCCATTCGACCCAAGAAGAGGCGAGGATACGTGCCAAAGAACACTCGCTGTCTGCTGATGGAAGCCGGGCGTGAAGGATTTTCCTCGTCCGACTTCCGCTTCTATTCTTGCTAACATTACTGGAGGGTTTTGTTTTATGGATGAACTTAAAGCAGGAGACGTTGTTCAGCTAAAAAGCGGTGGGCCTGAAATGACCATCCAAGGGATTGGTAAGTACGGGTTCGGTGCAACCCACGACACGGCAAACTGCGTATGGTTTGAGGGGAAGAAGCGAATGGAAGCGCTGTTTGAACTCGCAACTCTGAAAATCGCTCAAGCTCCTTCCAGCCGGGTAGGCATAGGAGAGTTTCAAAGACGGTAGTGAAAAGCATCCCCGGAATGATGACCAAGCAAGAGCAGTTTCTTTGGGTTGTTCAGACGATGTGCCTCGCCAATGCAATCAATCTTGCATCGCGGCCGGAACGAGCGGAAGAATATCGAACTGAAATTTCCGCATCAGGGAGCTTCATCACAATGGATGAAGCCGTTCGCGCCAGCGAACGAATCCCCGACGATCTAACAGCTTCGGAAGCGGCGAACGAGTTTTGCAGTTTCATGTTTAGAAATCTGCGGGACGCTGAAGAGGCCGCAGGCAAGCCGATGAATGTTCCATACTGGTTTGCCCGTAGTTAAGTTAGCGCCCTCAATCGTAAAGGAGAAAGAGAATCTTATGAAAGAACCAGGGCTAGATGGTCGTCACCGCGACAAGGATCAACCGAAGTCCGGGGAGATTCAGCAGAAGCGCGGGGACACGCTCAACAAGAACCTTCCTAAGCCGATTCCGCAGTTTTCGCCGTTGGCGAAATTGAGCACGATGCGGAAGGAAACGGGAAAAGTCAGCATAGAAGACGTGCGGCAAGCCGCTCGGCGCCGAAAATAAAGTCTCCCGGCTGAATTCCACCCCGCTCGTTCCGGCAAAGGTGATTGAGACCCGACAGGTACTCCAAGTCCCCAGTGTTCCTTCTCAGAAGAGTGGGGCTACAGCTGCCTGCCAGAAAAATGGAAAATACTTAAAACATGGCAATCAGTTCATTTTTATGGTATCTCGATGGGCGGGCAACGACTACTCCGGCTCCGATCAACCTGAAATCGAACGAGTCCAAAGTATTGGTAGTCATTCTTCAAACCGATGGCACCGAGAGGTTAGATGAAAACAGCGTGAAGTGGGATCAAGAGCTAGTCCGGCCACCACAAGAGACCCTCGGCCCCGCGCCCAGGTTGATTCTCAAACCAAAGAAGGGGTCGATGAATGAGCCAGGATCAGCTCAACTGTATGAGGCGGTGGTTGTCGCGCCCGGGAGTACCGGAAAATATTCCGGTCTCGAATTCATTGTAAGCGCTCAAGCCCTTAGCGACCCGGCCCACATCCTAAAGGTTACGATCGCCGTTCATCACAAATGAGCACTGCCCACTATAACCGTACCCGTCAGAGCCGTGATGGGTAGTGCGTTGTTTGGCCTAGAGTTGACGTCCAGAACGGATACGAGTTTTCCACCATAAGGAGCAGTAGAAGAAAATCAGATCGCGATCCGCTCAACCTCATCCAACGTGATGTCGTCGTTAGTGCGGTCGTAGAGTTTCGTGGTGCGCGGCGACTCGTGAGCGGCAATGGCCTGGGCGTTCTCGATGGTGCCGCCGTTCTCAAGGTAGGCGGTAATGCCGGTGGCCCGGAAGGTGTGGCAGCAGGTGGAAGAGGGGAGGGCCGCTTCCTCGCTGCGACGTTTGATCATCCTTAGCACGTCGTTGCGGTGCATGGGATTGAGCGTCAGCTTTCTGTGCTTGTCCACGCTGCGGAACAGCGAACCCTTCGTCTCCTCCCAAATGCCGGCAGCGTCAAGATAGGCGTCCATGTAAGCCTCGGCGTTGTGGTGGGCGGGCACCTCGTGGCGCTTGCCGCCTTTCTCGTGCAATCGAAACCACCAGCGCTTGCCGTTCTGGTAGTAGTCTTCCACACGCATGTGCACCACGGCTGAGACGCGGGCGAAGGTGTAGCACATCAAACCCAAGAGAGCGCGATCGCGGAGACCGATGATGTTGTCGGTGTTGATAGAGTTGAGCAGGAGCCGGGCTTCGTCGGCTTTGAGCACGGGCGTCTTGCCGCGCTTGACCACGTGCTTGGGGCCGCGCACCGCCGCGGCCGGGTTCATGGGAATAATCTGGCCGAGGATGAGCCAGTCAAACAGCATGCGGATGGCGGCCAGGTGCTGCTTGACGCTGGGAGCGGCCAGAGAGTTTTGCAGACCCTCTATATAAGAGGCGACGATGACAGGCTGCAGCTGCTGAAGCTCAAGGCCGCGCTCGTCGCACCAATCGAAAAACCGGGTGCAGGCCTGCGCGTAAGCCGCTCGGGTGTTTTTGTTGCGGATGTTGGCGGTGAAGAATTCCAAAAAGCGCCAAGCTGCCCGCTCGCCGGCGCGCGCCACTAATGCCGGCAGGCGGTCGAGGCCGCTGCGGGCGAGTTGGCGGGATGGAATTGTAGTGAGGTCTTGGGGCATACACCAAACGGAGCGTAGATTTTTAAGAGCCGAGTATACGGATGATGTCGTCTTTCGTCAGCTCGTGGGCGTTCGCGCTCTCTTTCCATCTGGAGAGCATGGCTCGATACTGAGGCAGCATCGGCCAATGACTATTTAAAGGGGCATCACTCGACTCACTCCAACGCTTCTGTTTTTGAATGAGAAATTCAGCGTACCCCATGTGTTCGCCTTCCTCGTTGCCGTCAAATCCGCGAAACGATACCTTTTCAGAATCCAGCCCAGAGCTGTCACCAAGGCGAAGATGCGCAGCCTTGATACAACGATACATATCGAGAATGGCCATAACCTCGCGGCAGTGATCGTAGGGCATCTCGTCGAAAACGTTCTGAAAGAGCTGGCTGTACTGAGAGGTATAGCCGTTCTCCAGAATTTCGCGACACTGTGCGTGGTAGTCGGCTTCATCAGGGTCCAGGCGTTCAAGAATCTTGTATTGGTTGGCGAGCGTGAGCCGCTCTGTCTTGGTCAGTTGGATGTGTGTTTCAGCGTCATTGTGTTGAAGTTGCATAACGTCCTTTATGCCACGTCATTACAGTACATCCAGGGGTAGGGAAGTGTCAAACATGTTTTCACGAAAACGTTATAAACGCCAGGCCGCGCTATTGTTATAAATAGGAATGAACTGGGCTGATGTGCTCACAAAGATCGGAGCCGCCTTAGGCCCGGCGCTGGGTATTCTCAACGTTTGGCAAAACTGGCGACAGCGGAAAGTCTATGTCGCAGTCATCCCGACCAGAGCAACGCTACGATTCCAGGTTGGGACTGACCCCGAGGGACAAGTTTGTAGCGGCACCTTTATCACCCCTGCAATTGACGTGGTGAACCACAGCAACTTCCCCATTACAATCACCGAGGTCGGCTATGAAGTTGATCGCAGCGAGACATATCGCTTGTCTCGAATCGACGCTCCAGTTCGGTGGCAAGGTCACATGCCGGTTTCCGAAAAGCTTCCTCAACGAATGGAATCGCGCACATCGCTGCGGTTAGCCTGGTCTGATCAAGACAAAACGAATCTGAAGGGTAAACAGATTCGTCGAGCGTATGCCAAGACAGCTTGTGGGACCACTGCACATGGCCACAACAGTGAGTTGCGAAGACTAGTGGAGTGCTTGAAGCGCGGTAAAGTAGTCATCGAACGCATAAGGGAATAGGGGTGCGCTCCCTAATTCTTCACTGTGGCCTTGCGGTTCTTGCGGCGGGTTTCGGCGATCATATTGTCGATCTGTTTTGAGGTCAGCTTGTCAGTGCCACGCTTTTTTGAGGCGGCCTGAATTTTCGATAACCATGCTGTCGAGCGCTTGCTCTGCTTTGCCTTCTTCACTTCTTCATATACTTACTTCGCTGCAAATGCTTGACGGAGAACGGGTTCCGGTGTGCCCCCGTTTTTAGGCATCCAGTAATTTCAACAGTTGCCGGGCAGTGATGATCTTCGTGAGCTTGTAAGGTTCCTTGAAGTGCTTGGTGTTCTCGGTGATGATGTAGTCGGCTTTGGCAGCCAGCGCACATTCGTAGATGCGGTTGTCTTCCTCGTCTTCGGAGACTTTCAACCGACCACGTGATTTGACCCTGACTGCGGCTGCTTTCAACAAACGGCGCACCTTGGCTACACTGCGCTTGTCGAGGTGCTGGAGGTGGTCGTAGCTGAAGACGCGATCGTATTCCTCCAACACTGCATCGGTGACGTAAGGTCGGATTTTATCAGCGGTGATCAGGGCAAATATTTGGCCATTCGGGCCAGTGGGAGAAATGGCAGCGGCAACCAGCACGTTGGTGTCGAGGACGACACGTATCATTTGCCGGTGCGTTTAGTGTTCTTCTTCAGATCGCGCCTGGCTGCCGCCACGGCGCGGTTGATCTCGCCCATCGACATCTTGTCTATGCCTTTCGTTTTGGCATCCTGTCGGAGTTCTTCTACGGCTGCGGCCAACTCACGTAGAATCTGCTTCCTGCTTTGGCCTTTGGCACTTGGCCTGGTAATGGTCAGCTGCGGGGTCAACAAAAACCGGCCGCCTTTAACGACGTCCACTTTAAGAAGGGTGCCCTCGGAAATGCCGGCCTCTTCCCGAAGCGAACGGGGTATGACCATTTGGCCTTTGCGCTGGAGTTTTACAAGTGTTTGCGACATAGGATTACTGCTTCTGTGGAAGTCAGTCGGACTGACTTTCCATTACTGCTTCTGCCGGTAGTATAGCGAACGGGCCGGGACTGTCAACCAAATCACCGGCCGGGTTCCGGTTCGGGTTTCGGCTTGTTCTTGCTGCCTGGTGGCCGACCTCGCCGGCGCGGAGCGCCAGAATCAGGAGTGCTGGTTCCTGGCTTCATCGCTGTCATCCATGCTGGCGGCCTGCCACGGCGCTTGCCTTGGCCGCGGGCCAACCGTTCGAGCACCACGATCGCTTCCTCGATGGTGTTTCTTTCGGCCTTCAGCTCCGTTAACATCTTCAGGATGTCCATGCACCTTGATTGTGTGGAGCAATCCTTGACGAAAAAACGGTTTTCTCGCATAATGTAGCTGGGTTTTTCAGGAAGGTTTTCGTGGCGAACCAAGCCAGCCACGGTAAAACCCTCTGGCGGTGGATGCAGGTGTGTCTGGACACAACCACCAACCCTCTTGCAACGATCCATTTTCAAAACTCCGAGATGAAAAAGCCCAGGTAGGTTGCAACTACCCAGGCTTGCTCGCCGCATTCGAGAGCAGTGTCGCTAATCGAATAGCGAAGCTTCTCATTCGAGATGCGGGAGGTCATCTCCATAATCAACACCGGCTAAAGGAGCTGAAATCTATGGAGACAACCGGCGCACCTCCAACTGTACCTCCGGAACATGTGCTCGATGTAATGGACACGAAAGATCGGTACCCCGAGGATGTAATGGCAGATGATGGATGTCCGAACTGTGATTGAAGGTCGAAACTGAATACTTGGAGATTGGCTACAGCACAGGCTGCCGTAGCCTTTTTGATTTGTTCTGCGGGTACGGAGGGATGACGGAACTCACGGGCAGCCGTAGTAGTGGCTCTCGTGTGGCCCAGCAGTCCAGTGACGTGGATATCGATTGCTATGACAGTTTGAAGAGCCTTATACCGTCGTGACAACTTGCGCAGACGTCCCGATTGGAATGCAACAAGAATTCCAGTATTCCGCGGCGAAGCTTCGCTTCCAATTCCGGTGCTGTACCGTACGGTTCCACTTTTGACCCAGGATGGTCGACGATCTCACCCGCGCAAGATTCGATGACGTATCGCATATTGACTCCCGACAGCCCGAAGCACATTCCGTCGGGAAGCAGCGCGCCATTTCTGTGTCCGTTCTCGTGGAGGATTGCCAACGTCTGCAACAACTCGGCCGACAAACTATTCGCCTTCAGACCAAACTCTTGTTCCATAAGGCGCAGCAGGTCCGTTCGCATAATCTGCTTGCCCGTCGGCACGTTCAGAACCTTTACCATGCCAGGGTGCATGAAAGGCGGATAGAGCACGATCACGCGGTCTCTCCAATGTCTCGCCCAGGTGATTGTTACTCCATTAAGCGCGTCCTCTTCTGCCAGATCTACGTTGAGGGGAACGTATTCTGCACTGTATAACAATCCCTGAACGTATTGCCGGTGGACACCACCGATAGCTGCTCCACAAGAAGACCTAGTCATGAGTCGTCGGTCCGCTTCTTTCAGGCCAGGAACTTTCTCCGGTTCCAAACGAGGCTGGGATGCGATGTAATCTCCCAGGTCGGAACCTGGACCCCTGCTTGGATTCGGGCTGGGTACAGGTACCCTTTGCCGAGTTGGAGATTTACCGGGTAGGTCGTGACTCTCTTGACTCACTCCCAAACCAATTACCGTAACGACGCCCAACCCTACCAACCAACCAACACCGCTGTTCTTCATCGGTCCCCCTTGTTGTGGTCTCGATGCGTTTATTCGAGAAGCAGCCTGCTTCGAAAAAACCCCCGGCCGAGCGTGGCTCGTCAGGGGTACTTCACCAACCTGTTTTGTAGGAACACCTTTATCTAGGTTTACTGGTTGTATACCACAACTACCATCCCGGTGCAAGAGTGGCTAGCCACCTCATGCACGCATTAGCGACTAGCCACTCAACCAACACCGCACACAGTCATCTCTCAGGAGCGTTGTCCATTGGACACCGGTGGTAAGGAAAATGTTCCCGCGGAGGGCAGAACCCTTGCACTTCTGATTCGGCGGGAACTAACGAGGCAGGATTAAAACCGAGGCAGATACAGTGTGGAATGAACGCATAGGGTTACTACCGAGCCTCCATGCATGGAAGCACCGGCCATCGGAAACCGGCTCTTGCAATGGTTACTGCTTCATTCATCTTGTGTACGGCTGCGACGCGGCGATGGTTGGAACCGCTGCAGCGCATCCTGAGACTTTTTGATGGCGTCAGCCAATTCTTTACGACGTTGGCTGAGGTGCTCGATGAGCGCTTCCTGCGCGACGTCGTTCTTTTGGTTCTTGGTGTAATTACAGAAGAGTTCGAGGAGGTCGTCCACCTCCGTACGGATCATGAACGTAACCCGCTTTCTCTCCATGGCTTTACCAGTGGCCGCCGCCGATTCGGTCTTAGCATGTACTTGTGGCATTGAGTTAAAACCTCCTTAAAACATTTCCTTGAAGTTCTGTTTCACACACATACTACGGCAACTCGTGGCGTTTGTAAAACCGATTGCCGTCAGAGCACATCTCACGGTGACATCACTCCAGAAGCAGCTTGCGCCAAAGACACCTTTCGCGCATGGAGCAGCAGTACTAAAGTTGGACTCAAAAATAAGGAACATGATACTACAGCGAAACCCCTAGGCAGGCCACGTGATTCGAACAGGACGGGATGCCTCGATTGGATTCTCGGCATGTGACACTGTGGTTACAAAGTCAGCTATCAACTCTAGTGTACACCCAGCTCCGCACATCGGCGTAATGTTTTTTCTACACATGCCCATTTCGTCTAGGCAGCGGCAGGACTTCACCGCGAAGGAGGCGCGTGAATACATCCTTAACGAAAGCGAACAAGACTTCATTGGTCAGTTCATCTGGCGTGATCCCAGCAGCTTCAGCCTGCTTGTATATCTCTTCTATTACCCACTCGGGCAGTTCTAGGTCTAGAGGTTTCATGAGCTGAACACAACTATTTGAAAAAGCAAGGATTTATTCTATTACAAAAGCACGACAAAATCACCACATGAAGGCAATCTCTGTTAAAAGGAGCCAGTCCGTACGCTATTGTGAAGAGTAAGAGAACGTACGATGCAGAAAAATGGTTGGCCTATGCACGAGATCGGTCACCGACCGGCACCACGATGTGGTTGGCCGTCCAACCATCGAGACGGAAGGGTGTTAAAGTTCTACGGGCAGGAAGGCCAGGGCGTGTGCGACATACTGTATGGGGCAGGAAACTACTTGAAGGATTATGGTCGATTCGAAAGCAACCGGCGGATTCAACCCCTAAACTTGGGGGTTAAAATAACAGGCAAGAAAAGGCGAATGAGCACCGTCCCATCGGCCCGAAGTCGCACCCAAGGAACGGCTGACCTACGGACAACCGTAATAGTGGCTTTCGTGTGGCCGGAGCCGCTGGCCGCATTTTTGGCACCTAGTCGGCGATAGATGCTCTTCGTCGTAATGGCGCATTAATGAGCTGTGAGAGTGGAAACGCGCGAAACACATTTCGCAACGGAATGGCTTCGGTCGGGTTTGCGTGCTCATCCCTACTCCGTGATTGTCTGACCCTCGGCCAGGAGATCGAGCTTAAAAATCGGGATTATGATATTGCGGGCGCCGCACGAGAAGCAGCGGATGACCCACTGATCTTCGGATCGCTCCGGAGGTTGGTTTAGACGCTCCCCGCAATAGGCGCAGTTGTAGTGCATAGTGTTGGTTAAAAATTGAGGGACCCGCAGTTCGGTTACGGTTATGATGCAAGAGTTCGGGCGGGCTGCCGGCCTGGTTGTGGGGTGAGTGTACCAGCGATTCGAACGGCTGTAAAGAGGCAGCCTGCACAACTCAAAATGCCGGGTATCAGACCATTACCCAACCCTCCGCGATCGCTTATAGGGCTTCTGAGCGCGAACTTTTTCGAGGTCTACCAAGGGGAGAACGGCGAAGCATTTCAGCTCGGTCGGGGTTCAAGCGGGTGCGCGGATTTGAAGAGCGAGGCCGGTCGGCCGGTTCGAGCAACTCGAATGCGGAGCACGAACGCTCTTGAGATCCGAGCAGGGGCTTGCAGAGGGCTTCAGGCGCCTTCGGCGGTGGCGCGGTTTTCGCCATCGAGCATGCTGTGGAATTGCTCGTCGACCGGTAGCCGCCAGATCCGCGTCAAAATCCGGTCGGGCCCTGTCAGTTTTCGTATTTCGCCCTCATCTGCAGACTTGTGCTCCGAGATTGTTATCCAAAAGAGTCCAGTCCGGCCCGGACCGCAAACGCTGCCGTCTTGAACCAGGTCCCGGAGCTGCTCGGCGCGTTTTGGGTTCAGCGTCTCGATGAGCACGGCCCGGATCGGATGCGCATTGTAGATTTGGCGCTGGGCGGCCTCTTTCTTGATGAAGTAAAAATAGCCGCGGAGCTTCTGCCGCATATCGGCGACGGTCATTGTTGCGCGATCGGCTTCGTAGAAGAAGTGGGCCAGTCGCGGCTCACTGCCGACGCCGTCTTCAATGCTAACGGTAAAAAACGCGTCCGGCCGGTGCGGTACGCGTTCGCTATGATCAATGTCCTCTTCCCAAGCTCCCCGCCGGGAACTCCAGCGTACCCTCGGCACAACCACTTGGGCGCCATCAGGCTTCGGCTCTCGAATCCACGACTGCAATTTGACGCGTCCGCCTGATGCGCGGCAAGCAAGCGACAGGGCAACGTGGAATCGTGTGAGCATCAGCTCGTGCTGGGTGAAGAAATGCTTGCCCTGGTGTTCGGCTGAATACGCCGGGTCGCTCAGGCGGTAGTATTCCTTCTCGGCGTGCGCCTGCACTTCTTTCCGTAGCTCTTTGTCAATCTCGACATCCGATGAGGCAGCCCACAATTGGAGGGTCTTCGGGTTGTCGATATAGTAGTTAGCCTTCTGGGATCCCAACAGGCTCGGGAATGAAAAACGGTTTATAAGCCCGAGGTGCCAAAGCTTCTGCAAGTGCCGGTGGATGACGTTGCGGTTGCCGGCCAAGAAGCTAATAAGCTGTGAGCTCTCGATAAACCGGAAGCGAACGATCGCGTCAATAATCGCCATATCGAGCGGTGTGAAGCGATTGTGTGCAAACGCGCTCGGCTCCCTCTTGAACTTGGATAGCCGTTTTGTGGCCATGGGTTTAACTTGCTACGGATGAATTAGTCTTTGTCTTCGCCGGCGCGGTCCCAGCCAGGCGACGCCGGCGCGGGCTTTTTTTTCTTTTTCTTCGTGCCTGATGCTTCGCTACTCTCGGCAGCCTCGGACGCGGCGGATTCGACCTTCTTCAATAAAGCATCTTCTTGTGAAATGAGCAAACGATCGACTTCGGTGGCGGGTAAAGCCCGTTGCCGCTTGAGCTGGTATTCGCGGTACCACGCAAGATTCTCTTCCGAGGTGCACGGTTGCTCGATTCTGGGCACGAGCATTGGCTGCGTTTCCTGATTCTGGACCTTGATGAAACAGTGCCGTGGGAACTGCTCCTTGAGGGCGGCCGTCATCTGGTGCAACTGCTCTTCGATCGACGTGAACTGCACGGACGAAAGCTCTTGGAACGGCACTGGGATGAAGATGGGAATATCTGCTTCTGATTCCGACTCACTGCTGTTGTCGCCGGAAGCAGCACTCTCGCTGAAAGTCTCGGAGGTCCCTGACATGGCACTTGATCCGGTTGTTTCGCTCTCGCTGCCGAAACCTGTCGGCTGCGTGATCCCAAACCAATCGGTGTAGCAACTGGTGTTAGTACCAGCTCCCGTAAATGAAGCGGCGGCCTCGCTGCTGCCACGGCCAGAAGAGCTGGTATGCATTGAACTGGTGCCGTACGCTGAACCGCGGGTATAGACCTTTTCTCGGCTGTACAGCGGCCAAAACTTCGTCTGGTATATGGCGGCCTTGATCTTCATGGGGTTGAGCTTGCCGATAAAAAGTTCCTCGGCCATAAGCCGGGCGCTATCAGCGCGCAACCCTCCAAATACTGCCTTGATCTTGCAATTAGTCAGTACTGCGTCCATGATGTCCTCATCGATTTGTCCGAAGCGCTGGTGCGCAAGCACCATGAAGATTCCGAACTTGCGGATCTGGTCGAGCATGGAAGCAATCACTGGCGAGACGAAGGTTTGAAATTCGTCGAGGTACAGGTAATAAGGCGGCAGGTCTTCGCCAGGTGGCGCTTTGCGGCGCATGGCGCATTCGAAAAACTCATTTACAAGCAGGGCCCCTAAAACGGCGGCGTTGGAAAGTGAGAGCTGGTCGCTCGGAGCCAGATTGACGAGGAGAATGCCGCCCTCCTCAATAATCTGGGAGATGTTAATCGAGGAGTCCGCTAGACCCATAAAACGAGCCAGGGTCGCGGATGTCAGGAGCTTGAACAAACGGTTCTTTGCCGATAGGATCTCCTCGCGGAACTCCCGCGCTTTGAGCTGTTGCAGCTCTAGCCACTCCTGTTTGATTAAGGGAGTACTGAGGGATTCGATGAGCTGGCTACGCACCTCGAAAGCATTGAAGTCGATCAGGTGATGCACCTGCGGAAAGCCGAGATTGTGTTCCAGCATCACGGTGTAGATCAAGCGTAGGGTTCGCGCCAACGTCGGCGTCTGGTCAGTGTCTGTGACGCCCCAAGCGTGCATCGTGGCGATCATGCGATTGTCTACCTGGACCGAAATGTCGCCTCTTGGAGAGCGCCGGAATGGATTGAAACCGACAATTTTGTCGGGTTGCGAGACGTTGAGCTGGATGATTGATCGCTCGTAAACATGGTGGCCACACCAGTCGAGCACGGCATCGTATAGCGTGCCGTGGGGATCTATCAGACAAAAACCCTGGCCGTTTCGCACATCCTGGCGCATCAGGTGTTCAAGAAACTTCGACTTGCCGGAGCCCGATGATCCTATGACATGAGCGTGGGTCAGGCGCTCGTCTTCGTGAAGATGAAATGGCCGACCATTGCTATCGAACCCGAGCAGGAGCGGCTTGCGCGAACCCATAGTCAAATACTTCCAAACTTCCAACGTCTGAGTTTTTCTTCTGCTTTCATAACCCGCTCTTCAGCTGTCCTGATTAGAGGCTCATATTGGTTCATGATCCTGCGGCGGTCTGGTTCGGACAGCGCAGGGTCGTTTAGCTTCGCCGTTCTTTCGTTGCGGAGGTCGGCGAGAGCTGCCTGGGCAGTATTGACTTCCGCTTGCAGTTTTGCCGCCGCTTGCTGCCGGCGCTCCTCCACTGAGGATTCCCGCGGTTGTTGCGCGGGGTGCTCCAACTCCCAAATTTGTTTCTTCAACTGGGCAATCTGCAACTGGTGCTGCAAACTTTGAAGCTCCCGCTGTCGTTCGTGCTGATCGCGTAAGCTTTGTTGTTCAATCTCCAGCTTTAGACGCTTGATCTCTCTCTCCAACGCATGAAGCTGTAAATCATCGATCGCCTCCAGGTACTGTTTACCTAGCTGTAGTTCTTCAACCTTTTTCTTTAGTAAGCCAATCCGTACAGCTGCGGTCTTTTCGTCTTGGCGCATGATGTGCCGGTCTATCACCGACTCAACATAATGCGTCAATGGGTCCCGCTGGCCACGGAGACTACGGAGATCTACATCGATTGCTTGAATGTCCCAGGTATCGGCGACTCGCGGCGTCTTAAATTGGTTATCCACAGGTGGCTTCACGCTTCCTTCCTCTTCCTCGGCATTCTCGTCGTCCTCTTCGTGTTGAATGGTTGGTCCTGATGCATGTACGTTGTCCCTTCTTGCACTATCAGTCCAACCAGTCGTGATAAACACGATGGTGGCGCGCTTTATTTCTTGTGCGACCGAAAGAATGACCATAAAACAGAAGGGTGCAACGCCCATAATCATTCCCCAGGTCGTCCATCTAACCGGAATCGAGATGATTGCTCGCTGCAGATCATCGGAGAGGCTATCCCCTAACGGCGTCTCCTTGATAGTGTGGGTTGATACCATTGGAAACGACACACAGTCGTTGGGACAGCTGTGGAATAGAAGACTCGCTTCGATAACAACCTGTTCAGAATGTGGTGGCTGAAAGAGCAGGACAATCTCAGCCTGATGCGGATCATGACGGTGCTCTTGCAGGTGAGATGAATCGACGGCGATGAGTTCGTACGTCCTCGTAAAGCGCAATCTCGGTGGGTAAGAAATACTGATGTTAGGATTGACCTGCACCGGCTTCGTGGCTGCCGATATCGCTTTGGTCTTGAACGGCTCAAACTGAGGATGTTCGTTGTAATCAAAAACATCAAGCGTCACCATGGTAGAGTCGGCGGCTCGATATATGTCTGTCACCCGAATACCATATTTCCCAGACTGGTCGTGAACAATCTCACTCGGCACGAAAGCCTGGTAATCGTTGTTCGACCAGGTGATAAAAAAACATGCAACAGCTATGAACACGCCTATTATTAGGACGTACTTCCAAATAAAGATCCACCCTCTACTCATCCCTAAACCCCTTTTGCCTCTGAATCTTGGCAGTTGACGGAAGTACTGTTTTTTGTTATAGTTAGCAAAACATAAGGAGGTCGGCAAAATGACAAAGACCGACGTTTTACAAAGCTACCCCGAGATACCCGAGGATGCTCGTTTGGACGTTTTTTTGTTTTTTTGTGGGACAATCCTGAGTTCAACTCCGACAAGGTGCTGAACAGAGAAAGTGTCATAAAGTACAGCGACGTTGCGGAGCTACACTGGGAGCTACGCATCGTAAAACTGGCTACGCTGTACAGGACGCTAATCAGGTACAGAGAAGATAGCGAGGCGGCACGGCAAGCGTTTAACGCGCTTAACGAAGATGTCAAATTCCTGAAGGAACAAACGTATAAGGGTATCTGGGTGATGCAAGAACTCGGTAAACACCTGCCACCTGAGGTGCTCGAACGCGTCCTTGTTGACGCCCAAGTCAACTCCATGGACCCAGATTTCTCCTTTGAAAAGGCGGTCGAACTGCGTAGCGAAAAGTAGGACGAGCGCCCTTCCTAGGCCATAACGAAGCGCTGGACCTTAATGGTCCAGCGCTTTTCTATTTGGGGTTAATCGCCCAATTATGTACCCAATAACGGCTTCGATGCAAGTATTCACTGGCGGCCGGCTGAAGAGGAAGCTCAGCCGGCCGACTTTTCCTTATTCCGAAGCGCTAGCTTCGGGGGTCGGGTGGGTTGGCGCCCTAGCGCAGCCGCAGTGCGGCGAGCGGGCGCCGCTCCCCCCTGCCAAAAACGAGAGCAGGGATTCCCCTGCTCTCGTTGTGCTTTTTTGCTACTTTGCTGCCGTGCGCCTTTTGCAACCGGCCTCATTGCGGTCACGAACATGGTCGTAGGGATTAGCTGGCGTGTTCGAGCTTCTACCCTCGTCTTGAGCTTCTCGACGTCTTTTACGACGGCCCGATGGTCTTCGTCAGTCCGTTTATCGATTCTGTCTACGGTGGCCTTGATGTCTTGGACGTTTTCGGCGATGGTCTGAAGCTTATCAGAGACCGCTTGCAGCTCGGTTTCGGTGGCAAGACCTTTTAGGTCTTCTTTCGTAGCCAGGTGTTCGAGCACCTGGTCGAAATGTTCTTTTGTGAGTTCGGACATGGATAGTTCATTAAATGGTCGAGAGGGCTGGCATTGGAAAGATACCAGCCCTGTTCGTTGTGTCAAGAGCCACAAGCGCGGGAGGCTAAAGCCGCGGCAACCTGGTAAGCCAGGAAAACGGCCGCGCTACCGAAAGCGCACCATAGCAAGTTCTGGCCTGTGATTTTTATTTCCATTGCCGGCCTCCTTTCTTGGTCGCAGTTCCCTGCCCTGCCGGCTTCTTCTGGCCATTGCGGTAGCTTTCGAGCACTTTCTCGCGGATGGCTGCCTTCACGAGCTTTTGCGCTTGCTCGCATTCGTCGCTATCGCCATTCATGATGGCTTCGTGCAGCGGCTCGATGACCGTTTCGTGGGTCCACTTATCGAGCTGGGCCATGAAGTTTGAGCTGCTTGGTTTGCGTGCGAAGGACATGTGAGTTGTCCCTTTCTTGGAAGCGTTAGTGCTTTGGCGGTGCGCTGCTTCCCTGCTCACCGCAGGGCTACAAAACGGCCGGGGGCCCCGCCGCAGTCAAGCCGATAGGCTTCCGCTGCTTTGGGGGCGCCGTGCGATTTATGCTCACAGGGCAGTCGCCCTGGGAGGGATAAAGAAGCATCGCGTCCCCTTCTCCAAAGCAGGGGCTTGACGGTCGGTGGGGTGGCCGTACAATGGGAGACCCGTGAGCAGGGAAAGCTCCTTTGCTCCATGCATTCCTGTTCCCTGTTTTGGCAGGGGGGAGCAGGGGAAGAATTGCGACCGGATACGGTGGACTCGAAGCGGTGGAACGAACTCGACCGGTATAAAGCCCGTGTCCGGCAAGTTTGCCGGCACTAAGAAGCGAGCTGGCGATTTTTCGCGCGAGCTTCCCCGCCCTTAGTTGGGCACAAGTTTCCCGCCAGATGCCGTAGCGAAGCGCAGGCTGCCCAGGTTCAGGGCGTCCCGAAGCGATAGCGAGAGGTGAAGCGTTAGCGAAAGCCCCGGAGCGGATTGAAAGGCGGCAGCCTGCAAATCCGCGAAGCCGCCCGTTGACAGAAGGAAAATGGGCGGGGAAGCTGGGCAGCCTGCGATAAGCAGGCATCTGGCGGGCAGTATTTTCAACGCGCTAGCGGCACAAGTAGTGGATATCTTTATCCACTCCCATATCCACTGGTAAGTGGCGTAAGTTGGGCGTTAAAAACCGAGCAGGCCATGCTCGGTAGTTGTTATCCACAAACCTGACGGCTGATGTTCCACGTGTGGAACATTGGGCGACAGGTTTACATATAGCTCATTTGGGTTACGTATACTCCCCGGTCGGACGCTTTGCGTAGGAGAATCGCCGGAAGTGGCGATTCAAGGGGTCCGAGAAGGCTTTGAACTCCTTCCTAAAAGCAACCAGCGGGCTTCTGTTGCGCGGTAAAGCTGTAATCCGAGGTTTGGGTCATCCCCGAGATTTCCACAGGGTTATAGGCCCGATTGTGGAGCCGCCGGTTTCTGGTTCGTCCCTGCCTCCGTACTTTTAGCTTCAGTGTCGGTCGGGTCCTTAGGAGACATATCGTCGGGCTCGAACAGATCCAGAACCCCACCGGGGTTTAACTCACCAACAGCAAGGTTCACTTCTGAAGCGCCGACCTGATCTTGGTAATCCGCCTCCGTTCCCTGCCCTGCTTCAAACTGCTCCAAAAACTCCTGGGTCTCGCGGATGCGCTTGGCATCCATAAGCTCTTTGAGTATTCGGGCATGGATTACGCGTTCTGCGAAATGGGTCTCGGATCGATTCTTTAGGTACGGAATCTCTTCCAGGAGGCGCTTTCTTGCTTGTTCGCGGCGCTCAGTCTGTTCCTCTTCCGTAAGAGCTGCAAATTTTTCCTCTGCAGCCTTCAGTTCATCGAGCTCCCGTTTCTGCGCTTCTTCGTGTTCAGTCTGCCGACGGGATGACGTCTCTTGATCGGCTTTCAGGTGGTTATACCGGTCGAGCGCGCGACTTTCGTACTGCATGATTCCGCCGAAAGTCTGGACCTTAAAATTAGTTTCCTTCGCGGCCTCGTGGCTAAATTCGACTATGAACTTGGCTACTTCAAACCCGTGGTTTGCAATCAAGCTGGTCGCCTGACTTACGGCCTTAGAGGACGTCTCGGCGTTCTCTATACCATGAAAGATTTTGTGGAAGTGTCGGACCAAGTCTTCGCCCTGGCCGATTAGCGGGTCTCTCCGCTTCGAGTAGTCGTTAACGACCACGGTATCGATCGCTGGTGCTTCCTCAATTTCGGCCTTAGCAGATGACTTCTCGACAACGACCTTGTAGTCTTTTTTGTCTTTGGTCTTTTCGACAATCGCGGAAGTGATCACGCCGGAGCTGATGCGCAATCCGATAAGCTCTTTCAACGGCTTCTCGATCGCGCGCTTGCGCTTGTTCATCAACCTGTATTCCGCGTTTTTCAGGCCAAGGTCTTCGAACAGCTCAACAGTGCTACGTTCGTAGCGCGACTTGTTGGCCATGATCAAGTCGACATGGTTGTATAGCAGCAAACCGATGTCGCTCTTGATTTTGAAAAATTCATCGAGCAGGAATGGCTTGGTGTAGTTCGCAAGCAGATTGCTGAGAATGTGATCGTCGAAGCGGAAGTATCCTAACGCCTTATTGACAGCGCCTTGCTCGACTCGTTCAATAATGCGCAACTCCGACAACATCGTGAAAGGCCTCCGGTCTCGGAGTAGCGCCTTGCCTTCGCCAGTCTTGTCGTAAAACGAGTTCACCCACTCTAGAGAAACCGTTCGCAGCTTGCTTAGTGATTTGGTGATGGAATCGATAACATTGGTTCCCCACCCTTTGTGCAGCAGCTGGGCAAGCAATCGATCAGAGAAGAAAACTTGCTCCGTAGGTTTGCCGCTGTCCTCCCACTGCTTGATGAGCACCTTGAACATTTTCTGTTCTTCGGTTGTAAGGGTCCCGTGCTGGTTGAAGCCGACCTCAACGCGAGAAACGATCTTGCTGCCATCTTCAAGTTTAATTTCACGCTCCAGTATTCTGAGCGCCTGTTTGTTCTTCGATTTGGCTGGCTGCCAGATCGCCGGCCACTTTTCGATGTTCAGTTCGACCCGGATTTTTTCTGGTCGCGGACGATCACCAATGCTGACTAACTTCGTCCGTTGTCGCACTGGTTGGGTAGTGGTGGTTGGTTGTGGTTTGGTTGGCTCTGCGTTGGCCACGGGAGTGCTTTTAGTTTCTTTAACGATACCGCCTTCAGACGGATCGGGCAAACATTTTTTTGTAGTGATGTTTTAGTACACACGACATGTTGCGGATACTGTTTCGGTTACGGGCTGCTCCCCTGCCCTGTGTGTATATGTATCTAGGAAGTATCTAAGAGTGTATCCAGACTTCAAAATTGCGGCCGCCCATTTCGTATGCGCTTGATACTAAAGGTGGTTACCATTCTTCGAGGGTTTCATTAGCACCAGTGTGAGGGCATCATCAGCACCAGCAGAGGGCATGACTAGCACCAGCGGAGGGTTTCATTAGCACCAGTGTGAGGGCATCATCAGCACCAGCAGAGGGCATGACTAGCACCAGCGGATATCGACTTGAGTAGAAAAGTTCTGAAAGGTACAGGGTGTGAGCAGCACCACAGTCAATTCATAAGCAGCGGACTGGGTTCAAGCACCAAGTTACTAGGTTGCGAACATGTCTTCGAGCATCCGGGCTTTGACCATATCTTCGACCTGCTCGTCAATCATAACCTTAACGAGTTCGGTCGGCAGTCCAGGCGGGGGAGCGGGCATGAAAGTGATCGTTCCCTCAACCTCGTAGCGGCCGATGATGCGGTGTACTGAAAATACTTTTTTGGTTTGTGCCTCGAACATGATCGTGAATGTTATTCGTATAGGGAGCAAATGCCGGCGTTCCTTCGGGGAGGGCAAAGCTCCCGCCCACGAGCATTTGAACTCTAGCAGAAAGTTCTCATTTTGGGTAGGGAGTCGCCTGGCGCTTTTCGCTTTGTAGCTCCCTTCCGGCTTCGCGAAAGCACCAGCTCCCTGAAGAATCTCCGCGACTACCGGCGCTGGCAGAAAGAATGAGCAGGCTTCGGCTCTCTTAGCAATCGAGTTTTTAACCGACGATGCGGCGAGCGGACTGAAGCTGGTAGCTCCCATCGTGATAGCCGCGAGCTAAGCGGTTTTACCTGTCGCCGTTCTTTCTGCAGACTGCGACAGTTCGCGATGGGGAAGTCTCAGGGAGCTAGCATATGAATTTTATCATCCGCCTGCACGATGCCCTTGTTGAAAAACATCGGGCTGCCTATACTACCTTGAAAACCAACTCTGGTTTTCAATTCCAAAAAACAGATGGAGGTGTGTCATGCAGAAGAACTGGGTGGACTTCCGCGCGATCAAGGACGTGGTGACGATCAAGATGGTACTCGATCATTATGGCATCCAGCTTAGGCGATCAGGCGATGAACTGCGGGGCAAGTGTCCGCTGCACAAAGGTGAAGGCGACCGCACCTTTCATGCGAGTGTCTCGAAGAATGCGTTCAACTGTTTCTCATGCGGCGCCCACGGCAACATCTTAGATCTGGTCGCGGCGATGGAGCAGGGGACGATTCGACAAGCCGCACTGAAACTGAAAGACTGGTTCTCGATCTCGATACAGGTTAGCGCTGAAGGTTTAGAGCAACGCCAACCGAAGCAGCCGAAACGGGCTACGGAAAAAGAAGGAGCGAGCGGGGAGAATAAACCGCTTGAGTTCGAGCTGAAGGGGATCGATCCGGCACATCCGTACTTGACTACCCGCGGCATAAACAGAGAGATTGCTGAACGGTTTGGTGTCGGTTACTTTTCCGGC
>Ga0209168_10000852_pt1 | contig 26855 bp, 27 predicted proteins | sample Coa_R1_FD_187156 | JGI IMG/M metagenome (GOLD analysis project Ga0209168, IMG submission 187156) | Surface soil microbial communities from Centralia Pennsylvania, which are recovering from an underground coalmine fire - Coalmine... | ecosystem: Environmental > Terrestrial > Soil > Unclassified ...
ACAAGTCGCGCGCGAGCTGGCGCGCTTGCCGCACAACCGCGTCCCGACGAAAGCGCATTGGGCGATGCTCGGCAAGACGTGGACGCACGCCATCGACGAGCGCATCGCGCAGCTCGAGTTGCTGCGTGACAGCTTGACCTCGTGCATCGGTTGCGGCTGCCTTTCTTTGCGGCGATGTAAACTTGCAAATCCCGGCGACGAGGCTGCGCGCAGCGGACCCGGGCCGCGCGAATGGCTGCTCCGTCCAGGCCAGGGACTTCCGCATTGAGCCGGCAAATGGTACACCCGATGCTTGGCGATATTATTACCAATGTGTTCGCGTGGCTGCCGATGTTCTCGTTCGTCGTCGTGCTAGCCATCCTGTACGTTGCCAAACACCGGGAACCCGTGCCCGGCGGCGTGCCGCTCGGTAAGACGTACGCGTGCGCGCAGTGCGGGCGCCGCGGCAACCACGAGCATATGGTACCGGTGACGCACGAAGGCGCGGTCGTGTGGTATTGCTCGCACTGCTCTCATTGAAATAGCAAGCAGGCGCAAGTCCGCTGGCGTTCGTTCCTACGAAAATCCCGCGCAACGCTCGGAATTTTTTGCTATTTTAAAGAGACGGGCGCATATTCTTGCGATTTTTTTGATGGAGGTGTCCCCCGAATGACCCTCGATATTTCTGCCGTTCAGGCGGAGCAGAACGTCTGGGAGATGGCGCAAGAGCAACTCGACGACGTCGCGCGGCTCATCGGCTTGAACGAATCCATCCACGGTTATTTGCGCGAGCCAAAGCGCGTGCTCGAAGTCTCGGTGCCGGCCCGCATGGACAACGGGGTTTTCCGTATGTTCAAAGGGTTTCGCGTGCAACACAACGTCTCGCGCGGTCCATCGAAAGGCGGCATTCGCTTTCATCCCGCGGTGTCGCTCGATGAAGTCAAAGCACTCGCAATGTGGATGACTTGGAAATGCTCGCTCGTCAACATTCCGTTCGGCGGCGGCAAAGGCGGCGTCATCTGCGATCCGAAATCGATGTCGATGCAGGAGATCGAGAATTTGACGCGCCGGTTTACCGCCGAGATCTCGATCATCATCGGCCCCGACAAAGACATTCCGGCGCCCGACGTGTACACCACGCCGCAGGTCATGGCATGGATTATGGACACGTATTCCATGCAGTGCGGCTACTCGGTACCCGGCGTCGTCACGGGCAAGCCGGTGGCGATCGGCGGTTCGCTGGGACGTGACAAAGCGACCGCGCGCGGCTGCCTGTACGTCGTCGACGAGGCGATGAACGTGAAGGGCATTGCAGTCGAAGACGCGCGCGTGGCCATACAAGGCTTCGGCAATGCGGGTATGCATGCAGCCGATTTGATGCAGCATGCGGGCTACACGATCGTCGCGGTGTCCGACTCGCAAGGCGGTGTTGCGAACCCGAAAGGCCTGGACGTCGCGGGTGTCATTGCGCACAAGAAGGAGACCGGGTCGGTCGTCGGGTTCACCGGCGGTGAGCGTATCTCGAACAAAGACGTGCTCGAATACGACTGCGACGTGCTCGTCCCGGCGGCGCTCGAAAAAGTGATCACGGCTGAAAATGCTCCGAAGATTCGAGCGAAGATCATCGCAGAAGCCGCGAACGGCCCAACCCTGCCGGAAGCGGACAAGATTCTCTTCGATCGCGACATCATGGTGCTGCCGGATATTCTCGCGAATGCCGGCGGCGTGACGGTCTCCTATTTCGAATGGGTGCAAGACCTGCAAGAAAACTTCTGGGAAGAAGACGAGATCAACGAACGTCTCAAACGCAAGATGACTCGCGCGTTCAAGGAAACGCACGAGCAGTCGCAACGCCTCGGCATCGACATGCGGCGGGGTGCCTACGTTGTGGCCGTCAGCCGAGTTGCGGAGGCAACGAAGCTTCGCGGCTTGTATCCCTAGTGCGTGATTCTTGACAGACCGCTGCGCGCGGCAATATTAGCGGCGGCTGACAGCGCGCTCGTCCGGCGCGTCGTCAGCCGTTACGGCTTCCGGCTCGGCGCAAAACGTTTCGTTGCCGGTGAATCCGCCGACGATTTTCTTTCCGTCGCCCGCGCGGTAAACGCGCAAGGTTTTGCCGTCGCGTGCGGCATTCTAGGCGAAGGCGTCGCAAGCGCGCAGGAAGCGACGGCCGCCGCCGATCAGTACTGCGCACTCCTGCGCACGTTCGCGCAGGACGGCATCGACGCAAACGTCGCGTTCAAACTCACGCACGTGGGGCTCGACATCGACCGCAACCTTGCTCTCGAAAACGCGGCGCGCATCGCGCAAACGGCACTCGACACCAACAACACGATGCGCCTCGACATGGAACAGTCGCGTTACGTGGACTCGACACTCGAGACGTATCGCGAACTGCGTTCGCGCTATGCGTGCGTCGGAGCCGTGCTGCAATCGTACCTCTTTCGGAGCATGGACGATCTGCGTTTGCTGCTGCCGCTCGCGCCGAATCTGCGCATCGTGAAAGGCGCGTATCTCGAACCGCCGGCGATTGCGTTCGCGAATAAGGCGGACGTCGACGCGAACTATCTGCGCATGGTCGAGACTGCGCTCGAAGGCGACGGATATACGGCAGTCGCAACGCACGACCGGCGCATCGTCGAGCGCGTCATCGCGCTGGTCGAGAAACGCGGAATCCCGAAACGAGGGCGCTTCGAGTTCCAAATGCTCTACGGCATCTCGACGCCGTTCGCGCAAGATCTGGTGCGCGCCGGATATCGCGTTCGGCTTGCCGTGCCCTTCGGCACGTACTGGTTTCCGTACCTGATGCGCCGGCTTGCGGAGCGTCCCGCAAATCTCGCATTCTTCTTGAAAGGGGCCTTCACCAAATGAGCGCGCGACTGAGAGGCGTTTGCGCGGCGGTCATCACGCCGCTCGACGCGGACCTGCGGCCTGATGCCGAAGCGGCCATCGCGTACTACGGCGAGCTGCTGCGCTCGGGATGCGATTCTCTCAATGTGCTCGGAACGACCGGCGAAGCGTCCTCGATCTCCGCGGACGAACGCATACGCTTCATGGAGGCGATTGCGGGCAGCGGTTTGCCGCGCGAACGCATGATGGTTGGAACCGGCGCATCCGCCCTTCGCGATTGTATTCGTTTGACGAGCGCGGCAAGTCGTTTGGGGTTCGGTGGAGCGCTCGTCATGCCGCCATATTTCTTTCGCGGCATAACGGATGACGGCGTCATGCAGTTCTTCGAGCAGCTTTTCGAGGCTGCGCATCCTTCGCAGCAAGGCATCTTGCTCTACAACTTTCCGGCGATGAGCGGCATTACGTTCCATCCGGGTCTGGTCGACAGGCTAATGAGAAATTATCCCGGCGTGATCGGCGGCATCAAAGACAGCTCCAACGATGCAGCGCTGCAAGCGCAAATCTTCGAGCGGCATGCCGATCTGCTCGTTTATCCGAGTTCGGAAGCGTTTTTGAGCGACGCGCGTGAACGCGGCTATGCCGGGTGCATTTCCGGTACCGTCGCGCTGTGGCCGCAGCTCGCTTCGCGCGTGTGGAGTGGCGAAGCATCGGCGCAAAGCGAACTAACGCAACGTCGCGAGATCTTTTCACGCGTTCCGATTATAGCCGGCGTGCGCTACCTTCGAGCGAAACAAACCGGCAAGAGCGATTGGGAACGCTGCCTTCCGCCGCTCACACCCGTTGACGAAAAGCAAGCGGCGCTGCTTCAAGGATGAGAAGTTAGACTTGGACGACTTCTTTGATCTCCGGAACGTCGGCGCAGACGACTTGTTCGATTGCGCCTTTGAGCGTCATGTTTGAAGCGGGACAGCCGCCGCACGCACCGAGCATCTGCACGAACGCCGTACCGTTTTCGACTTTGATGAGCCAAACCTCGCCGCCGTCCATCTGAATACCGGGCCGCACTTTGTCTAAGGCTCGATTGACGCGCGCCTCTAGCCCTTCGACAGGCTCAGGGTCGTTCGATACCTCACGATGACACTGCGGGGGGTCACGATGACGATTACTGTCCATAGCCTTTCATGAGTTCGTGCATGCGGCTTGCCATGCCGAGCGCATCGTTCCAGTCGCGCTGCCACATATTGCGGCCGAAGATGAGACCGACGCAACCCGCTTCCATCGCGATCTGCGCTTTGTGAATCGTATCTTCGTCGCCCATCTTGCTTCCGCCGGAGACCAGCACGAGCGAACGTCCCGCGGATTTGACGACTTTGCGAAGCCCGTCAAGTTCAGACAGCTCGAGCGTGTTGTATGGTTTCGGCATCTTGTCCGCCGTAGCGGCGTCCCACTTCGGCACGTTCAATTTGATGATGTCGGCGCCGACTTCACACGCAACGCGAGATGCATAGTCGACGGCGTAGAGTGAGTCGATTCCGCCTTTGGCCTTTATCGCCGCGCCGCGCGGATACGCCCAGATGATGAGCGGCATACCATATTTTTCACATTCGCGGCGCACTTCATTACATTGAGCGATATCGAGGTCTTGCGCGGGGCTGCCGACGTACAGCGTGTAGCCGACGGCATCGGCGCCCAAACGTACGGCGTCTTCCACCGACGAGGTGAGCGAACTGAACGAATCGTCGTCGCTCGGCACGTTCGTTTTGCCGTTGATCTTCAGCACCAGCGGCACCTTGCCGGCGTATGCCTTGTGGTATTTTTCCGCCAGACCGATGTGCAGCGCGATGCCGGAGAAGTTGCCTTCCACCGCGAGCCGGTAAATCCAATCGGTATCGATCGAGTCGGGATTGGCGAAGAAATCGATCGGCCCGTGCTCCAGGCCTTGATCGATTGGCAGGAACATCAGCGTGCCGTTTGCCGGGCCGTGCTCGTACATCATGCGGTGCAATCGCACGCGCTTTCCCGTCGAAAGATTCATCTCGTCGAACGTCGGCCGACGAACCGCTGCTAACATCTTGCGCGCTCCTTTTAAATGGCTTGGCACTGCGCGCCAAGCCTGGCACTTCGCACGGCTTTCAACACGTTGCGTTGAAAACCGTGCTGCGCGCCCCCGCCCACTCCGCGGGCGGGCCCCGTGAAGGCACACAGCCCCCCTTGAGATAATGCCCCGGCGTGGACTTGCCCGCTATCGGCTTTATCGGGATCGGCGCCATGGGCGAACCGATGTCGCTCGCACTGGTGCGGGCCGGTTATTCCGTGACCGCTTGCGCACATCGGAACCGCGAACGCCTCGAGCGGGCGCTTGCCCAAGGCGTGCGAGAAGCGGCCGGCCCCGCCGCCGTAGCCGCCGCGTCAGACGTGCTCATTACCTGTGTCCCGGATGCTCCGCATGTAGAAGAAGCACTGTTCGGCGCCGGCGGTGCCGTAGAAGGCGCGCGGCCGGGAATGACCATCATCGACATGTCCACCATCTCGCCGGTGGCCTCGCGGGGGTTCGCCGAGCGCCTCCAGGCAAGCGGGCACCGTTTCGCCGATGCACCGGTCAGTGGAGGGCCGGCACGGGCCGCGACCGGAACGCTGACGATTATGGTCGGCGCGGAAGACGCGGATTACGCTCGTATCGAACCTATCCTCGAGGCGATGGGCACGCCGCATCACGTGGGCGGCGTGGGCCTGGGCGAGACGGTGAAATTGGTTAACCAGCTCATCATTTCGAACGTCATGGTGGCAAATACCGAAGCGCTGACCTTTGCTCGCAAAGCCGGCGCCGATTTGGACGCGGTTCGAAAGGTGCTTTCCACGGCCACCGCGTCGAATTATTTACTCGAGCAGTGGTTGCCGAAAACGTGGTTTGCGGGTACGTTTGAGGGAGGTTTCGCCCTCGATCTCTTGCGCAAAGACCTCGGGGCGGCTCTTGACGCAGCGCGTGCGATGAAAATGCCTTTGCCCGCGGCTGCTTTTGCATATCAATTGTATACATTGCAATCAGCCCAAGGGGACGGCGCGCTCGATTACAGTGCCGTCGCAAAATTTTATGAGCACGTCGCTGGAGAATAAACGGGGCACGTTCAACAAACACCCCGACTTCAACAAGAAAATTCTCGTCGTTGAAGACGAAGCCGCCATGCTGCAGACACTCAAGTACAATTTGGAACGCAGCGGGTACATGGTCGTGACGGCGGGCGACGGCCGCAGCGCGGTCGCGATGGCGCAACGCGAGCAGCCCGACTTGGTCGTGCTCGACATCATGCTGCCGGTGCTCGACGGCATCGAAGTTTGTAAGGAAATCCGCAAGACCAGCTCCGTGCCGATTATCATGCTGACGGCGAAAGATCAGGAGATCGACAAGGTCATCGCACTCGAACTGGGTGCCGACGACTATGTCACCAAACCGTTTGCGCTCCACGAGTTTCTCGCGCGGGTGAAGGCGAGGCTTCGCCGTCCGATTCCGATGACGCCGCAGGAGCACGATCGCGCCATCGCGCTGAACGAAATCGTGCTCGACCCCTCGCGTCAGCATCTGACGGTTCGCGGCAAAGAGGTTTCGCTGGCGCCGAAAGAATTTGCGCTGCTGCGCGTGCTCATGGAGAATGCGGGACGCGTGGTCACGCGGCAAACGCTGCTCGACAAAGTCTGGGGCTACGACTTCGAAGGCGAGCAACAGACGGTGAGCGTTCACATCCGCTGGCTGCGCGAAAAGATTGAAGAAGACTCGCGCAATCCGCGCCACATCATCACGGTGCGCAGCCGCGGCTACATGTTCAAAGAGTAGTGACTGTCGATACGTGGCTGCTTGTCGCGGGGGCGTTTATCCTCGGTGCCGCAGCGGCGTTTAGCGTTCGTACATTTCGCGGCGCGAAGGTGAGCGCCGCAAACCCGGATTCGCCGCCCGAGCCGAGTGTGCAAATCGACGATCGATTCGATGCGCTCGTGCGCGCGCTTCCGCTCGGTGTCATGATGCTCGACCGGCAACTGCGCGTCCGGTTCGCGAATCGCGCGGCGGCTGCGATCTTCGGTTTCGTGCGCTCGCGCGTGCGAAACGCGCATCTCATTGCGGCAATCCCGTCCATCGAACTCGAGCAGCGCGCCGAAGCCGCGCTACGTGGAGACCTCGCGGGCGCGCCCATTCACCTGACCGGCAAGCAGATCAATCGCAGTTACGCCGTTTCGATTTATCCGCTCACACACGAGCAAAGCGACGACCAGCCGGAAATCACCGGTGTGCTCTTGATCGCGCGGGACGAAACGGAAGTTCAGGCGCTCGAGCGTGCGCGGCAAGAGTTTCTCACCAACGTCTCGCACGAACTGCGCACGCCGCTTTCGTCGATCAAGTTGATGCTGGAAACGGTGGCTGAGTCGCCGGACGATGAAGCTCAGAGCATCTTCGTCCCCCAAGCCCTTGCGCAAGTCGACCGGCTGACGGCGCTGGTTCAGCGTTTGCTGGAACAAGCGCGTGTCGAATCCGGCGAGCTCGTGCTGCAGATCGACGAAATCGACCTCGAAGAGGTCGCGCGTCCGATCGTGCAGTCGTTCGGGCCGCAAGCAGCGGCGCGCAACGTCAATCTCGAATTGCGCGCGCTTCGTCCCGCCATCATCGAGGCGGACGAGCAGCGCCTCTCGCAAGTCTTCGTCAACCTCATCGACAACGCGTTGCGCTTTACACCCGAGGGCGGTTCAGTCACGATTACCCTGGACGTGGAAGACGGCCATGCCGTCGTCCGCGTTGCGGACACGGGCATGGGCATTCCGTTCAAAGACTTGCCGTACGTCTTCGAGCGCTTTTACGTGGTCGACCGTTCGCGCACGCGAGGTGACAGCGGAGCGGGCCTAGGCCTTTCAATCGTCAAGCAGATCGTCGAAGCGCATCATGGGACCGTGAACGCCGAATCGACGCTCGGCCGCGGCACGCAGTTTACGGTGCGTATCCCCATGCTCGCACTTGCATCCTGACGCCTTAAGGACGCGATAACCTGTTACTAACGTCGCCGTGCTTTTATAGAAGCATGCGCACGTCCATCGAGTTCGACGGGTTCGAGGATCTCCCGGCGCTCCGTGCGGAGCTGCTCGCATTTATCGATCGCTATTGCGCGCAGATGACACTCGCGCAAGCGCGCGAATGGTTTTACGATGCGTTCGGGCGTACGCCGGAAGTCGGTCCTTAATCTTCCTTAATGTTGCCTTAAGGGAACCTTACACGCGGCTCCCGTACGATGAGGGGGCTTTGACTCTAGCTATGTCCCAGAACGAGCAGGTTCAACAATCGCAGGCCGAGATCGAAAACAAGCTTTGCGTTGAGAACTTGAGCGTCTTTTACGGCAACTTTCAAGCGATCAAAAACGCCTCGCTCCAAGTACCGGCAAATTGCGTGATGGCGCTCATCGGGCCGTCGGGCTGCGGTAAATCCACCTTCATTCGCGCGATCAATCGGATGCACGACCTTTCGCCGGGCGTGCGCATCGAAGGCAAGATCACGCTCGACGGCGAGGACATCTACGCCAAGGACGTCGATCCCGTCACGATTCGTCATCGCATCGGCATGGTGTTTCAGCGCCCGAACCCGTTTCCGAAATCTATTTTCGAAAACGTCGTGTATGGACCGCGCATTCACGGAACGCACAACCGCAAGCAACTGATGGAGATTGCAGAGCGCAGCCTTCGGCATGCCGCGCTGTGGGACGAAGTCAAAGATCGCCTCGACCGCTCCGCGCTCGACCTTTCGGGTGGCCAGCAGCAGCGCTTGTGCATAGCGCGCGTGCTTGCCGTGGAGCCCGAAGTCATTCTGATGGACGAGCCGGCGTCGGCACTGGATCCCATTGCGACGAGCAAGATTGAAGACTTGATCGGCGAGTTGAAAAAGGACTACACCGTCGTCATCGTAACGCATTCGATGCAGCAAGCCGCTCGCATCTCCGACAATACCGCGTTCTTCTTGATGGGCGAACTCGTCGAGATCGGCTCGACGCGCGAGATTTTCTTCAAGCCGCGCGACAAGCGGACGGAAGACTACATCACCGGAAGATACGGCTAAATTTCTGGGCTTTGAAGGCTGCGGCTTCCCTTCGACGGAGCTTGTCCTGAGCGGCGTCGAAGGGCTCGGGGTCCTTCGATACCTCAGGATGACATTGATACCTCAGGATCACGTGTATCGAATCACGCCGTGGGATGTGGTCAAAGTCGCAATAATAAGCTTTTAAGAGCATCTTAATAACGCATGGCTACAATGGGGGTCATGGAAAAAACACTTTTCCGCGCCCTTCTCATTGGCGCGGCATTGACGCTGCTCGGCAGCGGGATCGCCTCGGCGGAAACAACGGCAACACCGAGCACGATCGCGCAGGCTACTCCGGCCGCCTCACCGGCGCCGAAGGCCACGGCTCAACCGAGCGCGTTTACGTATAGCGGTTTCCTTCGTTCGTACTATTTCACGCGAACGAACTTCCCGCAGATCACGAAAACGCAGAATCAGGCCAGCGAAAACCAGGCGGTGAGCTTGCACGCCGGATACGATTTCGGCGACGGCATCTCCGTCGGTGGTACGTATCTCTATGCGAACCCGTTCAACGGCTGCGAAGATCCCGCGTCCCACATCGACAAGACGAGCAGCTGCTACAAAGGCCGCGCGTTCGGTCCGCTAGGCGGAACAGTGGAAGACGACACGCTTCCCGGCTATACGATGAGCACGCTGTATGAAGCGTACTTGCAGTACAAAGATCCGAACGCGTTCGTACGTGTGGGCGATCAAGTTATCAATACACCGTGGGCGAATGCGTCGGATTCGCGTCTGAAACCGGCGGCGTTCCGCGGCGGCGACTTCAGCTACAACATCGACAAAAATTGGACGATCGAAGCGATGTACATGGATCGCTGGGAAGATCGCGTTCAGTCGGACTTCGTCGACAGCACGATCCTCACGCAGAACGGTTCGTATCCCGATGCGGGCGGCGTGAGCAACACCGGCATCCCGTCGGGCGAGTGGCTCACGAATAACGGCTTCTACTACGCACGGGCGGGTTACATGGACGGCGGATTCACCGGCAACGTGTACTACTACGGCTTCAATCAGATTGCGAGCGCCATCTGGGCGGATGCCAAATACGGCTGGAAAGTCTACGGAAAGCCGTTCATCGCGCTGCAAGGCGGATCGGAAAGCAATACGGGAACATCGCTCGTTGGTAAAATCAACAGCCAAATCTTCGGTATTCAAGGCGGTTACACGCCGTGGAGCAATGTGGACTTGACGGTCGGTGCGGACTTCATTCCGGTGAAGAGCGATGCGATCACGCTGCCGTCGGGCGTAGCCTGTTTCTCGAACGACATGCTCGGAACGAGCAAGGCCGGCAAGTGGGGCACGAGCTCTGCGACGAGCCTGCCGTACTTCTTGCCGGCGAGCGGAACGCCGGACTGTACGTCGTCCACGCCGGGCGTCGCCGGCGCAGCCGCAACGGTGTATTACGGCGGATGGGCCAGCCCGTACACCGACTCGTACGCGACGGATCAGCTCTTCGACACGAGCATCAGTCAGGGCATGGTCGATCGCCGCAGCCCGGGCTCAGGCGTGAAGGTTGCCGGAACGTTCTACACGGCTCAGAAGCAAGTGCGTCTCATCGTCAGCCACGCGTGGTACCAATACGGAGACAACACGGTCGGCGTGTCGCCCACGCAAGAAACCAACATCGACGCAACCTATTTCTTCAGCAAAGTCGGCAAGGGACCGTACCACGGGTTTTCGCTGCGGCACCGCTACGCGGAACGCACGCAGCAGTTCACCACGCAGTATGGCGGCCTGCCCGACTTCAAGTACAACCGCACGCAAATCGAATACGACTTCTAAAACAGCGTCGCACCAGAGGCAAGAGGCCGGTCGGCATGACCGGCCTCTTTCTTTGAAGGCAAAGCTGGGAAAACCGGACCATCCTTGCACTCCCTCGCGGTGGTACCATCTTTGATACTAATAAGAGGAGGCATGATGCATCTCCATCGCTTTGCTTTCGTTATCCCGATAGCAGCGCTTGTTCTGAGCGCTTGTTCACAAGGCGCAGGTCCTACGACCACCCCGCCTGTGACCACTGCGGTTCAGCCGCAGCAAATGCAGAGCAACAGTCAGCGCGAAGTTAGCCAAAGTCCGGTCAACGGGTCATACCGGCACGGTCTCGTTCCGATGCTCAACCACGCGATACGCCAGCCGTCATCCACGACGAACCTGGAGTTTCAAGGCGGAATCAGCGGCGTCGGCGTGACGACGGGAAGTCCGAAGGTGTACTTGGTGTTTTGGGGCACCCAGTGGGGCACGCAAAGCACGAACGGCCAAGGCTACGCCACATTTAGCGGCGACACGCAGGGAATGGCGCCCGATTTGCAGGCCTTCTTCAAAGGTCTGGGAACCGGCGGCGAAATGTGGAGCGGCGTGATGACGCAGTACTGTCAAGGCGTCAAGAGAACCGCGCAATTCTGCCCATCGACGGCGGCACACGTTGGTTATCCCACCGGCGGCGCATTGGCCGGCGTGTGGGAAGATACTTCAGCCGCTTCGCCTGCGCAATCGACCGGGCATCAACTCGCTGTAGAAGCTGAAGCGGCGGCGAAGCACTTCGGCAATACCACTCAGGCTTCGAACCGCAACGTGCAGTACGACATCATCTCGCCGACGGGCACGAATCCCGACGATTACCAAGGCAACGGCTTCTGCGCGTGGCATGACTACACAGGCGATTCCACGTTGGACGGAGGCGGCGGTGCTTCCGGACCGCTCGTCGCGTTCACGAACATGCCGTACGTGACGGACGTCGGCGCGAATTGCGGTGCCGGTTTTACGGACGGCAAGGAACTCGACGGCGTAACGATCGTCAACGGTCATGAATGGGCCGAGACGATAACGGATCAGTTCCCGGCCGGCGGTTGGATCGATCCCGGTGGTGAAGAAACGGGCGATCTCTGTGCGTGGATCAGCAGCGGAACGGGTCGCGCGCGCGACATCACGCTGACGACCGGAACCTTCGCCGTGCAAACGACGTGGTCGAATCTCGCCAACACCAGGACCGGCGGGTGCGTCATCGGACATAAGACCGTAACGTAAACGCGCTTACGCGCGGTGCGGTGGGCGCTCAGCGGTGACGTTGGGCGCCCCACGCTTCGAGCGCGGTGCGCGAAACCAGATTCGTGATGAAGATGAAGAGCATCAGCAGCGCCGCCGCGGCATACGCCAATTGGTGCGACTGCGCAAACGGCTGACTGATGAACGTCCACACGACGTACGTCAAATAACCGACGGGTGAATGCGTCAGCGCGAGCGACGGCATGTAATTGGACCAGCCTGCAGTGTAGATGAGCGGCGCCGTTTCGCCGAGCCCGATCCCCGTTGCAAGCAGCAAACCGGTGAGCACACCGGGCGCGGCCCACGGCAGCGCTACTTTGAAAAAGGCCGTGGCTTCACGGCTGCCGAGTGCGACTGCCGCTTCGCGCAGCTCGCGCGGCACGGCGCTGAGTGCGAGATCGGCAGCTCGAACCACGTACGGCAGCATGATGATCGCAAGCGCAAACGCACCTGCGATGAGTGAGAATCCCCAGCCGAGATCCTCGACCAGCGCCACGTAGAGAAAGTAGCCGACGACAATCGAAGGCACGCCGGCGAGCACATCGACGCAGAAGCGTATGGCCGTGCGCTGCTGCGGCGAGGCGAATTCCACAGTCCACGCCGCCGTTCCGAATCCGACGATGCCGACGAGCGCGACGCCCAAAACGACGAGCAGCAGCGTTCCGGAGATGGCGTTCGCGAGTCCGCCCGCTACGCCGTTGGTCACGGTCGTAAAAAGCTCCGGGCGGAATGCCGGCACGCCTTGAGCGACGACGAAAAAGAAGATGAAAAGCAGCACGCCGATGACGGCGAGCAGTGAAAGAACGCTTGCGCCCCACCAGATGCGTGAAGCGGCGCTCGCAATCTTGATGTGTGTCATCGGGATTCCCGCACGCGGTCCGCTCCGTGCAGAATTGCGCGCGCGATGCTATTGACGATGAGTGTAATGAGGAACAGCACGACGGCGAGTTCCGCCAGCGAACGCTGCGCCATTCCGCTGGCGTCAGTGAGCGCCGAATCCAGTTGCGAAACGATTACGGCCGCAATCGTGTTGACCGCTTGAAAAATATTCGACGGAAACTGATTGACGGCCGCGCCGCTCACCATCAGTACGGCCATCGTTTCGCCGAGTGCGCGTCCGAGTGCGACGAGCACCGAAGCCATCATCCCGCTGCGCACGCTGGGAATGACGGCGCGTATGACCGCCTGCCAACTCGTGCTGCCCAGCGCCATGCTTGCTTCGAAAATGCTCGAAGATTGCGCGAGAATGACGTCGCGCATCGTGGCGACCATGATCGGAATGACCATGATCGCGAGGATGACACCCGAGGCGAGCAAACCGTTTCCGCTTCCGGGTTCACCGCCAAAGACGGGAAGTTTGCCGACGTGGCCGGTGACGAACGGTCCAAAACGTTGGCCTATCCACGGCACGAGGACGACCAAGCCCCAAAGCCCGTAGACGACCGACGGCACGCCGGCCATGAGTTCTACCGCCGCGTTTGCAAGGGGTTTGATGCGCCTCGGAATGCGATACACCAGTGCCAGCGCGACGAGAATGGAGATCGGTACGCCCAATACCATGGCGAGCGCCGACGTGATGATCGTTCCGAAGATGAACACCAAGCCGCCGAAACTCGCACCGGGCTGCGCGGAAACGCCGTTATGCGTCACCACGCCGCTGCCGTATTGATTGCCGATGTTCCAGGTGATGCCCGTCAAGATGTTCCAGCCGTTGAACTTGATCGCCGGAAATGCGAAGACGACCAGAAAAACCAGCATCAGAACCATCAGGAGCGCGGTGATCAGCGCCGCGGCTCCGAAACCGTACCGGAACAAGAATTGCGCCGGCCGGCGCTGCAAATACGGCAACCCGGTGGTCATTTATTTGATCTGACCGATCTGCGCGAGGCTCAGTGATTTCACGCCTGAGGGCAGCGGCAGAAAATGGACCTGGCCGAGGTATTGGCTGCCGTTACCTCGTGTGACCGTCCATTTCAAAAAGTCTACGAGAGCCGCGCTGACCTGCGCGTTGGATTGCGCGGGATTGACGATTGCGTACTCGTAGTTGATGATCGGATACGAGTTCGGACCGGGTGCGTAGATGAGCGAAATGCGCTGGTCCTTCGGCGTTTTGGCGACGAGAGCGCTTGCAGCGGCGCTGATAGTTTGCGGCGTCGGCAAGACGAACTTTCCGTCGCGATTCTGCAGCGCTGCGTAGCCCAAATGCGCCGCATTCGTCTGACTGAGGAAGCTCACGCCGATGTACGCAACGCAATACGGGGTGTTCTGGCAGCTTTGCACCATGCCCGGGTTGCCGTGCGCGCCGACACCATTCGAAACCGCGGGCCAGCTGATTGTCGTGCCGTAGCCGGGTCCGCTCTTCCAGGACGGCGTCGAGAACGAGAGATACTGCGTGAAGATGAACGTGTCGCCCGAACCGTCGGAGCGGTGAATCGGCACGATCGCTTTGTGCGGCAGCTTCGACGCGTACTGCTTGTTGACGGCCTTGATTTGCGCATCATCCCAATATAGAATTTTTCCGCTATAAATGGCGGCGAGTACGGGACCGGAAAGGTTCAAGTGCACGTCGTTGAGGCCGGGCAGGTTATAGTTCACCTGCTGAGCGCTGATGGCCAGCGGAATGTTCAGCATCTTCTGCGATGCCATTTGCGAGTCGCTCATGTACGCGTCGGACGCGCCGATCTGCGCGACACCCGAAATCGCCTGCGAAATTCCGGTTCCGCTTCCGGTCGATTGCGTCGTAATTTGGACGCCCGAATGTGCCTTTTGGTAATCGGGTACCCAGAGATTCATGAGCGGATAAATCAGGCTCGAACCGGTTTCGAGCAATCGCGCGTGCACGTTGCCGGACGCGCCGAACACCTTAGATTTCGCAGCGGTTCCCGCCGGTGCGGACGCCGAACTCGTTGCAGTGCTGCTCTGGCTGCCGCCGCCGCAGCCGGTGAGCGCAAGTGCCAATCCGATGGCAAAACCCGAAATCAACGTTTTTCGCATGAAGCCTCCTATGCCGAAAGCCCAGGAGCGCCCTGCCGGGCGTCCCGGGCTTTCATTCTTATGCCGGGCCGGGGTATTAGTGGATTTCGTCGAGCTGAGCGACGCTGAGTTTTTTGACGCTTTCCGGAAGGGGCAGAAAATGAACGGCGTCGAGGAAACGTCCGTCGTTGCCGTCATTGACCGCCCATTTCAGAAAGTCCACGAGCGCGGTACGCGTATCGCCGCTCTGGCTCGGATTGACGATCGCGTATTCGTAGTTGATGATCGGATACGAGTCCGAGCCGGGTGCGAAGATGAGTGAAATGCGCTCGTCGTGCGGAGTCTTCGAAACCAGTGCTCGCGCTGCGGCGCCGATGGTTTGACCGGTCGGCAGAACGAACTTGCCGGCACGGTTCTGCAGTGCGGCATAGCCGAGCTTCGCGGCGTTGGTTTGGTTGAGGAAGCTCACGCCGATGTACGCGATCGAATACGGCGTGTTTTGGCAGCTCTGCACCATGCCGGGATTGCCGTGCGCGCCGATCGAATTCGGAACTGCCGGCCAGCTGATCGTCGTGCCGTACCCGGGGCCGTTCTTCCACGAAGGCGTCGAGAACGAAAGGTACTGCGTGAAGATGAACGTGTCGCCCGACCCGTCGGAGCGGTGAATCGGAATGATTCCCTGGTGCGGCAGTTTGCCCGCGTACTGCTTGTTGATGCTCTTGATCTGCGCGTCATCCCAGTAACGAATCGTTCCGCTGTAGATGCCCGCGAGCACGGGGCCCGAGAGATTCAGATGGACGTCGTTGAGTCCCGGTACGTTGTAATTGACCTGCTGCGCGCTGATTGCGAGAGGGATGTTCAGCATCTTGCTGCCGGCGAGCTGCGCGTCGCTCATGTACGCGTCGGACGCGCCAATCTGCGCAACTCCCGAAATCGCCTGCGAAATGCCGGTACCGCTGCCGGTCGATTGCGTAGTGATTTGGACGTCGGGATGATCCTTCTGATAGGACGCCACCCAAAGGTTCATCAGCGGATACACCAGGCTCGAGCCCGTTTCGAGAAGACGGGCACTGGCCGCAAACGCCGACGCGCCGCAGAGTATCGCCAATCCGATTGCAACAGCGGGAATGGAAAGTTTACGCATTCTGTCTCCAACTAGCTCGGAAGATATCGCGAGACCTCATGGGAGATTCTCGCTATGCTCAGGGTAGGATAACCACGCTAACTCGCGTTTAAGCCAACCTTATGGACGCCTTAATATACGTCTGCGACAATTGTCCGCGTGACTGCGCTAGACACATCGTCCAACCTCGCGGCACGCGCGCTTTTTGACGCCGCGGTTGCCGCCGATCTCACGAACTATCGCATCGAGCTGGATTCCGTTCCGGATAGCGTCGCCTCTGCTTTGGTCGTCTGGGCGACGCAGCGCAATGTGCCCGTCGATTCGATCGAGGAGCGGGGCGGCACGCTGGAGTACGGCGGCCGCACCGTGTACTGTTTCCTTTTCGGCAGCGGGGATCTTGCCGAGGATTCGCGCGTTTCGCTATGTCCGTCGACGTAGAGGCGCCGGCTAACCCATACGATGCGTTTTGCCGCGCGCTGCGGTTGCGCGGCCCGATCCTCAATATGCTCTTCGAACAGGCTCGCGTGTCGCCCGAACGCGAAGGCGATACGATTCTGCGCGATGCGTTTGCGGGCGCGCTCGTAACCGTGCTGCATGACATGCTGCGTGCGTATTGGACGTCGCTCGGCGGCACGAAAAGCGAGTGGAAACACGCCGGTCCGCAAATGAACGGGTGGTCCGTCGCGTACGTGCTTTCCGCGGCGCTCGACAATTTGCGCCATTTCGAAGAGTGGGATGCGCAGCTCCGCGCGGAGTTCGTGCAGCGTCGCCCGGTGAAATTGCTTTGTTCGGCGCTCGCCATCCCGTTGAAGAAAACGCCCAAGCAAATGCCTTTTCGCGGCAATATTTGTTGGGCTGTGCTGGAGACGCTGAGTGCCGGCGACGGATACGGATCTATCGAAGCAGCGGTTCGCGAATATGCCGCAGCGCTTCGCGACAACCACGCATCGTTAATCGCGACTTAAGTCTGAATTAACCATGGGTCCGTCATGCTGTGTTGAGCATGACTTTTGATGAATGGTCGTACGACATCACTGCTCGTGTATTCAACGAAGTGTCGGGCGTGCACGTGAAACGAAAACTCGATGAGGTGTGGCGCTGGATTCGCGAAGGAAGAGAATGTCAGGTGCACGCAGTTTCCGATTCCGTCGCGGCGTTTGTCGCTCTTCAACGCAACGGCATCATGACCGATTGCTCGTTCAAGTGTAATGTCGCGATGACCGACGATTCAAAAGAAGAAGTTGCTTCGCGCATCGTCGGCTGGCTCAATTCTCCTCCCTAGCCCGGCCGCATGAGCGGGATGGGCCGGTCGCGAATAGACCGGCCCGTCATGCTACCCGAAGCCATGCGCGCGCTGCGCAAAGTCAAGCCCGAGGCGGGCTTCGTCCTGCAAGAGATTCCCGTCCCCAAGCTCGGCCCGTCCGACGTGCTCATCCGCGTGGAAAAGGCCGGCGTGTGCGGCACCGACGCGCACATATACTCGTGGGACAAGTGGGCGCAGAGCCGCTTGCATCCGCCGCTGACCATCGGTCATGAGTTCATGGGAACCGTGGCGGCGGTCGGCGCCGCGGTGCGCATGGTGCGCGTAGGCGATCGGGTATCGGCCGAAGGGCACATTGCCGACGGAACGTGCTTTTTGTGTCGCACGGGTGAAGCGCACATTTGCGAACGGGTCGAGATTATCGGCGTCGATCGCGACGGTGCCTTCGCCGATTACATCGCGATGCCGGAGAGCAACGTCTGGCCGCTCGACCCGGCGATTCCCGACGAGTTCGCAGCGATCTTCGATCCGCTCGGCAACGCGGTGCACACGGTGATGGCGGCGGGTGTAAGCGTCAAATCCGTGGTGATTACCGGCGTCGGCTCGATTGGATTGATGGCCATTCCGGTGGCGCGCGCCGCGGGTGCATCTGCCGTGTACGCCATCGACGTCAATCCGGCGAAGCTGGAGCTCGCAAAGAAACTGGGTGCGGACGAAACGTTTTCCGCAGTGGATCCGAACCTCGTCGCGGAGATTCACGAACGCACGAACGGCGACGGCGCCGACGTGCTGCTCGAGATGTCGGGCAGCGGCCAAGCAATCGACAATGGCCTGCGTATGGTGCGAAACGGCGGAACAGCCGCGCTGCTGGGCATTCCGAGCGACAACATCAATCTCAACCTCGCCGAACGCATCATCTTCAAAGGCTTGCGCGTGCTGGGTATCAACGGACGGCGCATGTTCGAGACGTGGTATCAGACGCAGGCGCTCGTGCGCAGCGGGCGCGTCGATCTGCGGCCGATCATCACGCACGTGCTGCCGTTCGAACAGTTCGATCGCGCCTTCGAACTGATGCACAGCGGCGAAGCGGCAAAAATCGTTCTCGACCTCAAGGGAGATTTGGCCAAGTGAACTCGACGTTCGAACGCAAATTGAAAGCCGAACTCGACAAACTCAAAGCGGCAGGTACGTACAAAACGCTGCGGCACCTCACGACGCCGATGGCAGCCGAAGTCACGATGGAAGAGGCTGGGCACGTCATCGTGCTCTCCAGCAACAACTATCTCGGCCTTTCCGACGAGCCGGCAGTCATCGAAGCCGGCAAACGCGGTTTGGATCAATACGGCGCGGGAACCGCGTCGGTCCGTTTCATCTGCGGCACGTTCGACATTCATCGCACGTTGGAAGAGCGCATCGCGCAGTTTCTTTCGACGCAGGCATCGCTGACGTACGTGTCGTGCTGGAATGCGAACACGGGATTGTTCCCGTCGATTTGCGAGGACGGTTCGGCGCTGCTTTCCGACGAGTTGAATCACGCGTCGATCATCGACGGATCGCGCCTTGCAAGCAAAGCGCGCCGCGAACGATACAAGCACGGCGACATGGCGGATCTCGAAGAAAAATTGAAAGCGGTGCACGGCTGCTCGCCCATCGTCATCGTGACCGACGGCGTCTTTTCAATGGAAGGCAGCCTCGCAAAGTTGCCGCGAATCGTCGAGCTTGCCAAAAAATATAATGCGGTGACCGTCGTCGACGATTCGCACGGCACGGGCGTGATGGGTAAAACGGGACGCGGCACCATCGAGCACTTCGGACTGGAAGGACAAGTCGACGTCATCACGGGTACGCTCGGCAAGGCGCTGGGTGGCGCGGCCGGCGGTTTCGTCGCCGGCAGCAAAGCGCTCATCGACACACTCATTCAAAAATCACGCCCGCAGCTGTTCTCGAACGCGCTTCCGGCGACCGTTGCGTGCAGCGCGCTCGCGGCGCTCGATTATCTGGATCAGCATCCGCAGCTCGTGCAGCAACTGCGCGACAACGTCGCGTATTTCCGTACCGAACTCAAGCGCTTGGGGTTCAAACCGCTCGAGGGTGAGAGCGCAATCATTCCGATCATCGTCGGCGACACGGCGTTTGCGATCGCTATGAGCGATCAGTTGCTGAAGAAGGGTGTGTTCGTAACCGGCTTCGGCTTCCCGGTCGTGCCGGAAGGCACGGCACGCATCCGCGTGCAGATCAGCGCGAAACTGACGAAAGACGAGATGGATCGCGCGCTGCAAGCGTTCGAGGCGGTGGGGAAGGACGTCGGCTTATTGAAGTGAGTGGCGTGCTGCCTTTGATACTCGCGGCGGTTAGCGCGTTGCCGTTCACTCCACCGGCGGGATGGGTTGAGCTCCCGCAGAGTATGGTGGGCGCACGGGTTACCAGCGTATGGCAAGGCCCGAAACCGGCACACGGTTCGCCGCCATCCTTCACTGCGGTTGCATTTCCGTTTCCCGGAACGGTACAGATGCTCGCGGAGGGCGAAAACAAAAGCTCGGCCACCTCCGGTGTCGTAAAAACGCTTTCCGCTGCCAAGCTTCAGCTGTGCGGCACGCCGGCGTATATGATGACGAGAAAAGTGAACGCCGGCCACGCGAGCGCGATATTGCAGCAAGAAATTGCGGTGAAGAGCGGGTACGCATACATTCTTTTGTATACGCGCCCGGCCGCAACCGGCGCCAACACGCAGATTTCCGCAATGATGCGGGCGTTCTGCCCGAGCGGATCGGAAACGATACCAGCAATGAAACTGCCGGCCGGATGGACCAAATCCAGTACCGAATTGGAAGTGGTCGGAGCGTGGATGGGCACGCGGCCCGGACAAATCATCACGCTGATGCGCGGTTCACAGATGAGTTCGCTCGACAAACTGCTCTCGACTGCACGCCTGCGCTCCGGCAACGGCGGATCCGGAAAGTCGCTGTTCAAGATCACGTCGCAGCGCACCGTTTCGATGTGCGGCTATCCCGGCATGACGGTGGACATGAGCGTCAACGCAACCCAGGTGCCAACGGATATGCACTTCGCGCTTACGCAGGGAAACGGCGCATCTTACGTCCTGATGTACATGCAAATGGGCACGGCGCCAACGGATCCTGCGGCGATGGCATCGCTGCGTACGTTGTGTGTGACGCGCACGTCGCCTGCGGCTACGGCTTCACCGATGCCAACTCCGTCACCGACTCCGACACCGACTCCGACACCGACTCCGTCAACGACGTCATCAGCCGTGCCCGGCGCATCTCCCGCACCCAGCGCATCTCCCGCATCCAGCGCATCCCCTTCGCCTAGCTCATCTCCGACCACGGTACCGTCGTCGAACCGTCACAAACTTCACGGCAATAGGCGTTGAATAGACGGATGTGAGAAGATTATTCGCAAGTCTCGCGTGCGTCGCGGCGGTAGGCATGTCATGTGTTGCGGCGCAAGCCGCGATTCACTGGACGCAGTTTCGCGGACGGCCATCGCATAATACCGTCGTCAGCGGAGAACTGCGCGTCCGGTGGCGGGCCGTCACGGACGGACGAATCTCTGCAAGCCCGTCGTTTCGGCACGGCGTTGTTTACATCGGGACGAACGCCGGAACATTATATGCGCTTGGCGCGAGCGACGGTCACGTTTTTTGGAAACACCACGTCGCCAATGCGCTTATGAGCGCGCCGTTGCTCTATCGTGGTCTGGTGATTGTCGGCGAGGGAAACGCCGACACGCCGAACCCGAGCGGCGGTAAGCCGGTGCATGTCGGTACCGGCGAGAGCGCGATGATTGCATTTGACGAGCGCAGTGGAGCAATTCGATGGCGTACAGCATTGCGAGGCAGCGGTATGCCGACGCCCGCTATCGTCTGCGGAGTGCTCGTGCACCATGACGGCGCCGGCCGCATTACCGGGATGGATCCGATGAGCGGCCGCATGTTGTACGAACGCGACGTACATTCAGTCGCATCGATGTCGGCAGCAGTGCCGTTGGACAAAACGTCGTTTGTGACGTCCGGCGTGCTGCATAACGCGGTTTTGAGAGTCGATGGCCGAAACGGCGCAGTCGTTTGGCGCAGCGATCCATTTCCGAACGACGCATCCGGCATAGGGGATTGTCCACTTGCGAGCGACGGTGAGCGCGTATTCGGCGAGTACGTCGTTCCGGAATCCGGCAACAACGCGCCCATTGGCCAAAGCGTGCGCGAACACGCATTTGCGCTCGACGCGCGAAGCGGTGCGCTTTTATGGGACGTGGCGCTCGAGAGCGGGCCGTTGCCGATCAACAATCAGGCGGGCATTCCGGTAGTGAAAGACGGCGTTCTGTACGTCGGCGGTGCGGCAGCGCCTTGGGCCAATGCACTCGATGCAAAAAGCGGGCGCGTGATTTGGAAAACGCAAATTTACGGTCCGGTTAAGGGAGCATTCGTCATCAAAGATGGAATCGCGTACTTCGGCGATTTATCCGGTGCGCTCTGGGCATTAGATGCCGGCACAGGCGCAAAACTCGGCGACGAGTCATTCCCTACGGCTTTCAACGTCGGCTCGCCGATCATTGTCGGGGACACGCTCGTGATAGGGAGTTTCACCGGCTCGGTGTATGCGTTGCCCCTCGATTCGATACGCGGAAAATAGGAGATGCGCACATGGCAAAAGATGGCGAGACGGCAGGGGTCGTCGCTTTTCCGCCGCTGATTTTCGGTATTCCGCTGGTAGCCGGCATCATCGTGGATCGGGTGCTGTCCAAGCGCCGCTTGCCGCCGGCCGTGCGGCTTTTAGCGCCCGGGTTTTTCGCAGTTGCGGTGTCGCTCGTTGTTCCAGCCCTTCGCGAGTTCGAGAGAGCCCAAACAACGTACGACGTCTTCGAAGAGGCGACCGCGTTAATCGAGAGCGGTCCCTTCGCGCACACCCGCAATCCGCTCTACGCAGCCATGACCCTCGCGTATTTCGGTACGGCGCTCGCGACTCGCAGCACACTGCCTTTTGCTTTGCTGCCGGCGGTGCTGTGGGTCGTGAACCGCGGCGTCGTCGAGCGCGAAGAGCGGCATCTCGAACAGAAGTTCGGCGGCGCGTATCGCGCCTATCTGCGCCGCGTTCCGCGATGGATTTGAGGCTGCCAGCAAATTCCCAGGATTGCGGCCGATACCCCATTTGGGTCTTCCAGGCTCAGAAGGGAGGTGTTATACGATGAATCTTTCTTTACAAAGCACCAACGCCTACAATCCATTTGCGAACCTGAATCTTTCGAGCGCGCAGCAAACGCAGGTCCAGTCCATTCTAAGCGGCGCTCAATCGCAGGGCGAATCGTTCTCGCAGGTTCAGGGGCAAGTCCAAAGCATCTTGAACCCCGCACAGCAGCAGACGTTTCAAGCAGATTTGGCACAGCTCAAGGGTCACTCGGGACATCACCACGGTCACCATGGTGGTGGCGAGTCTTCAGCGGCAACAGATGTCTTGTCGCCGAGTTACGTACAGGCTGCCGCAGTGCAGTCCGAAACGGACCCTACGGTGAATGGTTTGACGGCAGCGGATCTGCAAAATCAGGCCCTTGCCTCACAAGCTATTTCGCAATCCCAACTCCAGAACACGCTCTTACAATCCGGAACAGCGCAGTTCTAGAGAGAATCCTGAATAACGTACCAACGAAAAGGCCCGGCGATTCGCCGGGCCTTTTTTTGCTTAATGCAGTTGCGTTCGCTTACTGTATTCGCGTTGCGTAAAACGTTCCGTCGCGCCAGTGACCAAATGCAACGATTTGCCGCCCTACTGCGACGTGGCCGGTGGTTTGCCTCGAGAGCGCTCGTGAGTCATCTATCGTAACCGAGCCGCGCGATTGCTGCACGGTGACCATATGTCCGCTGACGGAGGTGATGGTTCCGACAACGCGAGCGCGGCCGAGTACCATCCCGCGACGGTCCGGGCAGTTGCCGTTGGGTACCCAAACACCGTTCTGCATCGAACCGCACCGGGGACTGTTGTTGCACGTGCCGTTGCTGACCCACGTGCCGTTTTGCCAATAGCCGCAGGTCGGATACGCGGGCGGCGCCATTTGCGCCGCTGCGGGCAAGGTGCTCGTCCGCATGTATGGCTCTAACTTTGGGGAGCGCTCCGTTGTATTGCTTTTTTTGCCCACAAGTCCAGGATTCGGCTGCGCATTCAGCGGATGCTCGCTTGTTGTTGATTCTGCCTCCGGCTACCGTGATCTTCCAGCGCGCACAGGACGCTTGGGAAGCTCGATATTTGCCGCCGTACGTCGAGTTTGACGTCGCGATTCAGCATCATTACGCGTCGGGGAAAGACGTTACCGGCAGCGAGCACGTGTTGCTGCGCACGTTCGATCATTGGTGCCGCACGCGTGAAGTCGAAACCGATACGGGCGTTACGACCAGCATCGGACCTTCGTGCGTCGGGCCGGCACTTTCGCCCCTCGGCTTCAATATTTCGGCGCAGTACCCGACGAGCACGCAAATCGATCCGTTCGTCGGTCCGCTGCGGACAATCACTTCGGTTCGCGCATTGCACTACACGGTAACGTTCGACGGCGAGCAAACCCTCGACGGTCATCGCTGCTATCATTTGTTGCTGCAACCGATCGGCAATCCGGACTACTATCCGCTTCGCGCCGTGTGGGCCGACGAAGCCACCTACGACGTGCGCAAATTGACGTATGCGATGCATCAGAACCGCTGGTCTGCAAGCATCGACTATTCGTTTCGTCCGTTTCCGCCGAACGCGACATGGTGGATCGAGTCGATCAACGCGAGCTGGACTCCGCCGCCGCACGATACGGCGGATTCACCTTACACCAGTAGGCTCGAGCTGGAGAACGTTGCCTTTCCCGCCGAACGTGGGTCTAGAGAACCATAAACGGATCGAGCGATAAGCAAGCGAAGTATCGGGCGTACGAAGGGAAGGTCCCGATGAGTATTCGCACCCTCGTCCTCATCTGCGCCGCCGCCGGCATTCCGTTGGCGCTGCTCGCGCTCGTGCTGCCGATTACGTGGGGCTACGGCGGTTACAATTTCATACCCGGGGCACCGTATTCGCGCGTCTATTTTTCGGATCCGTCCGGTCCCGCATACGCTGCCGGTTTGCGCGTGGGACAGCGCCTCGTCTCGAACAAAGGCAACGAGTATGTGCAGGAAGACGCGGGCCCAGTCGGCACCGTCGTTCACGAACACGTGGTCGAGTCGAACGGCGGCGTGCGCGTCGTCAGTTTTGCGTTTGTCCCGTTCACCGGAGCACTCGGCGCGCAGCAACTGATCAACAAACTCGTCAACGGGCTGACGGCGCTGGGCGCGTTCATCGTGGCGATCCTCGTGCTGATGCGCGCGCGCAATCAGCGTGTCGGCACGCGCGCCGCTGCCGTACTGTTCTTTTCCGGTGCTGCCGCGCTCTCGCTGAGCGGGAGTTACGTGTGCGGCAACGCATGGTGCGCGGAGATTCTAAATAAGTTTTTGCCGCCTAGCTTCGGCGTGGCAGCATACTGGTCCGCGCTGTTGCTGCTTGCGATCTACCCGCCGGAGCGCACGAAGTTGCGCGCGGCGCTCTCGTGGTTCGGCGCAGCACAAGCCGCTCGGGCACTTCTTGCAGCCTATTCGAGTGCCGCGTTTATCGCAACCGGAGTCGGCCATCCGCTGGCGGACGCTATAGCATTTGGCGCCGTGGGACAGGCGCTCTCGCTCGTGTTTACACTTGTGATGGTCATCGCAATTTTTGATGCGTTTGCAAGCGCGAGTAGTGAAGACGCAGCACCTGTGCGTTGGCTTGGCGGCATGTGGCTGGTCGCAGCCGCTTTCAGCGCCGCTCCGGCGATTGAAGTGCTGGCCGGCGGAACGAGCCTCGAAACGCATTACGGCGATTTCGTGAACGCGGCGCAAGTGCTGTTTTTTGCATTCGGCGTTGCGTACCCGGTCCTGCGCCACCGACTGGTCGATCTCAACATTCTCGTTTCGCGTGCTACGGTGTTTACGCTCGTTTCGGTGATCATCGTCGGCGTCTTCATTGCTGCAGAGTGGGGGATCGCCAAGATTTTCGAGCAGTCGTTCGGGCTCTCGCACGATAAAAGCGGTTTGGCGGCGCAGCTCCTGACACTTGTCATCGTGCTGGTGCTCGGCATGTCGGCTCGCTCGATTCACCGCTTCGTCGAAGAACGGCTGACCCGCGCGTTCTTCCGCAAACGTTTACAGGGATTGACCGAGATAGAACGCGTCGCGCGCGAAGCAGACGCCGCAACTGACGCGTCCGATCTCATGCAGCTCGGCGTGCAGACCGTGAAGCATGCGCTTAGCCCGCTCGGCGTGGCATATTATCTGCATCGCGGTGATCGCTATGAGCGCGGCGCGGAAGTAGGAGCCGGAAATTTTCCGCAGGCCTACCGCTTCAACGACGGCGTACCGCTGCGTTTGCGCCGCTGGCAAGAAGCATTCGAAGTGGACGATGATTCCGGCGAGCACCTGCACATGCTCTTCGTGCCGATGACCGTGCGCGGCGACCTCGTCGGTTTTCTGTGTTGCGGCCCCAAACCCGATCGCACCGCGTATCTCGAGGACGAAATCAAAGCGCTTTCGCTGCTCGCACATCACACCGCGATCGCGACGGCGCTTTTGCCGCACGTTGCGCCCGACGTAAGCGAGCAGGCCCTTACACGAACGGCATGAGACGTTAGGCTGCGAGCGAAAGCCAACGGTCCAGAGATGACGAGGAAGAGCTTGATCTTCGCGGTCTGTCTGGCGACGCTTGGGGCGTTGGGTATTCTATCTTCAAACGGGATCGCTGCCGGCGGTCCCGCTTCTATTTCAGAGCTCGCGCCGGCGGACGAATACTTTGGGCATATGCGTCTGAGTCCGTTCGGGATCCGGCATATGATTTTCTCGCTCAAAGACGACCTGCATCACGGCCGCCGAAGGCCCGACGCGATCGAGCACGATGCGCTTGAAGTTCAGGATGCGCTGCAAGATTGGAGCACGCGCTATCCGCACGATACCTGGATTCCCGCGGCTCTGTGGAATCTCGCTATTTTGTACGAAGAACTGCCGGGCGACGATGCCCGAACGCATGCGGTTGCAGTTCTCCAGAAAGTCCACGACCAGTATAACGGGACGGCCTTCGCCACTGATGCGCAACGCGATTTGACTCGCGGCATCGGCGTGCGGCCTTGGCCGCATTGGGCTGGACCGCCGCCGGCGTCCTCATCGGCATTGCCGTCGTCGGCGTCATTAGCGTCGTCATCGCCGTCGCCTCAGCCATCGTCTTCGCCCGCGCTATCGGTGATTCCAACGAGCGATGAGCCCTCGTTGCTGCTTGCGATTCGGACGGCAAAGAATATGGATACCACGGAAGCGCTGGCTCTCGAATCGAAATTCTGGTCTTTGTCGCACGACGGAAGCGACGCTGCATATACGCGATGCGCTTGGGAACTTGCCGCGGTTTTCGAGTCGTTGCCCGGTCAAACCGCGCAAGCCCAGGCGGTCCGTCTCCTCGCGTTCCTGGTCGACCGCTATC
>Ga0209168_10000853_pt1 | contig 26854 bp, 23 predicted proteins | sample Coa_R1_FD_187156 | JGI IMG/M metagenome (GOLD analysis project Ga0209168, IMG submission 187156) | Surface soil microbial communities from Centralia Pennsylvania, which are recovering from an underground coalmine fire - Coalmine... | ecosystem: Environmental > Terrestrial > Soil > Unclassified ...
TGCGGGCCATTCCCAGGTGGTCTGCGTCCCGTCGCGTGACGATGCCGATGACGTGGTGGCCCTAATGTTGGCGCAGCTTTTCGAAAGTCAGGGATATTCAGCTCAGAATGTGCCGATCGGACCAGTCTCCGAGATGCTCCCGCAGGTGAGTGAAGCCCGGCCGCGCATCGTGTGCATCTCCGCGCTTCCGCCTTTCGCCATCAGCCACGCCCGTGAATTGTACCGAAGGCTGCGCCGCCTCTCGCCCGATGTTCGCATCGTCATTTGCTTTTGGAACTTCGAAGGCGATTTGCCCAAAACGGCGATACGACTTAGGCTGAGCAAGGGCGACCTGGTATTCAGCACCATGCAGCAAGTATCCGACTACGTGAATGTGGAATTGAAATCCAACGTGGCGCAGGCTTCAGCCTGCGGGGGTGAATCCATGCAAGAGCAAGCACCACAGGCTGAAGCGGGCGCGTAGGACAGGCTTTAGCCTGTCTGGTTTAGATGTGTGGCTGGCTGACATTTAAACCAGACAGGCTGAAAGCCTGTCCTACTCAGGTCCGTTACTGATTCGCTGGTCCCAGCGAGGCCGCCGCGCCGATCGGATCGCCGGATACCACTAATTCCACCCGGCGGTTTTGCTGCCGTCCTGCGGCCGTGCTGTTATCCGCCACCGGACCGGATTTTCCAAGCCCCGCGGCAGTGATGGAATCTCCCGCCACTCCCTCGGAAACCAGATAATCACGCACCGAGTTCGCTCGCTGCTCGGACAGCTTCAAGTTGTAGTCGTCGCTCCCCACGCTGTCGGTATGTCCCTCCACGACCAGGTTCAAGCCGGGATGAGCCAGGATGATGCCGCCGATTTTCGCCAGCTTCTCGCGCGCGCCGGGCTTCAGCGTGTATTTGCCGGAGTCAAATAAAACGTCGGACATGTTCACAATGAGTCCGCGCGCGGTTTCCCGCGTCTCAAGGATCATGTTGAGCTGCTGCCGAATCTGCTCGCGCAGCTGGGCTTTCTCCTGTTCGGCCTGCGCGGCAGCCTGGCGGGCCTGCTCGATTTGCGCTTGCGCCTGCTGTTGCTGGGCGAGAGCCGCAGCGCGCGCGGCCTCCGCGTCTTTCGCCGCGCGATCGGCTTCCGCTTCGGCTTGCTTTCTGGCGCGTTCCTCGGCCTCACGCTGCGCTTCGGCTTGCTCCGCCTGGGCTCGCGCGTCGGCCTCGCGCCTGTCGGCGGCGGCCTTCACACTGGCATCGTATTCCTCCTGCATTTTTCGCAGCGTGATCAGCCGCGCGTCTTCGGCGTTTTGCGCGGCGTCGCGGGAATTCTGCGAGACGGTTTTCTTGCCGATTTTTCCGTGCAGCTCCTCTTCGGCGTTTTGCAGCCCGAGCTTTGCTTTATCGAAGGTGTCCGTGGCGTAGCGGTCCGCCCCGGTCCATTGCGCGATGCGGATCGCATTTCTGGCTTCGTAGAGCTCCAGCGGGACTTTATGGTCGATCGTATAAGGCCGGATTTCCGAGGCGGGCACGTGGACCACATATTCACCGCGCCCCATCAGTTCGTATTTGGCGTCGATATTTTCAATCGTGCCCTGTGTTTCGGTGTTGATGAAATTTTCCATCACCACCACGTCACTCGGCTGGTTCACCGCAAAGTATGGCTCCGCGGTAATGATGATTCCGAAGGTCTGCAGATCGGTGGTGACATCCAGTTTGCTGTTGTTCCCGTTCAGCAGCACTTCTCCCAGGTTTTTCGGCCGGCCCTCGGGCGTCACCGCCCACATCACATAGGTAAGATATTCGGGCCCGAACTGCGTCGCCGAGGTCATGTGCTCCATACGGGCGTCAATTTCAATGCGGCCCTGCTTGCTGTTCACCACTGCCTCGCCCTTGGCCATGGGCATCAAGGCAGTTCCGCGCAGATCCACGGGTGTGGAACCGCTGCGGTGACGGTAGTTGATCGCTTTGGTGGTGCGCGAAATCACGGTCACGCGAAACGTCGGCACGGAACCGGAGCGATCCAGTTGCACATTTCCTTGCGGTCCTTCCTGTCCAGGCTGCGGATTTTGCTGCGGATAGGGCTGCTGCGCCCAGCCCGCCCCGCTAAACAGCAAAATGAATGCAGCGAACGCAATTACCCGCTTCCAGATTTCTCCACTCATGGTTCACCCCTGGCGCGTGGTCCAATCTTCGCCGCGCGATTAGCCCTCGACTGCTCGGATTTGAATTGCTAGTTGACACGAAAGAGGACTGCGCGTCGATCAGGTGATCCACGTAAAATCGGGACAAAAACCTGGTGCGAATGGTGTTTAAGTGCAAGAAGGGTTGGAGATGGAAGATGAACATAAAGAAAACAAGAAAATTCATGCTGTGTGAGGGAGACCATCCGAAAAGTATCTTTGTGGGTCGCGGCTTCAGCCGCGACATCCACTGCCTGGCAAGCAAGGGCTTTAGCCCCGGAAGCGCTATTTCGTTCGAAGCACTACTAAGTGAACCCTAAACGAAATACCCGATGTTTTTCACGGAGACTTACGAGGACGTCCTCCAAACGCCAGGGAAGGGTAGCGCCCAGATGTTCTTTCTCTGCTAGGTCCGTCCTGCAAAATGCCGCTTGGTGAAGGCACGGCCGGAGCCGGATTTAAGATACTTTTCCAGACGCACGGCTGCTGTTCTATCGTGCAAAGCGATGCATGCCGCAATTTCCCAAGGCTTGAACTTGTTTGTGTGAATGGATTGTCCAGCGTTGTGTTCGGCGAGACGGTTGCGGCAGGTCGGCGGTTGATCCAACGTAAGTCTGCTTGGGTTGCGTGCTACTTCGGAGGAGGTATACGTAGTACATAAAGCCCGCCTTCGCTTGCTGTCCTGGCTTTGGGAATCGTAACATCGATCGGTTCATTTGTCACTATTAGTGCCATCTCCAAGGTGCTACGGCGGGCATCTGCCTTCGCGCGAGTGCGAAGGTAGTGGCTTCTGTATGTCTATCTCGGGCAGGCGAGGTCTACCGTAGCGCCGGTTTTGCGCGAAGGCAGATGGAGGCGGGGGGAGTTGAACCCCCGTCCGAAAAGCGCTACGGCTCGAAGCCTACATGCTTAGCTCAATTCCGTTTGTTTCGCCCGCCACGCTCAGAATGAGCAAGAAACGCGACCGGCTAGTCCGATTGGTTCTCGCCGTCTCGCCGCGGACCGAGACTTGACGGCCAGCCTACTGTGTGACGTTTCTTACTGGGCCCGTAGGCGAAGCCCAGGGAAACGAAGCAGCGCTAGTTTGAACTAGGCTGCAAGTGCCAATTCTTGATTGGCAGTTCTAGTTTTCCACCCGATTAAGGGCAGGTGGCGCCCTGCATGCCTTCGAGTCGCGACAGCTTCCGTCGAAACCGTGTCGCCCCCATGCCTCTATTTTAGCACGTTCCGGCCGCGCTCCCGCCAGCAGACATGTTCCCGGTGAATTCGCTTCTGGACACAGCGATGTGTGCGCGCCGGTGCGCTTCTAATCGTTCTGGCGCTTCTGAAAGGGGCGATTGGCTTTCGGTTTGCGGCTATCTTGATACACGGCCAGTTCGGCCTCGGTGACGCAATAGGTGCTTTCGAAACGTTGGTCCGGATGCGCTTCCAACTCGCTATGCAGCCTTAAGGAACAAATATCCGGGGCATCCTGGTAGCGCACACGGTGGGAAAGGAATGCCTCGTTGGCAATGGTCAGCGTATACTGGAGAGGTTCGGTCCCCTTCTCATGAACAGCAAAAAAATACTCGCGAAGCGATGAGGTCACTTTGAAGCCGACGTACTGTACGATCATTTGATTTTTCAACGGTCACCTATCGGGCGAATCCTCAGCCATCCCGCCCACGCCGACCGCTTCGATCGCGGCCATCGCTCTTCCGCTCGTAGACGCTGCGACCGGCGCTGCGGTCGTCCGCAGGAATGTAGCGATGAATGCGGCGTTACTGCAATGCAAACTGGGTAGGCTTTGCGGGTCAATCCCTACACACTTCAGCATACCATCGAATCAGCCGGTCCAGGCTTCTAAGCAAAAGTTCTGGTTTTTCGACGCGAAATGCGGCAATCCTGCTGAGATTCAATGAACCCGGCGAAGCGCCAGGGAAGTACCTTGTACGCTGACCTTCAGGTCATCGCCAGCCAGCGAGTAGCGCCAGATCACTGAAGCATCGGGGTTGCCGTCCTGCGGATGAGCAGCCGAACCGTAATAGCGTATGTTGATCGTCTCTTTCTCGACCGTATATTTGCAGGGACCTCCGACTTCCCGTCCTTGTATTCGCATTCCGGCGGAACAATCTCCCGACGGCAGGAACTCGACAACATAGCTGCCGTCGGCGCTACGCCACTTCCCAACGATCGGGTTCTGCGGCGTCATGCGGAGATCCGCGGGGCCGCACCCGATCTGACAGGCGGCGGCCACTAGGAGAAAAAGTGTGGTGATGGCCAGCTTCACTTGTGCGCCTCCTGAATCCATCCACGGACTGGCTTTCGCCGAACTTTAGCACGACTGGTGGGCCCCTCCTGTGGCGCATGCTTTAGCTTGCGCAGTTTCATTCAATAGTCCTGCTCCAAAGCACTCCGCAAGCTAAAGCATGCGCCACAGGAGAGTCGCCGCTTCTTGCCCGCGCAGGTTTAACAAGGACTCGAGATGACTTCAGAACCCGACCGCCTACCTAGCACTGCCGGAAGGCTTTGGAGGATCGATACCAAAGGCGCAGGCCCCGCCGAAATCTTCCCCGGAAAACGATTCGCCCAGGGCGTATTCACCGGGCGCCAGCCGGGCGAGCGGCGTCACTTTAAACGACAGTGCGCCAAGTTCCTTATTACGCGGATTTAATCCGTACTCCACTTTCCCGTAGCTTTGGACATCCACTGGAACATACGTCTTCGTCAGGAACCGCTTTCCATCCATCTCGGCAAGCTGCATGAGCCGCACCTGGCTCTTCAAACTTTCAGGCGTTCGCCCTGTCCAGCGAACGACAAACGTTAGCGGCTCGCTGCCCGAGAATCGGATCGGGGAAACGGCAGCACCGTCGATATACGAAGTAAAGAGTTGCCTTCCGAAACTCTCCATCTTGCCTTTCTTCATCCCCAGTTTCTTGACCACCTCTACCTCAGAGAGCGCGCCTGTGGCCGCATCGACGCGAAAGAAGACGCCTAATTGGGTGGGTTCTTGAGGCAGAATTTGCAGCGCCTTCGATGCCAATGGATTCGACGAGGCGATTGCAGCCGAAACCAGGAGGACAATAGATGCAGTATGAAGAAAGCTGCTTTTCACGAAGGCCTCCTAAGAAATCGATTTAGGCGCGGACCATTATCCCAATGATAACACTATTGATTGTGCTTTCTGGCTCTCAGTCGTTAAGATCATCATCTTGGAGCGGCCAGTGAGCGCGAACCGTTGGGTCAATATCGTGATTTTGCTTAGCGGAGCTTTAGTTGTGTTTGCGTCACTGCGTCTTGTTCTGCACCATCAGTACACGGTTCTCCACCGAGATTGGCGAATGGAACCTAAGCAGCAAATTTCCACGTTTGTCCTTCTGCTTAGTGGTATCTGGATATTTCTAGTCGGTCTTTACGGATTGGTTGGCAAGAAGGGAAGAGAAAATACCGGCCCTGAATAGGAGGCATGGGAATTTCAGAGGTCTTCTGTTTCATAAATTCCGGTGTAGCCAGCCATGCCGCAATCCTGCAACCAGTCCTGATTCGAAATAGATGTACGGACCCGCATACGCAAACTGCGTAGTCATCTCTGAACTGCTATTATTTCTCTCCGGGCAGGACTCGCCCACGCATTTATGTCCCATCCCGTTGCTCCTGTGAATAAGGCGAAAGACTCCGAGCGCATCGCCAAAGTGATCGCTCGCGCAGGGCTCTGCTCGCGCCGCGACGCGGAACGTTGGATTGCTGATGGGCGCGTGAGCGTCAATGGAACAACGCTGGCATCCCCGGCGTTCACCGTTGTGCCCAGCGACCGGATCGTCGTGGACGGCAAGCCGCTGCCTGCCCTGGAAGCGCCGCGCCTGTTTCTGTATCACAAGCCGGTTGGCCTGGTGACCACCGCGCGCGACGAAAAAAACCGCGCCACCGTGTTTGACAATCTGCCGCCGGGCCTTCCGCGCCTCATCAGCGTTGGCCGGCTGGATCTGAACAGCGAAGGCCTGCTGCTGCTCACCAACGACGGCGGCCTGGCGCGTTATCTCGAATTGCCGGCCAATGCGCTAGCGCGGCGTTACCGGGCGCGCGTGCATGGAGCGGTCACCGCCGCCGCTCTTGCGAAACTCGCCCAGGGCGTCACCGTTGACGGTGTGAATTACGGGCCGATTCAAGCGCGAATGGAACGCGAACAGTCCGGCGCCAACGTGTGGGTCTCTGTCACGCTGAAAGAGGGAAAGAATCGCGAAATCCGCAAGGTGATGTCGCATCTCGGCCTGCAAGTGAGCCGCCTGATCCGCACGGTCTATGGCCCTTTTGAATTGGGCGACCTGCCGCCGGGATCGGCGCAGGAAATCAGGCCGGACGTGCTGAGGGCCAAACTCAAAGGCTACTTCTCGTAGGCGGGAATTTTCCAGTAGGACAGGCTTCAGCCTGTCTGCTTTCTTTCGCGCAGGGCAAGATCAAAACCAGACAGGCTGAAGCCTGTCCTACGTTTGATTCGCGTAGCAGTTCTCTGTATCCTGCGTGTATCTCGGAACGCCGTGCCCGTGCAAGCGCCGACCATCGGACCTAAGTTGATCTGAGCTGATCTGAGTTGCTCCGGACCGGGAAACTGTGCAGCGCCCATCCGTCGGGGATGCGGAGAATCGGAGGTTCATCATGCGTCGGGTTCTTATCGTGATTGGAAGCATCGTGGCCATAGTGCTGGTCTGCGCCGGGATCTTTGTTGCCACCTTCGATGTGAACCGCTATCGCGGCACGATTCAAACGCAACTCGAACAGCACCTGGGCCGCAAGGTCGCCCTGGGCGACATGCATCTGCACCTCTTCCCGCCGAGCTTCAGCGCGCAGGATTTGTCCATCGCCGAGGATCCGGCATTCTCCCCGGACAAATCATTCGTGCAGACGCAGGAGTTGGACGTGGCCATAAAACTTTTGCCGCTCCTTAAAGGTGGCGTCGAAATCGATTCGCTGACTCTGAAGCGTCCCACCGTGGAGCTGATTCGCAACGAACAAGGCGTGTGGAATTTCTCTTCGGTTGGCCAATCGGCGCAACCTGCTGCGCCCAGCTCTTCGAGTTCCTATCAGGTTTCGCTGGCTAAGCTGGCGATCACCGATGGACAGGTCGCGCTCACCGACTTGCAAGCCAAGAAGCCGCGGGCAGTTTATGACCACATCGATATCCGCGTCACGGATTTCGCGCCCAATTCAGCGTTCTCGTTCGATGTAGCCGCTCATCTGCCGGGGGCGGGAAACCAGCAAATCCGATTGCAGGGCCAGGCCGGACCGATCGTCGCGGGGCAGCCCGCCTCCACGCCGTTTCACGGCACGCTCGATCTGCAGCAGGTGGCCATCGCGGGCCTGCAGAAGTTTCTGGATTCGCCGGCGATGGAAGGCACCGATGGAGTGCTGTCCGGGCAGACCAAGCTTGGCAATGAATCGGGCAAGCTGACCGCCAGCGGCCAGATGAATGTGCAAGACGCCAAAGTCCATGGCCTCGCTCTGGGGTACCCGATTTCGATGGACTACGACATCACCGACGATCTCCCCGCCGATTTGCTGGCGATTCGCACCACCACCGTGAAGCTTGGCAGCATGCCGATTTTGCTGAGCGGCACGGTGAATACCAAGCCCACGCCACCGCAACTGGACATGCATGTGAAGGTCAACAGTGTTTCAATCACGGACGCAGCCAAGCTGGCGGCAGCCTCCGGCGTGGCTTTTTCGCCGGGTGCAACGATCGTTGGAAATATCAGCGCCGATGTCCAGGCGAAGGGACCGGCTGACAAGCCGGCGTTGAGCGGAACTTTTTCCGGGAGCGACGTCCAGATCAGCGGAAAAGAGATTCCTCAGCCGGTGTCGGTGAAATCCATCAACATGGCGTTCACACCTACCGACATTCATTCGGACAATTTCAATGTGACTTCCGGCGGGACCACCGTCGGCGCGCAATTCTCCGTTCGCGACTACCAGTCAAAATCTCCGCTGCTGGACGCGACCGTCCGCGCCCCCAACGCGGCGCTGCCGGAAATTCTGTCGATGGCCAAAGCCTACGGCGTGACCGGGCTGGACAAGATCAACGGGACGGGAAAGCTCAGCATCAATCTGCACGTCGCAGGTCCCGTGCAGGCCATGACTTCCGCGAATAAAATTGCGTTGAACGGGACCATCGCCGGCAGTGACCTGCAGTTCAGCGGAAAAGAGATCCCGCAGCCGGTGCAGATCAAGGCGGTGAATCTGACGCTCACGCCCACGGACATTCATTCCGACAATTTCAACGTGACCACGGGCGGTACGACTGTCGCCACGCAATTTGCCGTGCGCCAGTATCTGGCCAAATCGCCGACGGTGGACGCCTCGGTGAAAGCCGTCAACGCCGGACTCACGGAAGTGCTGGCGCTGGCGAAAGCGTACGGCGTTCAGGGGCTCGACAAGATCAGCGGGGCCGGGACGCTCAGCATGGACCTCAAAGCGGCAGGTCCGGTCGCCGCGATGACTTCGGATGAACTGACCAAGGCTCTGAACGGCACGCTCAATCTGAATTTCAAGGACGTGCGCTATACCGGAACCGACATCGGCTACCAGCTGGCTTCGATCGGCGGATTTTTGAAGTCCGGCCAAAAAGACCAGGGAGCCACCAACATTTCGAGCTTGACCGGCAATATCGCCGTCACCAGCGGCGTCGCCCAGACCAGCAATCTGCTGGCAACGCTCGATATCGGCAACGTCAGCGCCGCCGGCACCGCGAACCTGGTCAACCAGGCGCTGAACCTGCACACGACGGCGGTGTTGTCCAAGGATTTCAGCCAGCGCGCCGGGGGAACCAGCGTCGGCGGCTTCATGAACACCACGCTGTCCAATAGCAATGGGGAGCTGGTGATCCCCGCAATCGTGACTGGAACCATATCGAGCCCCAAATTCCTCCCCGACGTGCAAAAGATCGCTCAGATGAAGTTGAAAGGATTGGTGCCGAGCCTCAGCAATCCCGGCGGCGGCGTGGCAGGAATTCTGGGAGGGTTCCTGGGACAGAAGGGCGCGGCGCAGAATTCGCAACAGCCGCAAGGAACGCAGCAGCAGCCACAAACAAATCAACAACAGCCGCAACCACAGGATGCCGTTCAAGGCATCATCGGGCTTTTTGGAAAGAAGAAGCAGCAGCAACAAACGCCGCCGGCGAAATAGCCGCGGTATGGATCTCAACGCGAGCCTTTTCACTCGGCCGTGCTGCGCGACGCAGGCCCTGATGCGCGGGCCGAAACCCTTCACCGATGCGGAGTTGACACCCCTCGCAACGGTTCCGATAATCGCATTTGGGGCCGACCCTCGGGAGGCGTACGGGTATGGCGGCAGATCCAAATTCAGTCGACCAGGTAGTCTCGCGGACGCTGCGCGATAACCTGGAGAAAATTCAACGCACCGCGGACGAACTGCACCAGGCGGTCAACGATATGGTGTCCGCATGCGCCAGCAGTCGCGCCAGTAATGCTCTGCCCCCCATGGTGCGCGCCCAGACCGCCGCGGCATCGCTTTCCGCGACGCTCGAAGTTCTTTCACGATTTGTGACCAGCGCTCTGCAACCGGCCATGCGGCTGCCGTTTGAGCCGGAGATTCTGCGGGTTCCATCCATGTCCGTGCCCCAGGCCACTCCTTTCGAACAGCGGCTGCCTGCGCCGCCCGCTCCGCCCAGTGCGGTTTTCGAGCAGCCTCCCCCGGCGCCTCCGCATCCAATAGAAGACATTCCATGGGTTGCGCCCGCGTCTGCAGCGCCGGCCCCGCCCGTGTCGGAGAATCCGCTCCCGGTCGAACCGATTCCCGCGATTGCGGAAGCCCATTCGCCCGTCGAGGTTCCCGAGTTTTCGGAGATGCCTCCGGTTGCGGAAACGCTTCCGGCAGTGGAGACGCCCGCGGCGGCGGAAACGTCGCCGGCGATGGAGATGCCTGCTGTCTCGGAGCCCGCTCCGGTGGTCGATACTTCCCACTGGAACGAACCGGCGCCAGTCTTCGAGCCAGTGCCGGAGGCAAGTGAGACCGGCTTCAGCCTGTCAGCCCTGGATGCGGAAGGGCCTGCATTTTCCGAAACGGAGCATCAGGTTGAGCAGGGAGAATCGGCGCCCGCTTTTAATCTCGACATGCTGCCCCCGGAGGAGCAAGAATTGCACCGGCGCGCTTTCCGCGTCGCCAAAGTTTCCATGCAGGACATCAAGATGCTGCGCCCGGAAGATGTGCGCATGGGCCGCGAGAACAAGGATTTGTGTTTCAGATTGCGTGATGACATTGAAAAGGCTCACAAAGAATACGATCGCCGATTCCAGGCCATTCAATCGCATCCGGTCGACTATTTTTATGACTGGATGGTGGAAATTCTGGGCGGCGGAGATCCGCAAGCGCTTGGCGAGTATCCCTACCCGACTGCCGTCCTGCGCCGGTAGTGCGAAAGCACTTGCCGGGAAGACTGTCTCCTTCCATATTCTTGCTGGAGTTGTAGCCGTGGTGCTGTGCGGGATCGTTGCGCCTGGAGCGCGCGCGCAAGCCCCCGCGCCCGCCAAACCCGCGAAGAAGCACGCCGCGAAATCAGCCGCGAAGCCTGAGGCCGCTGATAAGCCCGTGGCCACTCCAGCGGTTTCCGGAACGGACATCCTTGAAAAGCAGTTGGCGCAACTGGCACGCGCGCTGCGCAATCAGCCGAACGCCACGACGTACGCGGCGCTCGCCGGATTTGCCACGCGCAACTCCAAGAACGAAGCCGGCGCCCGCGCCGCGCTGGCCCTCGGCTATTACGACCTGACCCGCGACAAACCCGATCTGGCTCTCGGCTGGCTGCGCAAGGCTGTCGGCGACAAACTGCTGCGTGACTACGTGCTGTACTGGCAGGCGCAGGCCTCTCTCGCCCTCGGACAAAAGGAAGAAGCGCTGGAGCAGTTTCACAGCATGCTGCGCGATTTTCCGGACAGCGCTATGACCGAACAGGCGGTGAACTCTCTCGCCGAAACCGCGCTGGCCATCGGCAAGGGTGACGACGCTCTCGCCGCCCTCAACGCCTATCCCAACACCAGCTCGAAACCCGCGCTGCTCTTCTTGCGCGCGCAGGCGCATGAAGCGGTGTCCGCTGCGAAAGGCGAGCCCCGCGTGGCCGCCGCCGCGGATTACCTCGACGTTTACTATCGCTTCGCTCTGAATGACGAAGCCAAGGCGGCGGGGCAGAGAATTCCCGCGCTGCAATCTTCGCTGGGCGAATCGTTTCCCGGCGTCCCGCTGCAAACGCAGATCGCGCGCGCCGAGGCCTTCTATACCGCCAAGCGCTGGCGCGATGCGAGCACGGAATTTGCCAGCTTGCTTCCGAAATTATCGGGCGTCGATCACCAGCGCGCCGACCTGCGCATTGTGCAGTGCGAAGTGGAACTCGGCGGGAAGCTGGATCAGTTGAGCGCAATTTCGCTGACCGACCCGGAGCTGGATGCCGAGCGTATTTTCACCATCGCCCAGGCGCATCGCGGGCTGAAGCTCGAATCGCAATTGCTCGACGACGTGGACCAGCTTTCCAAGCGATACCCGCAAAGTTCCTGGACCGCGGACGCCCTGTTTGGCGCGGGCAACTTTTATTGGGTGAACCTCGATCGCGCGCGCGCTGCGGATTTTTATCACCGCTCGCTGGTGATTTCTCCCGATGGCCGGAACGCACCGACCGCTGCATGGCGCCTGGCCTGGACCGCCTACCTTGACCGCAAGCCGGAAGCCGCGGACATGCTGGAATCCTACGTGCGCCAGTTTCCGAATTCGAGTTACATCCAGGACGCGCTCTACTGGTTGGGCCGCGCGTACGAGCGCTCCGGAAACACGGACCGCGCGCGAAATTTTTATCTGGCCGGCGCCAACCGATTTCCGCTGACCTATTTCGGAGCGAAATCCGCCGAGCGCCTGCGCCCTGAGCCCGAAGGCATCGGCTCTTCGCCCGCCAATCCCGCGGAATTTGTTTCGCTGGTCATTCCGCCCGCGCCCCCGCTACCGCAGATGGATGCGCCGATTGCCGTAGCCGCGCAGGACCGCCAGGCTCGGGCCCGCGCGCTCAGCGACATTGCCTTCGATTCTTCCGCGGAGCTGGAGTATCGCGCCGCCTATGCCGCGACCCATGTGCCGAAATTCCTGATCGATGCCGGCAGCGCGGCGATCGCGGCAGGGCACTACGGCGCGGGCATGGCAGCGGTGCGGCAGGCCATTCCTCAGTTGGAGGCGCGGCGCATCGCCGACATTCCGAATGATGCGTGGCGCGCGGCCTTCCCGCTTCCTTACGAGCCCAACGTGCGCAGCGCGGCGGCGCACAATCAGATCGATCCCATGCTGGTGGCGGGGCTGATCCGCCAGGAGTCGGCCTTTGAATCGAAGGCCATGTCCCACGCCGGTGCCATCGGCCTGATGCAAGTGGAGCCCACCACGGCGCGAAAATTGGCGCGCGAATTAAAAGTGCGATATGCGCGCTTCCGTTTGACCGATCCGGGTTACAATCTTCAACTCGGTTCGCGCTATCTGGCCAACCTGATCCAGTCATTCATGACTCCGGAAGCGGCCCTGGCTGCCTACAATGCCGGAGAGGATCGCGTGGTGCAGTGGACGACGGGCCAGAATTATCTCGAGACGGCGGAGTTCGTGGAATCCATTCCGTTCACCGAGACCCGGGAGTACGTGCAAATCGTGATTCGCAACTCACAAGTTTACCGCACCGTCTACGGCGCATCGCCCGCGGCCAAGCCCGAGCAGGCGCACCTGGGAAAACGCGCCTCGGTTAAAACCGTGGCCGTTCATCCCCCCGCCGCGGAAACGCATCCCGCCAGTTCGGGAGAAAGCCGTTGAGCGCGCCGCAAAGCACAGGACCGGCTGCTGGTGAAGCATCGATCCGTGGAGCCGGCCAGGTTCCCGCCGCGCTGCAACGAAAACTTTCCGACAAGGCTGAGCGCTTCACCGAATCGGTGATTCGCGAAATGACGCGCCTCGCGCAGCAGCATGACGCCGTCAACATGGCGCAGGGATTTCCGGATTTTCCAGCCTCCGAAGAAGTGAAGGAAGCGGCCCGCCGGGCCATCACCGACGACGTCAACCAGTACGCCATCACCTGGGGCGCCAAGGAATTGCGCGACGCCATCGCCCGGAAGTTCGAGCGCACCCAGGGAGTGCGCGTCGATCCCGAGCGCGAAATCACCGTCACCTGCGGCTCGACCGAAGCCATGATGGCCACCATGATGGGCATCATCAACCCTGGCGACGAGGTGGTGATTTTCGAGCCGCACTATGAGAATTACGGCCCCGACGCGATTCTTTCCGGCGCTACGCCGCGCTTCGTGCAGTTGCAGCCGCCCCACTGGAATTTCGACCGCGAAGAACTCACCCGCTCCTTCGGCCCCAAGACCAAAGCCATCATCCTGAACACGCCGAACAATCCCACGGGGAAAGTTTTTTCGCGCGAAGAGCTCGAGTTCATCCGCGACCTGTGCGTGCGCTGGAACTGCTACGCCGTCACCGATGAAATTTACGAGCACATTATTTTCGACGGTGAAACGCATATTTCCATGGCCTCGCTCGACGGCATGCGCGACCGCACCATCACCATCAACGGCCTCTCCAAGACCTACAGCGTCACCGGATGGCGCGTCGGCTGGGCCATCGCGCCGCCTGACGCCTCCGTCCCCATCCGCAAGGTGCACGATTTTCTGACTGTGGGCGCGGCTGCTCCGCTGCAACAGGCCGGCGCCGCCGCGCTGGAACTCCCGGCCAGCTATTACAACAAGCTCGCGGAGATGTACCGCGTGAAGCGCGACCGCATGCTGGCCATCTTGGCGGACGCCGGTTTCCGCTGCTTCAAGCCCGCCGGCGCGTACTACATCATGACGGACATCTCCGATTTCGGTTATCCGGACGACCTGGCGTTCTCGCGTTACCTTGTGGAAAAAATCGGAATCGCCGTGGTCCCGGGCTCCAGCTTCTACTACAACGCGGCGATGGGCGCGCGCCAGGTTCGCTTCACCTTCTGCAAGAAAGAATCCACGCTGGCCGCCTGCGCGGAAAAACTGGCAAAGCTGCGGCGCAAATAGGTTCGGGTAGCACAGCGACTTTTTCCGGGCTAGGAAAAAACGTTTCGTTTTGTCATTCTGAGCGAAGCGAAGAATCTCTCTTCGATTTACGCGCCGGAAAAAACCACGGAGGGATTCTTCGCTTCGCTCAGAATGACAGCTTTTGAATTTTCCCGCGGCCTGTAAAGAGTTGCTGTTACACAAAACAGAAACTCATTCGGGCACGTGCCCATGAAATCACCACTGGCGCGCACTTCCAACGCTATCCTTCACATGCTGCTCGGCGGAATTGTGTTCTGGACGCCCAATGTTGCAGTGCACTGGGTTCGGGGTTACCGGTTTACGGTCTATGACGCGATCGCCCTCGCGCTGATCCTGCCCGCGCTGACGTATTTATTTTTTCGTGTGCTGTGGTCGATGGTGGGAAAACAAGGCAGCCGGCTTTCTTCGGCGCTCTTCGCGGTTCTGGGAATCTGGATTGCCGGGCCTTCGATGCTGACCTTCAGCGAGACGTTTTGTGGAGGCGGGCTTTCTCAGCCGGGCGCCTGGCACTTCTTTGTATTCGGCACGCTGCTGTTTCCGTTGTTTACGCTGATCCTCTCCACCTATGACGGCGCTCTCTTCGCGGTTCTGCTGGCGACCGTCTTGCTCCCGGTCTTCGCGAACTTCCGCTTCAAGAGAAGCGCCGCGGCCCTGAAGCTCGATCCCAGCTATGCCTCAGGAGCGCCGTCCGGACGGTCACCCAAATAGATCGAAAATAAAACGGTTCAGTTTCCGGACATCATTTTCGCGGAAACCGACGGCACGACTTTTCCGCCCTGCCAGACCGCGGAAAGTTTTTCCGTGTTGTGAATATCGTCCAGCGGATTTGCATCCAGCACCATGAAATCGGCTTTCCGGCCGGCCTGCAAGGTCCCGAACTCTTTCGCGCCGCCCAGTATTTCCGCGTTGGTGCCGGTGGCCGCCACGATGGCCTGCATCGGCGTGAGGCCGGCCTCGACCATCAACTGCAACTCGCGATGCTCAAAGTAGCCGGGGAAGCGGGTGGGAATTCCGGAATCGGTGCCGAACGCGATTTTCACGCCGTTATCGGAAAGCGTCTTGAGATTTTTCTTGGCCATTTCGAGGCCCGCGCGGTATTTCGCGATGTCCGGATCGCTGCGGCCCTTTTCCACATTTTCCGGGCTGCGAACCTTGGCCATCGCTTCAGGCGCGTATCCCATCTTGAAGAATGGATCGTCCAGCCATTTCAGATTGTCGGCGTATGCGAACAGGACTTCGTCGCGCACCAGCGTGGGGATCAGGAAAATATTGCGCGCTTTCATCTTCTGCATCAGGTCCGCGTCCACAGCCTGGTCGCGGATGCTGTGCGCGAATCCGTCGAGGCCGGCAGCCAGCAGGGCCTTGGCGTCCGCCAGGTAATATTCATGAGCGAAAACGCGGGTGTGCTCCTTGTGCGCTTCATCGATGATGGCCTGGTAGATCTCCGGTTTCATTTTTGTGCCGTGGCCCAGGCTGTCGTCTACCCACATTTTAACGAAGTCCGGATGATGCACCGACTGCGCGCGCACGTCGGCGCGGGCTTCGTCGGGAGTCTGCGGGCGGTAGCGATGGTCCTTCCCGGTGGGTTTGCCTGTGTATTCCACAAATCCGTGGCCTGCCGCAAACAGGCGCGCGCCGCCCAAAGTTCCGGCGCGCTGCGCGTCGCGGATCTTGAAAATTTCGTCTTCATCCTGCCCGAAAGAGGCCACCGTGGCGACGCCGTAAGACAGGTACTTGTTTGCCTGGTTGATCACGTTTTCCTGTGTATATTGATCGGCCACATCGGCGCCGTTGACAGAAAGCCCGAGGTGCCCGTGCAGATTGATCAGAGCGGGCATGATGGTCTTGCCGCTCATGTCTTTCACGTCGGCGTCCTTGGGAATGGAGACGCTCCCCGCTTTCCCAGCTGCGGTCACGCGATCGCCCTCAATCACCAGTACGGAATTTTCCACGGCGGGCCGCCCGGTACCGTCGATCAGCCGTGCACCCTTCAGCACCACCGGCCGCGCCTTGGTTTGCGCGCGAGCGCCGGAGCTAACGAAAAGAGCCGCCACAAAAACACCCAGCATTACCAAACTGCGCGAACGAAACGCCGATTTCATTTTCGTGCCTCCTGGCTGGATCCCCGGCTCATTTCGCGAGGGTAATGGATTCCACCTGAATGATCTTGGTTTTTGCGTCCAGCGTGCCGACGACGCTCACTTTTTTGGCCACCAATTTTTCCGCCGTTTGCTGGTCGCTCAAAACGTAGGATTCCTTGCCGTCATACAGAACGTACGACGAACCGTGATCGCTGTTGCAGGCCTTGGCGCATTCGGCATCCGTCGGCCCCATGCGCATCTGGGAATGATCCCCTTTGTCGCACATGCTGTCGGTAATGATGCCGGCGAAGGTCTGTTTGGCCGGGGCCGCGGCCAGCGCCACGGCCATCGCCGCGAAAAGTGGGAGCGCCCAATATTTCATGGTTCTTTTTCTCGAGTCTCCGGGAAATGCTTATTCGCCCGGAGTCATGACATGCGCGGTGGAGGTGCCCGGATTCATCAGCCACACGCCGTCGTCCCGGCGCTTGTCGGGAATCCCGGTGGATTGCGCGGTGGCGCCCGGCAGGGCAATGGTCATGTGCATCCGGGCGTGTTCGCGGTCGACGCCCATCGCGTGGTACCACACCGATCCGTATTCCGGCTTCACGCGCGTTCCATCTTTTTCCGCCGCATCCACCAGCGCCTGGGTCTTGGCCTTGTCGCCTCCCGACTCGAACTTCAGGCTCTGCGCAACGCGGTCAAGATTGCCGAGGCTGGTGCACTCGATTGAGAACGGCTGCTGCTCCGGAAGGCCCGAGCGGTCGTAGCAGACCAGGCGGTTGGTTCCTTTTCGCAGCGTGTCGTAGGTGAAGTCCGATTTCCACTTGATGACCGTCGCGCCATCGCGCAGATTCGCCGGCGCTGCGACCAGGGCTTTGTCGATGTCCGGCGAAGCGTCCTGCGCCAGGGCGCCGGTCGATGCCAGCACGATTCCGCCCAGAACTGTGAGGAGAATGCGTTTCATTCGTGACCTCCAATAAAACTGCGTTCAATTTTTTGGGTACTGTGAGCGGGAGTATAGCACTTCAAACTGGCAATGTCCGTCTGTTGCCAAACTGGCGTGAGTTTAGGGCGCGCGACGCCCTCGCTAGTGGACCGGAACTTCAATGTAATGGAACGGCGCATCGATATCCTTGTACCAGTGAATGGTGTCGGGAGGAACCAGGTAGATGTCCCCTTTGCTGACGCGGTAGGATTCGCCGCCCTGGATCGGATGTCCGGCGGACTTGTCCGACCCCGGAGCTTTCGCGTTTCCGCCGATCACCAGTGTCGCCGATCCGCTGACCACGTACACCACGGCCGTAAAGTCCTTGTGGCTGCAGCCCTCGGGTTTGCACGCGGCCTTGCCGGAATCGCGGCTGTGCGTGGAAACGTTGTACGTTCCTTCGCTGGATGTGTGAGTCCACACCACATCGCTGCCGCCGTTGGCGGTCGCCTTGGCGAAGGACGCTTCCAGTTTTTCGTGATCGATCACCGTAATCACACCCGGAGTTGAGTTTCCCTGCGCGATGGCCTTGCCGTGCCACGCCGCGCCGATCACCACCACCGCCAATCCTGTCAGGACGGCAACTCGAATGTTCAACATGCTGGTCGTGCCTCCAATTTCCAATCGCAGTGAGTGCAGAACTTCGTTCCCGATGTTTCAGGATTGGACTTCAAACGGTGGTCTTGTGTCAACTGCGGCCCAAGTAGGACAGGCTTCAGCCTGTCAGGTTTAGAGTTATGCGCGACGCGAAACAAAACCAGACAGGCTGAAGCCTGTCCTACTGAATCTCCGCTCGCGGCGCGCTTCCTATGTTAGAATCCGCCGCGAAATCATAGGAGCATCCGAATGGCCATGGAATTGGACCTCATCGCCCCCGGCACGCTGCTGGAGGCAAACGGACACGGCGCCGCCGTCGACATTCGCTCGAGCGCAACCCGCACTTTTTTCTGCACCATGATGATTCGCGAGCAGATCGAGCAGGAATCGGTGGACGTTGCCATCTGGGGCTCGGCGGACGGAGAAAACTGGGGCACTCAGCCCGTGCTGAAATTGCCGCAGCAATTTTATCGCGGCGAGACGCGCGCCGTGCTGGAGTTGACGCTGGTTCCGGAAGTGAATTTTATTCGCGCCGCCTGGGAACTGAATCGCTGGGGGCGCGTCGCTCCCACGCCAATGTTTGTTCTCGGCTTGCATCTGGCCGAAGTTCCCGCCATGCCGCTGCCCGCCTCGCTGGCTCACGCTACGTCGACGAAATAACCGCGGAAACAAACTCATTCGATTTTGTCATTCTGAGCGCAGCGAAGAATCTCTCTTCGATTGCAGAGACCAGGAGAGATTCTTCGCTGCGCTCAGAATGACAGTGCTTTGGGTTAATTTTTTTCGGGCTGAAATTTAAAAATTAAAGGGGTAAGAAGCTACGGTCGGTTGCTTCTTGGTGGTCGCTTCCTACCCCCCCGAGTGGTCTTGCCTTCATGGACGCGTTTCCCGCCCGGCAGGTTACATCTTAATGAAAGATTTATGGCTTTACTTTCCCGCGTGGCACGGCTGGCCCGGGGCTATAGCAGTCATTGATTGGGGGTAGGGGCCGGCAGCGACGGCAGGCCGGAGGTGTCTGGCGCCAGCCCCCGGAAATTCTGGTCCTTGTCCGGGGCGGCATCCGGATCGGCGTCGTCATCGTCCGCCTTGTCGTCGGCGCCATCCGCGGAGTTTTTTTGCGCCGTCAGCAGGTTCTGGGCATGCTCGCGGGTCTTGCGCGCCTGGTCCGCTTCCGGGCCGTTGGGAGACAACCGCAGGTAGTCGTTCAGGTCCCGAATCAGCGCGGAGTAATCCTTGCGCTGGATATGGATGTTGGCGAGCAACAGGTAGACCGGAGGATTATCGGGCATCAGATCGCGGGACTGCTGCGCTGCTTTTTCGGCGTCTTCAGGTTTTTTCAGCGCGTTCAGCGCCCGCGCCAACTCGAACGGGCCGCGCCAGGATGTGGAGTCGGCGGCGATTCCCTGACGGGCGGCTTTCTCCGCGTCGTCGAAGTGCTTGCCGTCCGTCAGGAGACCGGCCAGCGTGAAGCTGGCGTCCGCGTACTGGCCGGAACTGAGTTCGATGGATTTTCGGAGCGCTTCTTCCGCTGCGGGCATTTGCTGCAGTTGATAGTAAGCGCTGCCTTCTTCCGCATAGGCCTCGTAGTAGGTGGGGAAATCCTTGATGGCCAGCTGAAATTGGGCGATGGCCGCGCGGTAATCCGATTTCAGGTAGATCAGACTCATACCCTTTTCAAATTCGTCGTGCGCCTTGTGCGGGACGCTGAGCTGGTGGGCCGAGATGGACATCTGCACCGCCGGCTTGACGGTTTTGGCGGTCCGCGGGAGAAAAATGGACATGCCGATGTGGCTGCCTTCGTTGATGGAAATGGTCTCGCGGAAGGCCTCGTAGTCTCTCGCGGTAATTTCCAGGATGTAATCGCCGTTGGTCAATCCGTCGAACTGGAAGTCGCCGTTGGACCGCGTAAAGGCAGTGTTGACCGTGGGCCCGGTCAACAGCTTCAGGGTCACCGAAATATTTTCCATGGCATGGTGATCGGTCTCATCCCGGACGGAGCCGCCGATGCTGAACATGGCGCGGCGATTCGGCGTGCTTTGTGAGTTTTGTGTGATTTGGGAATACCCGGGCAAGACACCAAAGGCCAGCAGGAAAAGCATTACCGGCACTCGGCGAAAAAACATAGCCCCTCCGATGGGCGGGGAAGGTGGCTGAACCCGATTCTAGCACGCCTCGCGAGGAACGGTGCAAGCGCGCGGCGCGAGGTAATTACGGCCACCGTGATCGCATCGGCCTGCATGATGTCATCTCACAAAATGCGCTTTGTGGGTCGCGGCTTCAGCCGCGACTTTCAGGCCCGAAAACAAGGGCTTTAGCCCCTGCGCAGCGATTGAGCTCCGGGTCTACCCATTCATGGCTTATGGCTTCTAGTTAGTCGTTCAGATCCACCGTCTGCAAATATTGCGGCAGCGCCACGCGCCACTTGAATGCCGACTCGATTTTGGATTTGAGCGCCGCCGAAGCTTGCGGCTCCCCGTGGGTGAGATAGGTCTGCCGCGGCGGCGCTGGCAGGCCGCTGAGCCAGCGCAGCAGTTCGCTCTGCCCGGCATGCGCGGAAAATTGCCGCAGATTGATGACCTCCGCCGCCACCGGAACATCCTCGCCGTGAATGCGCACGCTTTTCGCGCCCTCTTCGAGCGCGCGCCCCCGGGTGCCCTCGGCCTGAAATCCGGCGAGGAGAATGGCGTTTTTCCGGTCGGGCGCCAGGCGCGCGATGTGATGAAGCACGCGCCCGCCCGTGGCCATGCCGCTGGCGGAAACGATGATGGCCGGCGTGCGCACGCCACTAATTTTTTTGGAGTCATCTACCGTGCGCATGAAGTGCACGGTATGGGCGTCCAGCGGGTTCCCGGTTTTTTCCGCCGCTGTAAAATCGGCGTCGTGGTCTTCGTGGTGCCGCAGATACAACTCGGTGACGCTGATGGCCATCGGGCTATCCACGAAAACCGGAAGGCGCGGAATGAGGTTCGAGTCCTCCAGCTTGCGGATGATGTACAGAATGGATTGCGTGCGGTCCACGGCGAATGCCGGGATCACGATCTGCCCGCCGCGCTTGGCCACGCGGTTGATCACCTCGGCCAGCGCGTCCGCCTGCGAGCCAGCGGGATGGTCGCGGTCACCGTACGTCGATTCGCACAGCAGAACGTCGCAGCGTGGCGGCGCTTCCGGATTTTTCAGGATGCACTGGTCGTAGCGCCCGACGTCGCCGGAAAACAGCACCACCATCTTCTTGCCGTTTTCGGTGATGGTCAGCTCCAAGCTGGCCGAGCCGAGAATGTGCCCGGCGTCGTGAGGCCGCACAGTGAACTGCGGCGAGATGGTAAAGGAATCCGCGCGCGGGATCTCGCGCAGCGCGTTCACCACCGGCCCCACGTCTTCCGAGGAGTAGAGCGGCAGCGGCGTGGCATGCTTGCTGAATCCGCCGCGTTTCGCGGTCGCCGCATCTTCTTCCTGCAGGTGCGCGGAATCCGCCAGCAAAATATTGCATAGCTCGATGGTGGCCTTGTCGGCGTAAATCGGCCCGCGGTACCCGTCGCGAACGAGCCGCGGCAGGTAGCCGGTATGATCCAGGTGCGCGTGGGTCAGCACGCACCAGTCAAAGGTCTCCGGTTTTTGGGGCAGGGGATTCCAGTTGCGCAGGCGCAATTCTTTCAGCCCTTGAAAGAGCCCGCAGTCGATCAGCAGCTTTTTTCCTTCGGCCTCCACCAGGTATTTCGATCCTGTAACGGTTCCCGCGGCGCCTAGAAATGTGAGTTTGGGCATAGGGGTGACATTCTACGGGAAGATTTTCCGTTTGCGAGCGGGAAAGAGTGGCGCATGCTTTAGCTTGCGCAGTCTGGATTTTGCACGACATCAACCCCGCAAGCTAAAGCATGCGCCACAGGCAACCCAGTGGAATTCGCCGCCCGGATTCGTTAAGATGTTTGCGGTCTGCCAAACCATCTGTAAGGCGTTCCTGTTTTGTGACGGGCGTGTAGCTCAGCTGGGAGAGCGCATCCATGGCATGGATGAGGCCGCAGGTTCGATCCCTGTCACGTCCACCAATTTTTCTGGAACAAGTTTTTTCTTAAGCCAACCGAAAGGGGGCGCTATCAGGGCGCCTCGCACATGGGTGTACCGGCACGGGCGTGCTGGCTTCGCGGTTTATTCCAGCACCTTCGCGGCAAACGTGGCGAAGGAACCTTCCTCCACGGCGTAAGTATTCTCGATCGGGTTGCAGCACACTTCGCAATCTTCCACGTACGTCTGCCGCCGGACGGAGAGATCCAGCACCATCGAAATTTCTTCCCCGCAATACGGGCACTGGAAAAAATGCTCCAACGAAGGTGATCTCTTTTTCTTAAGGTTTTTCGAGCCGCGCCGGCCACCGGGCGTCTAAATGGTTGCGGGCAAACCCAAAACGTTGTCATTCTGAGCGAAGCGAAGAATCTCTCCGTGTTTTTTCTATTGTGCTCCAATCGAAGAGAGATTCTTCGCTTCGCCTCGGCGCAAGTCCTGGGTGCGAGCGCTCAGAATGACACCACAGGTTTTTCCGCAACCCGTCAAGCTGGCGCGCCCTTGCTGATCTACTTGCCGGCGGTCGCCGATTTTTCGCGGAGCGCGGTTGCCTCGGCGATCGCGTCCGCCAGCTTCTGCCATTCAAATTTTTCGTTCTTCGCGATGCTTAGTGAAAATTCGGCGATAGCCTGCGCCAGCCAATCCTGCCTTCGCGCGGTGGCCAAAGCCGTCCAGGGCTCCAGGCCGGCGTCGGCAACGGCCTCGGCGGCTTCGCACATTTCTGCGGCGCGCCGTTTTCCGTGCTCCGCCACGCGGCTGATCAAATAGTCCGGCAAGTCGCCGCTCCAGCCCATGTCCGGGTACGTCGCCGCAAGAGATTCGAGCACAAGTTTTTCCGCGCCGTACCGCCGCGCCGTGAACATCGATTCGACGGTGATCGCCTCGAGGCCCTTGATAATAATGCTGCGGCACATTTTAATCGCCGACGCGACTCCCACTTCTTCGCTCACTGGCCGCACGTTCATGCCGATCGATCGTAACCGCTCGGCGGCTGCCGCGCTATGGGCGCCGCCCAGCAGCATCGGCACTTTCAGCCGCTGCGGGGAGACCGGCGCCATCACCGCGGCCTCCACGAACGCCGCCGGCGAATCCTCCAGAATCACGGCGATCCCGCGCTTCGTTTCCGGCGAGACCGAATTGATGTCCAGATAAATTTGTCCGGCCTGAAGAAACGGAGCCGCATTCTGGGCCACGTCCGCGGCGGAAGAAGCGGTCACCGCCGAGATCACCAGGTCGGCGCCCTTCAACGCCAGTTCCAGCGTATCGACCGCGCGGACGGCGGCGGCCTGCGCCTTTTCCAGCATGGCGGATCGCGAAGGTTCCCCTTCCAGCAGAAGATCGAACGTCGAAACGTCATATCCGCCACTGGCCAGGTCACGGCCCAGGATCCCGCCGGCCTCCCCGAATCCAATAAGCGCAATTTGTCGAATCGAATTTGCATCCATAAAACCAGTCCTCTCGTCGTGCTCGGGGGCAGCGCGCGTGGCTCGCTGTCCGACATGCAGGCATGTTAGCTCCGACCACGCCGGCCTGTGAACACGATTATTTTGCTGCCGAAAGTTAGCTGCAGAGTACCGGCCGGATGTGGTTAATCCTGTCTGACTTTCTTCATGCAGCGTCCGCCTTCAGGCGGGCACGGGCTCGCTCCCCTGACGCCGACGCAAGGGGGAATGCTACAAAATCGTGCCGGTCCAGCTAACTCCTTTCCCTGCAATCTGGTTCTGCGACCCGTGTACCATTGCAAACCCAGTACTCCAAGCGCACAATATTAGAGCGAAAGGCGGCACCATTCCCCCTTTCCGGTGTCTAAATCAATGAAGCGCTTACCAGCCGACGCGATTCGGCTGTCAGGTTTCTGGTCGGGAGACCCAGTAGGCGGCTTCCAGGTCTGTTGCGCAAGACACTTGGCATGCTTCGCGAGTCCTCCGCGTTCATGCTTGGCGCACGCAGGCGAGAGAGGCGGCAAACGTGTCTGACGTGGCACGCGTCCTTCCCTGGTCGCAGGACGAAGCCGAGCTGGTGACGGAGCTGCAAGGCGGTTCCGGCGCGGCCTTCGACTGGCTGGTTACGCATTACTCGGGACCGGTTTATGGCCTGGTGGCCGGCATGGTCTCGGAATCGTGCGACGCCGCCGACATCACGCAGGACGTTTTTCTGAAGGCCTTTCGCGGCATTCGCGGATTTCGCCGCGGCAGTTCGCTGAAGACCTGGCTGTACCGCATTGCGATCCGTGAAGCGCTGAATCACCGGCGCTGGCTGTGGCGGCATCACCGCGAGCAGGATTCGATTGACGTCGAAGCGGACGACGGGCACGCATCGCTCGAGATTGAAGACGAGAGCGACACTCCGTTTGACCAGGCGGCCTCGCACGAATTGCAACAGGCGGTGCAGCAGGCCTTGCTGAAAGTGCCGGAAGTTTTTCGCAGCGCGGTGATTCTGCGCGACCTCGAAGGAATGTCCTACGAGGAAGTAGCCGAAGTCCTGACGGTCACCGTCGGCACGGTGAAGTCGCGGATTCTGCGCGGGCGGCGAATGTTGCGGGAAATTCTCGATCCCGTGCTGCGCAGCCCGCAAGCCGCGCACTGCCAGGCGGCCGCGCCGCCGAAGAGGGAATCGGTTTTGCACTCCACGCTGTTTTCGGCGACGGAGGAACACCACAACAGCCGGACCGACACATCCGGCTGGGCGCATCCGGGCAAGACGGGTGACGCCGAGGGAGGTGTCCGGTGAATTGCGAAAAAGTTAAAAAATTATTGCCCGGCTACCTGGACGGAGAAGTCATGACCGGCACGTGGGCCGACACCCACGTCTCCATCGGGCGTCACCTGGAAACCTGCGGGGATTGCCGCGATGAACTGCGCGCCTACCAGGTCATGTCTTCAATGATGTCCGGCGTGCAGCGTCCCGCGCCGCCTGAGGACCTGGCGCTGAAGATTCGTGTAGCGGCCGCGCAGCGCCTGTCGGATCGCACCTGGCTTCATTACGCGCTGCGTGCGCGAACTCGCTCCGAGCTGGTTTTGAAAAACATTCTGGAGCCGCTGGCCATTCCCGCCACCGGCGGTTTCACCGTCGCGTTCGTCGTGTTCGTGCTGGTCTGCCAGTTGCTGGGCTTGGGCGTGCCGCTGCGTGCGGACTCCAATGACTCACCCACCAATTTGCTGCAACCGGCGCGCCTCGAAGCCCTGGCTCCGTTTCCGATCACCGGCCTCGAGGAATCCGGCCATGCAGGGCCGCATGCGCTTCTGGTGGAAGCCACTATCAACTCCGAAGGCGAGGCCGTAAGCTACCGGATTCTTGCCGGTCCGGACACGGACACCATTCGCCGCCAACTCGATCTGGTTCTGCTGTTCTCGCGATTTCGGCCGGAAATGAGTTTTGGCCGCTATACTTCGGGCGGCCGGGTGGTTCTCAGTTTCAGTGACCTGTCGATCCGGGGATAATGAGGGACAGCTGTCCTTCGGCCTGAACCTCCCTACTACGTTCTCGTTGCGCCGCTTACATTTGCGCTAGCCTTTGCACACTGTAGTACGCCCGTACTATAGCCACCCTGTATTTTCCGCCTGAAAATGGAGTTAGTCCGAGGATGCCGCATTCCCTTGTGCGTGCAGCCGGTCGCGAGCCGATTCCCATGACGGTGTCGATCAAGAGTCCTTCGGAATTGAACAGCGCGGCCACTCCGGGCGCGCCCTCCCAGAATGCTGCCGGCACGCCGGCCCAAACGCCTCGCTCGAACCCTGTTTGCCTGGAAGTGAATGTCACGCTGCGCAGCCTGCCAAGCGATCCGGGTGGCCTGACCCAGCCGATTCGCGAGGACGCTAAAACCGTAATCGTGTTTGACAACGGGGCGGTCATCCGGTCGATGAGCAATTTGCCGGTCGGCCAAACCGTAATTCTTTCCAACGCCAGCGGTCGAGATGTCGTCTGCCGGGTGGCCGGTGGGCGCAATCTGCCCAGCGTGAAGGGCTATGTCGAAGTTGAATTCATCGAACCGGTAAAGGATTTCTGGAGTATCCATCAGGCTTCTGAGCCGGTGCTTGCGCCTGCTGCTCCAGCCGTTCCGGTTGCCGCCCAGAATCCGCCGGCACCATCGCTGCCGCCGCCTGTGGTGGCTCCTGCTGCGGCCACACCGCCCGCGCCAGCCTCCAGGCAGCCGAGTGCTTCACTGGGACGCGGCCCGTCATTCGACGACCTCGCCGGTGTTATCGGCGTTTCTTCTCCGACCGAGTCGGCTGAATCCAAATCCGCCGCGGAAAAATCCGCGCCTGAGAAAAAATCCAAAGGCGGCTCGAATTACGAACTTTCGCAGCCCACCCCGCAAACCTCCGTCGCCAATTGGCGTCCGGCCTCGGTGGAACCCCCTGTCGACAAACATTCCGCTGCGCCGAATCTGGAGCCGCTGTCCATTACTTCCGCGGCCCCTGCGGCGTCACGCGATTTCATGACCAAGGGCTTGATGGCTTACGAACAGCCTGATAGCGGCTCGCCGTCCAGCGCGCTGCACGGGCGCAAGCCGCTGATTGTCGGCGCTGCTGCGGCCGCGGTTGTGGCGGTACTCGCCGTCGTTTTCTTTGTGCACCGTAGCGCTCCCGCGCCCCGAGCAAGCAACGCTGCGCTCAGCCAGTCTTCGGCGCCGGAACCTGCAGCGTCCTCGACGAAATCCACACCGGAGCCTGCTCAGGCCGCGCCGCCAGAATCGCAAACTTCCACGTCGAACTCGTCGCAGGAACAATCGCAGTCACAATCGGCCGCGCTCGAGCAACCGCAAGCCGCCGCAGCTTCGGCAGCCGTTCCGGCTATGGTCAAGGGGCCGGCGAATGCCGACTCCCGATCCGGCGCGCATCTGGAGGCCCGCGCGGAAACTGGCAGCCTCCGAGGCCAGGAAAAGAACGCGGTTATGTCACA
>Ga0209168_10000854_pt1 | contig 26775 bp, 20 predicted proteins | sample Coa_R1_FD_187156 | JGI IMG/M metagenome (GOLD analysis project Ga0209168, IMG submission 187156) | Surface soil microbial communities from Centralia Pennsylvania, which are recovering from an underground coalmine fire - Coalmine... | ecosystem: Environmental > Terrestrial > Soil > Unclassified ...
CGTCGCGCCGATCGCGCCCGCTACGGCGACGCGTCGCTCGTCGCGCGCACGTCGGCTCTGCCGCCGCGTGGCCGCCGCATCGCGGCCGATGCGCTCGTCATGTGCGCCAAGACGCTCCTGGTCGTGGCGCTCGCGCGTCCCCAGTGGGGTGAGTCCCGCGCCGCCGTCGAGCGCTCGTCGCGCGACGTCCTCTTCGTGCTCGACCTGTCGCGCTCCATGAACGCCGCCGACGCGTACCCGTCGCGTCTCGCCCAAGCCAAAGCCGCCGCACGCGCCATCGCGGATTCCCTGCCGCACGACCGCGTCGGCCTCGAGGTGTTCGGCGGCAACGCGTTCCTGCAACTGCCGCCGACCACCGATCATGGGATCTTTGCACGCTTCATCGATGCCGTGACCACCGAGGACATCCCCGATCCAGCCACCGACATCGAAGGCGCGCTCGACCTCGCCGCCACCGTGTATGCCCGCGACGGCGGCGCCGGTTCGCACAGCGTGGTGCTCCTCACGGATGGCGAAGCCACGCAAGGGTCGATGCGCGACGGCGCGCAGGTACTGGCCAAGGCGCACATTCATCTCTTCGCCGTGGGAGTGGGCACGGTTGCCGGCGCGACGGTACCGGAGACGCCATCGGATTCACGCCCCCACCGCGACTGGCGCGGCCAAACGGTGATATCGCGCCTCGATGAGTCGGACCTCGCCGCCGCCGCCGCGATCGCCGCGGGCCGCTACGACCGCTGGACGAGCCCCGCCGGTGCAACACGAGCAATCGCCGCGATCCGTCAGTTAGGCACGGCGCGCACCGCGTCCAGTGAACGGGCGGCCTTCACCGATCGGTTCGAGTGGCCGCTCGCGCTCGCGGTGCTCGCGCTCGTGCTGGAGTCGCTGCTGCGTGCGCCATCGGTGCGCTCGGCCGACCGCGCCGCCGCGATTCGGAGCACCGGCGCCCGCGCCGCCGCCCTGGTGCTCGTCGCCGCCGGTCTCGCCGGTGCGTTAGGCTTCCAGCCGCGGCTCGATACGCGCCGCGCCGCCCGCGCCGTCTCGTTCTACGAGGCCGGCCGCTATCGCGACGCACTCGACGAGCTGCGCGCCCTCGTCCGCGATGCGCGCCGCGCAAACGACCCCGATGCCGCCGCATTGTTGTCCTACGACATCGGCAACTCGCTCTACCGCCTGGCCCAGTTCGACGAAGCCGTCAACAACTACCGTCTCGCACTGGGCGGCCCGCCCGATGTAAGACGCCGCGCGCTCTTCAACCTCGGCGACGCGTACATGCACGTGGCCGACGAGGAGCCCGACAAGCGACCCATGCTCCACGCCGCGATCAACGCGTACACCGAGGCCCTGGTCATGGCGCCGCGCGACGTGGACGCCAAATGGAATCTCGAGCTGGCTCTGCGCCGGTTGGCCGACGAGGAGACGCGGTTTGGCGGAGGTCCGCACCGCGAGGCGGACTGGGGCGGCGGCAACCTCACCAAGTCCGGCTATGCCGGTGCACCACGAACCGGCGCCGGCGCATCCCAGGGCGCGGGGTTCGGGAATCCCGAGGGTGGTCAGTCGGCTCCGCAGATCTCCGAGTCCGACGCGCGTCGGATGCTCGATGCGCTGCAACGAGCGATGGTGACGGGGCAGACAGGCGGGGGATCGCGTGGCGCAAAGGCGACATCCACCCGGGCCGATTGGTGATGTGCTCGCGCAACGGCACTTCGCGAGACATGTTAACCACTTGACCGTCAAGCGCTTGAATGTTCGCCGGCACGCGCCGATGCAGGCGCGTCCCTTGCACCGGAGCCAGCCGCGGCTTTGCTTCGGCGGTTCGGGAATGTCGAATTCCCGAGGCCGCGATTGGTTCGGAAGGCTCTTGCGCGATGTCGCGCAGCGGCCGGTGTAGGCCGCATCCGCTTCGATGCCGAGGTTCGATCTCGTGGGTGTGACAACCCCGTGGGTAATCGCGTGGCTGGTGATCGGCGCCGCCGTAGGCGCGCTCGTCGCCTACCTGATTGTTAGGCGGCAGCGCCGCGTGACGCGGCGCGAGCACGTCGTGCAGTTGCGTCGCCGCGAGGCCGCGATCGACCGCCTCAAGAACACGATCAAGGAACACACCGACCGCCTCCGCCACCAGGATGACGAGCTCCGCGAGCTCGGCCTCGTGCGCCGCGAGCGTATTACGTTAGGCGGTGACCTCGATCAGGCGCGGCGCACCATCGCCGAGCTCCAGCATGCGATCGACTCCACGCGCGCCGCCGCGCGCGAAGCCGAGCTGCGGTTGGGCATGGCCCTCGAGACCGAGCGCCAGGACGCCGCGGCGCGCCGCGCCGCGAGCGCGGCCGAGCTCACCGCCGCACAGGAGAGTGCCCTCGGCCTCCGGGCCGAGCTCGCCGCCGCGCGCGAGAGCGCCACGCGGATCACGTCGCGCCTCGAGGCAGACCTCGCGGCTACCCGCGCGCTGCTCGAGCGCACCGCCGAAGACCTGCACACCGAGCGCGCGATGTCGGCCGACGCTCGCGCGGAACTCGCTCGTCGCGTGACGCTGCTCGAAGACGACCGCATCCGACTCGAGTCGGAGCTGTCGAAGGAGCGCCGCGAAGGCGCGGAAAAGCAGCAGGCGCTCAGGTCGTACGTGAGCACCCTGCGCGAGCAGTATGCGCTGGCGTGCACCGAGCGCGACGCGGCAAGCCGCGAGGCGGAGTTGCGTCGGAAACAGGCCGACGACATCTCGCGCGCGCTCGACGCGGCGTACGCCGAGTTCGGCCGCCGCTTGGACGAAGAGCATTCGGAGGCGGTCAGCGTGCTCTCGAAAGTCTGGGACTACGTGCACAACTATCCGCGGCTGCGCGACCGTCCCGTTCCGTTAGGCGAGACGCCGCTGGCTGATGCGCCCCCAACCGACGAGCCGCCCGAGGAACCGTACTATCCGCCTGCCGCCCCGTCGGCTGGCGCACCGCCCGCTGCCGAGCCGTCGGCGCCTCCCGCCGACGCCGCTGCCCGGCCCCACCAAGCCCCGCCGGCCGCGGCCGCTCCGTCAGGCGGGTCGCCGGCGGACGTCGAGCGCGAGGTCCCCGCCTCGCCGCCGCGTGACCTCGCGGACGCGCCGCGCACATCCGGCGGCCGCGAATACGACATCGAGGAGGCCCTGTCCGACAGCATGCCGCACGCCGATCGCCAGCCCGGCTTGCCCACACACAGCACGCGCGTCCGGCGTCCAGTTTCCGCGATGCGCCGCGACAACGACGTGCTCGTCATTTGCGACGACGGATCCGTGTGGTCCAAGCGGCCCACCGGCTGGGTTCAAGAATCCGCGATTCCGGGGTCGGAAGTTGGTCAGGAACCCGGCTCCGGCTCTGGCACCATGGGCAACGAGGGCGAGCGCGGCGAAATTGCGTAGGTGACCTCAGACAAGCGAGTCGAGTGGCCGTCGCCGCCACGGATCACCATGATCGGACGAGCCCTCCTGCTCCGCTGCCCGCGCTGCGGGGGACGGGGCATCCGGCGCTCCTGGTTCAAGTTCAAGCGCGCCTGTCCCACCTGTGACCTCGCGTTCGAGCGCGGCGAGTCCGAGGACTACTGGCTCGGCGCCTACATGTTCAACCTCGTCGCGGCCGAGCTCGTGTCAGTTGGTATCGCGGCGCTTGTCATTGTATCCGTGTGGCCAGCTGTTCCGTGGAACCTCGTGTGGGCGCTTGCGGTAGTGCTCGCGATTGCAATGCCGGTGATCTTCTTTCCATTTTCGCGCGATCTCTGGCTGGCGTTCGACCTCATCTTCCGGCCGACCGACCCGGACCGCGTCTCGCACCATGAAGTGCCGCCAGAGGCTCACTAACAAGGGCGACGTGTCGGACTCATCTGCTCATGAAGAAACGGACAAGGCACGGTCACTAAGGACAACGCACGGACCGCTCGGCAGTCGTGCAGGCATCGCGCTGGCGCGAGGTCGCTTCCGCCGCGTCTCCTTCTTAACCGACAGTCGCCGCTTCTCTTCCCGCAGCAGGCACTTTCCCCGACAGCCGAGCGGTCCGTGCTTTGTCCTTAGTGACCGTGCTTTGTCCGTTTCTTCATGGGCGTAATGACCAGAATCAGATGCTACCCTGAACTCAGAGGTGGTTCACTAGCTAGCAGCGTCAGCTCGAGAAACGGCCGCCCCTGGCGGCGTCTCCGGTCTCTTCTGGCGGTATCTCGGTGCGTTAGGCAAGGCACGCGCCGGGCACGCGTAGTGGGCGTCCTCGCTGTTGGGAACGCCCATTGACCGGATACCAACCCGGATGGAACGGATCGCTCGGCGGCGGCGGCAGCAGCATCGCCCGGCGTCAACAACCAAAGGACAGCTTTATAGGTTACAACCTGGTTGAGGGCTGCAGTGCGTGACGAACTCGAGGCCGCAGCCGAGCGATCCGCTCGATCCGCGCTGGTATCCGTTCAATCCGGGTTCCGAACAGCGAGGAAGCCCATCACGCGGGAAACTCTTCGAAGTACCCACCGGCTTTCGCCGTTTGACGGAATCTTGCGTAACTTTATGGTGTACCAGTAACGTCCAATCATTGGCGAGCGCGTCACGCTTGCCGCGCATTGGGCCTTTTCCTTTCGCAAAGAGATTTCCATGGCACGCACGAACCCCGCGTTGCGAGAATCTGTTTTCCGGAATGCCGTCGCCGGCGTCAGCGCCGAGCGAATGACAGTTTCGGGCACGGCGCTCAAGGCGCTGTTGCTCGTCGCGCTCACGATTTTTTCTGCCGGCTGGGTATGGACGGCGACCGTTTCCAATCCGGCCGTCGTCGGACCGGCGGTAGGCGTCGGCGTGTTCGGTGGGCTGATCGTCGCGCTGATTGCGATATTCAAGCCGCAGACATCGCCCTTTACGGCGCCATTGTACGCGGTCCTCGAGGGTTTGGCGCTGGGCGCCATTTCGGCCATGTACGCCGCGGCGTATCATGGCATCGCCCTGCAGGCCGTCGGCCTCACGTGTACGGTTGCGTTAGGCATGCTGCTCGCCTACCAGACCGGTCTGATTCGCGCCACGCCGATGTTCCGCCGCATCATTATTTCGGCGACCATCGGCATCATGCTGTTCTACGTGTTGACGCTGGTACTCGGCCTGTTCCACGTGTCGATGCCCATCCTGTGGAGCTCCACTCCGTTAGGAATCGGTCTCAGCGTGGTGTTCGCGGGTGTCGCGGCGCTCAACCTCATCCTCGACTTCGACCTGATCGAGCGCGGCGCGCAGATGGGCGCCCCGAAGTACATGGAGTGGTACGGCGGGTTCGCGCTGCTCATGACGCTGGTGTGGCTCTATCTGGAGATCCTGCGGTTGCTGGCGCGGCTGCGCCGGTAGCAGAGACGTGGATTGCGATCGTCGTGAGTTCTTGCGAAACGCCGGCGGCATGCTTGCCGCCGGCGTTTTGCTGGGATCCCCGGCCCTTGCTGGAGCCGCGCGGCGGCATGGCCTGCTCGAGGCTCGGTTAGGCCACCTCGGCCTGCAGCTCTATACGGTCCGAAACCTCATGGACCAGGACGTCGAGCGCACGATCGCCGCCGTGGCCGCGATCGGCTACCGTGAAGTCGAGCTAGCCGGCCTGCACCACAAGACGGCGAAGGAAATGCGAGCGATTCTCGACCGCCACGGGCTGCGCGCCCGCTCCTCGCACAGCAGCATGCAGGACATCCGGCGCAACTGGTCCCAAACGCTCGACGATGCGGCGACGCTCGGGCAAACCTACATCGTCAATCCGTGGATCGATGAACCCGAGCGCACGGTGGACGGCTACACCAAAGCCGCGCACGAGATGACGGTGGCGGCCGAGGCGGCCAAAGCGCACGGCATCGGCTTCGCCTACCACAACCACGACTTCGAGTTCGCGCGCGTGGGCGACACGTTAGGCTACGACATTGTGCTGGCGAAGAGCGACCCGACGCTCGTGAAGATGGAACTCGACATCTTTTGGATCGTGAAGGGCGGTCAGGATCCGCTCGCATATTTCGCGCGCCACCCGGGTCGATTCCCGATGGTGCACGCCAAGGACATCACGAAGGACGGGAAAATGGTCGATGTGGGGCAGGGCACCATCGACTGGCGCGAGATTTTCCGGCACACAAAGCAGGCCGGCATCGAGTACACCTTCGTCGAGCACGACGAACCGCCGTCGCCGATCGCCGACGCAAAAACGAGTTACGAGTACCTGGACGCCCTGAGGTTCTGAGCGCGCTCGCCGAGCGAGTCACGGCGTACGCGATGGTACGCCGTGACGTCGCCTCGCACCGTTAGGCGCGAAACTCCTTCGGGCGGTCGTGCGTCGCGTCGGCCAGCGCGCGCTGCACACCCGACGCGTCCAGCTCCGCGCCATACACGGGCGTCCCCGGCTGCTGCCGCCACGAATCGTCCAGTCCGCCGGCGTCCACGGTGTCGAACCCGATTTCATCGATCACCCGCATCACCACCTGCTTCGAGCGCGCGTCGTCGCCCGCGACGGGCAACGCCAGCCGCTTCTCGTCGCCCTTCGGGCGCGGGCGGTCCACGATGTTGTGCGCGTAAATCGTGTTGAACGCCTTCACCACCGGCCGCCCCAACTGCTCCGACACCCAGCGGCTCTCGGTCGTTCCTTCTTCGATCGGCTCGATCTTCCCATCGCGCTTCGGATAATAGTTGCCGGTGTCCACCACCACCGTGCTCGCGCTCGCCGACGCAAACAGATCCTTCGGCAGCTCCTTCACGTCCTTCTCCGGAATCGTCACGATCACCAGGTCCTTGTCGCGCGCGGCGTCCTTCGCCCACACCGGCTTGGCGCCGGTCTTGGATGCGACATCGCCCAGCGTCTCCGGACCGCGCGAATTCGCGATGGCAACGTCGTGTCCGACCGCGGTGAGCCGACGCGCGAGATTCCCGCCAATGTGCCCCGCGCCAATGATGCCGATTTTCATAGCTGCCTCCTGCAGAAAGTGATCGCGAGCCACGAGCATCCTTCACGGCGCGTGCCAGCCGCCGCGCGTCCCGGCGCCTAACGGACTCCGCCGATCGACGCCAGCACGCGGTCGAGCGCCTCGCGCGACGGCAGCGTCGCCTGCGCCAGCCGCGCCGAGCCGCCGCCGCGACCGCCGGCGTCGGCGAGCGCGGCCTTGATCGCGCGGCCCGCGTCGAATCCCGAATCGTCCGATGCCGCGACGAGCAGCGCCGCCGGCGACTCGACTGCGCCGACGAACACCGCGCGCGGCAGCGACGCCGTGGCGAGCGCGAGTGGACGCAGCTCATCGAGCGAACCCGAAGCGCGGCGCTCGACCACACGCCGCACCCCCGCGTCGTCGGCCTGGACCGTCTCGTACCGCTCACGCGCGACACGCGCCGCCAGTTCTGTTTCGAGTGCCCGCAACCGCGACTCGGCCTCCTTGAGTCGCGCGCTCTGTCGCGCCACCAGATCCGCCACCTCGTTGGGCGCCGCCGACAGCGCTTGTGCCACCCGCGCGACCGCGTCGTGGTCGCTCCGTGCACGCTCGACGGCGCGCATGCCGCACACGAACTCGAGCCGCGCCGACTGTCGCACCTTGTCGACTTTACCAATGAGGATCGGTCCGATCTCCCCCGTTGCCCGCACGTGCGTGCCACCGCACGCGCTGCGATCGAGGTCGGCGATGCTCACGATGCGAAGCGTGCCGTCGCGCGCCGACACCTTACGCAACCCCGATGCCTGCGCCGCATCCTCGTACGACACCATCACGGGCCGATTCTCGAATACGATCCCGTTAGCGCGACGCTCGGCGCGCGCGACGTCGTTGGGCGAAACGGCGGCTACGTCGACGTCGAGCGTCGACACGTCGGCGCCGAAGTGTACGCTCACCGTGGCCCAACCGAAGAGATCCGCGACCACCGCCGATAACAGGTGTTGTCCCGTGTGCTGCTGCATGTGATCGAATCGGCGCGGCCAATCGATGCGGCCGATCACGGCCTCGTCGTTCACGGGCGTGTCGAGCACGTGCGCGATGCGCTCGCCCTCGTCGATCACGTCGCGCACGGCTGCGCCGCTCAGGGTACCGGTGTCGTTTGGTTGGCCGCCGGACGTCGGGTAGAAGGCCGTCCGCTCGAGGTACACGCGGCGGCCGTCCTCGGAGCGGTCCACGACGCGCGCGTCGAATTCAGTGAGGTAGGAATCGGAGTAGTACAGGCGTGTGGTCATGAGCGAACCATGCGCGCGAGACCCGGCGTGCGGTAGAGGCGCCTCACCTTGCTGCGTCCGGCGCGCGCGGTATCTTCTCGCGCGCCGTCCATCTTCTGGAGACCGGACATGACCGCGGTTCGCGCCAAGCTCTCGGCGATGATGTTCCTCGAGTACTTCGTCTGGGGCGCGTGGTTCGTCACCATGGGCACGTACCTCGGGACGTCGCTCAAGTTCGACGGCACGCAGGTCGGCCTCGCGTACGGCGCGACGGCCATAGCGGCGATGATCTCGCCGTTCTTCGTCGGCATGGTGGCCGACCGGTTCTTCGCCACGGAAAAAATTCTCGCGCTGCTGCACCTCGTGGGCGGCGTCGTGCTGTGGATTGCGTCGACGATGCACGCATTCGGTGCGTTTTACGCCGTGCTGATCGTGTACGCGCTGTGCTACATGCCGACGCTCGCGCTCACCAACTCGATTTCGTTCGATCACATGAGCGACCCGACGCGCGAGTTCCCGCTCGTGCGCGTGTTGGGCACGATCGGCTGGATCGTGGCCGGGCTCATCGTCGGCATCCTCAAGCTGGAGGCGACGGCGGTGCCCCTGCAGCTCGCGGCGGCCGCGTCGATCGTGTTGGGCCTGTTCTCGTTTGCGCTGCCGCACACGCCGCCACACGCGGCCGGCAAGCAGATCACGGTGCGCGACGTGTTGGGACTCGACGCGCTCTCGCTGCTCAAGGACAACGCGTTCGCGATTTTCATCCTCGGGTCGTTCCTGCTCTGCATCCCGCTCCAGTTCTACTACACGTTCACGAACCCGTTCCTCAACGAAATCGGCCTGCAGGATGCGGCGGCCAAGATGACGTTGGGCCAGTTCTTCGAGATCGGGTTCATGCTGCTCCTGCCGTGGGCTTTGTCGCGGCTCGGTGTGAAGCGGATTCTTCTGTTAGGCATGGCGGCGTGGGCGGTGCGCTATCTGCTGTTCGCGTTTGGAAACGTCGGCGTGAACGTGTGGATGCTGTACGCGGGCATCATCCTCCACGGTGTGTGCTACGATTTCTTCTTCGTGACGGGCCAGATCTACGTCGACCAGCGCGCCAGCGTTTCCATCCGCGCGGCGGCGCAGGGCTTCCTCGCGTTCATCACGCAGGGCGTCGGCCTGTTCATCGGGTCGCTGTTGTCGGGGCCCGTGGTGGACCGATACCGTCTCCCCGGCGGCGCGCACGACTGGCGATCCGTGTGGCTGGTGCCGGCCTGCGGCGCGGCCGTGATCTTCGTGCTGTTTGCCCTCCTCTTCCGTCCGCGTGCGCAGACGGAAGAGCCACGACCCGCGGCCGCCATGGCTGCCTAACGCGGCCCATTCCATGACCACCGATCCGGTATCCCGCCGGGAGTTTCTGGGCGACGTCGCGCTCGCCGGCGCGGCGTTCACCATCGTGCCGCGCCACGTGCTCGGCCGCGGCTATCGTGCGCCGAGCGACACACTCAACATCGCGTGCATCGGCGTCGGCGGAAAAGGCGAGAGCGACGTGCAGGGCGTGAGTACCGAGAACATCTACGCGCTCTGCGACGTCGATCTCCACAGCGCCGAAACGTCCTTCCGGCGGTTCCCGAAAGCAAAGCAGTATCGCGACTACCGCGAGATGCTCGACAAAGAAGGCAAGAACATCGACGCGGTCACCGTGACGATCCCCGACCACTCGCACGCCGCTGCCGCCATGCTCGCGATGAAGCACGGCAAGCACGTCTTCTGTCAGAAGCCGCTCGCGCGCACGCTCGGCGAAGTGCAGGCGATGATGGATGCAGCCGCGCGCACCAAAGTCGCGACGCAGATGGGCAACCAGGGTCACGCCGGCGCCGGTACGCGCCTCATCCGCGAGCTGGTCGAAGCCGGCGCAATCGGCACCGTGCGAGAAGTGCACTACTGGACCGATCGCCCGATCTGGCCGCAGGGCCTCGAACGTCCGCTCGAGGCGTACGAGGTGCCGCCGTGGCTCGACTGGAATCTCTGGCTCGGCCCGGCACCCGCGCGCCCCTATCACCCGGCGTACGCGCCGTTCACGTGGCGCGGCTGGTGGGACTTCGGCTGCGGAGCGTTAGGCGACATCGCCGCGCACGCCATGGACGCCGCGTTCTGGACGTTAGGCCTGGGCTTCCCCGTCCACATCGAGGCCGAGACGACGAAGCTGTATCCGGAAACGGCGCCGAAACTCTCGCGGATCGTGTACGAGTTCGGTGCGCGCGCCTCGCGCGCACCCGTGCGAGTCGTCTGGCACGACGGCGGACTCGCCGAGCCGCGGCCGGTAGAGCTGGCGCCGGAGTTCGACTGGCCGGGCTACGCCGACGTGGGGACGCAACTCTGGATCGGCAGCGACGGCAAGCTGCTCGCCGACTGCTACGGCGAAGCCGTGCGGCTGCTCGACCCGAAGCGCCAGGCCGAATTCACCGCGCACCCGCCGCCGCAGAGATACCCGCGGACGCCCGGTGTGTATCAGGAGTGGATTCGCGCGTGCAAGGGCGGTCCGCCGGCCGGATCCAACTTCGCCGGTCACGCCGGACCACTCACCCAGATGGTGCTCCTCGGCAACCTCGCCATCCGGATGAACCAGCCCCTCGATCTGAATCCGGAGACGGGCCAGGTGACGAACGCGAAGATCCCCGAGGAGTATGTGCGGAGCGACTACCGATCGGGCTGGAGCCTCTGACCGGCAGTAAGCATTCGGCGCGGGCGCGTCATCCAATGATGTGTGACACAGCCGGTGGTCCCACATCGAGGTGCCCGACGTGTTCTCACAAGACCTTCCGTACGTGCTCCGCGCGCTCGTTAGGCGCCCGGCGTTTGCCGCGTTCGCGATCGCCACGCTGGCCGTCGGAATCGGCGCGAGCACGGCGCTCTTTTCCATCGCCGACGCCGCATTGCTCCGGCCGCCGCCGTTCCCCGCGGCCGATCGTCTCGACGAGCTCTATCTCACGAGCCGGGCCAATCGACACGGTCTCGCGCGCATGCGCTGGTCGTACGGACGGTACGAGATGCTGCGGCAGATCGCGACGTCTTACACCACGATCGCGGCGTACGGGCCTTACGAGTTCAACCTCGCCGGCGCTGAAGCGCCCGAACGCGTCCGCGCCGAGGCCGTCTCGGCGACGTACTTTCGGACGTTAGGCTCGAACGCCCTGTCCGGCCGCACGTTTCTCCCCTCCGAGGACTCGGCGGGCGCTCCCGTCGCCGTCGCCGTGATCGGCTACGACCTCTGGACCAGCCGCTTCGGCGCCGATCGCGCCGCCATCGGCCGCCCCATGCGCGTCAACGGAGTCGAGATGACGATCGTCGGCATCATGCCGCGCGGCTTCCAGGGCCTAACGGGAGTCGCCGAGATGTGGGTTCCCTCGGCGATGGTGCCGAGGCTGAGCTATGCCGACTACCACGCCACCAACCAGGATTTCATCAGTGTCGTCGGTCGTCGCGCGCCCGGTGTAACGCTCGAGCGAGCCCGCGCGGAGTTGGCGCTGCTCGGCGTTCGCATCGAGCGCGCCTTGCCGAGCGATACGGACGTCCCCACGGTGTTCGGCGCGACGGCCGTGCCCCTCGCGGACGCGCGCATCGATCCCGCCTACCGCCGTGCGGTCCTCGTGTTGCTCACGGCCGTGCTGCTGCTCTTGTTGCTGACGTGCGCGAACGTGGCCGGACTCGAGCTCGCGCGCAATCTCGGCCGAACTCGAGAAATCGCCGTCCGGCTGGCGATCGGCGCCAGTCGGGCGCGTATCGTCAGGCTGATGGTGACCGAAACGGCTGTCATCGCGCTGTCGGGCGGGCTGGCGGGCGTTGTGATTGCGGCGTGGGCGCCGCACCTCGTCCATCTGCCGAGCGCGATCGCGGGTCCCGGCAATCAGTACGGCCAGTTAGGCGAATTCGCGGCGCCGCGGGTCAACGCCGTCGTGCTCGGGTTCGCGGTACTCGTCGCCGGCGCAGCGGGGCTGCTCGCGGGACTGCTCCCGGCGCTCACCGCGTCGCGCACCGACCTCTCGATGGCCCTCAAACCGGGCGGTACGCGCGCGGGGCAGGGCGCGCACGGGAGACGCGGCACCATCCGATCAATGCTCGTCGCCGGCGAGGTCGCGCTGGCCCTCGTGCTCTCTGCCGGCGCGACGCTCGCGCTCGGCAGCGCCCGCCGCCTCCAGCGCATTCCGTTAGGCATCGAGCCGGCGCACGTCCTCACGTTCCGAATCGCACCGTCCGACGTGCAATATCCGGCGCCGGCCGCGCCTGCGTTCATCGAACGCGTGCTGGCCGCCGTTCGCGCCGCGCCTGGTGTCGAGGCAGCGACCGTCGACGCCTGCGCGCCGCTCGGACTCCGATGCGCCAACAGCACGCTGTATGTGATCGGCCGGCCCGCGCCCCCGCCCGGTCTCGCGCCCGAAGTGCTGCGCCACTACGTCGGTCCCGATCACTTTCGCACGCTGGGTGTTCCGATCGTCCGTGGGCGCGCATTCACGTCTTCCGATCGCGCGGGACGCCCGCGCGTCGCGATCATCAATGAAACGGCCGCGCGCCGATTCTGGCCCGGCCAGGATCCGATCGGACAGCGCGTATGGTTCGGCGGCGGCAGCAGCTTCGACCGGCCGGACTCGAGCGCCGAGATCGTCGGCATTGTGGGCGACGTGCCGTACGGTTCCGCCGCAGGGCTCTCGATGCTGCCCAGCTTTTACACGCCGTATCTGCAGTTTACGTACGTCGAGCGAATAGTGATGGTGAGAACGCGCGGCGATCCGAACCGCGTGGCGTCGGCGCTGCGCGCGGCGGTTGCTTCGGTCGACCCGGGCGTGGCCGCGTTCGACGTGCGGACGCTGACCGACCGCATGGGCGACGCGTGGGCCCGGCCCAGGTTCACCGGCAGCGTGCTCACCGCCTTTGCGGTGCTCGCGATGGCGCTCGCCGCGGCGGGGATCTACGGCATCGCCGCGCAGCGCGTGCGCGAGCGCGAGCGAGAGTTGGGCATCCGCGTTGCGTTAGGCGCGAGCGCCGGCCGGATCGCGCGGCTCGTGCTCGGCGAAGCCATGGTGCTCGCCGGCGCCGGCGCCGGCGTCGGACTCGCCGCGGCATCCTTGCTCTCGCGCGTAATGCGCGCCACGCTCGCCGACATGGGTGCGCCCGACAAGACGAGTGTGGCAACGCTTGCGTTCATCATGGCCGCGATGGCGCTGCTCGCCAGCTGGGTGCCGGCGCGACGCGCCGCGCGGTCGGACCCCGCCATCACCATGCGCGCCGAGTGATCTTCCAGGTGGCGCTGGGCCGATCGACCGCGTTCGACACCACAGCCGAAGGCGCGGCCACTCACGCGCTCCGCTATCGGAGCGTCGTCATGGCGTCCACCCGCCCTTCGCCACCTGCGGCACAAACGCGTCCAATCCGCGCGGCGGAAAATCGACCGTTTTGCCACGTTCCGCGCTCATGTATGCCGCCATCAAAATCCGCACAACGTCCAACCCATCATCGAATGTGAGCAGCGGCTCCTCCTTCCCGAGGAACGCACGCACGAAATGGCGGTCTTCGGCCTCGTAGCCGTACACCGCCGCTTCGCCCGCCACGACCGGCATGAGACCCATCTCCGCGTTCTGCTTCTCGACGAGGTCCTCGCCGGCGCGTCCCTGCACCTCACGGCTGAAAAACACCGTCAGTCCCGTGTCCAAGGAGTTCCACGCCATCGAGTACTCGGGACCCAGGAGCTCGGCCGAGAGTCGCAAGCCGGCGCCGACGAAGCTCCACGACGTCGTGGCTTCGCCTAACACGGTACGCCCATCGGCATCCTCGAACTCGAGCGTGACGCTCGCGAAATCCTCCGAGGGATGCTTGGTATAGTCGACGTCCTTCCCCATTGTGCGCGCCAGCCGTTTGGCATACTGGGGCCTCGACCATTTGAGACTCGCGATGTGGCCGGTCACCCGCCTAACGGCGAGGGACGACGCTGGCCGGCCGGGCTCCGTGAGCAGATGCCGCACGACGAGCGCCGAGTGGCACATCATGTCGTTGAGCACACCGCCGCCTTGCAGTCGGCCCTGCCAGAACCACGGCGCATGCGGCCCGCCGTGCTCTTCGGCGGCGCGCGCCAGATACGGCCGGCCCGTGAGACGCGCGCCGCGCGTCCAGATCAGCTCGCGTCCGCGCGCCACGGGAGGAGCGAACGCCTGATTTTCCAGATAGCCGGTCGTTAGGCCAACTCGCTCGGCCAGTGCCGCCACGCGCTTCGCTTCCGCAACGTTGCGGGCGAGCGGTTTCTCGCAGGCCAGCCCGCGCAGCGTGCCGCGTCCGCGTTCGATCGTGTCCACGATCTCTTCGACGTTCTCGATGCGCGCTTGGTTCGGCCCGGAGAGCCAGATCGCGTCGATGCCGGGATCGGCGACCATCTCCGCAATCGACGCGTACGGCCGCGCGGGCCCCACGTCGAGCGTCCGTGCGAGCTCGGCCATCGAGGCCGCGTGCTTGGCCGTCGGGCTGAATACGCCCAGCACATCCGCATCGCGAACCGCCGCGAAGGCCTGCACGTGGAAGCGCGCGTTGAACCCGCTCCCGATGAACCCGATGCCCAACCGGCCGTCCGCCATGCCTAACCGACGCCCAGTTTGTGAAGGGCGGCCGGCGGGCATCCGGTCCACTGCGGGACGTAGGTATTGCCCTCATATTGCAGGTCGGCCACGCCCATCTTGCTCGAAAAGAATCCGGTCGCCGTGAAGTCCCGGAATCGATTGAAGAAGGCCACCCCCTGGCTGAACTCCGGTTTGGCGCGACTCGGCCAGGCGATGTCGTCGAGGACCGCGTTCCGCTCGTTGGTCGTGCACTGCACGAAAGGTCTGCCGAAGCGGTCCGCGCACTCGTGATCCAGCCACGCCAGTCCGCCGCGAATGGGCAGACTGTCCTCGGGGTAGAGGACCAGGATGCGGTCCATGAACTCCGGTACGCCCGCGTCCGTCGCGCTCCCCGAGTGTTCGTCGCGCGGAATGATGATGTCGACCAGCACGTTGACGGTTTCCCATTCGTGCGGCGTGAACACGGTGGGCTGGTACGCTCCCGCGAGGGTGCGCGCCGAGTCCGCGGCCTTGCCGCCGACCGCTGTCGCCGTGCGCTCGGCGCCGTTGCAGGCGGTGGCGAGGGTGCCGAGCACCATCAGCTCCAGCATCGACCGCCGGGAGATCCCGCTCCCGTTAGGCGCCGCGGGTTCGGCCGTCTCGCGCTCGTCGTCGTGAATCGTCATAGCGCGCCTGCCTTGCGCTGCTCGGTGATGTAATCGGCGGTCCGCCACGCCAGGGCGAGGATCGTCCACGTGGGGTTCTTGTCGGCCTGCGACACGAACGGCCCGCCGTCGGCCACGAACAGGTTGGGCACGTCGTGCGCCTGGCAGTGCGCGTTGAGCACCGAATTGCCCGGGTCTCGCCCCATGCGCGTGGTGCCTAACTCGTGAATGATCTGCCCGCCGTTCGCGATACCGTAGCCGTGTTCCTTGGTGGGCATCGGCGAGAACACCTCGCCGCCCATCTCGTGCACGATGGCGCGGAACGTCTGCTGCATGTGCCGCACCTGGTTGAGCTCGTGGTCCGTCCACTTCCAATGGAAGCGCAACACCGGAATGCCCCAGCGATCCACCGTCATCGGATCGAGCTCGCAGTAACAGTCGGCGTTCGGAATCATCTCGCCGCGGCCGGAGAATCCGACGCTCGCACCGTAGTAATGCCGATAGTCGTCCTTGAGCGATTTCCCGTAACCGCCCGCGTTCGGATACTTGTGAATGCCGCCCATGATCCCGTAGGCCGGCGTGTCCAGTCCGCCCCACAACTCGATGTGATAGCCGCGCGGGAAATCCAGATTCTTGTTGTCGAGCCACCACGGCATGTAGAGATGATTCCCGCCCACCCCGTCTTCGTTGTGCGGCACGTGATCGACCATCTTCGGGATGTAGCCCGCGACATCGGTGCCCGTCGTGTCGGTGAGATACCGCCCAACGACACCGCTCGAATTCGCGAGGCCCTGCGGGAAGCGCGACGATTTGGAGTTGAGCAACAGGCGCGCGGACTCGCACGCGCTCGCGGCGAGCACCACGACGCGCGCCTGCACGTGCTCGACGGATCCGGTCTTCTTGTCGACGTACGACACGCCCGTCGCCATGCCGCGGCCGTCCGTCGTCACCTCGTACGCCATCGCGCTCGTGACGAGCGTCAGCTTGCCCGTTTGCTTGGCCGGCGGAATCAACACACCCGAGCTCGAGAAGTTCGAGTTGGTCTTGCAGCCGCGGTTGCACTGCCCGCAGTGATGACAGGCCGGTCGCCCGTTGAGCGGCTGCGTCAGCACCGACAGCCGTGCCGGAATGCACGTGATGCGCAACTTGTCCGCGGCCTGCTTGATGAGCAGCTCGTAGCAGCGCGGCGCCGGCGGCGGCTGGAAGATGCCGTCGGGATGGTTGTGCAGCCCCTCGACGCTGCCGAACAAACCGATCAGGCGGTCGACGCGGTCGTAATACGGTTTGAGGTCATCGTAGGTGATCGGCCAGTCGTCGCCTAACCCGTCGATGCTCCGCCGGTGAAAATCGTCGGGACCGAAGCGCAGCGAGATGCGGCCCCAGTGGTTCGTGCGTCCGCCCACCATCCGTGCGCGCCACCAGTCGAACTTCGTGCCGGTCGCCGTGGTATACGGCTCGCCGTCGATGTCCCATCCGCCGATGCAGCCGTCGAATTCGCCGAACGGGCGCTCCTTGGATCCGCGCCCGCGCCGCGGCGACTCGTACGGCCATTCCAACATCTTCGAGTCGGTGGCATTGTCCCACGGCCCTCCCGCCTCGAGCATCACCACGTCGGCGCCGGCCTGCGTCAGGACGTAGGCCGACATGCCCCCGCCCGCGCCCGAGCCCACGATGCACACGTCGTATGTCTTGCGTCGTGCTGCAGCTTGCATGGATCTCCTTTGGTCAGCCGATCGGGCGAATCCAGATGTCGCGATACCGCACCCGATTGTTGTGGTCCTGGAGCTCGAGGGGCAGGCTGTCCGGCGTCACGTGATACGGCGGCCGCTCCTTGTTGGCCGTCGGGCCGCTCAGCGCCACGTTGTCCTGCACCAGCACGCCGTTGTGAAACACCGTTAGGCGAGCAGGCGACGTCACCGCGCCGCTCGCGTCGAACCGCGGCCGATGGAAGATGATGTCGTACGACTGCCACTGCCCCGGCGGTCGGCTCGCGTTGACTAACGGAGGGAACTGGCCGTACACCGACGCCGCCTGCCCATCCGGGTACGTGTCGTTGTGGTACGAGTCAAGCACCTGCACCTCGTACAATCCCATCAGGAACACGCCGCTGTTCCCGCGCTCCTGACTCTCCCCGGCGGGCGGCGTGGGCGCGGCCCACTCCACGTGCAATTGGCAGTCGCCGAACGCCCGCGCCGTCACGATGTTGCCCGTGCCAGGCTCGACCTCGAAGTAGTCACCGCGCACTGCCCAACGGGCGGGGCTCCCTTCGTGCTGGCGCCACGCCGACAGCGATCCATGGTCGAACAGCACGATCGCATCCCCCGGCGGCGGCACCGGCGGCCGCTCGGGTCCAGGATCAACGACCGGCGGTCGGGGCCGGTCCATCGAGTGCTGCGGCCAGCGCGTGTCCACCTGGCATCGCGCGCTCGACACGCCGACGGCGGTCCAGAACACCGCGATCGCAACGCATGGAGCGAATCGCATCGGGAATGGGTCTTGAGAAGCGTACAGAAACGGTCGAGGCCACCTGTTTATACGGCGCAGACATCGAGGTGACAAGTGCCGACCCATCGTCCCCAAGACGGTTGGAGATTCCGAGGCGAGCGCGTATGATCCTCCTCCGGACATCGTATGCTCATTTCCCTCCTTTCGTTCGCGCTGCTCCTGCAGGCGCCGAACTCCGCCAACGCTCCGGTCCCCGCCATCCGATCGGATAGCGCCGTCTACGATGGACGGTCGCGTCAGCTCGATGTGTCGCCGCCGCGCATCGACACCACCATTGTCGTCGACGGTGTACTCGATGAAGCCGTGTGGCGACACGCCGCCAGACTCACCGGCTTTTCACAGTACCGCCCCGTCGATGGCACGCCCGCCACCGACTCGACCGATGTGCTCGTGTGGTACTCGAGCGACGCGATCTACTTCGGCATCCGGGCGTACGAACCGCACGGGAGCGTGGTGCGCGCAACGCTCGCCGACCGCGACAACATCGACGCCGACGACAACGTCCAGATTCTGCTCGACACGTACTCGGACCACCGTCGCGCATTCATGTTCGCCGTAAATCCGCTCGGCGTGCAGGAAGACGGCGTGCGCAGCGAGGGGCAGGATGCCGGCGCGGCCGGCGGCGGTTCCGGTCCGAATGCGCGGTTCGACGGCACCATCGACTTGAACCCCGATTTCGTGTGGGAATCGCGCGGACACGTGACGTCGTGGGGCTACGAAGTCGAGGTGCGCATCCCGTTCCGGAGCCTCCGCTTTCAGGATCTCGATCCGCAGACGTGGGGCATTCAGATCGTGCGCGAAGTGCAGCACTCAGGCTACGAGGACACCTGGACTCCGGTGGTGCGCGCCAACGCCAGCTTCCTCATCCAGGCCGGCCGCCTCGTTGGGCTCACGCACTTGCACCGGGGTCTCGTGATGGACGTGATCCCCGAGGCGACGACCAAGGTGGATGGCGACTCGGCGAACGGCGGCTATCGCTATTCGACGACGCCCGCGTTGGGCGGCACCATGTTCTGGGGTGTGACTAACGGACTCGGCTTGAGCGCCACCGCGCACCCCGACTTCTCGCAGGTCGAAGCCGACGTCGCACAGGTCACGCTCAACCAGCGCTTCGCGCTCTTCTATCCGGAAAAGCGCCCGTTCTTCCTCGAGGGACTCGACCAGTACGACACGCCCAACCGGCTCATCTACACGCGCGACATCGTGCAGCCCAACGGTGGTGCCAAGCTCACCGGCAAGATCGGCGACCTTAACGTCGCGTATCTGGGCGCCGTCGACACCCGCGATTCGATCACGGGCAGCGACCCGGTCTACAACATCCTGCGATTGCGTCGTGACCTCGGCGCCAGCTCCAATCTTGGACTCGTCTATACGGATCGTATCGACGGCGGCGACTACAATCGCATGGGCGGCGTGGACGCGCGCGTGTTGTGGCACAAGATCTGGTTCTCGCAGTTCCAGTTCGTCGGTTCCACGACGCGCGACAGCCTCGGCGGACGCACGGGCGCGCTCTGGGACATCACGCTGGGCGACCGCACCGGCCGGGCCTACGGGAATCACGTCGAGCTGTTGGGCGTGAGCCCGAACTTCGAGGCGGCCAGCGGCTTCGTCAACCGAACCGGATACGTCCGCGCGATGATCTTCAACCGATACACGCTGTACGGCGGAGCGGACGCGCTGGTTGAACAGGTTTCGTTTTTCCTCAGTGCCACGCCGCTCTGGAACTACGCCGACTTCGGCAAGTTAGGCGGAACCTTCGAGGGCGGCTACTCGGCGCAGGCCTCCACGACGCTGCGCGGCGGTTGGAACATCGGTCTCACCGTCAACGACAACTACCAGCGATTCGACAGCACGTCCTACCGGGGCTACGGCGTCGTAGCCGGCGCCGACACCGCCGCGTTCACGCTGCCCCACGGACTGTACACGCTCTACGGCGAGACCGTGAGTCTCACCTCGCCCAACAGAAAAGTCATCGTCAATGCCACGGCCGGCATCGACGACGCCGTGCTGTTCGCCGAAGCCGGCGAAGGACGCGAGGTCACGGGCAGCCTGGACATTGCCTGGCGCCCCACGCCGGACCTCCGGCTCGACGCCTCGTGGATCTACGATCGCCTCACGCGCGCGCGCAACGGCAGCGAGTTCGCGATCACGAACATCCCGCGCGTGCAGGTCGAATACCAGCTCACGCGCTCGATCTTCCTGCGCTACATCGGGCAGTACGTGGCCCAGCACCAAGCAGCGCTCGAGGATCCGCGCACCGGCGCGCCGCTGGTGCAACGCGATTCGGTCGGCGGCGCCTACAATCCGCTCGGCGCGTTCTCGTCCAACCTGTTCCGGAACGACGTGCTCCTGTCCTACAAACCGATGCCCGGCACGGTGTTCTTCGCCGGCTACGGCACGTCGCTCAGCGAGCCCAACGCCTTCCAGTTCTCGCGCGGCATGTACCGGACGACGGACGGCGTCTTCGTGAAGGTGAGCTACCTGTTCCGTCTATAGGCAGCGCAGGGCCGCGAACCCGCCGTCATTCAGTTAGGCGGTGGCGGATCCAGTACGCCGCGCCGACGCCGAGTTGGTAGTAGTGTCGCAGTACCCGCGCCGGGAACCGTCCCGCCCGCACATCGGCTGCCAGCGCGCGCCCGTGATAGAAGAGGTCCTGCCGAATGCGCGGGAAAATGCCGCGATCGCCGGCCATCACGTACTTGCAGAAGATCGCGCCGCGCGCGACGGTGTACGCGCGGGTGAGCGCACGTACCTGTGCGTCCGTTCGCCGGCCGTGGTTGTGATAGACCAGCGCATCCGGCGAGTACTCGACGCGCAACCCGGCACGCAGGCCGCGGTACACGAAATCCACGTCCTCGCCGGCGCCCGCGCCCGTGCCGCCGCCTAATCCAACGTCGAACGGTCCAATCGCGGCGAGCGCGGACCGCCGGACCGACAGGTTACAGCCGATGATCCCATCCAGATTGAACGCCACCGAGATCTCGCCGCGCTCGCGCGACGTCCGCGTGGTGGTCGGCCGGTCGCGCTGATCGAACAGCTCCACCCGTCCGCCTAACACGTCGAGCGACGGGGCGCGACTGAACTCCTCGCGGACCGTCGCCAGCCAGCGCGCATCGGGCAGGCAGTCGTCGTCGGTGAAGAGCAGGAGATCGCCCCGCGCGGCCGCGATGCCCGCGTTGCGCGCGCGCGAGAGCCCCGGAATGCGCTCCTGCACGACGCGCATCGGCAGCGGGCTCTGCACCGACGCGAGCATCGAGGCGGTGTTGTCCATCGATGCGTTGTCGACGATGATCAGCTCCCACCGCACGCCCTCGGGCACGACCAGATGCTCCAACTGCTCGAGCAGCCGCGCCAGCGCCTCGCTGCGATCCCGCGTGCACACGATGACGCTGACATCCACTGCCGGCGCGGCGGGCGCGGTCACGACGTCCATTGCTGCACCGTCCGCACGGCGTCCGCCGGCGTCTCCGCCCACTGCACGATCGGCGCGTCGCGGGTCCACGTCTCGTAGAACGACCGCACCTTCCCGTAGCTGTTGTCTAGCACCGCGTGCGGGATGCCGAGCAACAGGCTCAGGATGTGGCCGTGGAGACGGTCGGTGATCACGGTGTCGCCCGCGGCGAGCATGGCGCAGCCGCTGCGGACGCGCTCGCGGGATGCGATCACGCCTAACCGCATCAACGGGCCGTGCGCATAGGGCTCGATGCGCGGGTGCGCCGACGCCACCCGGTGTCCGAGACGCTCGACGCGCGAGAGCGGTGAGCCGCGGCGCTCGGCCCAATCGAAGGTGGGGTGCGCGCCGGCGTCCGCATGCGGCGCCGCCTCGCGGTCACGCCGCGCGAGCCACACCACCCGCGCCCGCGGAGCGACCGGCCTCGGCAACGGGCCTGACGCGAACGCCAGATCGGGACACACCTCGCTCGGCGCATCGAAGTGGCTGCGCGCGGCGGCCAGGCTGCGATCGTCGCGGAGCAGGAGCGTGAGATGCCGGTGCGCACCGAAGGCCAGGCGCGCGCGCGACAGCGCGCCGCGGTCGCGAAAATGGAGGGACTGCGGCAGCTGGATCACCCGGACGTTCGGGAAGTCGGCCAGCACCTGCTCGCGGAGCTGCTGGTGCAACGGCCACAGGTCACCCAGACTCCCGCCCCCCGACAACAAGATGACCCCGTCGCCCAGTCGTCGTGCCAGCGTGTCGCGCGAGTACGTCTCGATGCTGCAGGCGTAGCATACGCGCACCCCGGCGCGCCGCAACAGCGCGAGCGTTCCGAGGTGAATCGCGCTGTCGCCCACGTTTTGATGCGTCGGCACATCGAGCAGCGCAGCGCGCGTGGCTCCGCTCAACAGCGGCCGGATCGTGTGCTCCAGACGCTCGCCTAACGTGCGCACGAGCTGGTGGGCGCGGCGGCCCGCTTCGGTCGAGGTTGCTGTGCGGACGCGCGGGTGGGACGCCACGGTGGTCGCTGGTCAGTTGCCTAACGGATGACGCCGGAGGCCGTGGCCGCGGGCACCACGCGCGCCCGCGGCAACAGGTGCGACGTACCCGAGAACGCGAGCGCGCCGTGCTCCACCTGCACGGTCACCCCCGGGCCCGACACCACGTCGCGCCGCGTCTCGTCATCCCAGATCGCGAGCTCGAGCCCGTACACACCCGGCGCCACGTTGAACTGCAGCTCGATGTCCGCCTCGAACGCGCCGCTCGCAGGCAACGACGCCCCGCAATCGCGCGCCGATGCGCTGAAGATCAGACGCCCGGTGGACAACGCCCGCACACGCAGCAAAAAGTCGCGCGACTCCGCGTCGCCGCCCGCAGCCACCGAACCGCTCAAGCGGAAGAGCGCCCGCTCGCCTGCGCGGACCGGAACCGGCGACTCGAGCGACAGCGCGTCGAAGCGGAGCACCGACGCGTGGCTCGACGCCGGGTTGCTGTTCCGCGAGCTCTCGAGATACGCCTCGATGCACTCCGTCGGCGTACCCCGCTTTGCTACACGGCCGCGCTCCAACAACAGCGCATGCGTGCACAGTGACGCGATCCGCTCGAGCTGGTGCGACACCAGCACCACCGGAATCCCGCTCGTGCACATCTCCTCGATCCGGTCGAACGCCTTCTCTTGAAACCGCATATCGCCCACCGACAACACCTCGTCGATGACCAGCACGTCGGGACTGATGTGCGCCGCGATCGCAAATCCAAGCCGCGCGTTCATGCCGTTCGAATACCGCTTCACGGGGGTGTCGATGAACGCCTCGATCTCGGCGAACGACACGATCTCGTCGAAGCGGCTCTTGATCTCGCGCCGCTTCATGCCCAGGATCGCGCCCTGGAGAAAGACGTTCTCGCGCCCGGTGAGATCGGGATGGAACCCCGCCGCAACCTCGATCAGCGCGCCCGCGCGTCCGGCGATGGCGCAGTGTCCGCGCGTGGGCACCAGGATGCGCGTCAGCAGCTTGAGGATGGTCGATTTGCCGGCTCCGTTAGGCCCAAGGATGCCGAGCGCTTCGCCCGGGCGCACCTCGAACGACACATCGCGCACCGCCCAGAACTCTTCACCCGACAGCTCGTCGCGCGCCGGCCCACGGCCGGCGAGGCGGCGCACGGTGGCGGGCACCAGATCGCGCAAACTGTCGTGCAGCTCGCCCCGCGCGAACTTCTTCCACACCTGGTCGAATTCGATGCGCGCAGTGCCGTTCAGCTCAGACATATTCGGCGAACTTGCCCTCGGTACGATGGAACACCAGCACGCTCACGATGAGGCCGAGGATCGCCCACGTTGCGCCGTACGCGAGATACCAGGGACTCCAGGCCACCACCGCGCCCTTGTTCCCCAGGATGATGAGCGGCAGGAGCAGGTTGTGTCCCTCCACGACGCTCAGCCGCAGGCCCTCGAGCAACGGGGCCAGCGGGTTCAGCATCATCAGCCGCGCGCCTAACGGGCCGAACATCCGCGGCTCGAAGAACACGGGCGTAAAGAAAATCCCGAACGTGAGCATTACCTGCACGATGTATTTGACGTCGCGAAAGAACAGATTCGCGCAGCCGAGAAAAAGCGCGGCGCCAGCCGTCACGCAGAAGATCAGAACGGCCAACAGCGGCGCCCACACCGTCGTGAGCCCGTAATGGATGCCGAGGAGCGGCAAGGCAATGGCCACCGTGATCGCACCGATCGTCGAGTCGAACGACTGCGCGAGGGTCGCCGACAGCGGCAGGACCTCGCGCGGGAAATAAATCTTCGAGACCAACGGGAGATTCCCCGTCAGGCTGCTCGTCGCGAATCCAATGGCGCCCACGAAGAATGCCCACGGTAAGGCCTTCACCGCCATACCCGCGATGACGTCGCGCGCCACGTGGCCGCCGCTCATGTACGCCATCGCGAACCGCACCAGCGTTCCCGCGGCCACGATCAACGTCGGCATGAGGATCGCCCACGCGAAGCCCATCACCGCCTGCTTGTATCGGATGCGCACGTCGCGGAGCGTGAGCTCGTAGAGCAGCTCCCGATATTTCCACAACTCATCCACCGCAATCTCGCGGAGATCGCGCAGCAGCGAACGCCGCTGCGGCGCTGGAAGGTCTCTGGCGGTCACGAGTTCGGGCATATCCGGGGACAGTGGATCGCGACGGCGGGCGGAAATCGGTGCCGCATGGGACGTGGCTCTCGCGACATTGCCGGCGGCGTCGCGCGTCCATCGCGCGCCCCGGTGTCGGCAGCTATCATGCCACGCCTCCACTCGATGATACGCGCGGTTTAGTCGCCGCGACAAGCCGCGACCTGTTGCTTCCGCCTCACAGGTGACCGCACCGGTGCTCAAACGCTCGCTAACGGTCTTCTCGCTCGTCTTCGTCCTCTACTTCACTACCTCGGGCGGCCCGTTCACCACCGAAGGCCTCGTCGCGGAGGTTGGACCGGGATTGGCGCTACTGATCATGCTGCTCGTCCCGTTGCTGTGGTCCGTGCCCGAGGCGCTGATCATCGGCGAGCTGGCCAGCATGCTGCCGGAGGAGGGCGGGTACTATCGCTGGGTGCGACGGGCGTTCGGCCCGTTCTGGGCCGTGCAAAATGGCTGGTGGACCTGGATGTATTCGTTGGTCGACATGGCGATCTATCCGGTACTCTTCACCCAGTATCTGGCGTACTTCTTTCCGTCGTTGGGCGTCGACGCCAAGTGGCTGGTGGCCCTGGTCGTGATCTGGACCGCGGCCGCGATCAACCTGCGAGGCGCCCTTCCCGTTGGGCGGGTGTCGGTGTTGGCGGGCGGGTTCATCATTGTCGCGTTCCTGGCGATGTCGCTCGCGGCGCTGCCGCACGTCTCGCACGCGCCGTGGCTGCCGGTGCTCAGACCGGGCCGCACGCCGGCCGGTGCGTTGGGCATCGGCCTCTCGATCGCGCTCTGGAACTACATTGGCTGGGACAATGCCTCGACGGTGCAGGGCGAAGTCGTGGACGCGTCGCGCAGCTACCCGCGCGCCCTCGCCGTCGCTCTCCCGTTAGTCACCCTCGGCTACCTCACCGCGTTGTGCGCGGCCCTCGCCGCCACCGATTGGACGCGCTGGCGCGACGGCGCGTGGCCCGAGATCGCGCGGGCCGCGGCCGGCTCGTTAGGCGGTTCCGCGATCGCCGTCTGGATCGGCGTCGCGGGCATGGTGAGCGCGCTCGCCCTCTTCAATGCGCTGTTGCTCTCCTACTCGCGCATCCCGCTGGCCATGGCGATCGACGGGTACCTGCCGGCCTGGCTCGGACGCACCGACGCGCGAGGCACACCGCGCAACGCGGTCCTCGTGTCCGCGGCGTGCTACTCGGTGTTCGTGCTCCTGTCCATCCAGGGACTGGTCGTCGCCGACGTGTTGCTCTACGCCATGGCGCTGTTCCTGGAATTCGGCGCGCTCATCCAGCTCCGGCGCGCCGAGCCCGACCTCCGCGGCGCGTTCCGAATCCCCATCGGTCGCGCGGGCGTCACCATCATCGCGGCGCTGCCAATGGTGATCTTGCTCGGGGTCGTCGCGCTGGAGATGCGCGACGGCGAGTACGGCCGTCCAGCCGTCGCCTGCGCGGTTGCCGCGGCGCTGCTCGGCCCTGCGGTCTACGCGGCCATGCGCCGCCGACGCACTGCGATTCCGTAAGGCGGACGCTCGAGCCCTCGCGCGCCGCCGCACCGCCGCTATCTTCGACCTCACCTGCCGTCGCGGCCTCCTCCACTCCATCCGCTCCGAGTCCTCCCACGCGCATTCCTACGGGCCAGCCCGGCGAAACCCTTCCGTTGGACATCGCGTGGAACGCCGTGCGCGATGCGCTCCTGCGCGGACTCACGCACGCACTGAGCAACCGGGTCATGGCGATCACCACCCTGTCCGATCTCGCTGGAGACGCAACCGCCGCGGCAACCACACGCAGCGTGCTCGCCTCGGAGGCCGGTCGGCTCGACGCGCTGTTGCGCCAGTACAGGCTTCTCTCGCCGGCGCCGCCGTCGCCCGCCGAGCCGATCAACATCGCCGACGTTCTCGCACCACTCGTGGAATTGGCGGGCCGTCACCCTGATTTCGCCGGGACGCCGTGCGACGTGCGCCTGACGGCCGGCGTGCAACCGGCGTTCGTCGACGCCGGCCAGGTGGGACGCATCGTGCCCGCGCTCGTCGTGGCGGCGATGCGCATCGCGCGGCGCGTGCAGCCGCCGCGCGTCCAGGTGGAGGTGCGGGGCGATGCGCGGTGGGTGGTGGTGTGCGCCGCAACGGGCGACGCCATTGGCGCGGGAGCGCTGCCGGGCGACACGGAGACAGGGGCGACGGGTATCGGCATCACGGAAACGCCGAACGGCGCGCGATACGAACTGCTGATGCCGACGCTGGCCGCCGCGCGCCGGCGCGACCGCGCCTCTGGTTAGGCGTTAGGCAACCGACCGCATCGGCGCGAGCGCCGCGCG
>Ga0209168_10000856_pt1 | contig 26742 bp, 14 predicted proteins | sample Coa_R1_FD_187156 | JGI IMG/M metagenome (GOLD analysis project Ga0209168, IMG submission 187156) | Surface soil microbial communities from Centralia Pennsylvania, which are recovering from an underground coalmine fire - Coalmine... | ecosystem: Environmental > Terrestrial > Soil > Unclassified ...
GTTCAGTTGCTCAGCCTGCAACCCGGTGTGGCGTATTTGGGAACGCAAGCGGATCCTACGACTGACACTCGCAGCGGCGCAGTCAATGGCGTGCGCAGCGACCAATCCAATGTGACCCTCGATAGCATTGGGGTCAACGACGAGAACAATGGTTTCGCTTTTACCAGCGTACTCAATGTTCCGCCCGATTCAGTCCAGGAATTCCGGGTCACAACTGCCAACGCCAACGCAGACTCCGGGTATTCCAGCGGCGCTCAAGTTTCGCTGGTAACTAAGAGTGGGACTAACAACTATCATGGCTCGCTCTATGAGTACAACCGCAATACTATCTTCAGCGCTAACGATCCTTTTCTGAAAGAGGCCCAATTAGGCGGAGGCGAGGCAAACAAAGCACCGAAGCTCCTGCGCAATGAATTCGGAGCGACTATTGGAGGGCCGATCAAGCGTGACCGGATTTTTTTCTTCGCCAATTACGAAGGTCGGCGAGACGCCCAGGGTACAAGCGTATTGCGAGACGTGCCGAGCCCAAGCCTGCGCGCGGGCGATCTGGTGTATTTGTGCGCCGCTGCATCCGCTTGCCCAGGTGGGACCGTCAACGGGGTGAGTGGGGTTCAGCCCGGGTATTACGCGCTCGGCCCTACGCAAATCAAAGCAATGGATCCCCTCAACATCGGCGTGAGTCCGGCGATCCTTGGCGTTTTGAGCCAGTACCCAGCAGCGAATGAAAACGCAGGCGACGGTTCGAACACACTCGGCTATCGCTTCGCCTCAAATGCGGACTCCAGCTATAACACTTACATTACCCGCCTGGACTCGCACCTGAACTCAAGCGGTTCGGAAACGTTATTTTGGCGTGGCGAAACTCAAAATTTTAAAGAGCCGGGACTGCAGCAGTTTCCTGGAGGTTCACCAGCTACTACGCTTCTTGACGACAGCAAGGGGTCTATCGTCGGGCTTACGTCGCTCCTCTCACCCACGCTCATCAACGACTTTCATTGGGGGTTTATTCGGCAGGGAGTGAAGAACGGTGGGAATTCACAATATCCGGCGATTTTCCTGAATGGTCTCGATGACCTTGTCCCCTTTACTCGCTCGGCTACCGTGTTTGTGCCAGTAAATCAGTTCAGCGACAGTGTGAACTGGACCCGGGGAAAACATACTTTTAACTTCGGAACTGACCTGTTCATAATTCGCGACAACCACATCAGCTATCAAAATTCATTTTCGGACATGCAAACTAACCCCGTGTATCTCAATACTGGGGGAATTGCCGGCACTTCCAGCCCACTGGATCCAAAGAATAACGGCTTTCCTGCCGTCGATAGCAACTTCGGACCAAATTACGACACTGCGATCGCAATCGCCCTGGGCATGTTTGCAGAGGGCGATGGCAAATATAACTTTGCCCGCAATGGCCAAGCCTTGTCCCAGGGCACGCCGATTAAGCGCCGTTACGCGTTCAATGATTACGAGTTTTTCGGGCAGGATACCTGGCGCGTCACCCCTCGCCTGACCCTGACCTATGGCCTTCGTTGGGTGCTTGAGGCCCCGCCTTATGAAACCAATGGGTTGCAGGTCGCGCCTTGCGTGCAAGCGTCGAATGGCGGCTGTACCACCCAGAATGTTGCGGACTGGTTCAACCACAGCGCTCAATTGGCCGCGCAAGGCCAGCCCGCCAACAACGCGGGGGAGCTGGCTTTCATTCTGGGTGGCCCGGTGAATCATGGTCCGGGTATGTGGAATTGGGACCGCCGGAATTTCTCACCGCGAATTGCCGTTGCCTGGGCCCCCGACACCGGCGAGGGATGGATTTCGAAGATTCTTGGCAAGAAAGATCAGTTCTCAATTCGCGGCGGCTACAACATCACCTACGACCATTTCGGAATTCCGATCGTGAACAGCTTTGACCAGAACGGATCCTTCGGGCTTTCCACCCAGCTCGGTAACCCGGCGGGCGTTGTATCGCCTTCAAATGCTCCCCGGTTTACCTGCCTCGTTCCGGGTGCGCCCGGACAGTCCTGCCTGGCTCCCCCATGTGCAAGCTTAAATGATCCGGGTTGCCTGTTCGGTCCTGCGCCGACAGGTGGTTTTCCATATACACCAGGCAACTCCGCCTTCGCCATCAATTGGGGCCTTGACCAGACTTTGAAGACTCCCTACGAGCACATGTTCAATTTTTCTGTGTCGCGCCAGATCAGTTCACATTCGTCATTACAGATCGCTTACGTTGGAAGCATTGGCCGTCGGCTGCCTATGCAGGTCGATATGGCCATGCCGACCAATTTGACCGATCCAGCAAGCAAAACAAAATATTTCCAGGCCGCCACAATGCTTTCCAAGGCCGCTGCTGCCGGCACTGACGTCGCCTCGATCGGGCCAATCCCGTTTTTCGAGAATATGTTCCCATCTTACGCAGGTGCCGCGAGCGCGCTCAGTAGCAATGGCCTGATGTGCGCGCCGGGGACTGCACCGGCGAATCCCACAGCTACTCAAAATATCTACGAACTCTGGAATTGCTTCCCGCACAATGAGACTTTCTCGCTGTTCGAAATGGATTTGCCCGCTTCAATCACGGGCTTAAGCCCATCCCTCCCCAACAGTAAGTTTGGGCCATACGCTTTTTATCACGATCAGTTCGCTTCCCTTTACGGGTGGCGGAACATCGGCACGTCCGACTACAACGCAATGCAGGTGAGTTATAACGTCCGCTGGGGCGCAAACCTGCAGGGCCAATTCAATTACACGTTTTCGAAGTCACTCGATGAAGCCTCCGCGGCCGAGCGAATCGGCCCTTATGAAGGGACCGGCGGTACCGGCAACGATTTGAATGGAGGTGGAATCGTCATCAATTCCTATGATCCGCTATCTCTGCGCGGACTCTCGGATTTCAACGCGACTCATCAGATCAATGCCAACGTTGTCTACCATCTTCCCTTCGGGAACGGACAGAGGCTGCTGGGAAGTGCAGGCACAGTAGTCAATGCCTTGCTCGGCGGTTGGAACGTTTCCAGCATAGTGCGCTGGACCAGCGGTTTTCCGATCACGGTCGATAACTGCCCCTGCTGGGCGACGAACTGGAACATCGAAGGCAATGCCATGCCCAACGGGCCGGCTCCGCTCGAGAGGACGACCAAGCACGCCATGGTGAATGGCGTGGATATCGGCGCCGACATGTTCGCCGACCCTGCCGCTGCCCAAGCGGCATTCCGTCCGGATTGGCCGGGCGAATCCGGAGTCCGCAACAACGTGATTGGCGATGGAATGTTCAATGTTGATACCGGCGTAAGCAAGGATTTCTCGCTTGGCGAGCAGAGACGGCTTGAGTTCAGTTGGCAAGCTTTCAATGCTTTCAACTCGGTTCGGTACGATGTGCGCGGACCGGTGGGAAGCTCGTCGCAGCCCTCGCTTTCCCAGGATCCGACACAATTCGGAAAATACTTGTCGACACTGACCACGCCGCGTTTTATGCAGTTTGCGCTGAGGTTCACGTTTTGAGAATTGCGTTTTCAGCTCTAGGCAGAAACTTGTTGGTTGAGACCAATTGGTCAACGAGCGATTACTGCTCCGGCACGCAAACGGCAGGATTATTCTCGAGATCGACACGCAGGCGGTCACTCCAGCTAAGCGCGCTGAAGCGAGATTGTTGAGATAATCGTGTCGAAACCTAATAGACAGAAGGAAACGTCGGGAGCGGGATCAAGTTTCGGACAATGTTCCATTAAACGTCTGGCCTTTGGTGCAGTTCACGGGAATGGTTGGACCAGTTTCTGACAATGCCGATGGGACCACGAATCGAACGAACAGCACTCCCGCGATCCTCATAGATGCTCCCGACTTTCTCGCGTTCTGTCCTCTCGACTGCATGGCCGTGTTCAGTACCCCCAACTGGATTCTGCGCTATGAGGAAACTTTGCAGGGAAACGATTCGGCCAGCCGTCTTGCCACTCAAAAAGTTGGTTTGTTCTTATTGGCTCGGTTCAGTTGGTCCTGCTGCGCCTTGTTTGCGTTCGCGTTCTTGGCTTTGGCAACATTGACGGCGGCACGGTACATGTACGGCATATTCGTCAGTTGCAAGGTATACCCATTAAGGAGCGATCCGCCTCTGCCTCCATTGAAAAAAACCCTGACCGCGAAAAATGCGGCGAAGCAGGCTTTCTGCAAATCGCTCGGCTGCACAGGTGGGCCAACTTTCAGCATACCGACCAATGCCGTGCCATCGCAGCCCTGAAGCGTCTGGTCGGCAGACGCGAGCAGCTTACCGCTGTGATCAAAAAGCCAGTAAACGTACAATCCGCCACCTCCGCGATCCGAGGTCAGCGTTTCTTTTCCGTATTTTTGCCGCAAACCCGCCAGAAGAGCATCCGCTGTCATTCCCGGTCCGCCGGCGTAAGACCACTCTCGCGTGACCATCCCGACGTATGGAGCGTTGGGCGGCTGAGTCATGAAGACATTGATCAGATCAATATCTTTTGTTTCCGCGATGGATAAGCTGAGCTCCGAATCGGAAGGATCACGCCTCACATATAACGTAGAGGAGTGCTGCTGAAGCACGGCCTGAGCTTGGCTCAGCGGCATCCCTGGGTAGATGCCAAGCAGGTCGGGAGTATGCGGAGTCGGTGGCAGAGCCTGAGCGTGCGCCGGAACCAGTCCGATGCCGCCGATCAGCATAAGTAAAAGGCCTGTGATGAAGATGCGCAGTGATGGAAAATTCATGGCTTCTCTCCGGCTGAGGACGTGAACTATAGCTTAGGCCCGGAACGCTGGCTGGCCGCGTTCTGCTCCTGTTTCGCCTTGGCGTCCGCTTCCGCTTGCAGCCAGTCATGGGTACCCTTTATGGAGCCGTAAACCAGCGCGCCACTCCTGATCGCCACGTTCATCTGAATCACCTGGGTATTCGGGGTTGGTCCAAGCGGCCAGGCTTGCACATACCCATACTGCAGGCAGGCGGGAGTTAGAGAATTCTGTAGAACGGAGCCTGTGCTGGCTAGCGAAATTGTTTCTCGTGCGTCGTGAGTGGTCGGGTCCCCGAGAAATTGGTTCCCAACGTCAGTGAGGTTTCCGCCCGGTCCGCAGCTTGCCTGCGTGCCACTGACCTGGGACAGCAACTTGCCATTCGAGTCATAGACCCAAACTGGCTGATCGGGAGACCCGGAATTTTCCTGTCCATACTTTTTCCGGAGTGAGCCTAACAGATTCGAGGACAACACGGGTTGGCCAAGGGGAAAGATGATGTAACGCTGAACCTCTTCAACCACAGGGTGCCCAGGAGGGGTAGTGAACTCTACCACAATACGCTCGACCTGGCCGGTTTGTTGCCTTTGGTTCACTGAATGCACGAACATATAGTGCGGCACCGGGTCAAAATTGACTTTCGTGGGATGATACAGGCGGGCAGTGAGAACTTCGATCTTCAAGCTTGAGTCATACGCCTTTACGGCGGCGGTGACTTGCTGGGGAGTCATGCCGAGCTTGATTCCGACGATATCCAGGAAAGACGCTGCGGCGGCGGCCTTTGCCTGTGCATCCGCGCTGCAGCAATCGCCCAAATCCGCCGACGATGTTTGAGAAGCCGCAGGCTGCGCCGCGCTTGCTGTCTGCGTCGGAGCGGATTGCTGATTTTGCGCTTGGCCTTGCTGTTTCTGCTGCTGCGACTGCTGCTTGGCTTTGTTGTAAGCGTCTTTCGCGGCTTTAATCGGATTCTGGAATTGTGCGCCGGCGGGTACGACCTGGAGTATTCCTGCAAACACGAACACAGCGAGGGCTCCGAAAGTAGAACGCATTCTTTCCCTCCTTGTTGTGCGCAAGCTGACACGGCTTGACGACGGATTCTTTATGCGATGTGCCGCCGCGCCCGGGACGCCAGAACTCTATACAGCGCTGAATGTCGCGTCAAGTATCAAATGATAGCTATAGAGATTTGAGGCGCATCGAGCCGCTGTGCGCTTACCTTGCGGTTTAGAGATTCCAGAGAAGTGCCCTACCCACCCTTACCAGCAACCCACCCCATCCGCAGAACCACTCCGAAATCTTCAGCTCTGAAGACCCGAACTGTGGGCGCGAAAGCAAACCGCTATACATGTGCGATGGTGGAAAGTATCAGCGCGATCAACTGACCCTGACGTTTTGTGCCGGTTTTTTCGAAGATCTGTGACAGACGTGTTCTGGCTGTTCCATAGGTGATCGCGAGCTTTTCGGCGGCACTTTGCAGGTCGTCGCCGCCCGCCAGTTGCACGGCAAGACGCGTCTGGGCTCGGGTCAGTGCAAAAGCGGCTTGCAATCGTTCGGCTGGCAGGAGGGTATTCCGATCGGGATCGGTGATCACAACGCATGCGGCAGGTCGGAAAATGGACAGCGCCGAATGCTTCTGTGAAACGGCGAAGACCGAGATGCCATATGCTGGCTTTCCCGAGAGGCGAGACGCGCGTACCGCTCCACCGGGGATTTCTACATTCGAAACTGCCCGGGCGATCAGTGTTCGCAATCGTTCGTTTGCAGTTCGGCTCGCAAGAGAAATACCGTCGCGGCCAAAGCGAAGTCCGTCATTCGCGGACTGCAGTTCCTGCGCGCGAGAGTTGGCGAAAATCACTCGCTTTCCGGCATCTAGCAGCACGATAGCCACATTGCTGCGGTCGAGCCACTCCGCGCCGAATTTGTGAATGGTGCCCAGAGTGCCCAACTGCAACCCGATCGCCAGCGCCTGCTTTAAATGCCGGTGCAGCACCGCGAATCGCTCGATATCCGCCGATTCGTATCGTCCGGTTTTGCGCGTCCGATGAAGCGCAATCCCTGCTTGCGCGGCTCTCCCGATCTGCGCTTGCCCGACCATGCGATAACGCGTCTCGACATTTCGCTCGTGCCAGTCGATATATGCTCGCGTCTTTTCGCTGCGGTCATCGGGTAGCAGCCCATCATGGACAATAGGTTCGGCAGGATGTTGGACAAGGTATCGAGTGGTGGGGTCGATAGAAGCCATTCCATTGAGGTAGTCGCGGACGCTCGCGGGGTCGAAATTGATTGAAAGAAACGTCGGCAGGATCGAATGGCCAGAACTGTCGAGCACCCAGACGCTGGCCGCCTGACTCCTGGTCAGCGCCGCGATCTCCTTTAGAGCCACAGGCCAAAGTGTGTCATCGAGCGCGGCATCATACAGGCCTTCGATCGCACGAAGTGTGGCGTCATCTCTGGGCATAACAAACCACTTGGAAGCCGGCAGGACTCAAGGAAATACGGTCAGAAAATCGGCAGCCGCCGATTTAGCGAGAAATTTTAACATGAATGCACGCCGGTTTACGTCAATCACGACGCACGAGCAATAAGAACTCAAGAGGCCTGATTCTGATAAATCAAACCCCAAGCCCTCCAGTGCTGCAAGTCATAACCCCTGATACTTTAACGAACAATTTCAGCTTCGGGTTGAGGCCATTGCGGTTGAACTTCGCAACACCAGATTTGTCGTAAGAATGTAGTCTCCATCGGCGGGAGGATTTCCCAAACCCTCAACTTCATTGATTAGTGCATTAAATGCAAGTTTCGATAAATCGGCCTGGGACATTTGCACGGTAGTCAGCGGAGGGATCGCGAACTGCGCCAATTTAATGTCATCAAAGCCGACGACAGAAAGGTCGCGCGGGGTCTCAATTCCCGAATCATAGGCCTGACGCAGGACTCCAATCGCCGTCAGATCGTTCGAGCACATCACCGCACTCGGGACATCAGGGAGAGCGGTGAGTCGAGCGAGCGCCTGAACTCCCCCTTCGACCGTGTGATCACCTACGACAATGAATTCGGGTGGAACTTCCAAGCCAATTTCTTTCATCGCCTGTTCGTATGCGGCTCGCCGTGCCAATGACGATTTCAAATGCGTTGGACCCGTCACGAACGCGATGCGCACGTGTCGCAACGCGGCCAAATGTTGTACCGCTTGGCGAATGCCATTCAGGTAATTCACTCGGATATTTCGTACCCCGGGAACATGCGGCCCCACATCGACAAATACCAGGGGCACTTTGCGAAACCGCAGATGCTCAATCAATCTTTCTTCCATGCCAAAGGTTAGAACCGCTACGCCATCGACCCGGCGCTCCACCATCCGGCGCACCGCCAACTCGGTCCGTTGAGGATCGTGAATTGTTGAACTCAAGAGGATTTCGTAATTGTGCTGGACGGCGATGTCTTCAAAGGACTGGACTATCTCAGGAAAAAATGGATTCGTAATCTCCGAAACGATCAGCCCGAAGATCCGCGTCCGTCCGGAAACCAGAGCCCGAGCCTGAGTGTTCGGGTAATAGCCGAGTTGCTCTATGACCTTCCAGACCCGGCGCACGAGTTGCGGATCAACCGTCGGAACGCGGTTAATGGCGCGCGACACAGTTGCGGTCGAGACCTTTGCGCGGCGCGCGATTTCCTTAATGTCCATAAATCGGCAGTGCTGCCGAAACAAACCATTGGATTGGTTTTAACTTGATGACTGTGATGCTCCGCTCCATCAGCTCTCAACGCGGTTGTACAGGCGATACTCCTCCGACATGATTGACGAAAAAGGACGAAGCGTAAGCAATCCACCATCAGTCTTCACCACCCAGTCACTTGACGAGGAACTCACAGCGGTTGCCGACAATAAGTCCATGCGTGAGAGTTTCGCGGAGATGTTATCCACCACAAAGAGTGCGGTAGGGCCGTGTAACAACGCCACGTTGTTAGGATTTTCATTGTCGATGGCTTCCAGCCGCAGGGGCATTTCAAATTCGATTTCGACACGATCTCCATCTTTCCAACTGCGCTGCAGTGCAAGGAATTTCCCTGGCTCGACGGCGCTCTCCGCCGCACGGCCATTTACCGAAACACGAGTCTTGGCGCCTGCCCATCCAGGAATGCGGACGTATAAGGCAAACGATTCAGGTCTGGCGAGATTGAGAGAGAGTTGAGTTGTATTCGCCCGCGGGTAATCTGTCAGCTGCGTGAGCGAGCATTGCGTGTTGTTCTGCATCCACGAGAGGCGTGACGGGATAAACAGATTCACGTAGACACCATCCGCGCTTTGGAAATAAGCGCTGATGCCATAGTCGGCAGTCAGTTGCGGAAAAGTGCCCGAGCAGCACGGCCACTTGTCACGATAGTGGGCTTTGCGGCCTGAGTTGTTGTAGTCCGAATAGTAAAAACTGGTGCCATCAGCCAGGATTGGCGTGGCTCCGGCAATGGTGTTGTACAGCACGCGTTCCATGCTGTCGCCATAACTGGAATCGCGAGTCACGCGTAGAAGATAGCGCGTGATTTTGAAATGCCCATAGGCGCCGCACGGAGTCTCGAAGCTGGCGTGGGTAGTGCCGAGGCTGGCATCCAAGAGGCCTTTACCCGGCTCAACAAAAGCCTCGTCCGGACCCCATCCGCCGGTGGCAAAGCTTTGATCCTGCACCATTCTTAATCCGTTGCGCGCGGCGCGAAGATATTTTTCGTCTCCGAGGACAAGATAGGATTGCATCGCCGAACTCAAAGCATTTACGTGGCTGTAAGCGTGCTCCCCGGGCAGGACATTTTGGTTTTCGGATAACGGACCAAAATAATCCTGCTCGATGAAACGCACCGCTAAATCTCGGTAGCGCGAGTTTCCACTGCGCTGGTATGCCAGGAAGAAATTTTCGGGAAGCGTGTAAGTCTCATCCCATGTGTCGGCAACATTCGTATGAGGACGCGCGCGCTGCTCGGCGCGGCTTAGGGCTTTCTCTGGAAGATATGGCAAAACCGCCTGGGTCGCCCGCCAATGAACATCGAAAGCATCTGGGCAGCCGGCAAATTCATGCGCATCGATCAACCCGCAGCTGGTCTTGTCAAATGTATAAGCAGGAAGGTGGTAGCCGACATAAAATTTGCCCGACGGTTCGACGGTTGCTCCGAATTCACGCACCAGACGATGAACCTTCTCTTGCGTTGGCTTGTGGCCAGTGGCCGCGTAGGCCCGCGCGAGAGCCGACACGTATTGCCCAAAACTGTGGCCGGGAATGAATGCGTGAAAATTCTCCGGAGGACTGAAGTCAGTACCGTTGTCATACCAGCCCCCCATGTCAGGCCCAGGCGCAGCCATTCCCTCGCGCTCGCGAAACGGCTTCAGGAGCGCGTCCTCATTTAAATGCAGAAAAAGATCGTGGTTGTGATCAAACTGCTCTTTTAGCGGACTGTCTAGTAGTTGCACTTCGGAGTACTTAAAAGTTGAAAGAGGAGGAGTGATCGCTGTGGCGGCTGTTGCTGGTGTCGAAGCAGATGCCCATGATCGCTTTCGGCCCAATGCGACACTGGCAGCGGCAAGTAACGTAGCGTCCTTAAGAATTTGTCTTCGTGTGGTGCGCATGGTAGCGACCTCCGACATTTTATATTGGATATTCCTGCTCACCTTATAGTAATCGTTATCCTCTGCAAGATACAAAATCTCGAAACAGACCGAGGTCAGGTACGGACTGTACACCTATTGAAGAGGACTTTCCACTATTTGCAAAAAGATCGAGGCGCACGAGCAGATTTGGCGCCGCTTAAGACCCTTCAACCTGAAAATATTCATTATCTTGACGTAACTTATTAACAAATAAGCATTTGTATCGACAGTCATCTCTTTTTCGAGTCAAACTGGTCTATCAAATTAGGAGTGGCCTGGCAGACTAATGTAAAAATACTATTTTTGCTTGACTACTGTATACAACATGCGCTAGCGTACTCACCTTGCAAGCAAACGATTACTCATAAGCTGATGGCGACACAAGTCACGGCGTGCGCGGGTGCGGAAAACGCGGGAATTAGTTGAGCTCCTTGAGGAGGAAATATGACTTTAAGAACCCGGTCGGAAGTCATTCTTGGGCTACTGATGTTGTTAGTTGGAATGTGCCACGCGCAATTCACCAGCAATGTCCAGGGGATCGTGCAGGACCCATCGGGCGCGGTGGTACCCAAAGCAACAGTCACATTAGTGAATACGGGCACTCAAATAACACGCACTGCGGAGACCGATGCCAATGGGGATTACCGCTTTCTAAGCCTGGCGCCTGGAGCATACAAAATTACGGTTGAGGCGTCTGGATATTCAAAGTCAGAATCAGATATTACGTTGCTCACTGAACAGAACCTTAATGTGCCGATCACTCTAAAAGTCGGTGCAACCACTGAATCGATCAATGTAAGCTCCGAAGCTCCACTGGTGAATACCGCAGAGACACGCAATCAGCTGACACTGCAAACAGACTCACTCTCATCATTGCCGTTAGCGGGTCGTAGTTTCATCTCTCTGGTCACGTTGGCCCCCGGCGTCAGCGGACTTGGAACCATGGGTGGCGGCACACCTGGAGGCGGAGGAACGCCAGGATCTGGGGTAGACAATTATTCGACCGAGACAGCTGTCGATGTAAGCGCAAACGGACAAGGCGTGGTTGCCAACAAGTACATAGTTGATGGGCTCGATGTAAACAGCAGCATTCGACAAGGCATATTGAATCTCACCCCAAATCCAGATGCCATTCAGGAAACCAGCATTCAGGTCAACACGTTCTCGTCTGAGTACGGAGGTGCCAGCTCCATTCAGATGGCAAGCACGACAAAGTCCGGATCAGACGCATTCCATGGATTGGCGAGCGACTATTACAGCTATGAAAACATGTATGCTCGCACCGAATTCATGAGCAGCAACACTGGTCAGCCAGTAAAGTACAGCCCGTTCCACGGTAACAATTTCTCTGGTGCGATCGGTGGCCCCATTATTCCGCATCACCAGTTCTATTTCTTTTTCGCTGCGGAGCCCTTGCGGTCGGCCGCTGCAACCGGTGGCTCGTCGATAAACTTTCCGGATCCTCAATTCGACACATGGGCGAAACAGAACTATCCCAACACCTTTGGGACAAAGATTCTTAACACTTACGCTCCGCAGGGACTGGCAGGAACCACTGTTACCACGACAGCCGACCAACACCTTACTGGAAGTTCGTGTGCGGGAACAATCGCAGTGCCAGGATCGGTTACTGGTTCAATTCCTTGCAATCTTCCGGTGATCGACAGCGGTATTTTCAACTCCAGTAACTTTCGCAATGGCGATCAGTACTTCATCCGTGTCGACAAGTACTTCAAGAACGACAGAATTTACGGCAGCTTCTTCCGCACCACGCTGAATTTCGGCGGACCTGCCCCGATCCCACAGTTCTCCTCTACTAACAGTAACTGGGAACGAGCTTTCCAGGTGAATTACACGCACACGTTCAGCCCGACCACACTCAATGAAGCGATCTTTGCTCAGAATCGAATCGAAGGCGTTCAACACCAGACGGGCGATTTCACTGTTCCGTCAGTCGGGGTGTCGGGAATATCCAACCTCGATGGATTCGGGGGATTTTATGGGCAGGGATTCGCCCAAGGGGATTTCATACAACACAATTACCACTGGCGGGATGTATTGACACACGTTCGCGGTGCGCACGTTCTCAAGTTCGGCTATGAGGGCTGGTTCGGCGATGATGTTGAGCCGTTTCAAGGACCGTGGTCGACACCGAAGTTCCAGTTCGACAATCTAGTAAATCTCGCTCAAGACGCGCCCCACACTGAGGGCGGCGTGATGTACAACCCGGTCACCGGCCAACAGCAATTATGGGAGTGGAACGCAGCATCGAAGACGTGGGGAATATTCGCGGAAGACACGTGGAAGGCGCGCAAGAATTTGACCTTGACATTAGGATTCCGCTTTGACGATCAGGGCAATCCGTATTCTCGGAGCGCCTCGACAGTCTTCGGGAACTTCTATCTTGGTTCGGGTTCGACTTTTCAAGAGCGGGTTGCTAATGGCGTGGCGAAGCCCACTCACAATGCGCTCCTCGGATCGCCTAAGGCTTACAATCCTCGAATCGGGGCCGCTTGGGACGTTACCGGGAATGGCACTACCGTGCTCAGAGGTGGCTTCGGTATGTACTCTAATTGGCTCTCCCAAGCCAACGTTCAAGAAGAATTCCGAGGCAATCCGCCGGGACTGATCGAGCCAACTTTCGATCGGTCAGGCTCGCCCACTCCGATATTCTCGCAAGGTAGCGGCAGTAAGCCTCCATTCGGGTTTACATACCCGGGGCCACTCTGTCCAGCCCCGCCTTGTCTAAACGCAGCCGGTGGAGTTGCTGGGGCAAACGCGCCAATTGGCGGGATTGATCCTCACTTGAAATCTCCGCTGACCTACATTTGGGCGGGCACACTAGAGCGAAAGCTGAGCAATACTCTTGTGGCCAGCGTGCTCTACAGCGGGTCCCACTCGAGCGATCTGATTGCCAACGGCAATCAGGCTGGAGCAGTCAGCTATGGAGCGGACATCAATGCCAAGCCTGGAGACTTGTTAGTAAATCCGACACCCACAAGGCTCAACCCGAGTTTTGGGTCCATCGCTTATGCCCAGAACGATCGCGTCAGCAACTACAACGGCGTGACCTTTGATTTCAGGGGACGAGCCAAACACGCGTTCTTTGACGCCTCATATACCCGATCGAATTCCAAGGACGATGCGGGCACAGGTGGTGCCAGTATCGGAAACGGCTCTTACCCCACAGCTTTGAATCCCCACCAGTTTTACGGAAATTCTCCGTGGGATGTTCCTAACCGCTTTTCGCTGACTTTCAATTACGAATTTTCAGGGTTGAACGGAGGCCGTGGAGCGACTGGACTATTGACTAGCGGTTGGGGGGCCAGTGCCACAAGCATTTACCAGACGGGATACCCATTCACAGTAGTCACGACGAAACCATTTAGTGCCGGCGGCGATTACAATGCTGATGGAGATAATCTGGACTATCCTGATGTCGCCAGCTATCACGAAGCCATGTCGCGCAGCGCATACATGGCGGGGGTATTCGGACCGACACCTGGTCAAAATGGCGTGTTCACTGCTGGTCAATTTACCGCGCCCACAACCCCCGGCATGGAGGGCAACGAGAAAACTCAACAGTTCCGTCAACCGAGCTTTACTGAGACCGATCTGACTGCCTATAAAGACACACGTCTAACGGAAAGATTGAATTTGCAATTGCGATTTGAGTTTTACAATCTCTTCAATCATCCCAATCTCTTCATCGATCCCAACCTCGCGAATGGCTCATTCGGCAGAGCCATAAGCCAGCAACTGCCTCGCAATTGGCAGGTAGGCGCAAAGGTGAGTTTCTAAGCAGCTACGAACGCGTGGCCCTGCCGCGAACCCGCGGCGGGGCTTTTTTTTCAAAAGGGTCTCTCCTTCTCCCCGAATTCTGCGATTAAAATCTTCTGAACAGACGTGAGGAGTCCCCTGGCGATCCTACTTTCGATCTTCTCTGTTTTTTTTCTTAGCGCTTACGTTGTTTTGGCGCAGGACCAGGTGAGTTCCATTACAGCCGCCTTGCACGCCAATGACTATCAACGGGCCTTGGGCTTAACGCGCACTAATATTGAAAAGTCTCCCGCGGATCCGCAACTTTGGATGCTGCAAGGCGTCGCCTACGCGGGGATGGAACAAAAACAAGATGCGCTTACATCCTTTCACAATGCGCTGAAGCTCTCTCCCGATTACCTGGCTGCTCTGCAGCAGGAGGCGCAAATTTACTATGAGACAAACGACCTCGCGGGCGTCCCAGTATTGCAGCATATCTTGCGACTTCGGCCCGGCGATCCGATGAGTCATGGCATGATCGCAGTGCTGGAATACAAGCACGGGAACTGCGGTGCTGCGGTCCCACACTTCTCGAAATCCGGCAATCTGCTGGATACCCAGGTCGATGGCCTGCACGCATACGCAACCTGCCTGGTCCGGATGCACCGGTTCGAGGATGCGGCAGCAGTTTTTCAGAAGGTGCTCGTCATAGAGCCCGAGAGCGCCCGCGAGCGCAGCGTTCTGGCTTCAATCCAGTTGATGGCACACAAGCCGCAGGACGCGATCAGTACGCTGGATCCTCTCTTGAAGCTTGAGCCTGATCCGGAAATTCTGCAGTTGGCCAGCAATGCTTATGAAGACGCCGGCGAAACGGACAAGGCAATTGAGTTGCTGCGACAAGCCATACTGAAGGCTCCCAAAAACGTCGACGCCTACCTTGAGTTTGCTTATATCGCTTCCCAGCATGAGTCTTTTCAGGTTGGAATCAACGTTCTGAACGATGGCATAGAGCAGCAACCGCAGTCCGCCCCGCTGTATTTCTCACGCGGTGTGCTGTACGTGCAGCTCGCAAACTATGACAAAGCTGAATCAGATCTGCAGAAGGCGTATGAACTTGATCCGAACGAATCGCTCACGGCAGCTGCACAAGGATTGCTTGCGGTGCAGCAGAACGATCTCGACCGAGCTCTGACCGATGTGCAGCAAAAATTAAAACGCAAACCGAACGATCCACTTTTGCTTTACCTGCAAGCGGATGTTCTGGCGCAGAAAGGCGCGGAGCCGGGCAGCGCTGAGTTTCAAACCGCCCTGCAATCTGCACGCAAAGCTGCGGCCCTGCGTCCCTCACTCGGCCCTGCTCACGCAGTGCTCGCCAAGCTTTATGTAGATGGCGGGCAAAATAAACTTGCGATAGAACAATGCCGCAAGGCCATCGAGATTGATCCCAAAGATCAGACGTCGCTATACAGGTTGATTCAGGCATTGCGAAAAACGGGCGAGACAACTGAGATTCCCGGACTATTAAAACGGCTGGCTCAACTGCGACAGCAGGATGCAAAAGAGAAGAAGCAGCATTACCAATACAAAGTGGTCGAAGGCGACAGTCAATAGTTTTATCTCTGCATCGGCCTAAATGAAAAACTGAAACTACGGCTGGCTTGGCTGCGAAGATTCGTACAGTCGATATCGATTTCCCGACGCTTCAGCCTGGCGCGCCTGCTGACGAAGAACTGCGAGACGTCTGACCAGCGTGGGCAGTTCGCCCTTGGAATCCTTTCCACTCTGCCTCAGCGCTTGAATCAAATGATAAAGAGCTTCCTGGTCGGATGAATTCTCTGCGAGCGCGCGCCGAGATTGCACAATTGACTTATCGATCTCTCCCGATTTCAGATACAGATTTCCCAACAGATCATAGGCAAGGACGAAATCAGATCTCAGCTGCTCAGCGCGAGATGCTGCGGCAATTGCATCCTTGAATTCTGGTGTGCCGGGATCGGCGCCTTTCTGAAAGAGAATATCCGCCTCCAGGTAATGCAGAAATGCGTCGTTAGGGTGGTCTTTTAGCCGGAGTCGCACCGTCGTCAGCGCCTGGTCGAGATTGCTTTGCTGCATTTGCGCCAGCCCTTCGGCAACTGCCCCTGAACTTTGCGTTGGATCCAACTGACTCGCCTTTTCGAAATCGGCCTCGGCTTTTTCGTACTGACCCAACTGGATCAAAAGTACGCCGCGTGCAACGAATAGTTGGGCGGCATTTGGATTTTCTTTTAAGCCTACATCGATCATGTCGACACCCACCTGGAAGGATTGGTGAGTAAAAGATATGGCGGCGAAATCCACGTAGTATTTGATCTTTTTTGGATCGAGCACAATTGCCTGCCGCAGAAGAGCGACAGCCTTCGGTGTGTCCCCGGATTCTTCATACGCTGAAGAAGCCAGATCAAGAATCTCGGAATCAGGTTGTGCGGCGGAAAGTAGCGGCTCCAGAGTTTCTACTGCTTGTTTGGGATTGTGTGCGGCCAACTGGACCACAGCGAGGTTGTACCGGGAGTGCGAGTCGTCTGGTTGAAGAGCCAGAAGCCGCTGAAAGACCGGCACAGCATCTTCTGCTTTGTCGAGATTCATTAAGCAGGTGCCATATTGCGCGAGCGCAGCCGGCTGAGAGGAGGTCAGCTGCCAGCTCGCCCGAAAATGTTCAACGGCAGAAGCGCAGTCGTGTTGCTTGAACTTCACAACTCCGAGCATTGCATTTGCGGTGGGATCTTCGGGCCGGAGTTTCACAACACGTTCGAGCAGCGGCAGCGCACGTTTGCTCTCTGCCTGATACTCCAACTCGGCCGCGCCTTCGAGGGCAGGAAGATAATCGGGTGAAATAGCCAAGGCGCGGTTGTAGGCGATTAGCGCCTCGTGCTTTCGTCCGAGTGCGGAGAGAGCAATTCCCTGCAGAGCCCACAACTTTGGGTTCTTCGGCGATTGCAGCGCTGCCGATTGCGTGAGCTGGAGTGCGTGCTGATAATCGTGCTCACGTAAAGCGGATTCGATAAGGCCCGTAGACGCGGCTGGAGTCGCATTTTGTGCGAAGGCTGAAACCGCACAAATGAGAAACGCAAACAATAAGTTTCTCGATTGAAATAAAGGGGCCGACATAAATTAGGGACTTGCTGTCACACGAGTGCAGCACGAATCTCAGGTGAATCGGGCCGTCTTCTCGTGTTCAGTTCTGATTATGACAGTAGCACCATCTGGCCCGGCGAGGTTCGCGGGGCGCCCGTTCGCAGCGAACCGCTGCCGCTCGAGAGTGCTACACGCGCGAGTAGAAGCGTGGATCGCGAAGCAGGCAACGCGAAAGGAGCCTATGCGGCAGTTTCGCGTCTCCGAGCCTCCTCAATCTCTTGCAACTCGCCAGGCGTGAGCCGGAATTCCACCGCGCCCATGATGCCCGCCACCTGCTTCGCGCTGCGGAATCCGACGATTGCGCCAGTCACCGCGGGGTTATTCAAGGTCCATGCAATCGCAACTTCGCCGGGCGAACGACCGTGGCGCTGACCGATCCTGCGCAACTCTTCGACTAGCTGCAGATTGCGCGAAAGCTGCGGCTCGCGAAAATTTGGCAGATTTCTTCGCCAGTCCTCAGCGGTGAAGTTGGCGACGCGTTCGCGTGTCATAGAGCCAGTCAGCAGACCTGCCGACATTGGCGAGTAGACAATCACACCAATGTTGTTGCTTTTCGTGTACGGCAGAATCTCTTTCTCTATCGCGCGGGTCACGAGCGAGTACGGAGGCTGCAGTGAAGTGATCGGCGCGATCGCCTGTGCTCTTTTCATTTGTGAAACGCTGAAATTCGAAACTCCGATGTAGCGGACTTTGCCTTCTTGCTTCAGTCGCGCCATTTCGGTCCAGCCTTCTTCAATGTCTTCATCCGGCTCCGGCCAGTGGATCTGGTAAAGATCGATGACGTCGGTTTTTAGACGGCGCAGACTGTCTTCGCATTCTCTCCGAATGGAATCGGCCTTCAGCGATGCCCCGACTTGACGATTGTTGTCCCACACACGCTCGCACTTTGTGAATACATAAGGTCGTGGGTTTCTGCCCTTGATGGCTTCCGCAACTACTTCTTCAGAATGACCCAGACCATAGAGAGCGGCGGTATCGATCCAGTTCATGCCACGATCGAGCGCAGCATGGATAGCAGGAACTGAGTCAGCTTCATTTTGCGGGCCCATGCTGCCAACCCAGCCGCTGCCACCAATGGCCCATGCACCAATTCCGAGAACTGAAATTTGTAAATCGCTATTTCCCAACCGCCGAGTTTCCATTTCATCCCTTTCTTAATCGACACCACGAGAGTGTCGGATAGAATATATGCGTAGTAAACGTTTCCGCAAACCTCGTGATGTTTCGGATTCGTGGAACGCTCATTTCGAATCGTTATTTTCATGAATATTACCCGTCGTCTGTTTGTAACCCTTTCCGCAGCCGCTTCCGCCAGTCACCTTTTTGCACAGGGTGTGGCACCGCGCGCGGTGAAACCGCAGGCTAAGCCAAGCCCGTCAGGACGGCCGTTCAATGCGCATTTTGTCGATGTCGCCAAAGAGGCGGGGCTGATTGTTCCCACCATCTATGGCAATCCCGATGCGAAGGATTACATTCTGGAAGCGACGGGCTGCGGCTGCGCATTTTTGGATTACGACAACGACGGGTGGATGGACATTTTCCTGCTGTGCGGCACGCGAATCGAAGGCGCGCCGCCGGAGGCTACCAATCGTTTATACAAAAACAATCGCGACAGAACTTTTACCGACGTTACCGAAAAATCTGGTCTTCATTCAGTTGGCTGGGCCTCGGGCGTATGCGTAGGCGATTACAACAACGATGGCTTCGAAGATCTGTTCTGTACTTATTTTGGCCAGAACAAGCTGTTTCGTAACAATGGCGATGGGACCTTTACAGATGTGACCAAGGAAGCCGGCCTGCTGAACGACACTCCTCGCTGGGGCGCGGGTTGCACTTTTGTGGATTACAACCGCGACGGCCACCTGGACCTGTTCGTTTCAAACTACCTTCAATTTGACTTCAAACATGTGCCTAAACCTGGCGCAAACAGTAATTGCAATTGGAAGGGTGTCCCGGTCGAGTGCGGTCCGCGAGGATTGCCGCCTGGGTATCACTCCTTATATCGCAATAACGGCGACGGCACGTTTACTGACGTAAGCCGTCAGGCCGGCATTTCGGAGCTTCGTGAAAGCTATGGCATGACCGCAGTTACAGCCGACTTCAACGAAGATGGCTGGCCCGACATTTACGTCGCCTGCGATTCTACGCCGAGTCTTCTGCTGATGAACACCGGCAAAAACACATTTGAAGAAGAAGGCGTTCTGAGGGGCGTTGCATTGAGCGATGACGGTATGGAGCAGGCCGGCATGGGCATCGGCGTCGGAGATTACGATCTCGACGGGCACCTCGACATTTTTAAAACCCATTTCGCCGAAGACACCAATGGTCTTTATCACAATGACGGAACCGGGAACTTCGAGGATGTGACGCGTAAAGCAAAAATCGGGGTCGAGACCCATTACATCTGTTGGGGCGCTGGAATGGTCGATCTGGACAACGACGGGCTTCCAGACCTGTTCATGACGGCGGGGAACGTCTATCCACAAATTGAAAAGACGCTGCCGCAGTATGCCAAGAACAATCCGCGAGTTGTGTTTCGTAATCTGGGAAACGGCACATTTGAAGAGTTGATCGAAGAGGCCGGCCCGGGAATTGCCGCCGCGCACTGCAGCCGCGGATGCGCCTTCGGGGATTTCGACAACGATGGTGATATCGACATCCTTATCATCAATCTCAATGAACCTCCATCCCTGCTCCGCAATGACATAAGCGGCGATCACCACTGGCTTAAAATAAAGTTGGTGGGAACGAAATCGAACCGCAGCGCGATAGGTGCGCGTGTTGTCGTACATTATGGCGGCAAGAAACAGGCGCAAGCAATGATGAGCCAGTCGAGTTTCTATTCTTCCAATGACCCAAGGCTGCATTTTGGGCTGGGCACGGCGACAACCGCAGACGTGGAAATTTTCTGGCCCAGCGGAACACACCAGAATTTCAAAGCAGTGCCAGCGAATCAACTCGTCGTGGTTAAAGAAGAGGGAGGAATTGTTTCCGGCGCCGGGTGGACGAAGAAGTCCTGATGAACTATTCCGCCGTTTGAGTTCTTGACAACGAAGTGCGTAAGCAGGATATTGTATCCGTCGCTTGGTAAACGTTTGCTAATTAACTTCACTGGATTGGCCGCGTTCATCCGTCACGAGGTGATCAATGGGTTCGCGCAAAGAAGTTTCCCGTCGCGAGTTTCTTTCCGCAGCTGCAGGTTCAACGGCGGCATCGCTGCTCGTGCGTCCGGCATTTTCGCTGGCGCATGAAACGTTTTCGGCCGCAGGGGCGCGTGATGTCGCCGCCAGTGCTGGCGCGATTCTACCGTGGCAAGATCAGGGTGTAATTAATACTGCTAACTCTCCTTATGCCAAGCTGCACAGCGTGCCGGTGCACGCGGTCACCATTGAAGAAGGATTCTGGTCGAAGCGCCGCGCCACAAACGTCGAGCGCAGCATTCCCACCATGCGCCAGGAACTTGAAGAGCACGGCCGCATGGACAATTTTCGGCGATTAGCAGGAAAGAGCTCCGAGCCCCAGAAAGGGCCATATTTTTCGGACTCCGACATTTACAAGTGGATTGATGCAGTGGGTTGGGCCTTACAATCCGATTCCCTGCCCGAGCTTCGCCGAAAAACGGATTCGATGATCCGCGAAGTGGTGGCGATCCAGGAACCCAGCGGATATCTAAATACTTATTATCAAGGCGATCGGGTTGCCCTTCGCATGTTGCAACACGACCAGGAAGTGGGTCATGAGATGTATTGCCTGGGCCACATGATTCAGGGAGCGATTGCCTACTATCGCGCAACTGGAGACACCACGCTCATGGACGCCGGGCAACGTATGGTGGACAACTTCGTGCTGCCGAACTATGGGCCGGGTCCGAGTCAAAAACCGATCATCTCCGGACATCCGGAAATCGAAATGGCGCTGATTGAACTTTACCGCACCACCGGCAAGCGCCAATATGTCGAACTCGCGGGATACATCCTGCACGGCGATGATCGCTGGACCATCGAGCCGCAACGCATTAAGTACATGTTCTGCGGAATACCTTTCTCCTCGCGCACCAAGCTCGAAGGACATGCGGTGCGAGCAATGTATGCTTGCTGCGGCGCTACGGACTACTACCTCGAAACCGGCGATCCGTCTTACTGGAAAACTCTGAACGTTTTATGGGAAGACTTGACTCGTCGCCAGATGTACATAACCGGCGGCGTCGGCGCGCGTTCTGAAGGCGAAGCTTTCGGCAACGCATATGAGTTGCCTAATGCTCAGGCTTATGGCGAAAGCTGCGCTGCCATCGGAAATATGATGTGGAACTGGCGCATGCTGGCAGCGAGTGGAGACGCGAAGTTCACCGACGTCATCGAGCGAGCGCTCTACAACGGAATCAACTCCGGCATGTCTCTGGACGGAACGACTTACTGTTATCGAAATCCACTGGCGTTCGATCCGGCCACATTGGATGGTTTCCGCGGCAGCCCGAACATCCGCAATGCATGGTACGACGTAACCTGCTGTCCGCCGAATCTCGAGCGCACTTTCTCTTCATTGCCGAGTTACTTCTACAGCACCAGCAAAGATGGTTTGTATGTGCACCTGTATGACAATTCCAACCTTGATTGGCGCCTGCAAGATGGGACTGCAATCAAAGTGCAGCAGAAGACAAGTTACCCGTGGGAGGGCGCGATCAAACTGACTATCAGTCCTGCGGAGTCAAAAGATTTTACTTTATACGCGCGTATTCCGGGATGGGCAAATGGGGCTTCCGTAGCTGTGAACGGCAGGACGCAATCCGGAGTCAAGGCCGGAGAATACCTGGCAATCAAGCGTGCCTGGAATCCGGGCGACCTTGTCACGTTATATTTCCCGATGCACACGGAGATCGTAGCTTCGAACCCGCGAGTCGCAGAGGACCGAGGCAAAGTGGCGGTACGACGTGGACCAGTTATCTTCTGCATGGAAGAACTAGATCAACCGAGCGGCACCGCTTTGTCGGATGTGGCATTCAGCATCAACGAGCGGCTGGGCAAAGAATTTCAGAGCGAGTACAAAGCAGATTTGCTTGGCGGGGTTGAAGTACTCCGGCATGAAGGCAAAGTGTTCGAGTCGGCGTCGGCAGAGCAACCTCTTTATATGTCAACCGGCGCAGAGGCTCCGAAAACCCGGCCCGGAACATTGAGCTTCATTCCTTATTATGCATGGGCCAACCGGAAACCGAGCGCAATGCAGGTGTGGACTCCGTTCGTCCGCAGTTGAGAGACTCAACGTTCTGGCAGGGAGAAAGCTCAGATTGCGCTGGCGAATCGCTGTTCTGGTGAGCGCTGCAATTGCGATCAGTTATCTAGACCGGCAAACCCTGCCGGTAGCGATCAGGGCCATTGGCCGCGACATTCCTTTAAACAGTGTGCAGTTCGCGTATCTGCAATCGGCATTTCTGATCGCATATGCGTTCATGTACGCCGGAGGCGGCAAGTTGAGCGACGTTCTGGGCACACGCCGCGGCTTCACCATCATTATGCTGTTCTGGTCGCTGGCATGCCTGAGTCATGCGCTGGCGGCAAACTTCGCGATGCTGGCGGCAAGCCGCTTTTTGCTGGGAGTAGGTGAAGGCGGCGGCTTCCCTGCTGCCACCCGCGCAGTTGCCGAATGGTTTCCGCTGAAAGAGCGTTCGACCGCGATGGGAATCATCAATGCCGGCACTGCAATCGGAGCGGTGGCAGCTCCGCCTTTGATCGCCGGCATTCTGTTGTTTGCAAATTGGCGCTGGATTTTCGTGTTCACAGGCGCTCTCGGGTTACTGTGGACAGCCTGGTGGCGCATCTGGTACTTCGCGCCGGATGAACATCCCAAGCTGAGCGTCCAAGAACGTGAACTCACGCAGTCGCTGGTGGAGCCCGCGGCGTCAACCAAAATTCCGTGGATCAATTTATTGCGAATTCGGGAGACATGGGGACTGATTCTGGCAAAATTCCTCAGCGATGCTGCCTGGTATTTCTATCTTTTCTGGCTTCCGAAATATCTCTATGATGCACGCGGATTCGACATCAAGGCGGTGGGGCGGCTGGCATGGATACCCTACGCAGCTTCAGGCATCGGCTGTCTTCTCGGAGGCAGCTTCTCCAGCTATCTCGTCCGAAAACAATTTTCCGCAGGAAAAGCCCGCAAAATCGCGCTCGGCCTGAGCGCTTCGGTGATGCCGTTTATTCTGCTCGTACCATACGCTGGCGTGTCATGGGCGTTGGCATTATTCAGCCTGGCGTATTTCGGGCAACAATCCTGGTCGACGCTGGTGATGGTTCTACCAACAGACTTATTTCCTCGAAATGCCGTTGGCGCAGTTGCCGGACTGGTGGGCTTCGGCGGCGCCATGGGCGGAATCGCCTTCGGACAACTGGTCGGGTATTTACTCGATCACGGTTCCGGCTATGCTCCGGTGTTTGCGATGGCGGGAAGCTTTCATGTCGCGGCCTTTCTTATTATTCTGCTGATGGTCCCTGTGGTTGCACCTCTGGTGCTTGAGTCAAAACCCCGGTATGAGGCGGCACTTTGAAGATCACAGAAGTTCGAACCCGCATCGCGCGCTGGAAGGGAAAAACGGTCCCCTTACCACCGCATTTCTGCACCAATCCGATGGATCTGCTGGCGCCAGAAACCCCTCCCAAGACACACGGTCAACCCGCCTCGATGACGACGTTTACATTTCATGGCTGGCTGGTGGTTGAGATCTTCACCGACAACGGCATCATCGGAGTCGGGAATGCGGCGCTGAGTCCTCAAGTCTCCAAGCAAGTCATTGATCTTTATCTCAACCCTGTTCTGATCGGCGCAGATCCCTGGGACATCGAGGCCCTATGGCAACACATGTATCGCAAGACGATGGCATTCGGGCGCAAGGGCATCGGAATGGCGGCGATCAGCGCCGTGGATATCGCGCTCTGGGACATTTTGGGGAAATCAGCGAAGCAGCCGGTCTATCGGCTACTTGGAGGCAGAACCAAATCACGAATTCCGGTTTACGCGAGCCGGCTTTACAGCAGTCCGCTGGACGAACTTGCAGCTGAAGCGAAACGCTACAAACAGGAAGGCTACAAGGCGATGAAACTCCGCTTTGGCTGGGGACCCGTCGATGACGCCGCTGGCATGCGGAAAAACACGGATCTAGTGAGGACAGTCCGTGAAACTGTGGGCGACGATATTGATGTGATGGCCGACGCGTACATGGGTTGGACACTCGATTATGCCAAGCGCATGCTTCCGTTGCTTGAGCCCTTTAATCTGCGCTGGCTGGAAGAGCCCGTGATCCCTGATGACATCGCCGGCTACGCCGAGTTGCGGCGAAGATCGTCGATTCCAATCGCAGGCGGCGAGCACGAATTCACTGTCTACGGATTCCGCGATTTGATCGAGGCGAAGGCGGTTGACTACATTCAATTCGACACTAACCGGGTTGGAGGCATCAGCCAGGCGCGCAAGATCGCGGCGCTCGCCGAAGCGCACTCGATTCCCGTTATTCCCCACGCCGGGCAAATGCACAACTATCACGTGGTAATGGCCAGCTTGAATTCGCCCGTGGCTGAATACTTCCCCGTCGTTGATGTCGAAGTCGGAAACGAATTGTTCTGGTACATCTTCAAGGGCGAGCCCAAGGCTAAAGATGGATTCATCGATCTCGATGAAAGTATTCCCGGCCTTGGACTCACGGTTGATGAAGAAGCCTTATCACGGAATTTCGATGTGACCGAATGAGCGAACGCCTGATCCAACTTCGGACGGCGACAACGCGCCGTGTTGCGCTGGTGCAGGAGCCGAAGCTTAGATTGCTCTCTCCGGAATTCCCATCAATTTACGCGTTAGTAGCCGTAGCCATGAAAGAAGGTCTCGCTCTCTCGGAAGCTGCGAGAATAAATGCTACTGACGAGCAACTTGACTATGACGCGATTTACGCCGGGGCGTCAGACTGGACGATCCTGCCTGCCATCGATCATCCGGAACCTGCGCGGTGTTTAGTTTCTGGCACTGGTCTCACTCACCTCGGAAGCGCTCGTGATCGCCAGGCCATGCACGCGCCATCGGCCGAGGAATTCGAGGCGCTGACCGACAGCATGAAGATGTTTCGCTTGGGGCTCGCCGGCGGACGCCCACAGCCGGGTTCGATCGGCGCTCCGCCAGAGTGGTTCTACAAAGGGACGGGATCAATTTTGCGGGCTCATGGTGAACCGCTCACCATCCCTTCATACGGAGAGGATGGCGGCGAAGAAGCGGAGATCGCGGGCATCTACGTGAACGATGCGCAAGGGCGACCGCGACGCATCGGAATGGCGATTGGCAACGAATTTTCTGATCACTGTTTTGAAAGGCAAAATTACTTAAATCTCGCTAGTTCGAAAATGCGCACCTGCTCAATCGGCCCGGAACTTGTCATCGACCCGGAATTCGAGTCGGTGACAGGCGAAGTCATAATTGAACGCGCCGGCCGGGCATTCTGGCGAAAACAAATCCGCACCGGTCAGGCGGAGATGTGCCACAGCCTGCCGAATATTGAGCACCATCATTTCAAGTACGAAGCTCACCGACAGCCGGGGGACGTTCACGTTCATTTTTTCGGAGCCGACTGTCTAAGCTTCGGTGAAGGCATTCGCCTCGCCGATGGAGACGTCATGCAAATTGCATTCGACGGTTTCGGCAGGCCGCTGCGAAATGCGGTGCGCGTTAATAATGCAGAGCCAAAGCTGATCAGCGTAATTGCGATGAAATGAGGAAACAATGTCTAAGCCTCACGTAGCGCTTTTAGGATTAGGGACTATGGGAGCAGGAATGGCGGGCCGCTTGCTTTCCGCTGGATTTCCGCTTTCTGTTTACAACCGCAACGCCGACCGCGCCAAGCCTTATGCGGAACGCGGCGCTTCGGTTGGGAGCTCTCCGCGTGAGGCTGCATTGACTGCCGAAGTCATAATCAGCATGGTCGCGGACGATGTTGCGTCGCGAGAGGTATGGCTCGGAACAGATGGAGGGCTGGCGGGCGCCAAGCCTGGGGCCATTTTGATCGAATCCAGCACACTGTCCGTTGGATGGATTAAAGAACTCGCAACAGCCGCCTCCGTGGCAAATTGCGAATTGCTAGATGCGCCAGTCACAGGAACCAAGCCGCACGCAGAATCCGGGCAGCTGCTTTTTCTCGTGGGAGGATCCGCCAAAGCGCTCGATCGCGTAAGACCTGTCTTATCGGCCATGGGCAAAGACGCGATTCACCTGGGACCAACCGGCAGCGGCGCGCTAATGAAGTTGATCAACAATTTTTTGGCTGCAGTGCAGGCGGTTTCATTCGGAGAAGCGCTGTCTCTGATTGATGCCGGCGGCCTCGACCGCGCGAAAGCAACTTCCATCCTCACTGAAGGCGCGCCGGGAAGTCCTATTCTTAAGCGGGTCGCCGAGCGAGTTGCTTCGGGCGACTTTACTCC
>Ga0209168_10000859_pt1 | contig 26666 bp, 23 predicted proteins | sample Coa_R1_FD_187156 | JGI IMG/M metagenome (GOLD analysis project Ga0209168, IMG submission 187156) | Surface soil microbial communities from Centralia Pennsylvania, which are recovering from an underground coalmine fire - Coalmine... | ecosystem: Environmental > Terrestrial > Soil > Unclassified ...
TGCCAGATGTAGGAACGACATCAGTCGCCCGCCGCGGCCCGGTCCGTAGATTTCCCGCAGAAAGGCATACGTGCCGCCGGCCCGCGGCATCGCCGCGCCCAGTTCGGCCCAAACCATTCCGTCCAGCAGCGAAAGCACCGCTCCCGCCACCCAGGCCAGCAGGCATTGCGGCCCGCCCATGGCCTGAATCACCAACGGAATCACGATGAACGGGCCGATCCCGACCATCGCGTTCATGTTCAGAGCGACGGCCTCGCTCAGGCCGAGCCCGCGTTCCAGCTGTTCCTCTGGCAAAGGTGTGGACATAGACGGAGCGAAGCGGGCAAAGCATATCAGATGCGTCGGGAGGGCTAAAGCTTCGTGGGATTTACGGGGGATTTCAGTTCAGGGAGGAAAAGTATTAGAGTCCGCGCCGCATCTTTCCGTCCGCGATCTCGCGACATTGCTCGGTCAGACATCCATCGCGCAAACGATCTTGTTCGACAGGCGACAGTGTCCAGTTCGCCGCGTGCGAGAGCGCCGAGACCAAAATCTGTTCGAGAAGCGCGCTTTGCGATGCGATGCCTCGCGGGAAGGGGCTGGGCACGGTGGCCAGTTCCCCAGCCCGGTCATGCCATGTGAGCCACAGGGCGTTGAGCCGCCTCCATAACGCTTCTTCCACCGAGGCCGGGCCGTGTTCCGCAAGGAACATCGCCGCCGTCGAAGCCGCGCTCAGGTTGCGCGAATTGAGCGCTTCGACTGCCACGGGAATCTGCGCGTCCGAATAGTGGTAGAGGCTCAGGATTCGAAACAATTGGTCGCCGCAAGTTTCGTCCGACAGCCGTTCCCCGAAACGGCGCTGCGCGTCCTCCACGGCGACGCGGAACAGATAGCCGAGCAAATAAGCTTGCACCTGGCAATTGTGGCCCTGTCCGGACGCGGAGAGGCTCAGAGCTTCGTCCACAGCAGGCAGCAGCTCGCGGCTCCCGGTTCTCAATACCAGCGCCGCCGTTCGAATGCTTGCCGCGGAATCCTGGCGAATTTTCGGATTCGCCAGTTCCTTGCGAAGCGAGGCGTCCAACTCCGGGTGTTCCGCCTCGGGCATCAGCAAAACTTCAATCGACGTCGTCTGCGTGTTCGGTTGGAGAACGTCCGCGAGAATTCCCGCCGAACACTCACCGGGCCAGTCCTCGCACCAGAGCCGTTCGGCGTCGAACCGGTGTGCGGCGGACAAGCTGCGGGCCAGCGGCCGGAGTTCTTCGTGCGGCAGAATTTTCCACTCGGTAGTCAGGAACTGCGTCTGCTGGTCAGGCGCAAGTCCGCTCACCGCGTCGAGAACCGCCAGCCGCAACTTTGGCAGAGTTGGCGAGTTCTCGACGCTCGTGGCGGCGCGGTTCTCCATTTCGTTCCAGGCTTCGTAAAGCGCCGCGCTTTGCGATCGGCCGGAATTGCGAGCCACTCGCGCGAGAAGCGTGTCGTTGGCCTGGGCCAGCCGCTCATCATGCAATTTGCGCCGCTCCTGACATTCCGCTTGCTTTTCTTGCTGGCTGGCCGGATCGTCCGAACCCGGAACGAACGCGCCGAACTTCTGGCGAACCTCGAGCTCGGCTAATAGTTCCGGCACGCTCGACGGGCTGACGTTCGGATCGGCCAGCGCTTTTTCCAGCAGCGGGATCATCACTTCAACCTGGCTGGATTGCATCACCGCCGAAGCGTAGGAATATTTTTCGGGAAAGGAACTGGTCAGCAGTAGCCCGACAAGCTCGCGGGCCGCATCCGGCGTGTCCAGCAAAACCAGGCGGTTCGCCGCCAGGCTGGGGTTGAAGGTGTTCTCCGCGGATCTCGTTCCATTCGATGACAGGATGTCACGGATTCGGTCGGCTTCCCAGGCCGGGTCATGCGGCAGAATTTCAAACTCCACCGTGTTTGATTCCAGGATTGGAATATCCGTGCCGCCACCTTCACGGATGTCCCTGGGACGTGTAACTTCCCGGCTGCTGACTGAAATGGCGTAGTGGCCGGGCTTCTGAAACCGGTACCAGGCGGTCAGTTCGGACGATTCCTTAACGGGCTGGGAGGTGAGAAATTGCGGCCCGCTACTTAGATGCGAACCGCCCATTCCTCCCCAGCAGGACCGGAACGTTCGCGGATCGACTGCGCCTTGCTCCGGCAAAAGATGCACTGTGATCCCGCCAAAATCCGGGGATGGGCTGCTGGCGGAGATTAGATATTTCTGGCCGCTGCTGCTGGTATACGAAAGTTCAAACCCGATAGGCTCGCCCATGTGAAACGAGCGGGTGTCGCCGGTAAGCTCCAGCCGGAAATCAATATCGCCAGGATTCGCAGCCTTCGCGGAGGACCCGCAGGCGGCCAACACGAGGAACCCGAGTGTGAAAAGACGTTTCATCCGTTCGATCCATATATCTGGATGCAGAAACTGACACCGCTGCACCAATATTTGTTCCCGCATCAACAGCGGTATATCCGGATCGCATACCTAGCAATCCTGGCAATCCAGGGGTGGCCTCGCATTGGGGGGCGTGTGCTATTCTAGGCTCACGGCGCGTGCGTTTTTGACACGCATACCATGTCCTCGAGTCAAAAAGCGAACCTCGCCCTGGCCCTGGCGCTGATCCTGCTCTGCCTCAGCGGGATTGCCGCAGGACTGGTAATCTTCCGCCTCTATGAAGCGCAACTGCTGGTGCGGCACACCTACGAAGTGGAAGTGGCGATTGGCGATGTGGAATCCACGTTGACGGCGGTTGGCCGTTCGCGGGTCGCTTACGTCAATTCCCCAAGCCCCCAACTGCTGCAAGATTTTACGGATGCCATCGACAAGGTCGCACCCGCGCTGGCCAAGGTCCGCCGCCTGACGGCGGACAACCCCGAGCAACTGAAACTTTGCGATCGTTTGGAGTCCAACGCAGACGAGCGGCTCGACCCTTCCCGGAAACTGGTGGGCCTCAAGCAGCAAAACCAGTACACCTCCGCAATGGAGCTGCAGCTGAACACGTCCGTCGCCAGATCCGCTTTCGACACCGCGCAGATTACCGGGGAGATGAAGCGGATCGAAGACAACCTGCTACAACAGCGCACCAGGCGTTCCAGCCTGTTGTTCGCCGCGATCCTTTCCGTTCTCACGGTTTCGTTTGTGCTCGCGGCGTGCATGTTCGGGCTGCACTATTTTCTGCTGAACCGCGAGTTTCATGAACGCCGGGAGGCGGAAAATCAATTGCGCCAGCTGAGCCTGCAACTGCTGCGGGTGCAGGACGAAGAGCATCGAAGGTTCGCGCGCGAACTGCACGACGGCGTGGGGCAGATTCTGGCGGCCGCCAAAATGATCGTGTCCATTTCTCCGGACGGAAGTCTCGGGCCCGCGCGCGCCGCGGAACTTTCGGCGCTGCTGGACGAAGCCATTTCCCACACACGGACCATCTCTTATTTGTTTCATCCGCCCCTGCTGGATGAAATCGGATTCGCTTCCGCGGCCAAGTGGCTGATTGAGGGTTTTTCGCAGCGGACCGGACTGCAGATCTCGGCCAACATCCCGCAACCGGACGTCCGCCTCTCCCGCCATCTGGAGCTCACTTTGTATCGAGTGCTTCAGGAGGCGTTGAACAATATTCACCGCCACGCCAAGAGTTCCCGCGCCGAAATTGCGCTGGAGATCGATCCGAAATATGTGGTTCTGAGAATCAAGGACTTCGGCAGGGGAATCCCGGATGAAAAGCTTGCGGCTTTCAATGCCAACGCGACACGCGCCGGGGTGGGCCTGCTGAGCATGAAAGAACGAGTGCGCGAGCAGTCCGGCGAACTGAAGATCGGATCGCACGCCTCGGGAACGGAAATCATTGCCCGGATTCCGAATGCCCCGCGCGTCGATTCCGAAGACGCCATATCCGCGTACTGAATTTCGCTCTGCGTTGACAAGACCGCAGGCAAAGTGACACGCTCTCGGAACTGGCTTTTGCGTCCGGATCGTCACATAATGCAATTCTTCTCGAGGAGGCTGCCATGAATTCGCATTTGCTGATCGCCGCAAGTTTGCTTTCCAGTGCCTGGCTGATGGCGCTGCCCGCGCGCGCCCAGGAAGTCACTAAGGAAAACGTGGACGGAATCACCAATTTCCACCGCCTGGAAACGACCGTGGCCTGCGCCGGTGCGATCAAGGCCGACGCCGTCCCTGAAATCAAGAAGTATGGGTTCGCCTCCATCATCAATCTTCGGCAGCCCAGCGAGGACGGCGCAAACCTCGAGCAGGAGCAGGCCGCAGCGAAAGCCGCCGACATTCGCTACTACTCCATCCCCTTCAGTTCCACCGCGCCGGACACCGCGGCCGTCGATAAATTCGTGAATGCCATCACCGAAAAGGGCAGCGACCCGGCGTTCATTCACTGCGCAGGCGGCGGGCGCGCGGCCACCATGTGGTTCATCAAGCGCATGGTCGTCGATCACTGGGATGTGGACCGCGCCGCCAAGGAAGCCACCGCGCTGGGCATGACCAGCCCGACGCTCAAGCAGTTCGCCATCGACTACGCGCAGTCCCACAAGCGTTAGCTGCGCGGTTCCGTTCCTCTCCAAATCGCAAAATAGTGCACAATCATGGCGGAGCGACTTCGCCCGATGGTGAAACTCGATGGTGAAGCTCGGAATCATTCTGACCGCCGCAACCGTCACCGTCCTGGTCGTGGAATTTTTTCGCGCGAAATGCAGGCCGTTTCCGGCACATGGCTGGCTGGGACTGTTCGCGCTGGTATGCGCCGAGTTCCTGATGTTTCACGGCATCGAACCGGCGGCGACCTACTTCAGCCCGGTAGCCTGGACCGCGTACATTTTGATCGCCGACGCCGCGATCTTCGCGATCACCGGGCACTCGCGGCTGCGCGAGGAGCCGCGCGGGCTGCTGAAAATGGCGGCGCTCTCCATCCCACTGTGGCTGATCTTCGAGGCTTACAATCTGCGCCTGGCAAACTGGGCATATGTGGGCTTGCCTGACGGGCGTATCGAGCGGTGGTTCGGTTATGGCTGGTCATTTGCGACCATCACGCCGGCAATTTTCATGACCGCTGCGCTGATCGAATCCTTCGGCTGGTTCCGTACGGAATCGCGCCCGCTGAAAATCAGTCGAGCAACGGAGACGTCGTTCATGATTCTCGGCGCGGCCATGCTGATCGCGCCGCTGGTCGTCCCGAAGCCCATCGCCGCATATCTGTTCGGCCTGGTGTGGCTGGGCTTTCTGTTTCTTCTTGAGCCGATCAATTACCGGATGGACTTGCCGTCATTCGAGGGCGATCTCGCACAAGGTTCGCGCGGGCGGATCTACTCATTTCTGGCGGCCGGGTGGGTGTGCGGCTGGCTGTGGGAATTCTGGAATTACTGGGCGCGCACCGGATGGGTCTACACTTTTCCGATCGGCCAGCAGTGGAAAATCTTTCAGATGCCGGCGCCGGGCTACCTGGCTTTTCCGGTCTACGCGCTGGAATGTTTCGCGCTGTACGTCTACGGCGCGTGGCTGTGCAGTCCAAAATATGTGGCCGAAAAAAAATATTCGGAGTAGCGCCGCCTCGCGAACGGGGCTCGGCCTCCTCCTTGCGGTGTTCTCATCATTTATGCCCTGCGGCGCGCGCGCCTCCGAACTGGACATTCCTCCGGACGCCAAGCAGGCCATCGAATTGATGTACGACGGCCGGACGCAGGAAGCCGTGGCCCTCGCCCGCAAAGTGGAAGCCGCGCGCCCCGACCATCCCCTCGGCTACCTGATCGAAGCGGACATCCTGTGGTGGAATATTTATTGCAAATGGTCCGAACGAAAATACAACACCATTGACGCGTGGAGCCACACGCGACCCGCGGACGCCGATGACGACGCGGAACTCGCGCTGGCGGACAAGGTATCGAAACTCGCCGAGGCCGGCATCGCCAGGTCCGATACCGCCGAGATGGAATTGTACGCCGGACTCGGTTACGCCTCGCGCGCCCGCCTGCTGGGCCTGCGCTACGAAAAAATGCCCGTGGCGCGCGCCGGCGTCGAGGCCCGCAAGCACCTGCTGCGCTGCCTGGAGCTCGATCCCGATATGGCTGACGCCAATCTGGGACTTGGACTGTACAACTATTACGTGGATACGCTTTCGGCCATGGCCAAGGTCCTGCGCTTTTTCATGGGCATTCCAGGCGGAGACAAGCGCGTGGGCTTGCGGCAGTTGGAAGTTGCATCCACCAGGGGCGTGCTCACGCCGATGGAGGCGCGCTTCAACATGGCCAAGAGTTTGCGCAACTATGATTTTGACTACGCCCGCGCCGAACAAGCGGCCGCGCCGCTGCTCACAGCGCATCCCGGGAATTGCGTTTTCCTCCTGCTAGGCGGCGACATCGAACAAAAACTTGGGCATAACGAAGAAGCTGCCGCGAAATTTCGCGCCGTTGCGAGTGCTTCGTGGGAAGACGCCGCGTGCTCTGAGCGCGCCCGAAAGCTGGCGGCCGAGGCGCTTGCTTCTCTAGGCTCCATGCACTAGATTTTGCCGCCTGCTAAGGCGATGCGAATCCGGAGACTCGATTCTGTGTAGCGCCCGCCTTCAGGCGGGCACCTTATGGCCAAGCAAGATGCCCGCCTGAAGGCGGGCGCTACATGAGGCGAACTCGCGTCCTCATCCAGGCGCCACGGGCAACGGGGCGGCGCTGGCTATGCATCTCACCACCGCTAAGGTAAGCTGTGTGCGGCCGGTCCGGGTTGACTTGGGTGTCCGGCAAGTGGTATCAGAAACAGGCCGGTTTGGTGGGGTTTTTGCAATCTCGAGCTCGGATTCTAGCGGCTGGCTGGCGGTTTCGCCCGGGGGTGAAGCTTGAGCGCGAAGCCCGCTGCAAACTGGATCGCCGCTGACTTCCTCCGCACCCGGCCTCAGCACATGGTTCAGCAGAACGATTGATCTGACAGCCTTTCGGCGGGCGTCTCGCTTCTCTGGAAGCGTTCAACGCAGCAGTTAAGCCCGCGCATCTGATTTTTCCCTGCCTGAACCGGCAGGATGGCTCGTGAGGAGCGTGTTCGGATGTGTTCGCGCAAGTGGCTCATGGTGGCGCTGGTGGTGTGCGGTCTCGCGTCGGCCTGTTCGGATTACAACACCAACCTCTCGATCCAGACTTCGTCTTCGGTCCTGACGTTCGTCAGCCCCAGTTCCGCGACCGTGGGCTCGCAGGGCGTTACGATCACGGCCAACGGTTCGGGCTTCATCACCGGCGCTGTGATTCTGTGGAATGGAACGGCTCTAACCACCACGCTGGTCAGCTCTACTCAACTGACTGCGCCAGTTCCCGCTTCCGATCTCGCGACCGCTGGAACCGCTCAGGTATCGGTGCAGATTCCCGGCTCGGCGCAATCCGCCACGCAAAATGTGAACAACACCACGACCACCGAGATATCGAACATCGTCCTGTTTACCATCGGCGCGGTGCCTGGCGCGCCTCCGGCGCTTACTTCGCTCTCGGCGTCCACGACTTCCGCGGCCTCCACGCCCTATTGCAGCGCACAGGGTTTCACGCTGACGGTAAATGGCACGAATCTCACCAGCGACGCGGTCGTGAATTGGAATGGCGCGCCGCAGGCGACCACCTTCGTGAGCGCCACGCAGGTCACCGCTGCCATTCCCGCTTCGCTGCCTGCGTTTCCCGGAACCGCGAGAATTACGGTCACCAATTCGAACGGAACATCGAGTTCGCTGCCCTTCACGCTCTCCACCCCGACTACCGCGCTGGCCGCTCCCGCCATCGGCACGCTGTCGCAATCCTCCGCTGCCGCGGGAAACGCCGCTGTCACTCTTGCGGTTACCGGAACGAACCTGCTTCCGTGCTCGACGGTGCAGTGGACAAATATCAGCAGCGCGAAATCAACGCTGGCTACCACTTATGTGAGCGCCACGCAGATCACCGCGACGATACCGGCTAGCGATTTCCTGGCCATTGGCACTACCCAGGTGGCGGTGGTGACGCCCGGGCCGGGCGGAGGCACGTCAACCAACGTTCCGTTCACGATCGTGCCGCCAGCGGTCGCGTCACTGTCAGCCTCGACGACCTCGTCCAGTTCGACGCCCTCCTGCAGCGTGGCGGGATTCACTTTGACCGTGACGGGGACGAATTTTGTGAATGGCTCAGCGGTTGAGTGGAACAACTCTCCACGCCCCACCACGTTTGTGAGCGCGACGCAGATCACTGCAGTAATTTCCGCGTCGGACATTGCCTCCGCGGGTACCGCCTCGATTACTGTCTCCAACGGCGGGGTGCTCTCCAATGCCGTTCCGTTCACCATTTCGGCCGCCACGTTGCCGGCGGCGACGATCTCATCCATCTCTCCTGCCGGCGCCACCGCCGGGACGTCGGCGTTCCCCCTGACGATTACCGGCACGAATTTTGTTCCTTGCTCCAGCGCGCAGTGGGTAGACACCAGCAGCAACGTCACGCCATTGACGACGACCTACGTCAGCCCGACGCAGCTCAGCGTCTCGGTGGCTGCCTCAAATCTCACCACCGCGGAAACGGTGCAGCTGTCGGTCGCCAATCCCGCGGCCAGCGCTAACCTTTCCAACGCCATCGCTTTTCCGATCGTGCTTCCGACGATCACTTCGCTTTCGGGATCGACAACGTCGAACAACACGACTCCGGCTTGCAGCGCGGACATTATTACGCTGACGGTGAACGGCACGAATTTTGTTCCCAGTGGACTGGTCGTTAACTGGAACGGTTCGCCGCGCCCGACGACTTTCGTGAGCGCCACGCAACTGACGGCGGTCATCTCCGCGGTCGACACGGCGTTCCCAGGACCGGCAACGATCACCGTATCCAGCGCCACGCTTCCAGCCTTAGCGTCGGCCTCGGCGCCGTTCACGATTGTGCCGTCGCCGACGCCGCTGCCTACGCCGGTCATCGGTACACTTCTGCCGTCCAATGCGCCCGCCGGATCTGCCGCGTTCCTTCTGGGAGTTGACGCCACGAGCGCCACCGCCGGCAATTTGGTGCCCTGCTCTACGGTGCTGTGGAATGGCAGCCCGCGCACAACCACTTTCACCAGCGCGACCGGGGTGAATGCGGCGATCGGAGCGGGCGATGTGGCCGCCGCAGCAGCCTTTCCGGTCACGGTCTCCACTCCGACCGATGGCGGCGGAGGCGGAACCTCGAATGCCTTGACATTCACCGTATTTACTCCGCCGCCGGTTCCGGTTGCGCGCGTCATCCCGCTCGCGGATTCCTCCGCGGCTGCCTTGACTGCAAGCGCGGGAGCGCCGTCGCTTCCTGCTCCGACCATGAGCGCGGACAAACGGTACGCGGTCGTCGTTTTGGCATCCGTCGACGGCATAAACGAAGTGCCCGAAGCGCTGAAAAATATTTTTGTGCGCGACACCTGCGCGGGCGCGCCCTCAGGCTGCAGCCCGTCTGTGTCGCTTGCCTCCGCTGGAATAAACAGCAGCGCCGCCGATGGCGAAAGCATTTCTCCCTCCATCAGCGCCGATGGACGGTACGTGACCTTCCTGTCTTCCGCCATGAACCTGGTGGATAGCGACACCAACGGTGTCACGGATGTATTTGTCCGCGATACTTGCGCGGGAGCGCCGTCTGGATGCCGTCCGTCCACTCAGCGCGTCTCCATCGCCACCGGCGGAACGCAGGCCAACGGCACGAGCACTTCCGCTACGATCAGCGCGACCGGGCGCTTCATCACGTTCCAATCGGCCGCTACGAACCTGGCCCCGAGCGCCGTTTCGGGTTTATTCCTGCGAGACACCTGCGCCGGAGCCGGCGCATCCTGCACGCCCACCACGCAACTACTAACAGCGGATCCGTCGCAATAGAAGAGGATTCAAGCAGCAGATGCTTCAGCCCGCGGGTTTTCCAAAGAACTGAGCAAACAGAAGCAACATCGCATGGTGGTGCAGATGGCGTGGCGAAAACGCGTCTCAGGCGGCCGCCGTTTTATCGTTTCCGCCGGGCCGGGCGCGATTTGTGCCGTGGTTTCGATTTTGCGCGCGCGCGCGGCTTGTTGGCAGAGCCGGCCGCGGCCAACTTGCGACGCCGGCTGGCGGCCCAACCCAGCTTGTTCACTTGATGCCCGCGGGCGAGGCCCAGCGCATCGGGTGGAACGTTTTTGGTAATCACCGAACCTGCGCCGACGTATGCGCCGTCACCCACGCGCACTGGCGCGACCAGCGCGGTGTCGCTGCCAATGAAGACGCGCTTGCCGATCGTCGTGGGATTTTTGTTCACGCCGTCGTAATTGCAGGTGATGGTACCGGCGCCGATGTTCGTGCCGCTCCCGACGCGCGCGTCGCCCAGATAGGTGAGGTGCATGGACTTCACGCCTTCGCCGAGAACGCTCTTTTTCACTTCCACGAAATTTCCGACCCGCGCGTTTTCTTCGAGCCGCGCGCCGTCGCGCAGATGCGCGAACGGGCCGGCCTGCGTGCCGCGCGAAAGATGGCTGGCGGAAACCATGGTGTAGGGCTTGACGAGCACGTTGTCCTCGAGCACCGCGTCAGACAACACGCTGCCGGTGCGAATCGTGCAGGCCGCGCCGATGCGCGTTTTTCCGAGCAACTGCACGCCCGGCTCAATGCGGGTATCCGCGCCGACGGTGACTTCGGGATCGATCAACACCGTTTCCGGCAATTCAATGGTCACACCCGCGTCCATCACGGCGGCGCGCTTGCGGCGGCGGAAGACCGCGTCCACTTCCGCGAGATCGGCGCGCGTGTTGCAGCCCAGAACTTCATCGGGATCCGCGGCCCGCACGGCCTGCACTTTCTCGCCTTTCTGCCGCAGCATGGCGATGGCGTCGGTCAGGTAAAGTTCCTTGTGCACGTTCTGAGGTTTAAGCGCAGCCAGGCAAGGCCACAATTTGTCGAGGCTGAAGCAGTAGATGCTGGAATTGATTTCGCGGATCGGCCGCTGCTCCGGGGTGAGCGCCGAATCCTCGACGATCCCGGCGACTGAGCCGTCTTCCGTCCGCACGATGCGTCCATAGCCCGACGGGTTATCGATTTCGGCGGAGAGAATCGTCGCCGCGGCGCTGCCCTCGTGATGCGCGCTGGCCAGCGCGGCCAGCGTTTCGGTGCGGATCAACGGTGCGTCGCCCGGCAGAATAATTGCAAATTTCGCGCGTGAAGAAATTGCCCGCCGCGCAACGAGCATGGCGTGGCCGGTTCCGCGTTGGGGCTCCTGCAAAACTGTTTTTGCGCCGAGAGGTGCGACCGCGGCGGTGACGTCGGGCGCCTGGTGGCCCACCACCGCGACGATCTCGCGCGGCTTCAGCGGCAGGCACGCGCGCACCACGTGCTCGACGAGCGAGCGCCCCCCCGCGCGATGCAGCACCTTGGCCAGCGTGGATTTCAATCGCGTGCCCTTGCCGGCCGCTAGAATCACAATCACAAAGTCAGAATTTGCCATGCCTGCATTCTCAGCGTTTCCGGCGCGATTGACAATGTGGGGGCGAGTCGAACGGTGCGAATTGAATACTTCGAGAACAAACACACACTGACGACGTGAGTCGTGATTGGTGATTCGTGATCTATTGCGGCGTTAATCCGCGGCGGTAGCGTTGGCGTGGGTATGGTGCGGGGTCGGTTCTGCCGGCGATTCGTCGTAGGTTTCAATCCAGAGGGAAGAATCGGCGAGCAACCGGGTGACCAGTTGCGTGTGCAGGGCGTGGCCCGCTTTATAGGCTTCAACGCGCGCCAAAAGAGGCCGCCCGACCAGCGCCAGGTCGCCGATCAGGTCCAGCGCCTTGTGCCGCCCGAATTCGTCGGGGAAGCGCAAAGGACCATTCATGACGCCGCTTTCGTTCAGCACAATCGCGTTCTCTAGCGAACCGCCGCGGATCAGTCCCATGCGGCGCAAGCCTTCAAAATCCTGCACGAAGCCGAAGGTTCGGGCGGGTGCCAGCATGCGGCTAAAGGATTCGCGCCCTACGCGCATCTCCACTTCCTGCGCGCCAACTGCCGGGTGGGCGTACTCCACGAAGCAGCGCACCTGAAAATCGTTGGCCGGATAGATTCCAATCCGCCGGCCGCCGTCGGTGAACTCCAGGGGTTTTACGACCTTCAGATACCGCCGTCGCTTCCGCAGCCGCTGAATTCCTGCGATCCCCAGCATGTCGATAAACGGCTGCGACGATCCGTCCAGAATCGGCAGCTCCAGCGCGTCGAGCTCAATGTAAACATTGTCAACGCCGCAGGAATACAGCGCCGCCAGCAGGTGCTCGGTCGTCGACAGCAGCACGCCTTTCTTCATCAGGCTGGTGGCGTAGCTGACGCGCGCCACGTTGCGCACGTGCGCCTCGATCTCAAAATTGTCCAGGTCCACTCGCCGAAAAACGATTCCGGTATTCGCCGGGGCCGGCAGCAGCCGCAGGTGGGATTTCACGGCCGTGTGGAGGCCGACGCCGGTGGTCGAAACCGGCTTCTCGATCGTGGTTTGATAGCTCATCAGTCGTCATATCTTAGCACTTGAATGCCCGTCTGAACGAATGTTTATGTCTTTAGAATCAGTTGTTTAGTATGGATACTTCGGGATGGCGTGGTAAAAAAGCCACAAAAGACACTGAATGCGTGGTCGAACCGCATCGCGATCGGCTTCAGGTGTTCGGTCATCCGGGATCGGTTTGCCCGACGAAATGGTCATCCGGCCCCGCTTCGAGCGCCGCCGATTCGAATATTCCCCAACGAAACCGCGACCGCCGTCCGCTTGTGTCTCTGCGGTGGGACGCTTAGAATAGAAGGCGAGATTGCGATCGATGGCCTCGCCTTTTCATATTATTTAGAATTCGGTTCCGTCAGGCGGTCCAAACGCGCCCGTCGACCCCTCGGCCCACCCGCGGCCGGAATGGCTGCGCGTGAAGTTCTTCAATGGGCCTAACTACCAGGACCTGAAACGCATCATGCGCACGCTGGGCCTGCACACCGTATGCGAGAGCGCGCGCTGCCCCAACATGGGCGAGTGCTGGGAGCATCGCACCGCGACGTTCATGATTTTGGGAAACATCTGCACGCGGGCGTGCGGCTTCTGCGCCGTGCCGTCCGGCAAACCTGATGGGCCTCCGGACGAGCAGGAACCGGAGCGCGTGGCGGAGGCTGTGGAGCGCATGGGCTTGCGGTACGCGGTGGTCACTTCCGTCAATCGCGATGACCAGCCGGATGGCGGCGCGGCAATTTTCGCGCGCACTATTTCCGAAATTCGGGAACGCGTTCCGGCCTGCAAAGTAGAAGTGCTGATCCCCGATTTTCGCGGCGATTGGAATGCTCTCGAAACGGTAATCGCCGCGCGGCCCGATGTTCTAAACCACAACACGGAAACGGTTCCGCGGCTGTATCACCAGGTGCGCAAGGGTGCGGTGTACGGACGGTCGCTCGAGTTGCTGCGCCGGGCGAAGTCGCTCGCGCCGGAAATGCCCACGAAAACCGGGCTGATGCTGGGCCTCGGCGAAGAGCGCGAGGAAGTCCTCGCGGCGATGCACGATCTGGCGGCGCAGGGCACGGACATTCTGACGCTCGGGCAATATATGCAGCCGACGCGCGAACATCTGCCCATCGTGCGCTACGTTCATCCGCAGGAATTTGCGGAGTACAAGGAACTTGGCGAGCAAATGGGATTCGCGCACGTCGAATCGGGTCCGCTGGTGCGGTCTTCGTATCACGCCTTCGAGCAGGAAGCGGCGGCGCACACTTGAGTGGAGCATGCTTCAGCTTGCGCAGTTTGGTCTGAAGCCTGCTGTTTTCCGTCCCACCATCCGAATCCGCAAGCTAAAGCATGTGCCACTTGATCGTCGAACTATCGTAAGATTCCCACTTAGTTCCAACTGCAGAGGAAAACCCGATGAGACGCGCGATCGTTCTCGCAAGTTTTTGCGCTTCGCTGTTGACGCTGACTTTTCTTCCAGGAGCAATCCCCGCAGCCGCGCAGAATCCTGCCAACGCTACATCCGCGGCACCGGGCGCCGCTACCGTCTCCGGCGCCGACGTGTACCAGCAACGCTGCGCGCGCTGCCATGACCAGGCCGGCTCGCGGGCGCCGTCGCGCGACGCGCTGCAGAAACTCTCCGCAGCGCGAATCATGCGCACGCTGGATTTCGGATTGATGATGGCGGTGGCCTACCCGATCAAGCGCGAGGAGCGCGAAGCCGTCGCCAATTATCTGGGAACGAAGACGGAAGAAGCGCCGCTGCCGGCCAGCGCATTTTGCTCCGCAAATGTTTCCATCCTCTCTGGTCCCGCGAAGGATACCTGGCCGGGATGGAGTCCCACCACGTCCAACGCGCGTTACCAGGCCGCCGAGCAGGCCGGGCTCACCTCCGCGCAGGTGCGGCACCTGAAATTGAAATGGGCAATCGGATTTCCGGGCGACGTCACCGCATTCGCCGCGCCGACGGTGGTGAACGGCACGCTCTTCGTCGGAAGCGCCGGTGGCGTGGTCGAAGCGCTGGATGCCAACACCGGCTGCACGCACTGGGTGTTTCAGGCCAACGGCCCGGTGCGCGCCGCGATTCTGCCGGTCACCAGCGGTTCGGCAACTTCGCTGATCTTTTCCGACTTGATCGGCTGGGCCTACGCGCTCGATGCGAAATCCGGCAAGCTGATCTGGAAGAAACGAATCGATGAACACGAAGCAGCGCGCCTGACGGGATCCTCCGTGACACTCAATGGCGTGGTCTTCATTCCGGCCGCCTCGTGGGAAGAAACGCGGTCGCTCGAGCCGCAATATGCCTGCTGCACTTTTCGCGGCAGCGTCACGGCGCTTCGCGTGCGCGACGGCTCGCTCGTCTGGAAAACGTACACCATCGATCGCCCGCCGCAAAAAACGGGCACCAACAGCGCAGGCGCCCAGCAGTGGGGGCCTTCAGGCGCTCCGGTGTGGTCCGCGCCGACGATCGATACGAAGCGTGGCCTTCTGTATGTGGCCACAGGCGACAATTACTCCGTACCTCCTACTCTGACCAGCGACGCGGTCATGGCCCTCGATTTGAAAACCGGGCGCATCGTGTGGACCGAGCAGGTGCTGGCGAACGATGCCTATACCTCCGCATGCCGCAGCAAAGGCGTGAATTGCCCGACGACCGACGGGCCGGATTTTGATTTCGGCTCCTCGCCCATTCTGGTGCGCGCGCCGAACGGAAAAGAAATGCTGGTTGCCGGACAAAAATCCGGACTGGTCTTCGCGTTCGATCCGGACGCCAAGGGAAAAATCCTGTGGCAGGTGCGCGTCGGCAAGGGCGGGCTGAACGGCGGCGTGCAGTGGGGCATGGCCACCGATGGACAAAAAGTGTACGCAGCGGTGTCCGATGTTTCCGGCGTGATGAACACCGCCGGGCCGGTGGGCGGCGCGACGTTCGATCCTGTAAAGGGCGGAGGCTTGACCGCGCTGCGGCTCGAAGACGGATCGAAAGCCTGGTTCGCTCCGAGCCATCCGTGCGATCCGCCGCGGCCTGGATGCAGCCCCGGGCAGTCCGCAGCGCTGGCGTTGATTCCCGGCGTCGTTTTTTCCCCCGCGCTCGATGGGCACCTGCGGGCGTTCAGCAGCGAGGACGGCGAGATGCTTTGGGATTTCGACACAACGGCGCAAACCTACTCCACAGTGAACGGAGTTCCCGGGAAGGGCGGCTCGATCGATGGCGCCGGTCCGGTGGTTGCCGGCGGAATGGTGTTCGTAAACTCCGGCTATCCGCGCAATGGCGGGATGCCCGGTAACGTGTTGCTGGCGTTTGCACCGGGAGATTAGTGGCACAGAACTTCAGTCTGTGGGGTTCCACTGCATCTTCATAGAACTCAAATACTGGCAGACGCGTAGCGCCCGAGTGCTCTTCCGCAAGACTGAGGCAAAGCAGATCCCTCGGGCAACCCCAGCCCTTCGGGATGACAGTTCTGAGTTTTTCCGCAGCCTGTGAAGTCTCTGCCACCGAAGTCGTATGAATCCGTATTTACATAACTGATAAAGTCGAGTATAAATGTACTTTCTGGAGGTGTCCTTGCCGTCCGACGAATTGCTTAGTCCACGCGACGCCGCGCGATCCCTGGGGATCAGCTATCCCACGCTCAAACAGTGGATTTATAAGAAGAAATTGCGCAGCATCCGCACCGCCGGCGGGCACCACCGCATCCCGATGTCGGAAATCGAGCGCTTTTTGCCGCTCAACGAGGAAAAGGATGTTCTGGCCGGGCGCCGCAATTTTCGCCGCATCAGCGGGCGCAACCAACTGGTCGGGCGGATCGTGGAGGTGCGCTACAGCGGCTTGCTGGCGCAGGTGAAGCTTTCCATCGGCGGGCAGCGCATTTCATCGATTATCACCGCCGATGCCGCGCGCGAAATGCGCCTGGAGAAAGGCCAGACCGCGGCGGCGCTGATTAAATCCACGGAAGTGATGATCGTGCGGGTGTGAATTTCCGGAGTGCAAACATGAAGCGGGTGCCCATCCTCGCAGTCACTGCGGCCGCGGTCTTCGCACTGGCCGCCCAATTTCTATTCAGACCGGAAGCCGGGATTTTCTTTTTGGCCGCACCTGGCTCTGTGTTCGCCAGCCAGAGCGCGGCAAAACCCTGCGGCACAGTCACGGTCGCTGCAGCCTCGGATCTAACTTATGCGATGAATGAGATTGCCGCGAATTTTCAGAAAGAGACCGGATGCGTGGTGCGGCTGAGCATGGGCTCTTCCGGAAATTTTCTGACGCAGATTGAAAATAGAGCGCCGTTTGACGTGTTTTTCTCGGCCGATATTGCCTGGCCAAAGAAGCTGGAAACGGAGGGCCTGGCCGCGCCCGGGAGCACCTACCTCTACGCGGTCGGCAAACTGGTTCTGTGGACCAGAAACGATTCGCACGTGGACGTCAGCAAAGGCTTTTCCGCGCTGCGCGATCCCGCGGTGAAGAAAATTGCCATTGCCAACCCCGCGCACGCGCCCTACGGCCGCGCTGCGGAGGACGCTCTGCGTCACGCCGGCGTCTATGACGCGGTGAAGGACCGGCTGGTGCTCGGCGAAAACACCTCGCAGACGGCGGAATTTGTAGCCTCCGGCAACGCCGATGTCGGACTGCTGGCGCGTTCGCTGGTGGTTACGCCGCAAATGAAAGACCAGGGCCATGGCTGGCTGATTCCTGACAATCTGTACGCGCCGATCGAGCAGGGCGCCGTGGTGGTTCGCGCGTCGGCCAATCCGCAGGGCGCGCAGCGATTCCTTGATTACGTGAAGAGTCCCGCGACGGTCGCGCTTTTTGCGCGCTATGGACTGGACCTCCCGGCCAAAAATTCCTCCGGGGGCAAGCCTTGAATTGGGAGGCGCTGGCGCTCTCACTGAAGCTGGCTGTTTGCGCCGCGGGAATCCTTCTCGCCGTTGGGATGCCGATCGCCTACTGGATCACCTTTTCGCGCTGGCGATGGAAATTTGTGGTGGAGGCGATTGTGGCGCTGCCGATCGTGCTGCCACCCACGGTTCTCGGCTATTACATTCTGGCCGGCCTCGGGCCGCGGCATTTTGCCGGGCGCATGTGGGAGTCCTTGTTCGGGCACACGTTGCCATTCACGTTCAGCGGATTGCTGGTCGCTTCGGTGCTGTACAGCCTGCCTTTTGCGGTGCAGCCGATCACCGCGGGATTCGAGGGAGTGGATCGCCGGCTGATCGAAGCGTCCTGGACTCTGGGAGCTTCGCGCCTGTCCACATTTTTTCGCGTGATTCTGCCGCTGTCTGCCGCCGGAGCAATTACGGGAATCGTTTTGAGCTTCGCGCACACGATTGGCGAGTTCGGCGTGGTGCTGATGGTCGGCGGAAATATTCCCGGCGTGACGCGCACGATTTCCATCGACATTTATGACCAGGTTCAAGCCGCCAACTATGACGTGGCCAACCGGACCGCGCTCATCCTGCTGCTGTTTTCCCTGGCGGTTCTCAGCTTGATTTACGGCACCAATCGGCGCGCGCTGAGCCTCTGGCGAAAGTCTTAGCGGCATAGTTTCTCCCGGCGGTGCGATTTTCTGGTCTTATCACGTCTTCCGATTGCGAATGTTGGGAAAACCGCAAAGCCAGGAGTGGCTGCGCTACTAAAAACGAATGTCCCTCGAAGTCGCGATCGAAAAAAACGTGCCGGGATTCCGCCTGGCGGTCGAATTTACGGCGGAAGGAGCGCCGCTGGGCTTGCTCGGCCCATCCGGCTCCGGCAAGACCATGGTGTTGCGCGCCATCGCCGGACTTGAAAAGCCGGATCGCGGCCGCATCGCGCTCGAAGGCCGCGTGCTGTTCGACTCCGAGCGAGGGATCGATGTGCCGGCACGGGAGCGGCGCGTCGGATTGCTGTTTCAGAACTACGCTCTGTTTCCGCATTTGAGCGTCGCGCAAAATATCGCGTTCGGTTTGCGGCCTCTTTCGCCAGATGAACGTGACCGGCGCGTCGCGGCGCAGCTCGTCGCCGCGCATCTTGAAGGGCTGGCGCAACGTTTCCCAACGACTCTTTCCGGCGGCGAACAGCAGCGCGTGGCGCTGGCGCGCGCGCTGGCCATCGAGCCCGCCGCGCTGCTGCTCGATGAGCCGTTCTCGGCACTGGACACGCACCTGCGCGGAGCCCTCGAGCGGCAACTGCGCGAAAATCTCGCGAATTACAGAGGCTCGACCGTGTTCGTAAGCCACAATCTGGAAGAAGCGTATCGCGTTTGCGAAAAACTGGTGGTGCTGTCCGGCGGCGCAGTAGCCGCGCAAGGGCCCAAGGAAGAAATTTTCCGCCATCCGCCCACGCTGGAGGTCGCGCGGGTGACCGGCTGCAAGAATTTTTCGCGCGCGCGCCGCAGGCCCGACGGCCTGGTGGAAGCCGTCGATTGGGGCTGCACGCTTCGCGTCGCGCAGGTATTTGCCGCGCCGCCCGCGCACGTGGCGATTCGCGCGCATCACATTCGCATACATCCCCCGGGAGATTTGCCGGTTGCAAATTCCTCGAATCGATTCCCTTGCTGGCTGGCGGCCATGACCGAGACGCCATTCCGAGTCACACTGGACTTGCGCATCGGCGCCGCTTCGGACGGCCTCCCGGATTTTCACGTGCAGGCGGAAATTTTCAAGGCGGAGTGGGAATCGTTTCGTGATTTTTCGCAGCCGTGGGTGATCGAGCTTGCGCCGGAACGGTTGTTTCTTCTGCCGGACTGAGCCTTACAATTCCTGAATCGCACGATTTTAGGTAGCGGCGCCGCCGTCTTTATCTGGGATGACTCATGCGTCCCGGGCGGGAAAACCCAAGGCTGAAACCTGTGCCACCACGCTTTTTGTTCCACTATGAAACTGTTGCGGGTCGGGACCCCTGGTGATACTCTGGGCTTAACTTCCCTCTAGGAGGACCGGGCTATGGGCGTGTGGGTGAACTGGGGCCTCGTGGTAGCTGCAATTGCCTTCATTTTTGGTGATCTGGTCCTCGAAGTTTACGAAAGCGTGAATCTTGCTGTTCTGGGTATGTGCCTGCTTGGGGGCGGAACTCTCGGCCTGGCGATCGATTCGGCCGCCGTTGGCTTGGGATCCGCGATCTTGCTGGCGATTCTGTACCTTGTGGTTCATCGACGCCCGGGACACATGCTGCCGAAACACGTTTCCGGCCACTAGAAGTCGCAGCGTTAACCTTCTGCCTGTGCGCTCGAACCGACCATATCCTGATATCCAGTAGGACAGGCTTCAGCCTGTCTGGTTTAGATTTACGCATGACGTTAGTCAAAACCAGACAGGCTGAAGCCTGTCCTACTTCCTTTCATTTCAATTGAAGGTCTTTCTGCAGTCTGCGGAATCGCGCCACGGCTGTGCTAAAATATTTCGGGGAGATTCCACGCGATGAAATTTGGAGTGGTCGTGTTTCCGGGCTCGAATTGCGATCACGATGCCTGGTACGCGCTTGGGGAAGTTCTCCGCCAGCCGGTTGAATTCCTGTGGCACCAATCCGAAGATGTGAAGGGCTTGGACGCGATCCTGCTTCCCGGCGGATTTTCCTACGGAGATTATCTGCGCACTGGAGCCATCGCGCGATTTTCTCCAGTGATGCGCGCGGTGGAAAAATTCGCGCGCGGCGGCGGATTGGTCCTGGGCATCTGCAACGGATTCCAGATTCTTTGCGAAGCGGGTTTGCTTCCCGGCGTGCTGCAGCGCAATGCCGGAATGAAATTTGTGTGCAAGCAAGTTCACATTCGGGTGGAGCAAACGGATACGCCCTTTACGGCAACGGCCCGGCCGGGCCAGGTGCTGGAAATTCCCATCGCGCACGGTGACGGAAACTATTTCTGCGATGAAGCGACGCTCAGCGAATTGGAACGCAACCGGCAAGTCATCTTTCGCTACACGACGCCCGAGGGCCGCGAAGACGCCGCGGCCAATCCGAACGGCTCGCTCGCCAATATCGCCGGCATCTGCAACCGCGAGCGCAATGTTCTGGGCCTGATGCCGCATCCCGAGCGCGCGGTGGAAAAGCCGCTTGGCTCGAACGACGGCCTGGTGATTTTTCAATCGCTGATCGAGTCGCTGACGCGGCGCGCCGTGGTTTCGGCTTAAAGTATTAAGGAAAAATGTCTCATTTTGTCATTCTGAGCGAAGCGAAGAATCTCTCTTCGATTCAAGTGTGAGCAAAGAACCCAGGAGAGGTTCTTCGCTTCGCTCAGAATGACACCGTTTTTAGTCTTTCGCAGCCTGTGCAGTCTGTGCTACTGGAGTCCCCATCAACTTGTCTTCTCCGAAATCGATGTTGGGAACAGAAATCAAGGTCACACCGGAACTGGCGGCCGAGCACGGCCTCACCGCCGAAGAATACGCGCGCATCCAGAAAATCCTCCAGCGCGAACCCAATTTCACCGAACTGGGAATCTTCAGCGTGATGTGGAGCGAGCACTGCTCCTACAAATCGAGCAAGGTGCATTTGCGCCGCCTGCCCACACGCGGGAAACAAGTGCTGCAAGGTCCGGGCGAAAACGCGGGCGTCGTGGACATCGGCGACGGCCTGGCCGCCGCGTTCAAAATGGAATCGCACAATCATCCGAGTTACGTCGAGCCGTTTCAGGGCGCGGCAACGGGCGTCGGCGGAATTCTGCGCGACATCTTTACGATGGGCGCGCGGCCGATTGCAGTGCTCGATTCCCTGCGCTTCGGGCCAATTACTTCAGGGGCTAAAGCCCTCGGACGCGCAGAGCAAGTGGCCGGGCTGAAGCCCGGCCCTCCGAAGCCCGTGGCGGCCTCAGCGGGTTTTGGAGGGACGGGCTTCAGCCCGTCCGAAAGTGATGCCAGTAAAGGGGCTTTAGCCCCTGAAGGACTCGACCTCGAAACGATTGCGCGCAACCGTCGCATCCTCGACGGAGTGGTGCGCGGCATCGCGCACTACGGAAATTGTTTTGGCGTTCCGACCGTGGGCGGCGAAGTGCAATTCGAGCCGGGCTATTCCGCCAATCCGCTGGTAAACGTTCTCGCGCTGGGCATCGCAAAAAAAGAAGATTTGTTTTTCGCCAAAGCCCGCGGCGTGGGCAACCCTGTCATCTACGTTGGCGCGAAAACCGGGCGCGACGGAATTCATGGCGCGTCGCTGCTGGCCTCCGCGGAGTTCACCGAAGAGTCGCAGCAAAAGCGGCCCAACGTGCAAGTGGGCGATCCGTTCATGGAGAAGCTGCTGCTGGAGGCCTGCCTCGAAGCGATGCAGACCGGAGCGGTCGTGGCGATCCAGGATATGGGCGCAGCGGGACTCACCAGCACTTCGTGCGAAATGGCTTCGCGCGGAGGCCTGGGCATCGAGATCGAACTCGCACGCGTGCCGCAGCGCGAGCCGGGGATGACGCCCTATGAAATGATGCTCAGCGAATCGCAGGAGCGCATGCTGCTCGTTGCCGAGCGCGGCCGCGAGCAGGAAGTCCTGAAAGTATTCGCGAAGTGGGGGCTCGACGCCGTCGAAATTGGGCGCGTCACCCAGGACGGTTTGGTGCGCGTCCTGCATTACGCAAAAGTGGTTGCCGAAATTCCCGCTCATGCACTGGCTGAAGAAGGTCCGGTCTACCAGCGCCCGATTGCGCAGCCGCCCGCGGCCGCCGCGAGCGAACGCTTGATCGAATTCGCGGCGCTGGGCACGAACCTCACGGAAAATTTTCGCGCGCTACTCGCGTCGCCGGCGATCGCTTCCAAGCGGTGGATCTGGGAACAGTACGATTACATGGTGCGCACCAACACGCTGGAAGCGCCGGGAGCGGGAGACGCAGCCGTCGTGCGCATCAAGGGAACGAAGCGGGCACTCGCGCTTTCCTCCGACGGCAACGGCCGCTGGTGCCGCCTCGATCCATTTGTCGGCGCGCAACTGGCCGTCGCGGAAGCCGCACGCAACGTGGCCTGCTCCGGCGCAAGGCCGATGGCCGCCACCAATTGCCTGAATTTCGGCAGCCCGGAAAAACCGGAAGTGATGTGGCAGTTCAGCCGCGCCATCGACGGAATCAGCGAGGCCTGCACCGCGCTCGAAATCCCCATCACCGGCGGCAACGTTAGTTTTTATAACGAGACGCTCGGCCGCTCCATCGATCCGACGCCGGTCCTCGGCGTTCTCGGAATGATCGACGATGCTTCGCGCGCGCTGGGAATGGCGTTCCGCGCCGAAGGCGATGTGATTCTGCTGCTGGATGGCGACACGGACTATTTCATTCTCACGATTGGAAGTGCCGGAGCACGCCGAACCGATTGGCCGAAAGATCGGTCCTCTGATTCAGTCAGAACAGCTCGCGAATTTTCCTCCTCCGAATATTCCCGAACAATTCGAGGCATTGAAGCCGGCGCGCCTCCGGCGGTGAATCTAGCAGCGGAAAAAAAGCTGACTACCACGCTCGTCGCGCTGGCCGGTGAAGGCAAGCTGCAATCCGCGCACGACGTAAGCGACGGCGGCGTGGCCACAACGCTGGCCGAGTCCTGTTTCACAAGCGAAGGCCTTTCCGCGAAAGTATCCCTAGAGGGCAAACAGCCCGCCGAAGCCGCGCTCTTCGGCGAAGGCGGGGCGCGTGCCGTCGTATCCGTCACCCCCGAAAATGTTGCCGCTGTGCGCCGGATTGCGGCACAATATGAAGTGGCAGTCGTGGAACTGGGCCGAGTCACCCGCGGCGAATTCCGCATCGAACTGAATGGACAGGCAGTCGTCAGCGCCGACCTCCCCACCCTCGCCGACGCCTGGAGCGGAGCCCTCGAACGGCTCCTTGGCGCAAGCGATCTCCGAAAGGCCGAATGAGTCGCCTGATCGAAATTGAGAACGACCGGTTTCACGACCACTGCGGCGTGTGCGGTGTCTTCGGCCACCCAGAGGCCGCGAAGATGGCCTACCTCGGCCTCTACGCGCTGCAGCATCGCGGGCAGGAATCGGCAGGCATCGTTTCGAGCGACGGCCGCGATCTGCATCTCGAAAAAAGCATGGGCCTGGTGGCCGATATTTTTCAGCCGGAGGTTTTGGCGCGGCTTCCCGGCGACGCAGCTCTCGGCCACACGCGCTACTCCACCGCCGGCGACACTTCCCTGATGAACGCGCAGCCGATTGTCATCGACTGTAACAAAGGCAAGCTGGCTCTCGGCCACAACGGCAACCTGCCGAGCGCCGCGAAGTGGCGCCGCACGCTCGAACATCGCGGCTCAATTTTCCAGACCACCAGCGACACCGAAGTGATCGTCCACCTCATCGCCCGTAGCCAGGCCCGCAACATTTCCGGTGCGCTGGCTGACGCGCTGAACCAGGTGGAAGGCGCGTACTCCCTGCTGGTGCTGACCCGCGACGAAATGTACGCGTTGCGCGATCCGCGCGGATTCCGCCCGCTGGCACTCGGCCAGCTGGACGGCGCATGGGTGGTGGCGTCCGAAACGTGCGCATTCGATTTGATCGGCGCGACCTACGTGCGCGACATCGAGCCCGGGGAAATGCTGCGCATCTCCCGCGCGGGAATCGAGTCCCTGCACTTCGCCGCGGAAAAGCCGCTGCAGCAGTGTATTTTCGAGCATGTCTATTTCGCGCGGCCGGACAGCCTGGTCTTCGGCCGCGTGGTCGAAGAGAGCCGCGAAATGCTCGGCCGATTGCTGGCGCGCGAACATCCGGTGCCGGCGGACATCGTTGTTCCAGTTCCCGACTCCGGCGTGCCGGCGGCGGTCGGATATTCCCAGGAATCCGGCGTGCCGTTCCGCATGGGCTTGATCCGCAACCACTACGTGGGGCGCACGTTCATCGAGCCGCAGCAATCGATCCGCGATTTTGGCGTGAAGTTGAAACTCAATCCGGTGCCGGAAGTTCTGCGCGGCAAGCGCGTGGTGCTGGTCGATGATTCCATCGTGCGCGGCACCACCAGCCGCAAAATTGTACGCATGGTGCGCGAGGCCGGAGCAGCCGAAGTGCACATGCGCATCAGCTGCCCGCCGACGATCTCGCCGTGCTACTACGGCGTGGACACGCCGACGCGCGAGGAGTTGATCGCGTCCGACGAATCACGGGTACGCCCGCGGCTGACGACGGAGGAACTGGAAGCATTCGAGTTGCAAAAATCCGGTTCCACGCGGGCGCAACGCTCCGTCGAGGAGATTCGCCAGTATCTGGGCGCGGACACGCTCGGCTACGTGTCGCTGGAAAATTTGCGGCGCGCCGTGGGCGACACGCGCGGACTCTACTGCACGTCCTGCTACACGGGCATATACCCCGTGGACGGCGCGCAGCGCGAACTCGAATCGCGCGCGGCGGATTCCGAGGAAGCTCCGGTGATAGAAATTCAGGTGATGCCAAATGAACGCTGAAGATGCACTGCCGGTAGCGGCCAAAGCCAAACCGGACATCAATAAAGTCATTCTGCGCGAGGCCCTGTCGTGGCTGTGGGTGATCCTCGCGTTTCTTTTTATTACCGGAACGATTGTGCAGGCGCGCGTCATTCCGTCGGGCTCGATGGAGCGGACGCTGCTGGTGGGCGATCACCTGCTGATGAGCCGCTTCGGCTACGAAGCCGAATTGCCCATGACGCCGCTGCACGTGCGGCTCTGGCGCAACCCGCACCGCCAGCAGATTATCGTGTTCCGCGCGCCGCTGCCCGGAACGCCGGACTACATCAAGCGCCTGATCGGAATGCCCGGCGATGAACTGGAAATTCGCCAGGGCGTGGTGTCCGTCAACGGAAAGGCGCTGGATGAGCCGTATCGCGCCGATCCTCCCAATCCCACCGACAACTACGGCCCGGTCACGGTTCCGGCCAACGAGTATTTTATGATGGGTGACAACCGCGATGATTCTTACGACAGCCGCTACTGGGGTTTCGTGCCCCGCAATAATATAATCGGGACGCCGGTGATGGTGTACATGTCAATTGACGCGCCCGAGGATACCTGGAATCCGGGACACATCCGCGACCGTATGTTGACGTACGCAAGCATCTTCATTCATCCGGGCATTGTTCGCTGGCGCCGTATCTTCAAAATGTTTTAGTTTATTTCGTGCGTCGCCTTTTTGGGATCGAACGGGACCTTGCCGCCCGGCTCCTCTCGCCCACGGCAGAAAGTGTGGATAGCGTTTAACGATTCATGGACTACGCCGGAGCAGGTGTGGACATTTCGCTTGCGGATCAGGCCAAGCAGCGCATTCGCCGCCTGGCTTCGCGCACCTTCACGCGCGGAGTGATCGGCGGGATCGGATCTTTCGGCGGATTATTCGCCCTGGATCGCAAGTGGAAAGAGCCCGTGCTGGTTTCCAGCGCCGATGGCGTGGGCACGAAATTGAAAATCGCCATGGCCATGAACATCCATTCCACGGTGGGCGCGGACCTGGTGAATCACTGCGTGAACGACATTCTCACGCTGGGCGCCGAGCCGCTTTTTTTCCTCGACTACCTGGCGATGTCCAAGATGGATCCCAACGTGGTGGAGCAACTGGTCGAGGGCATGTCGCGCGCGTGCCATTCGGCGGGATGCGCGCTGATCGGCGGCGAAACGGCGGAGATGCCCGGGTTCTACGCTCCGGGAGAATATGACCTCGCCGGATTCATCGTGGGCGTGCTGGAGCGCGCCAGCCTGAAAAAATCCAATGCAGTGAAGCCCGGCGATCTGCTGTTCGCGCTGCCGTCCACCGGGCTGCACACCAACGGCTATTCCTTGGCGCGCAAGCTGGTGTTCGATCACGCCGGGCTGCATCCCGAAACCTATGTGGCCGAGGTCAGCAACAAAATCGGCGCGGAACTGCTGCGCCCCCACCGCTGCTACTGGCCGATGCTGAAGACTACCGTCGCGCGCGGCTGGCTCTCGGCGATGGCGCACATCACCGGCGGAGGCATTCCCGAAAATTTGCCGCGCGTGCTTCCGCGCGGCGTGCAGGCCGAGATCGAACTGGGCTCCTGGCCGGTGCCGCCGATTTTTTCGTATCTCGCGGGGCTTGGTAAATTGGAGCGCGATGAATTGATGCGCGTTTTCAATATGGGCGTCGGCATGATTCTGGTCGTGCCGCTGGAAAATCATCGCGCCCTCGAAGCCGAGCTGAAGCGCCGCCGCGAAAAGTACTACCGCATCGGCCAGATCCGCCGCTGTGACCCGCGCAAGCCGCAAGTCGTATTCACCGGAACGCTCCCGCTTTAATCCGCGGTCGACGTACTTACAGTTTTTCGGTTTGGGAGAATGAACCGCCGGCCGAGGTGTGGGATTTTAGATTTTAGATTTTAGATTTTAGATTTTAGATTGCAAATTTCAGA